>Ga0068876_10000385_pt1 | contig 36028 bp, 67 predicted proteins | sample NOAtaG_6_FD_66442 | JGI IMG/M metagenome (GOLD analysis project Ga0068876, IMG submission 66442) | Freshwater lake microbial communities from Lake Erie, under a cyanobacterial bloom - NOAA_Erie_Diel5S_2200h metaG | ecosystem: Environmental > Aquatic > Freshwater > Lake | place: USA: Ohio, Lake...
GTAACTGACCAAATTGTCCTCAATCGTGTTGTTTATCCTTTGCTTGAAAAGGCTCTTCAACACTATGGCATTGGCAATAAAGTAATTGTAAACGTAGACAATGGTTCGGTCAAAATTAAAGAGATGTCACCTTCGTCTTGGTCATTCACTGACGAAGATGGCAAGATCCACACTTTCACCGATCCACTGGAATATCAGAACTTCCACGCACAGTTCTCTCCAGTTGTCTTTACGAAGTCAAATACTGACAAGCCACAACGCCGTATGAAGGCAATGTTCTAACAACTGTCACAAAGTGTAGCCCACGGAGTTCATTCTCCGTGGGCTACACCGACGGCACACCACACCATCAGGAGACATACTATGTCTACAATTTATTATAACACACAAAACTACAACATACATTCATTACACTCTCAAATTATGAAATCAATTTCATATGAATATTCTAAATACACAAAAGCACAAAAGATTTCTTATAAGTTTGGCAGACTTACTAGGTCTGTAAAAAATTTTATTTTTACACCTCAAGCTTCAGCAATGGCCCTTATATCTTTTTGGGCTTCATTTATTTTAACTTATTTTTTAATTACTCTAGCAATTAATACCCCTCTAGCTTATATTATGTTTGGATTAATCTTGTTAATTCACACACACATTACATTCGATGCAGTTGATGCTCTCATCAAAGAATCGATGTCTAATTACTACACTATAGGATTTTAAAATGTCTAAAGAAGAAACACTTCTTTATTTTACCGATAAAGAATCTTTCAATGGGTTTACATCTCATGTACACGACGATGCTTATGCAGAGTTTGAAAGATTTGCTCAACATTTTTCCGAAACAATTAAGACCGCAGGTCCTGATACTTTTCACACAACTTTGTCTTTCTTTAATTCTTCTCGAGAATTTATAGGTGTCATTACTTGTAGAGACACCGAAGACAAAGATGATTTGTATCTAGCAATGTCTGAAATGCTACATGTTCCCATGTCTATTGCTTCAGCTTTGTTTATTGTCGCTAACGATGTTAGAATTCGTAAAGTAAATAAAGATACACAGCAGATTGATCCAGATGCTCCATCTCAAGATGCACTCACTGTTACTTATGTAACACCAGACAGTTGTATTATTTACACTTGTCCATATGATCTTGATGAAGATGACAATGTTATCTGGAATCATTCTGAATCATTCTTATCTAAAATTGCTACTTCTTCTGACAATCTTCCAATCGGAGATATGGTAGAATTATTTTTTATCTATTCTCACACTGAATCCGTTGGAGCATTTTCTACAGAAGAAATACTAAACTATCTTTCTCATAAAGGATTTATTTATAAAATCTTTAACGAAGAGAATCTTTCAAAGAAAACGAAATCAATTGGTTTCTTGATTTAATTTAACTATTATGCTGTTAAAAGAAAAAAACTATATACCTGAAATTAAAACAGAAGACAATCTCCAGACTTGTCTTACTGACGATACTACAATCATTTGTGGTACTATCATAGAACTTGACTATCTATCAACTATTGAAGACAAAATGATTACTGAACCATATTATGGAGATATAGACCTATTCGGTTTTTAATATGAATGTCAAACTGCGCCCATATCAACAGGAAGCACTTGATTCTATTTGCTCTAATGATGCTAATGGAATACACAGGCAACTTGTGGTTCTTCCTACGGGTGCAGGTAAGACGGTTATTTTTTCTCATTTACCTTTAATCAAACAAAATTCTTTACCAATGCTTGTTTTAGCTCATCGATCTGAGTTATTGGATCAAGCCAGAAATAAAATTATGGCTTCTAATCCAGAACTTACTGTTGAGATAGAACAGGCAGAACGTAAAGCTGGACATGTAGACGTAGTTGTAGCATCTGTTGCTACTCTAGGTCGAAATGGTACTCCTCGTATTGAAGAGTATCCTAAAAATTATTTTAAATCCATAGTTATAGATGAGGCTCATCATGCTGCTGCTCCTAGTTATAGAAGAGTTATTGATTACTTTTCTCCTGATTTCTTGCTGGGCGTTACTGCTACGCCGCAAAGGTCGGATTCAACTCGTTTAATTGACGTATTCCAAGAAATAGTATATTATAAAAGTATTCAAGATCTTATTGAAGACGGGTGGCTTTGTCCACTTGTCGGCTTTAGGGTAAAATCTAACACTGATATTTCTCAAGTACAAATTACGAATGGCGATTATGCACAAGGTCAACTGGAAGACATTATTGATACTCCTGAGCGCAACGCTCATGTCGTTGCTGCTTACTGCGATTTGGCTCCTAATAAAAAAGCCATCGTCTTTGCATCAGGGGTCAAACACGCCGAACACTTGGCCTTATCCTTTAGACAAGCGTCGGTCGCAACGGAAGTAATCGTAGGCACAACACCAAGAGAAGAGCGAGAGCAAATACTTGCAAACTTTGCCTCGGGCAAGGTTTCAGTTATTGTAAATGTTGGCGTTTTGACTGAAGGCTTTGATGAGCCATCAGTCCAGGCTATTATATTAGCTAAGCCAACTAGATCTGCTCTTTTATATACTCAGATTGTAGGACGAGGAACTCGTTTACACGAAAGTAAAGAACATTGCATAGTTATCGATATTGCAGACACCACAAAGGGAAAGAAGCCTATTGGCCTTCCTACTCTTTTAGGTCTGCCACCAGAATTCGATTTGCAAGGACAGTCCCTTACAGACGTAGCCAAGAAGTTTGAAGAATTAGAAAACTTCTGTCCTGGCGAAGCCGTTCGTGTTCTTACTCCAGGTGACATTGATCTAGCATACACAAGAATCAACTTGTTTATGCCTCCGCCTCCAAATGAATTTATTCAAGAATTCTCTAAACTTGTATGGGCTGAAATTGGAGAAGATGAATATCATCTTGGTCTCAACAACAATGAGTCTATGAGAATCAAGTGTGATACACTTGGTCGATGGAACGTTACTGTTCACGATAACCATGCAAAAACTACTCGTTTGTTAGGAACTGTTTCCGACATACGAGAAGCTTTTGCTAGATCAGATAAATGGGTTCAAACCAATCGATCTGACTCTATGTCTCTATTGGACTCTTCTGCTGCTTGGAGATCTGATTCTCCAACAGATCCACAAAAGAAGGTCCTCAAAAGAATAGGTGTTCCAATTACTGCTGACATGACCAAAGGAATGGCAAGTCAGATTATATCTAGATATTATGAAAACAATCCTAAACCTAAATGGTTACAAAATAAAATAGACTACGGTAAGAAAAGGTTCTAACAATGCCCAATGCAATTAACGAAGCACTTGATAAACTAGCTGACGCTTATGGATATGCTCTTGTTTACAAGAAGCCTGAAGATTATATTCATACCATTGGTACAGTTCTAACTATTGACACTTTTGACAACTGCAAAAAGTGGATTCAAGACTGGGCTGATACCGATGCTCGCATGCGAGAAATCGGCATAGACAATAATCATGCTGAGAGCATTGAAATTGTTCCCGTTTCTAGACTTCATGTTTCAACTAGAAGAGCTGTTGTTAAAGAAAATATTTATCTCTCGAAGCTTTCTGCTTCTGCCGATGAGTAATTATTTTAGTCCACAAGATCTTATACCTTACCCATATACAGCCTATACTTACGATCTCTCTTCTTATATTTCTGGAAGAGACAAATCTTTTTTGTCAGCTGCCTCAAAACTCGCTCAAACATCTGACAATAGATTTAAGATGGCTTGCATTGCTGTAAGAGCTGGATCTGTATTAGGTGCAGATATTAACGTTACCAAAATATCTCCCTCTACTCCTCCCAATCGTTTTAGCACCCATGCTGAGATTGGTGCGATGAAAGCTTGTTCTGATCCAACAGATGCAACGCTTTACATTGCAAGATTAAAAGTAGATGGAACTACTGCATTAGCCAAACCATGTTCTTGGTGCATGCAGTTTATACAAACTAACTCTATTTATAGAGTTGTTTATACTACAGATTTTGATTATCCAGAATCTTTTTATATATCTTCCGTAGAATGGAATTATAATGTACTTAAAGCTTAAAGCTTTTATTATTTCAACGGCAGTTGTTTTTTCTGTTTGTGCATACAAAGTAGATACTGCTCTTTCAGAGCAATGGGACGTAGCTCCTGCTACATCACCTGTAGTTTTTAGAACTACTCTTGCAACTGCCATTCCGTTTATCGGAGCTAATGTTCCATTTGAATCAGGCTATAAAGGATCTGGATCTAGTATAGTTATTATTGATACTGGTATTGAAAAAGCTCATCCTTTCTTTCAAAACAGAGTTACTTTAGAAGCATGCTTTGCAAACAAATGTCCTAATGGACAGACTTCTATGATTGGTCCCGGTGCTGCAGCACCTGTTCACTGGCATGGTACTCATGTTGCTGGCATTGCTGCTGGCTCTGGATCTAACATGCGTGGAGTTGCTCCTGAAGCTTCTATCATTGCTATCAATGTATTTGAACCATCAGGTGCTGCTTATGATAATAACATTATTAAAGCACTTCAATGGGTTTCAACGATTGCTTCTCAATACAATGTTGCTTCAGTAAACATGTCATTAGGTGGATCTCAATCTTACAAGACTACTTGTGATGATTACCTTCCAGCAATGACATCTGCTATTAAAAATCTTAAAGATAAAAACGTTGCTACTGTTGTTTCATCAGGCAATAGCTACGCTAATGGAATGAGTGCTCCTGCATGCATCTCTCATTCTGTCAGTGTAGCTGCAACATATTCTAATTCTAATGTAGTTACTGATTTTTCTAATATCAATATACTTACTACATTAGCAGCTCCTGGTCATAACATTAACTCTGCCAAACTTCTTGGATCTTATGGATCAGCATCAGGGACATCAATGGCTTCTCCATTTATTACTGGTGCCTTTGCTCTACATAGATCAGTTTACGGAGTTAAACCTGTTGACGAAGTAGTTAATATTTTTAAAGCTAATTCTCAAATCGCAAAAGATAATTATACTAATATTTCTATTCCAAGAATTCATCTTTCCAATGTCTTTACTGGAACTCCTGTTCCTACCACATCAACTACTTCAACTTCTACCACATCTACTATTCCTGTTACCACTACTACTGTCCCCACTACATCAACTACAATTCGTTATAATCCTCCTATTTCTACTACAACTACTACACTTCCTAAGTATGTTTTTATTCCCAAACCACTTCTTTTAGAAGTTAATGGTCTTCCTAAGACTTATGTTTGGATTAAGTACAGAGACCCATATATGAACAAGTCTTACATATCTCATTATATTTTGACTTGCAATGGAGTTAATCAATACACTATTCCTGTACAAACTATGTATTCTCTCCATTCTTATAAATTAAATGTTCCTGCTTCTTCTATTGACTACTGTTACATGCAAGCCGTTGCTACTAACGGTAGCAGAACATTTCCCACTACTGTAAAATATATTTATCCTAAGAATAGAATTTCATCAATATCATCTATTGATAAAAACAAAAAGAAGAAAAATGTTAAGTCTAACAAATAATCTAAATGAAACAGTATATTCTATATTACTTCCTGTTTTTTCCTCACCAGAGTTATTAAATAAAAACGAATCTGAATTAATATCATATACTTTTTCTGATACATCTAATTTATATAATTTAAATCTTAATGATCAATATACAATGATTGTATCTTTAAATAATTTTTTTTCTTATGATTTTGCAAATCACTTTGCTACAGCTTTTTATAGATTATATACAAATAAATATAGAAAAATATTATATGGTCCTGTTTTAATTATTTCTAAAGAAGAACCACATCTTATACCTTATCTTTTACTTGAAGAAATAAACTCATTAATGAAAACTTTTAAATGAAAAAACAAACTGTTAAAATACAAAAAACAAGAAAAACCTCTGCAACATGCCATGACTGTGGAGTTGTTTCTAGGGAGGTAAATAAATCAATCAAATATAATCTCTCTCTTTGTATGACATGTTTACAAGAGAGAATAATTTCCGATCTAAAGGATTAAAATATGTCACTTTCAATTACCCTCACAGCAGAAGATACTAATAAGCTTATTGACACAGCTAATATGTTAGACTTTTTATTTTCAATTTTAGGTTCTAACGACACTCTTAGTTTTGCTGCTAATGAAAAACTATCTATTAATTATGTTCCAGAAGAGATTCAGGAACTTTCTTCTTGGTACAAGAATATCATTCATGTAATTCGTAATGCGAATTATGATGTTGATCTCTCTTCTGACCAGGATTATTTAAATTCTCTTACAGTATAACCTAATGCCCGAGTGGCGGAATAGGCAGACGCAGGGGGCTTAAACCCCCCGGATCGCAAGATCTTACCGGTTCAAGTCCGGTCTCGGGTACTATCAGAAAGATATATTCATGGATTCAGAATCTTTATCCGATAGATATGCTAGACTACAAGTGTTAGGAATGTTAGCTCCTATAGGTGAATGTGATTATTGTGATCGCATTCGAGAACAAAAAGCAAAAACATTTCCTTCTCATAAGCCCTATGATTTTTGCCGTTCTTATAAAGGCGGAAGAAATCATTGCACGTGTGATACGTGCTTTTAGTAGAAAGAAAAAATAATGTCAGAACAATTCATTCCACATCCTCCTTCTCCCCCAGAGAAGAAAGAGACTGTAACTTTTAATAAGAAGAATCTTGCTATTGCATTTCTTGCAGTATCAATTTTTATTCTTATTCTTGCTATTGTAATTCCATCAAGCAATAGTTCATCTCCTGTAACAACTGATGCTCCTGCTCCAGTAGTTACTAATCCTCCATATACACCTCCTGCTGAGAACAAGTATGATCAGTATATGGATCATGTTCTTAATAATTCAGGACAGGCTAATACTTGGAGTAAAGCTGATGTCATTGAATTTGGTGACCTTGTATGCGGAGCTCTTGATAATGGAAATTCAGTTCGTCAAGTAGTTAATCTTCTTGAAGGTTATGCTAAGTCTTCTAGCGATGTTGAGTTCTTTGCTTCAGTAGCTTTTGGTGCTATTACTTATATTTGTCCAGAATACAAGTCTGATCTTAATTCTTATTTAAATAGCTAGTTATGATTAGTACACCTCAAGCTGTTATTCTTTTTGCTTGTGCATTTTCTATTGGTTTATGGCTAGGAACTACCTTGGGATGTCTTTAAATGAAATCTAAAGTTTTAGCATTCATCAAAGGATTTGATTATGCTGTTAAGCATAATGCTATTCTGGAAGATCATCATTTTCATACTCTGCCAGGAGCATCTTGGCATGATAGAGACACTCAAAATTTATATCGTAAGTCAATTCGATTTGGCCGTAAATACATGCAGTATAGGTATGAGATACTAGCTCTTACTGTTATTGTTTTTACAACTTTGTTATTCATGTTTACATGGTGACAAGCTTTCCCAGATAGCTCAGTTGGCAGAGCTACGGACTGTTAATCCGTTGGTCGTAGGTTCGAGCCCTACTCTGGGAGCTATGAAAAATATTCAACCTGATCAAAACGATTATTGTGTTGACTGCAAAGTTGACACTCTCCTTATAGGAGAATACTACATGGTACACCACTCTGTTTGGGAAGATACTGGCCTTGGCCTTTATGATGGAATGCTTTGCATTTCTTGTCTTGAAAAAAGAATAAGCAGGCAGCTTACATCAGAAGATTTTTCTAATTTTCCAATTAACACAGATCCTTTGTTTAGATCTGATCTGCTTATTTCAAGGATGACAAAATGAATACTTCTGAAATTATTAAAGAATCATTTTATCTTTTAGGAAAAAGAGTTCAGCTCATTTATACAAACGACGAATACACAAACCTTAGGTCTGGTGATCTTGGTACAATAAACTTTATTGATGATTCTGGAACCGTATTTGTAAATTGGGATAATGGATCTAAACTTGGCCTTATTCCAGGTATTGATAAATGGAAAATTGTTTATTAATGAAATCAATATTTCTTAATCTCATCATAGCTGCTGTAGTAGTTTATTCTTTTGATTTTATAAAAAGAAAGTATTTTTAATATGTATATGAAATTACATTCTAAACCAAAACTTGATGTTATTGCCCACACACTTACTCGTTGTGGTATAACTTTATGGCATGGCATTCCAGAGCAAATTGTTAAAGATCTTCATACCGCTGGTTATAAAATTAAAAAGCGTAAAAACTTTAAGGATATTGCTCAACAAGTTGATCCACGTAGAATTGTTCCTGGAAAACTTAAATCTCAACACGAATCTGAAAGCGACATATATCTTTAATGCTTGTTTATGTAATTACTGCAATTGGTGCTCTATGGGGTATTCTTACTCTTATTGGAATTCGAGAAGATGATAAGTATATTAAAGAACTTGTTCAATCTGCTCGCAATGCAACAAGAGAATCTCACGGATCAGAATAATGTCTGATTTTGATGCTCTTATTTGTTCCTTTGTTACAATATTCTTTATAGGTTTTGCTTTCTATAAACTTGAAAAAAAGTTTAAAGATTAACCAATCGGGTCTTTAGCTCAGTTGGTAGAGCAGTGGACTTTTAATCCATTGGTCGTGGGTTCGAGCCCCACAGGACCCACTATGAATAATGAATTAAATTTAGACAACAACCTTATGATTGGCGATACAGTAGGAACTCCATCTCGAACTGTTATCTCTTGTACTAAGAAATACGATAGAGTTCCTGGAGACACTTACGCTACTTGGACTGCTATATGTGTGGATGAAACACAAAGACACCCTTATGTAGTGTGGACTATAGTTGCTAGACCAGAAGGATTTTCGGCTTATAATGGAACTTACTGCACTACACTTATGGATGCTGTCCATCACTATAATAAAAGAAAGTAATACTTATGAAAGTTAAACTTATTGTTGAGATAGATGCTGATATTCCTGGTGAATTCCAAGATGACAAATTAGCTACAACTCTTTTAGATCAAGAGATTAGAGATCTTCTTTCTGTAGATGTTTTCTACGATAAATACGATCAACCATCAGTAATGTTTGATGCTATGAAAATTGTTGAATATATTCCAGGAGCAGGTAAACTATAATGACACCTACCGAATTAGAAGAGCGGTCTCTGCCTTCTTCTACTGAATCAGACACAGAAGCGGAAACTCCAAAATACCGTATTACTTTTGGTACTTTTACAATTCTTGCACCTAATCCAAACCAAGGAGATTAAAATGTCTACTCCTATGCCAGACTATGGTTTAACCTTTAATTCTTCATCTACTACTGCTTTACAGGTTGATACAAAATCTGCCGATAAGATTGCAGAACGTTTTTTAAAGCAGCAAATTTCAGATCCCAATTACAAACATGAGTTGAATGCAGCTCAGATTTGGGCTCTTAAAAAAGATGGTTCTTTTCATTTAGTAGCTGTTCATCCAGACGTTTATGAACTATTAAATGATCAATATAATTTTTCTACTTATGTTGGAGTTTTAGTTCACACTACTGGATGGGCTGCTCCGTTAGATGAAAATGGAGAAGTTTCAACTGCTCCTAGTAAGCACGAAATGCGTCGCAGAGTTGCTCTCGCTTCTTGTGTTACAAATGATTCTGTTGGATCTGCTTTGTCTTTTGCAGATGAGAAAGACATTGTTCTTGATCCCGGTTCTGCTACTGGATCTCTAGCTGATGCTCTCTTGTCATTCTGGGAAAACAATTCTATAGGTCTCTAATATGTCTATTCCTGATTTTGATGATCTTGATGAACGAACTCAAGAACAATATATTTTACAGTCTTTTGAATTGCTTGACGCAGACAACAGAGTTCCTTATGAGATAGCTACCGGTGATGAAGCAACTATCTATGAATATGATCCTATCATTGATCTAGCAAGATCAATCTATGAAGATTCTTTCGAAGATGATTAATCTAAGACTGAGAGATTAGTATCATTTAAGAATGGGAGTTAACAGTCCCCATAAGTCCGTTTACCAATTTATCTGCCCCCAGACCAGATAAGGACAACTGTTTACGGGCCTATAGCTCAGTTGGTTAGAGCATCGGACTCATAATCCGCCGGTCGCAGGTTCAAGTCCTGCTGGGCCCACTATGAAATTCTATGATATATTTTATTTACTATATATAGCTATAACTCAATCTTTATTTGTTAAAGTATTTTTTTTAATAATTATATATGTTATTCAATATTTAAATACTCTTCCTAAAAAGAATTGGTATGGTTATGACGATGATCAAAAGGATTTTAAATGCCAAGATATAATTTAAACAATGAAGATGTAGACATTATATTGGATGCTCTTCAAAATTATATTTTAAATACTAACTTTGAACACCGTCCCAATCAAATAATTTCTTTGAAAAAAAGATTACTTGCAAAAATTGAAGACAACAATATTGATGATGATGTTTGGGCTGTCTTTCAAGGAGATGAATAATGCCTTATATTAAACCAGAAGATCGTTTACACATTCTTGCTGACGAAAAACAAATCAGCACTGCTGGAGAATTAAATTATTTTATTTCCACTTTGATTAATTGGTACCTTAATGAAAAAGGTAAGAGTTATTCTACCATCAATGAAGTTATTGGCGTACTAGAATGCGCTAAACTTGAACTTTATCGCAGAGTAGCTGCACCATATGAAGACATCAAAATTGAAGAAAATGGAGATGTTTACACTATATGACCGCACCAGGCGTAAGAACTCATCGCAGTGTTGTAGACATTGTGGCTCAACGTGGATATGATAAAGTTCATAGCCTTGAAAAACGTCGCCAGCTTCTTGAGCAAAATAAAAACAGAGTTTGTGCTTTAGATTCTTGTAGCACTAAACTCTCTATGTACAATGATACAAACTTTTGTGCAATACATCAAAGAGGAAATATCCCTCTTCCTAAACATCTTTAAGGTTTAACCAGTAGCGTGTACGTAATCTTATATTTTGATTTCGGAACGGATACCAATAACTACACCAAGCACGTGGGCCTATATTCCCCGTAGTTACTACTGGTTAATTAGTTTGGTGGCACTGGCGCTTTGGGACATGTAGCGACAGTGTCACCATTTAATTTGGTAGCAGCTAGCAAGATTAGATACAATTACTACGTGGTCAAACACAGAAATAAGTCGGATCGAATCGCTAACGGAAAAGCAATGATGCTAGTGATCACATATTTGTCAGCATTGCCTGCTACCAACTCTTCTGCTATAATAAGGATATTATGATCTTAGATTTTCGAATATGCTCCCACTCTACTTATCCCGTATTTCACGGGCTAGTAGCTCAGTGGTAAGAGCGCCATTCTTATAAAATGGTGGTCGCGGGTTCAATTCCCGCCTAGCCCACTTAATCCAAAATAAAAACTATAGACTGGATACAATATGAACTATGACGCTTTGTCTAATAATGATGATGATCTTTTTTCTGATAATTCCTCAGATAACACGAATCAAACATTTACTTCAGATTCTGGCATTGATAATTTATTAAACTCTTTAGATATAAATCTTGAAGAAGTTGACTCAATGCTTTTTCGGGCAAGAATCGTAACAACTCTTATTGACACTGCTAATAAGTTTGTTTATGAAACCAATTCATACAATAGGACTATATTTAATACTCTTAATTCTTTAACTGACGGACAGTTTCAGTATACTCTTTATGCTGAAACTCTCGAAGAAGGAATCTATCGTAGACTTCTTATTTTAGATTTTCTAAAGTCTTGTACTGATCAGATGGACGAAAAGATCTTAGCTCTTATATCTAAGGCCACAAGTTCCAATCTTGATTCTCGGTTTATCAATACATATATTGTATCTATGAAGAATATACTTGAATATTCTATTGACTACAATATTTCCATTTACAATAAAATTTGTGAACAAATAAATAGAAGTCCTATTTCTTTTGATATTGATAACAACTTTGATTTAATGCATACATACATAAATCCTACTAGTTATATTAATAGTGTATTTACTAATATTAAGAAATCTTTAGGATTTGGAATCAAACTTGAGTCAGACTAAAAAACAAATTCATCAAGCCAAAGTAAACATGAACTCTGAATGGCAGCATCTTGCTGCTTGCCGTTCTACACCAAAAGAAGACGACTTCTTTGATACTAGAGAAGTTTATCTTAGAACCTTATCTAGAAGATATTGTCATTCTTGTCCTGTTAGAACTCAGTGTTTATATGTTGCGTTAGTTAATGATGATATTTATGGCCTTTGGGGAGCTCTTACTCCAAAGCAAAGAAAGTACTATCTTCGTCAGATTTATTCTTACGCAGAAGAACATAACATTCCTACAAACGATTGGAGCCATGAGTTAGATGAAGTCTTCCAACTCTTCTCAACGCTTCCAAAGATTAAGCAGTATTTTTAACTATAAAAAAATACCAAAATCTTTTTATACACTTGGCTCATTGTTAGCTTTTGCAGCTATCAACTACACAGTTATACATAGCCCTGTAGTTTTATTGGCAACTCTTGGACTATTAGTGCATGAGCTTGCTCATTACTTCTATGCAAAAGCATACAAGGCAAAGGTCTCTCTTCCAATATTTTTACCTTTTCCTTTTATCGCAATTGCGTTTGTTAAAGTAAAAGATTTGCATTTGTCGCATAAACCCTATGTTGCAATAGCTGGTATGATCTTTGCTTCTTTAATGTATTTATTTACTTTTATATTTAATTTTTATCATTCTTTTTATTCTATATGTATACCTTTAATTTTTATTACATTTGAACTTTTATTTAACATCATTGGTTCTGACGGTATGAAATTCCGTTCATCCAGATCGAGAATGGCTGTATAACTATGCATCTTTTAATCCTTCCATTAATTGCTTTTAATCTTCGTATTAAAAACAAAAATACAAGGACTCGTTACATGATGGATATAGCTAATTATGGTTTAACAAATTCTATTATCCACTCAAACAATTTAATTGGAGAACTACATGAATCTCAAACAAAAGAAAGAGAACCTATCTCTCAAAATCAATAACTCTCTTGAGGATTATTATTTTGATGTCCAGTCAATGGGCTCTCCTTCTGCACTAGATGAATCCCAATTAGCAAAGCTTGTTACTAAGCTTGCTGTCGGTGTTGCCACCGTATGGTGGACTGCTTTAGAGTTGAAGGATTATATAAAACTTCGAAAAGCCCACTCAGAATTTGAGGAAAGTATTAATGACTTCTTATCCAGAAAAGATTCCTAAGTCTGCTTCTCAGCAGATGAAGAACTTTTATTTTAATCTAGATTCTTCTAAGATTGTAAAATCAGATCTTGAAAATCAAATATCTAATCTTGATGATCGCATCAATAAAATTGTTGATCATTTTACTTTAGATGATATTCCAATTATTCGTTTTATTTTAGGACAAAGCCACGACAAGGAAGAGCTTAAAAAACTTTCTAAAGCCTTAGATCGTGTTGCTGATCTTGTTGAAGTAAAAGACAAACTGATAGAGAAACTTCAAGTTATTAAAACAGCAGAGAAAGATCCGAACTGGTTCGCTCTTACATTTGGTGACTTCTCTATTGATGTTGACCTTGAACTAGACAATATTTTATACGGAGATACAAATGACTGATACATTTAATTATGCTTTTGTTAAGAATGAAGAAGGAAACTTTTCTGTTCGGTCTACAGTTAAATCTTTTAATTTAGATCACGTTACAGATAAAGATATTATTTCTTTTTATCATTCTTTTTCTAGCTATGCTTCTTTTGACACCGGCCTTCTTCCTTTGAATGGAACTGGTGTATTAGCTATTCGCACTGCTGGTCCTCACACTCAGGTCGTCACTCAGCATGCCCCTGGCATGTATTATGTTAACTGGGGTGCACATGAAAGAGACTCATCTGCAAAAGCATATTATGTAGCTCAGCCATACCGTATTGTTATTGGTGATTTTGAAAATGGCAATCTTCTCGGTGCCAGAATGTTTTACTCACCTTTTCCAATTACTTCTCCTAGCAACATACTTTATCACGTAAACCTTCCTAACATTAACTGTAAGGGTTACCGTGGAAATGGTGTTGGTTGGATCTGCTTGTATCACACAGATGATTGGTCATCTCTTCCTTTTAATGAAAAGGTTGCTCGCTTTGTTGAGCGTTGTTCTGGCGTAGAAACATACAACGATGCTAACATGTCTGAGACTGATGGTCCTCGTTTTTATGCTGCGCACGGCAAGCCTGAATATATAACTAATCCTGCTTCTTGGCAGCAAAAGTCAGAAGAAGGATTTGTTTGGACATTAGATGACGATTTGTGGATTCCTGTTCTTGTTAAAGATATGGACCACCAAGACAGGCACTATGAAGATGGCGAGCCATTGACTTTAGCTATGGCAATGCTTGGCAACTATCAGGCTTATTACACTGATAAAAACATTCCCAAGATGTACAATGTTATTTCTCGTAGCGATCTTTCTTTGAGTAATTCTAATATTGCTGACTTTATTAAGCGTTCTTTTGCTTCTGCTCCTGTTGTTTATCAGCACCAAACAAAAGACGATCCGTATGCATTTACTGTAAACCATCGTCAGCAAAATGGTTCTCCTGTTTTAAATCCTAATATTTTTATTTCAAACGATGAATCAGATCACATTACTTGTGCTGATTGCGAAGAGCTTTATCAGTCAGATGATATTAACTACACTGCTTATGATTCTCCTGTTTGTGAAAATTGCCTTCATGAGAATTACATTTTCATAGAGAGTGCTGATAAGTGGTATTACACAAGCGATGATGACCTTGTTTACTCAGAAATTGATGATTGTTATTATCATGGCGATTATGACCAAATAACTCTTTGTCATTCTTGTGATAATTATTTTGGTACTCCCGGAAATATTCACAATACCCAAGAAAAACATCTTTCCAAGATTTATTGGGACCAATCCAAGAATCATATTTGCATAGACTGTTTTAACGACATTGTTAATCCTCCTGTACCATTTGAAGATGATCCTTCTATCGTTACTTCGCAATGCGTTGGATGTAGCAAAAAAGTAATAACCAATACTGGTTGGTCTTCTGTTTACCCAGAATTTAAAGCTCTTACTTATGATTCTGATTCTATGTCCATGGTTCCAAGTTCTCTTTATGCATGCCCCAGCTGTGCACCAAAGTACTATGTTTGCCCATGTGGTTTAGTTAAAGATAACTCTGAAATTAATGGACCTTGCACTCCTACTACATTTGATCTTGATGATAAAACTCTTACTGTAAATTCTTGTTGTCAGTCTTGTCTTGGCAACGCGACAGAGCAAGATGGTTTTATCGTCATGAAGTATGTACCGTTCAGTGAAGATTCTTTTAATAAGGTCTTGAACAGTCCTATCATTAATCATGTAGCTGGTGTTTCTATCACCATAAAAGACACTGATGTCTTTTAATTTAAATACAAAATAATAACCAATTCAATTTATTGGAGAAATATATGAATACCGAAGATATCACTTATGATGATACTAAACTAGAAGATTTGAATTTCTTCTGGACTAAGTCTGGTGTGCCTTGTTTTATGGCAGATCGAGACAACATGGAAGAAATTATTGAAAACCTTGGTTTTAATATTTATTACATGATTTGCAATACCGCTGTTGATCGCAAGATTGAAACTAAGAATGTTGGATATAACTCTGCACCTACTTCCACTACAACAACTTGGGTTACAGATCTTTCAACAAATATTGTAAAGGTTGTTAACAACTTTGTTGGCCGTTCTGTTTCTATTGTAAAAGACGAAGACCTTTATGATTTTGAAATTACTCGCGAAACAGCTGAGTATACTCTTCCTCCAATTCCTCACGATATTGTTATAAAGCTTGACGAGTTTTTCCGTTTGGTTGATGCTCAGCATGGGACTGAGTCCATTGTTCTTTTGACTTTTGATCCTGAATTTGAAGGAAGACCTGAAGGTTGGGGCGTCCTTGTTCCAGAGCAAGTAAACACTTCTGTTCACTGTAAGTATGACTCTGAAAGCATTGTTGACCAAAAGCCTGATCATGTTATGATTGTTGGTTCAGTTCACAGTCATCCTAACATGGCAGCTTATGCTTCTGGTACTGACCACGCAGATCAGGCTGACTTTGACGGCATCCATATTACTTATGGTTGGCAAAAGTCCGTAAATGGCGGAGCTACTCAGTATCACATTGAAATGCAGATTGGCGGAAACGCTTGGACTCTTAAGCCTGAAGATGTTTTTGAAGATTTTGTTTTTACTAAAGAGCCAGATCCCGATGTGATTGAATGGTCTCAAAAAGTAAAAAAAGCACACCCCCCTACGGGGGGAGCTCACAACAAAACTTCAACGCTTCCGCAGTCCACTCAAGCCCAAACGACAACCACGCAGGCGCAGGTCTCTACTCCAGTTGGGGCTACTACTAGTACTAGATTTCGTTCGATAGGTGATCCTAGATTTCAAGAGTATCCTAACGAAATTTTTGATGCTGCTGCTAGGTCTGGCGATGCTATGTTTATAGTTGAGCTTGATTATGCTCATACTGATTTGTTCTGCTATGCTTGCGCTAATGTCATTGTTGACTTTGATTTGTTTGACCAAGTATGTCCTGTTTGCGATATAATGTTCTGCGATGCTAAAGACGGAATATCATCTATTCTTTCTGGTGCAGCAGAGTATCTCCGAATTCGCAATAAATCTACTAACATAGATTATTATCTTTGGTCTATGGATTCAGAAGGTAAAGAGACATTTTCTAAAATAGCCAACAAGTCTTTTGATTCTGATAGCAAAGAAGTTCCTTTCTCAATTTTGCAATCTGATGATGAGTATCCAGTAAGCGATAATATTGATGAGTATTATTATTCTGGATTTTCAGAGAAGAGAACTGTCTGCTGCAATATTGACATTAAAGATATTGAACTTTGTAAGTGCGAAAATACAGTAATATACGACGACATTTTAGATTTTGATGTCGCTCATCCATATGATGTTTACAGTCGAAATGACTCTTGTATACATTGTCAGTATTATTACTCTAGAGAGTGCACACCTTATTACACTTCTATCATAGAATTTGTAAAAACAAGAAGACCGATGGAATCGTCAATTCAACCCTGTTCAGATTGGGTTGAGCATCGTGATGATACCTATCTCGAAAAAGGATATTTATATGACTGAACCTAAAAGAATAGTTCTTGTTGGAGCAGGTGGCATTGGCACTTGGCTTGCTGAGGGCGTAGTTAGAATGCTGGAATGGAAGTTTCCAGGTTCTGCTTTGATTATTGTCGACGGAGATAATTATGAGGCTAAGAACTTAGAGCGTCAAAACTTTAGCCAGATGGGTAATAAAGCATCTGTTAAAGCATTAGAGCTTTCCAAGCAATTTACTAATACAATGATTATTCCCATTCCAAAGTGGGTTGTATCAGATGATCATCGTGATACAGATGAAGATTCAAACAAAATAAAAGCATCTGAGTTGATAACAGAAGGAGACGTAGTCTTGGCTGTTGTTGACAATTTTGCTGCTCGTAAAATTTTGTTTGACGCAGCATCAAAGATCGACAATATCGATGTATTTACCGGTGGCAATGATGATAACCTGTTTGGCAGTGTTTATCATTATCGTCGGCGTGATGGACACGATATAACTTCTCATCCTGTAGAGACACATCCAGAGTACCAAAGTCCACCTGATAGAAATCCAGGTGAAATGTCTTGTCAGGAGAGAGCAGAAGTAGAAGGCGGAACACAGATTCTTGCTACCAACATGGCTGTTGCAGCCCTTCTACTCGGTCGTATTCAGCACACAATTGTGTCTGAACAAAATCCAGAACAGTCGGAGATCTACTTTGATCTTGGGCTGGGAATGGCTCAACCTTTCAATCGTATGGTTGAAAGTCTAGTAAACATATCATAACAACCAGGAGTAATCTCATGGAACTTAATTCACAGTCCAACAATACAGCATCTTCGTCTGGTGTAGCAAACGTCCGTTACGGCGTCTACAACCAGCCTGCTCCAGTTTCTGGCAAGACAATTGGCCAGGTTCGCGAGCAGTTCAGCAAGCTTTGGGGCATTAGCTCAGACGCAATTGCCTACAAGGGCAAGGACAAGCTCGACGAGAACTATGTCATTCAGGCTAATGACAACATCGAGTTCCACCGTCGCGCAGGCGAAAAGGGCTGATTTAACCTTTCTTCATGGGGGGGACACCGACTTCGGTTTGTGTCCCCCCCACCTTTTTTTAAAAGGCTATAATTTATTCTATACTATTGGAGACGCAGTGCTTTTCAATCAAATACAATTGGGTTTCCCAGCAATCTGGGTAAAGACCTTAGATTCATATCGACTAGAAGAAAATATACTTGCTTTAGATAAGCGTACATATTTTACAATTAACAAAGACGGCTTTAGCCAATTTGTTGACAATCAATGGAAGCCTGTTCTTGTAGCAATTGATAGTCCCGAAGACAGTAATCAGAAAATCTATAAGACTACTTCTGATATTTCTTTAGCATTCGATTACATGCTAAACACAGATTCTTTAAAGTCTGTTCAAAAAACTTTCATCAATCATTTTCTTGGTGATCCTGCGAACTTCTTTATGATGTTCGGTGGTCTTATTTCTTCACTACATTCTGAATATCGAACATCTTTTAAGACTGATAACTTGGAATCGATGCCTCTTCAGATGATAGTTATTTCTCATTTAGATCCTCCAGAGCAGATAGCTCATTTATTCCATGTTGCAGAAGAGTCTTATCCAAACATGGAAGAGCTTAAATCTATCCTTTACCATATACATACTTCAACTAACGGCGAAGTCATTAATCCAGAGCTTGCAGATGAAATCGCAAAAGCTGGTCTTGGACTTAGCGAGTCTAAGTTTGTTAACTTGTGTCTTCTTTCTGTTCTTGAAAAAGGCACAGTTGATTCATCTTTTATCTATGGAGAAAAGATGGCTAACGTTAAGAAGAATGGAATTCTCGAGATTATAAAGCCTAAGACCACTTTTGATAATATTGGTGGTCTTGACAACATTAAGAATGTTATTTTTAATAATCTTTATTTTTGGAACAATCCCCAAGAAGCAGAGAAGTTTGGCATTCAGCCTATCCGTCGCATTCTTACCGTTGGCATTCCTGGTACCGGTAAGTCTGCTATTTGTGAGGCTACTGCCAATGCGTTAGGTTTGGATCTTGCACGTACTGGCGTTAGCCAAGTTATGAATTCTTTCATTGGCCAGTCAGAACAGAATATGCGTGCCGTTTTCCAGCAAATTAAAGTTATGGCTCCATTGTGTGTTTGGATTGACGAGTTCGGTCGTGATATGTCTGGTGGTCAGAGTTCTTCTCATGTTGACGGTGGCACAACTGACCGTGTTCATGGTGAGTTTCTAACTGGTCTACAGGAACTTCCTGACAATGTATTCTTGATGTGTGCTGCTAACCAACTCAATCATCTTAAGCCAGAGATGCTTCGTGCAGAACGTTTCGACAAGATCTTCTTTGTTGGTTTACCTTCTTTTGAAGAGCGTGTTGAAATTGTCAAGATTTATCTCCCTGAAGATACTTTTAATTATGAGGCTATTGCTAAAGCCACTAAGTATTTTACTGGTGCAGAGATAAAGTCCCTTATTAAAGAAGTTAAATTTAATATTGTAAGCTCTGAGCGTCGCTATCTTAATACTAAAGATGTTATTACTGCTGCTCCCAACATGCGTAACATTCTTTGGAATAAAGAAAGAGAAATGATTAAAGATCTCTATAGGCATGCCTATGAGAACTGGGACTGGGCTTCCAGCTTTCAATATAATGAAATAGATGATATACTAGGTAATTCTAAGTCTATCCAAAAAGATTCAGTTTGGTCAGTGAAAGGTTAGTAAACATGTCATTTAATGATGAACTAAACGAAATACTAGATGGTTTTGGTGCAGATACTACTTCTGATGATAAACCTAAGTATTCAAATAATTTATACAAGAAGTGGTTTCGCTCAAAAAGTCAGAGCGGATTCCTTTCTATTCGTCCTTGGTTTCAAGGAATGAAGTTTAATATTGACATTGGCAAAACTTCTGCTGATGGTAAACTTGAAAGTTCTACCAACTGTTTTGTTGATGCAGTAGATTTTGCTGCATATACTAAAGCTATTGTTCATAATGTTGCTGTTCACAATTTTCCTGCAAACGAAAGATTAGGAATTTCTACTCCTGAGTCTTTTGTTTCCTATGGTGGCGGCAATATTAATGGTCAACCAGTTAGTAGGATCTTTAAAGCTCAATACTGGCAGTCGGGTGATAATGTTGACTCTTCTGCTTTTATTTGGAAGACTGGACATTTTAAAGCTCGCAAGTCTGATACTGGCGCTTTTATTCCAGATATGAAGTCTCCAATATCTGTTGATTCTATTAAAGTAACCAGACAAGATATTGTTACCATATCTTATCTTCTTGACCTTTCTCTTACTTCTCACGTCTCAAACAATGTTGATTGGTATGAAATCTAATGTCTGATGATAACAAGGAAAACCAAGAAGATCTTTTTCTATTTGGAGATGTTACTGATTTTGATCTTTTTAAAGCTCAAGTTCAAACTATCTTTATTACACTTTCCAATGAAATTGAAAAAAGATTAAAAGAAAAAGACGAGCAGATTGAAAAGATACAAGAACAATTCGCTTTGTTATTTGCTGGCTATGCAGAGCAAGCTTCTGTAATAGAGAATATTCTTGTTACCTTTTTATCAGACGATCCAGAAAAAGAAAAAAGATTTAGAGAGAATTTATCTGAATCTAGAAAACAGTTTCTGGAAATGCTAAAAGAAGGAGCTGAAGATGTATTGGCTAGAGAAGATCCAAACCTTGCCGCAGCCGTTACCGACGTGGTTGACAAAAAGCTATCTAACTGAACCAGTAAATAATACTTCTGTTTTATTTGTTCAAAAAGAATATCTTACATATCTATCCAATACTTATTATCTGTCTCAGATATACTCATTAGCTAAAGACATGCATTCTGATATTCTGTCTTTGCATCTGTCCTCTTTGTCTTTTTATGATCTATTAAAAGACAACAAAATCCAATTTGAATCAGTTCAGGTAAACTTATGACCATATTATTTAAAAGTCTTGATCATGAACAAATCAAGTCTTATGTTATTCAATCGTTCTCTTCTTCTAATGAACGTTTTCATCCCTACAATTATTATTTAGCTCATTTGTTGGCACGGAAAAAGAACGCAGATCTAAAACACTATGTTTCTTTAGACAGCACTTCTGTTTCTCCTTCTTCTTATTCTTTTTTATTTGATAATTTATCTCAAGAAGATAAGAACTTTGCGATTGATTATTACAATCAAACTACTTCTTCTTTTGATTCTTCTGATCTTTTATATCTTTATCATGGCTCAAGTTCAGCTATATTTTCTAATATCTTTCTAGATATACTGCCAAGCGATTTTAATCATTTGTATTTTTATTTAATTGAAAACAACTTGCTTAAAAAAATCGGTACCAATCTTGGAAAAGCTCATATCTTTTCTTCTCAAATTGCATATCATGATTTTTCCACATTTACTAGTGCCGGATCTTTTACTTCTTATACTGAAGCAGTAGACGCTATGGTAAATGAAATGTCTGATTTGAAGAAAGATATATCACATCTTCTTTATCTTTTGGATCAAAAAGATATAGATATTCTTAATCTTGAGAATAAGATTACTGAACTTAATCACAGAAATTATATTTCTTCTACTTTTACGTGGTCTTGATATGCCTCATCAACATGAACAATTGTCCATCGAAGATCTTCTTGCTTCGCTCACTGCTCTTAATCCAGATTCTGATTTAAACAAAGTCAAATCAAAACTTTACGCTGGTAAATTAAAAATAACTAATGAGGTTCCAATGGAAAATCCTTTTGAATCAGATATTTCTGACACAGAAAGGGCTATGCTTATAATTAACAATACTGTCAGAGATATTGTTGATCTTCCTGCGTGCGTTCATTTTACCAATTCTTCTTCTCCTAATATTGGAAAAGATTACAGATTTGCCAATATGGCACCTATGCATAATTGTTCAAATGGTAAAATGCATGCTGATCCCAACGCTGCTAATGTTTGTCCAACAATTACTAATCAAAGTTCTTGCTTTGGTTACTCAATGGACTTTTCTATACTTTCTAAGTACGATCATAATTCTATCTTTTATTATTTAATTCGCTATCGCAAAATCACTGGTTCTATTTCTTATTTAATAGCTGATTCAAACGGAAGCGTTTATCAAACTATTTCTCATGATTCTTCTTTATCATCTAAAGAAAATGATTTTGATAACGACGCAATTAATGTATTTACTTCTTATGTTTCTGATTTAACTTTAAATTCTTCATTTGATTTAGACTTTCCTGTATCAGAAAAACAACAAGAAGAAAAACCTTCTTCCTATCTCTCTTACATTTTAGGATAGTATGTATACTTATACTTTTTATTCTCACCCTTATCTATTCGGTTATTTTGTTCGTTCTGCTGAACCGTTTGGTAACGAATATCATTTTCATGTTGCTGCTACTATTTCTGATACATCTTCTATTCCGCCTAATGTAACTCGTGAAAAGTTTCTTCAAGGCGACTACGATAAAACTAATTTTAAAGATCTACTTCCTATGGCTGTTAGATCTACTTTTTCTTCTCTTGATAAAAACTACTATTTGGTTGAAAGACCACCTTTTCAATCCAAAATTGATTATTCTAAAAACCAGTCTTATTATGTTCGCAAACCTGATAAGACTATACAAGGTAAAGATATGTGGATTCCATGGACTGCTATGCTAATTAGCGTTCCAAAGGATTGTACTTATTTTAATCAAATAACTTTTAACTTGTATTTTAATGACGCTCCTATTTCTTCTGATGAAGATTTCTTAATTAATTCATTTTTTCCTAATTCTTCTAACGGTAGTGGCACTCTTTGTATAGGCTCTACTCTTTCTAATATAACTTTTGATCAACCTAATCCTTCTATTAAGGAAATAGTAAATATTATTTATAATGATTATTTTTCTGGTGGTTGGAACTCAGACATTTCTAATCACATAAGATATAACAAAGCTATGCTCCCTGCTCTTGAGCGTTTAGAATTAAACGATTCCAAGAATTATCAGAAGACTGATCTTCCTAGTATAAAGCATTCTCTTTTAAGATCTTCTGAAGATCATGCTACTGTTTCTACTTATAATACTAATTATGTACAGTTTTTTTATTGTTACTCAGAAATGACATTTGAAGAAACAATGAATTATTTTAATATAATGAAACAAGCCCATATTAGCGGAGTTGCTCCTGTTCCTGTTACTTCTATTAGTTCTATGTCAGATGGTATTGATCGCAATTCTTCTTCTTTAAGAACTTCTTTATTTTCACAAGATTTGTCAAGAGATGCAAATGTAGCTTTTGGTTGTATTGCTATTAATGATCTTATTTCTAAGAATCATATTACTGCAACTTGCAATGTTGTCATATCTGATTACGATCCTAAGACTTCTGACTTTTATTCTTATATAAGGCATCCTCAGATTATTTCAGATGTTTTTTCTCGTATAACACTTTTGCTATCCGACAGAGGCAATCCTGCATATTCTTTCCCTTACCGTTTAGACTACAGCACTAAAGATCTATTTAATAATACTGGAGATATTTATGCAGATGCCTTCTGATTTGATAAGAAGCCATTTATATTCTAAAGGAATTCCTACAAACGATTATATAGTTGTTGAATCTTTTAGTCACGACTATTTTCTAAGAAGTATAAAAAATGCAATAGCTAATGAATTAGAGTATTCACAACCATACTCTTATTTAAGCGTTGTTACAAATGGAGTTACTTCAACTTTAGAAGATGTTACTTTACAGAATTATTTTGATATATTTTCTTGTTTAGCTCCTGCAGACTATTCTACTAATCCTTCTGTTATATTTCCTGGCATTAGATATATATCAGATACTATCTTGATATTTGAACGCCCTCCTACTATGAAGCCTTATTCTTACAGTAATGCTTATAGAGAATCTATTACTGACGAAACACGTAGCCAAGAATTTTATATACCAATTCCTTGGCAAGTTTACATATGCTCTTTTGATCCTCGCGAAATGAGATTGCTTAATGCTAAAATGCTTTTTGCAAATTCTTCTCTTTCTTCGTTTGAAGACAACGTTTATGCTCCTCCTCTTTTAAACTTTTACTCAAACGCCAACCTCTGCAGACCTTTCTTTGAGTCTATGGACGATATAGAAAAATATCCAAAAACTTATAGTGGAATTATGGCTTCTGCTTATGATTGGATTTGGAACTCTGGTACCAATCTTGATATTACTGAGAATATTTCTGAGTTTTTAAGACTAAAGAAATACGAACAGTTTAAGCCTTATTGTATTCAAAATCCAGATGTTTCTTCTTATTACAATTTGCTTGCATCTAGTAACATATCTTCTAATCCTACTTCTCTTCATTATAAACTTGTTAAATCTTATTTCACTTGCTTAGAGCAGGTTCCTCTTGAAGAGATTGTAAATTTTGATTGGACTAATCCTACTGTAGAAGATTTTTATTATCAAGAAAATCATAATTCTTTATCTACAATTATTGAATCTTTTGCTGATGAACACAATTTTATTATTCACGAGCACAACTTTGATCAAGAAGAACATGACGACGATTGTCCTGAAGAGTGCATATATCGCGATGATGTTCCTCATCTTGATGGTTATAATCAGTATTATCAAGATCGTATGAATTTTCAGCCATCGCCAAAGGATCTTCGATTCTGTGCTCTTCAATCTGTACTTTATCTTGTGCGTCAAGGATTTTACAAATCTTTTTCTAAAGAGTCACAAATGAACAAGATTTATTCTACTGCTCTTAGTGTCATCAATAGTTAATGCTTCTCCTTGACATCTATATACCTTTTTGGTAATATATAGATATATAAACTTTAAAAAAGGTAAAACCTAAAATGTCAAAAAGAAAATCATCACAACCTCATTTTAATAGATCAGAGGTTGCAAAGATTCTAAATGTATCCACTCTTACCATTGCAAACAGAGAAAAGACTAAGAAGTATCCTGATCCCAAAAGAGATATGAATAACTATAGGATTTACAGTATTAATGATGTTATGAATCTTCAATTGATAACATATAATCACATTGATACAAAGCCAATAATATCTATTCTTTATGATAAAGGATACAGAGATACTAAGTATCTTGGCGAAATAATTGATGAAGCTATGTCTTCGAGAGTTGGTTCAAATGTCAGAAGATAATAATTTTCAGTATAATCAACAGAATACAAATCCATTTGTTGAAGAAGTTTCAGACTATGTTTCAACTGATGTAATTACTGATCTTAAGTCAGGAATATACAATCTTTTTCTTAGTCTACTTAACAACCTTATGGTACAATATGGCCCTATAGAAGCTGTGAAAATTTCAACAGAGTTTATAGATACAATATCAGATACATTTAAAAAAACCCTAGAATAATTGGAGAAATAAAATGATAGACCCACGCAATACTGTAATTCTTACAGCTGGAATAATTTCAGATCCAGAACTTGTTGCAAATGGAAACATTGCAAAGTTCAGAATTGCTGTTGATTACGCAGGAAGCGAAAAGGGCGCTGGAGCATCCAGTGGCTACTTTGATGTAGTTTACTATCTTAAGGATGGCTCTGAGCCAGCTTCTAAGAACGCTTCATTCGTTATCTCACAGCTTCAGAACAATAAGATGAAAAAGGGCTCACAGGTTCAGCTTGTTGGCCGTCTTGTTCAGGAGCGTTGGCAGCAGGATGGCCAGAACCGTTCTAAGACAGTAGTTGTTGCAGAAGCAGTGACATATGCTGGATCTAACTTCCAGAAGTCATCTGATGCTCCAGCATCTACTTCTCAGCCTTCCACATCTATCCCGGATGAGTTCTGATTTTAATCCGTCTTTAGTAGACTCTTTAATAGAAGAAGCTTTATCTTCCCCTAAGGCACCAGACCGTTCTTATGGTCATTTGGGCTTTATGGAGGGAGATATTGTTTCTTCTATTTTTTCTGCTATTCAAGATAGAGTTCCTAATGAAACTTTTCTTAAAATAGTCAAAGAGTCTAGAGAAAACTATACTTCCTACATTGTTCCACAAAAGATAACTGATTTACATACAGTTACTCACAACTGTAGAAAGTGTAGTTTTTCTGGTATAAATCCTGCTCTTCCAAAATGGAATGTTCACAATCCAGATGTTTTGTTTATATTAGAAACTTCTAATATTGATCAGAATTCTTCTGCTCTGTTTATTTCAGCTTTAAAAGAAGCAGGGTTTAAGTCTGAAAATGTTTGTCTTACATATCTTTTAAGATGCCCTACTAAAGACATTCAAGAACAATACATAGACAATTGTAAATCTTATCTCCATCAAGAAATTCAAATAATGAATCCTAAACTTATTTGTCCTATTGGTGGAACAGTTTTATCATCTTTGTTTGGCACTGATGTAAAACTAAAAGAATACAAAAGTAAAGTTACTTGGCTAGGATCTTGGCCAATTTATCCACTTTATTCTTTAGCATATATTAATAAAGCCGGTGAATCAGCGTTAGCTGATTTTAAGGCAGATATGAACCAAGCGTACCAATTTTGCTATAAGAAAGTAGCTAATAATGAATCAGATAAATGATTACATTGATGATCTTGATTTAACTTCTGATCAAGACCTTGACTCTTTTAAACAGTTAGTTATTGCTGACATTAAGGGTTCTATTTCTGAGGAAGAAAAAATACATCTTCTTAATAATCTTGCTCTTTGGAATTACAATTTGCAGACTTTAAGAAGAGACATGGAACTTCAACTTTCTTGTCAGAAGTCCAAAATAAAAATGCAGGTAGCAAACTTTGATCAAATGTCTGAACATGAAAAGTCTCAGACTAAATTGTTCATCAATGATCAACATAAGTGGCGTATGTCTGCATTAAAATTTCTCTCTAACATTGAGCGTAAAGCTTTATATGTCAAGATGCTATTGACAAATAGCTAGTTATTCTGTTATGGTATACATATGTCTGTCAATGTAGTAGAAAAACTGGCTTCTTTACAGCCAACTCTTTTTGAGGAAGAATCTTATTCTTTTTTGATATTTTACCAAAGTCTTAAACCTTGGTATTTTTATGATAGTGAATCTCTTGGTTTAGAATTTGTAAATACACAAATTAATAAGTTTTCTCTACTTGACGGACGTATACCATTTTTGAAAAATGTATCTTCTGACATGCCTGAAGATTATTGGTCATCTGTTCCTCTTGGCGTCTTTAGATATAAAATGTTATCTGATATGTCATTTGGTCTACTTAATGACTACAAGAACATTCCCGGATATATAGTCGAGGGAATGTACTGGGATAATGGGTTTTTTTATTTGGTTAGAGACCAAGATAAAACAATTCAGTCTAAAATGTTTATCGACATTGAGACAAAACAAAGAGCCAATTATCCTTAATTATAAGCCCTCGTAGCTCAGCTGGATAGAGCATCGGACTTCTAATCCGCAGGTCGTATGTTCGAATCATACCGAGGGCGCTATGAAATATAAAATTATTGCTAAGCTAGATGAACAAAAATACAAATCTTGCAAAGAGATGGACCCAAATCTTTGGCCAAAGCTTAAAGATAAAGTATACACTTTAGGTGTATGGCCTACAAGAGATTGGGCCGAATGGTCAGCTAAGAGCCATAGAGAATATAGATTTTCTAATTTAGACATATCTACAGTAGAAATCGTTGAAATACATGAGTGATCAGGAGCACAAGATGGAAAAATATACTGCTGTTATAACTATAACTATTGATGAGTTTGAAGCTCACGATGCAGATCACGAACGTGATATCGTACAGATTTTTATCAAGAGAATACTAGATGCTAGAATCTGTGAATCTTCTGATATTCAAGTACAAGTCGATACCTTTATCAAGGAAGATGCTTAGTTATGACAAATGAACCAGAGCAAAATGAAGAACTTTCAGAAGAAAAAACTTTTGCTGAACAAGTAGAAGAGTCTCTTTCTTTTATAGTTAATATGATGAATGAAGGCAAGGCTGATCCCAAAGAAGTTTATCCCTCAAATAGATACCACGGCGACTAACATGTTGGACATAGTTGCAGATCTTCTTAATGCTTTTCAAGATGATCAACATACGTATGACGCAACACTTTATGCTCGCGCAGCTTTGGAAATTCAAACTCTTCGCTCTTTAGCAGAAGATATGTATGTCACCTTAATAAATGAAATTGGTCAGACTGCAGCTTCTGCAAACTACGAACAGTACGTACGAATGCAAAGTATTCCATAGTTTTAATTTTTGGAACGGTGGCTGAGTGGCCGAAAGCAACGGTTTGCTAAACCGTCGAACCAGCAATGGTTCCGGAGGTTCGAATCCTCCTCGTTCCGCTCTAATATTAGAAAGTTAACATGAAGACTTACAGAAATGAAATTTACAATCATACCTTTACCAACAGTTCTTTTATAGAAAAGGCTTCTTGGTTTAATGAAGGTAATATACTAATGCTTACTTTCGGTACCGGTTCCGTTTGGCACTACTATGATGTTCCATTTGAAATTTATTCCGGTTTTATTAAAGCTCCATCTCATGGAAAATATTTTAATGAGAATATCAGAAACATTTACTCTGGAGAACGGGTATACTACACTTCTCAAGCTTAAGGTTTTTTAATGTCTAAAAGAAAAAAGAATAAAAATAAATATAAAAACAAGACTTATTCAAAGCCAGTTGCTTATTCTTATTCTAGTTCTAAAGATATTAAACCTTTAGCTTTTCAAGTTTTTGGCTCTTTATATTATACTTCTCAAAAACAATCTTGATAAATCCTATATTTTAGTGTATACTAAATCAAAACACTAAACAGAGGATTTTAAATGACTACAATACTCGCTATTCAAGGTCAAGGTTTTGCTACCGTCTCTGTTGATTCTCGCATATCTACAATGGATGAGGGAGGATTTGCCTCTCAGATCACAACCCTAGGGGAAGGTTCTTCTAAGGTTGCTAGAGTCGGCAAGTATCTTTTAGGCGCTGCCGGCGATATGAGAGCAATCAACATCTTGCACCATGTTTTTCAGCCCCCAACTTTGACTCCTGGTTTAACAGGAAAAAAGCTAGATCAATTTATTACAATGAAATTTGTTCCAGCTTTGCGCGACTGTTTTGAGAAACAGGGTTATGCTTCACCAGAAAATGACTCTGCGACGCACATTGCACAGCATGGGTCTACCATTCTTACAGTAGTAAATGGCTCCATATATGTTATCGATGGAGATTATTCTTGGACATCTGATTACCACGGTGTTTACGCTTTAGGAACTGGTTCTTCTTATGTTTTAGGTGCTGCAAACGCTTTGCTTGCCAATAAGAAGAACCTCACTCCTGCACAAATTAAAACCATTTCTCTCAAGGCTATGAGAATAGCTTCTAGCTTTGATCCATATACTGGTCCACCTTTTTATACCCACACTCAAGAGGAAGAAAAATAATGATTTCTGCTCCCTGGCCAATGCCTCAAAGTTCACTTAAAAGTTCTTCTCAACCTCGGTTTATAGCTCAAAGTTTTTCTCTTGACGGATGTTATGATCCAAAAGGAAAAATTCCTTTTCCTAAAAATTCTTTTGATTCAACTCCTTATTTAGATCTTTATAATAAGCTTGACACTTTACCAATTGTGAAAGCTGGTTTTCCTACTGTTAAAGGAACTATTCAAGTTTCTCAAAGTCAACTTCCTCCTGAAGTTTTTGAAAAACATGCTTTTCCCGCCACAATTCAAACAACCGCTAAATATTTTGGTTTACCTTCTGAACATTTAGCTTCTGTTACTGTAGAAGCTTCTGAAGATTTTCTTAATACTTTTTTGTATACGGTCACAATAGAAAGATATTTGTCTGATTACGGCGAACCATTCTGATATAATATTTTCATGGATTTTCTTTTACAAGCAAAAATAGACAATATAATTTCTGAAATAGAAAATCAGCTAGAAAAAGATTTTGTTGACGATTCTATTGCAAGAACTTTAATGGCTGTTTCTATTAATAGAATAAATCTCTTAATGACTCACATTGGTTTTTTAGAATCCAAACTAGAGTCTACAATTGAGTCTAATCGCATGATGGCTATTCATGCAGAAAACTTAATTGCAGAAAATCAAAGATTGTCACAAATAGCAAGGTATTAATATGGCTCAACCAGATGATTTGATTAGGAAAAATCTTTCCTATCAATGGGGGCCAGAAGTTGTAGTACAATGTTGTAGATATTGGAAACTGCACATAACTGACGGAAATTGGGGCAACTGTGGAATCTGCAAACAAAGACCTAAACTTACACAACTAACATGGGATGAATTAGATGAAATCAATAATTAACGCCATCAATAATTTAAGTATGGCAATTAACAACTTAGCTTCTTCTATCAAGAGCAAAAACGTTGTTACCAGTGTAGCTTCTAAGTCTACAACTAGCAACCCTTATGCTGGTAACTCAAGTATAACAAAGTATTACTCTTATTCTAATTCTAAGGGTAAAAATTTATTATCTGCTATTTCTGATGCAGAGCATAAAGCTCTTATGAGTATATATAATGCTATTACAGATAAAGGATCTCATCCTGATCATCATGAGCATATAATGAGAGAGCTTAAAACTAAGTGGCCAACTCTTTACAAAGCTTTAGATGAATTGATCTTGGCTCGCAGCAATCCTAAATATAGCTCTATTTGGAAAGAGAAAGAACTCTAGAACTAATGGTTGACCATGAGGCCATGCGCAATGCTTATTTAAGGGCAGTTGGCTCTGACGAGCAGATTCCAGCTCAATTTAAAAAACCCTATAGGGGTAAAATTGGGAAAAAATTTTTAAGGCCTTTTTCCTTTTTACCTTTTTCTTTGATTCTGAAAAAACTTTTTAAAAAAGATAGACTCACTGTAGTACTAAGGTCTTCTGAGACCTCAAAAAAAATTGAGGTTATTAAGTTTACTCCAGAAGAAACTGATACTATAATGAATGCAGCATCAACTATGCACATGACAGTAGAAGAACTTTTTCATCATGTTTTTAAGGAGATAATCAAAGATGCAGAAAGAAAAACTAACTTGCGATAACTGCCATAAAGACTGGCAGAGAATTCCTTCTAGAGGAAGAAAGCCAAAGCTATGTCCTTCTTGCATTACTGGTCCAGCTCAAGTCAAGGATTCTCCTAAGCCTGTATTGCAGAAGGTAGTGCAAAAGGTGACACAAGATGACTCTATGCCTTTTCCTGGCCCCACCAAATGGGCCTGCTCTTCTTGTGGGGCCTCTGTAAAAATAGAAATAGACATGAAGTACGCACCAACCCACCAGTGCAAAAAGCGCCTTAAAAGAACTTACGCTCTTGAATTAATACGGGAAGCGTAATTAAAAAATATTCATACAAAAAAGAACTTGTTATTTCTTTCACATAATTTTGTGAAATGATTCTCAAATATATCTGTTATTATAATGGTTGGAAAAAATTTTAAGGAGACCATATGCATTACGGTATTGATGAAATCATGATCAAATATATGAGAAACACAGATTCTTTTAAAAAGAAAAAAGCACGCAACAAAGAAAGCCACTTTGTTGCTATCGCTCGCAAAGAGCGTAAGACTAAACAAAAGATCTAATTTTTTAAACTAGAACCTCAGATTACAGAATACCACGAGCAACTTTTATTGCTGTTTCTGTTGAGGAAACAACATTTTTTAAAGTTTTTCTAGACATAACTCCTGTTCTTAATTCTTTTAATGTTTGATTTATTGTTTCTTTTTCAAAACCACTAAATTCTCTTGCTACAGTTTCTCTGTCTCCTATTAAGGTAACAAAACCTTTAAGTCTTGCTTCCAAATTTTCAATAAGGCCATCGAAGTCTCCGCGTAGTCCACCAATAGTTTGCTCTTGAGCCATAGTTTCATCCGCACTAATGCCCGGAATAAAAAGTTGTGGCTTTAATCCTTGAAATGGTTTATCGGGAGATATTAAAGCATTACCGACTTCTATTGGACTATGTGGGTTGGTTCTTTGACCGAAAAGAAACCTTTCAGCATCAAGGGTTACTTGACTGTTTTTGCCAATTTTTAATATTTCTTTAGCGTCATTTGTATAGATTTCAGATCCTGAAAGAATATTAGGATCTGGACTAAGTCCTTGTAGTATTTCTTTGTTTACTGGTACCCTATATAAATCCATTATGTCTCTACCTTCGCCCTTAAGACCTCCCACAGAAAAGTCTTCGCTGTATGTTGAAGTAAACAAGTCTTGGCTGTAGATTGAAGAAAATGGATTAGTATAAAAATGCAATATCTTATCTTCAACAAATGAAGCGCCCGCTTTTTTAGCAGATTCTCTTGTAAATCCTTTCTCTAAAAGAGTTTCCCTCATGCTTTTAGGAGCAAAGTGATACAAATAGCCACTTGCCTCAAGAAAACCTTTTCTAGCATTAATTTTATTGAGCTCCTGTAAATTTTCCAAGGAACTCTCTGATATCATGTCGTGAATTCTCCTAAATCTAATGCCCCTAACATCTAATTCTGTTGATCCGACCGCGAGAAATTAAATTTCCAATTGTAAGAAGTCTTTTTTCTTTTGCCCTAAGATAAAGAGCAGATGGTGGATCTGCATATTTTCTGGGTGAAATTTCAGACAAAAATTCTTCTGTAATACCAGTTTGAAAAAATCTGTTGGTACCAAAAAATTGATCATAATCAGATCCAGGTTTCAACGCTTCTTTTAACTTTTCTTGAATATTTAAAAATTCATTAACTGGAGCACCGTTGCATTACAAAAACCTTTTATTAATTAACACTACTAATATAGTAACAGGTATAGACTAGACCTCAAATCACACATTTTTCTGATATACTAGTTGTCATGAATTACACAGATACATATAGAAGAATCTACGAAACAATTTCAAATTTGGATATACCACACGAAAAAGCACACAGGGCTGCTTTAAAAATAACTGATTCTCTCAGTGAGATATATCTATACTCAAATAGACAATTTCCAGAGAAGCTGCCTGATATACTAGAAATAGCTGAAGTCTTCTGTGCCGAAGCTAAACTCGGTGGCTATGACATAGATGATAAAGGCTATCCAGTAGGTTATGGTATTAAGGCAGACGGATTAAAAAGCAGCAAGTAGTACGTGCGCCAATTCTTAATTAAGTTAACGATAAATAAGATCATATCTATAAAGTCCATGGTGAGATAGTACAGTTCTGCGGATATAAGTTAATGGTAGACTGGCATGCTTCCGACCTGCTCGTGAGGGTTCGATTCCCTCTATCCGCTCCAATTTAAACAAGAAAGAATAAAATGAAAAAGAGAGTATTTTTAACAGGTGCTGGTGGATTTGTGGGTCACCACACATTAGAGCACATCCTAAAGACAACGGATTGGGACGTAGTAATTAGTGATTCGTTCCGTCATCGTGGAGTGACAGACAGAGTTACATCTATAGCCTGCTGGAAAGCCGAAAGACATCGTGTTCAGCTCATTACTCATGACCTAACTGTTCCTTTTTCTGACGTCATGATTAAAGACATGGGCCACATTGACTACATTATTTCTATGGCATCAGACTCACATGTGGATAGATCAATTACAGATCCCGCACCATTTATCATGAACAATGTGGCTTTGGTTGTAAATATGCTCGAGCTTGCTCGCAAGATTCAACCTGAAGTATTCCTTCATGTATCAACAGACGAGGTATATGGAGCAGCACCGAAAGGCTACGCACACAAAGAATGGGATACAATCCTTCCATCCAATCCATACTCTGGCTCTAAAGCTGCACAGGAAGCTGCATGCATATCATATTGGAGAACATTCGGAGTTCCAGTAATTATTACCAACACAATGAATATTATTGGTGAGCGTCAAGATCCAGAGAAGTTTGTTCCAAAGATTATGTATTGCTTGGAAAAGAATATTCCAATGACAATTCACGGAACACCAGAAAACATTGGATCTAGATTCTATCTTCACGCAAGAAACCAAGCTGACGCATTAGTTTTTATTTTAAAGAATCTTTCACCAGTGGCATACCCAAATGCTGACAGACCTGATAAATATCATATTGTTGGAGAAAGAGAAGTGAATAACTTAGAGATGGCTAAGCTTGTTGCCTTTTATTGGGGCAAGGAACTTAAGTTTGAGTTTGAGGACTTCCACACAACAAGACCTGGACATGACCTACGTTATGCACTTGACGGAACTAAGCTAGCAGAAGCTGGATGGAAGGCTCCAGTGCCACTAGAGCAGTCCCTAAAGACTACTGTAGAGTGGACAAAAAAACATCCTGAATGGTTGTGGAGAGACTAACTTATTAAGTTAATATACCCAATGCTGCTCCTGCACTTCTTAAAACTTTAGATCCGTCTTTTACCTAAGGTGACAGCTTTAGAAGTTTTGCTTGCCGAAGATAAAAATCTAGCAGAAGATCTAGGGGCATATGAGCTTATGTCATTTGTTGCAGCAACAAGTCTTTCAGCAACTGGAGCTTGAGAAGCTATTCTGGCAGTTACCGCATCGGCTTTTTCCATGAGAACTCTATGCCCTTTTGCCATCTGCATAGACTCGTCTAGTAAGCCAGTTAATCTGCTAGATTCAATTGGGCCCATATTTTGTTCCGCATAGTTTGTTAGTCCTGCAACATTTATATCTATGGCTTTAGAAACTGCCTCTCCTGCTGGACCAGAAATATTTTTTAAAAAACCACTAAAAATACCAGCTCCTTTAACTCTACCCTGCATAGTAAGTTCTTCCATTAACTCGTCAATGCCCAAGTTGTACCTTCCAGAGATTGGACCTTCTAGATCGCTAATGTTTTTTCCAAGCTTTTTAAGTCCAGATCTTAATCCTTCTTCATATCTAGAAGAGTAGTCTCTAAAACCTGTTGGATTTACATATCCGCTTAATCTTTCGCCGAAAGTATTTGATATAGTTTCTGCGCTGATTCCCTTTTTCAGCATACCTCGCTGTACGTTTTCTATTGCAAAAGAATCAGCTCTTCCCTCTTCAAAACCATGAGCTTCCATCACACCTAAATAATTGTCAAAGATTTCAGAAAATTTTTCTAAATTAATACTTTCACTACCGCTTATAGATCTTACTGATTCTTCAAAAAGTTGTCTAGGCTTGTGTAGTTTTTCATAATATATACCAGATCTTTTCGTGCCACTGTGCCCAATTTCGTGAACAACTGTTTTAGAACCAGATATTAAACCTGAATTTATTGAATCTGGAGATAGATAAGATACTTCTCGTGTTCCACTTGGAACATTAATTCCTTGTTTTTTTAAAAATTCTCTCTGCTTTGGCGTTATGTTTACATTGTGTGCATACTCTAATTCTCCCAAGCCAGCTTTTTTATATGCATCCCTATCTACTACGGCTGATACTGTGGTTGAGACTAAATTTCTGCCATCTGCAGAAAAGAGGGCAGATCCGTTGTGTTCCATGTGGAGACATGAATGTAAAGTCTTGATCTTGTAAATCTAAAAAATCTACAAATTCGTTTATTTTAGCCAGTCTTTCTGGATGGACTGCTTTCTTTGCAGATTTGCCTAGTTGTACAACAAAATTATCAACTGTTTGAGTTTGGGGTTTATTAAAAATCATATTAAATCATATTTCGTTTACTATACTACATATCTATAGTAACCATGTTTTGGAGGTATGTTATGGCTGGAAAAAAGCCCGCAAAAAGAAATGTCTCAACCCCTGTTAAAGAAGCTGTAAAGCAGCTTCCTGGTAAAGCTATTCTTTATATAGGATCAAATTCAAAATTATTCAAATGTCCAACCTGTAGCAGGGAACTTAAAAAGGGTATTGTATGGGAAGAGGGTTCTTCGGCATATTGTACTAGAACTTGCATACCTAAACTAGA
>Ga0068876_10000395_pt1 | contig 35856 bp, 29 predicted proteins | sample NOAtaG_6_FD_66442 | JGI IMG/M metagenome (GOLD analysis project Ga0068876, IMG submission 66442) | Freshwater lake microbial communities from Lake Erie, under a cyanobacterial bloom - NOAA_Erie_Diel5S_2200h metaG | ecosystem: Environmental > Aquatic > Freshwater > Lake | place: USA: Ohio, Lake...
TTCATAACCCTGAGGTCGAGAGTTCAAATCTCTCTCTCGCTACTAGTAAAAGGTGTCAATACAGCAGTGTTGGCACCTTTCTTTTTTTTAATAATTACCTCATGCAATCGCTAGCTACTCAATTTTGTTTACGATTCGAATGTTATAAATAATGATTTTTCAAGTTGTTCAATTCGGATTAAGATCAAAATATTTGTTTTTATTTTATAAACTGTTGATTGATTTAGTTTAAGGTAGAATTGTTAAAATTATGACTATGAAAAGATTATTTGTTGTTCTCATTATTTTTCTCTCAGCAGAAACAGTTAAGTCTCAAGAAATTGTTCGGGACCCTGATCCAAGAAAAGATTATGCAAATGTTTTTTGGAAACAAGAATATACTTTATTCGATTTAATCACGGATAAGCCAATAAAATATACCATAATTAATGGTGAAAAGGTGTTTGAAATTTATTACAGCAGTAATGAAAATCCAGTACCATTAAAAGGTTATTTTACGGCTGATGAATTAGAAAATCATCTTTATTACAAGTTTAAAAATAAAAGAACTTGTAAAAAGTTTTGTAAGTCCAAAAAAAAGAATCCAAAATAAATAATTAGAATTCAAAATTATATAAGTGCAGAGAGAAGTAGTTGTTGAAAAGAGAATAGGCCAGAAATTCTGGCCTATTCTCTTTTTCTATCATAAAAATTTACAGATTTTCTATAATCATTGCAGATGCTCCGCCTCCGCCGTTACAAATTCCAGCACCACCGATTTTCGCATTATGCTGTTTTAAAACATTGATCAGCGTAACAATTATTCGAGATCCTGAATTCCCTAATGGGTGACCAATTGCAACTGCACCACCAAAAACATCAACTTTAGAAGAATCTAGCTCTAGTAATTTAGTATTTGCAATTCCTACTACAGAAAATGCTTCATTTAATTCCCAGAAATCTACATTATCTTTGGTTAACCCCGCTTTATTTAAAGCAATCGGAATGGCTTTAGCAGGAGCAGTGGTAAACCACTCTGGAGACTGCGCCGCATCTGCATAACTTCTAATCTTAGCTATAGGTTTTAGGCCATGCTTTTCAATAGCTTCCTTTGATGCCAAAATCAACGCTGATGCACCATCATTTAATGTTGAAGCATTCGCCGCTGTAATAGTCCCATCTTTCTCAAATGCCGGTTTTAATGAAGGGATTTTATCAATAAATACATTTTTGTATTCTTCATCTTCACTTACTGTTATAGGGTCTCCCTTTCTTTGAGGAACGCTAACTGGAACAACCTCGTTAGCAAATTTCCCTGTTTTCCATGCTTCTGCGGCTTTACTGTAGGAAGCAATGGCAAATGCGTCTTGTTCTTCTCTTGTAATTCCGTGTTCTTTTGCACACAATTCCGCGCAATTACCCATTGGAACTTTATTATAAACGTCAAGCAATCCATCTTTTGTTATACCATCAAGCATATTGATGTTGCCAAATTTTATCCCGTTTCTTCCATCAAGATAGTGAGGTACTTGAGACATATTTTCCATACCACCAACTACGACCATGTGATTATCTCCAGCTAATATTGTTTGTGCACCGAGCATAATAGCTTTCATTCCTGAGGCACATACTTTATTAACTGTCGTACAAGGAGTATTTTCACTTAGTCCAGCACCTAATGCGGCTTGTCTAGCAGGTGCTTGTCCAACTCCTGCCTGTAAAACATTACCCATAAAAACTTCATCTATCCAATTTGGCTGAATCTGTCCTTTTTCCAAGGCACCTTTGATAGCGATAGAACCCAATTCTGTGGCAGGCATGGAAGATAAACCACCCATAAAGGCTCCCATTGGAGTTCTTACTGCTGCTACAATATATACCTCTTTATTCATTTTGTTTTTGTTTAATTCGTTGCAAAATTAAGAAAACAAACGAAAGTTTTAGCCTCATGTGAGCGATGTTTCGTAAATTCGAGGATCCATATGAAGTTTGTTACTGATATATCTCTTTACTGGTCCATCCCAATTGGTATTGGTATATTTTTATTTACTTGGTGGTTTTATCGTAATAATAGTTGGTTTGATAAGATTAAAGGAAAATGGAAATGGTTACTTCCTTTGTCTAGAATGCTCAGTTTAATAATTGTAGCGCTGCTCTTGTTTGGATTTATTTTTCAATCTGTAAGTTATAAGAAAGAAAAACCGGTTATTATTTCAATAATAGATAATTCGTCTTCTATGTTGAATTACAAAGACAGTAATTTGGTTCCTAATCAAGTCAAAAACTATCGGGAAATATTGAAATCAACTTTTAAAGATGATTATGAGTTGGTTGAAATGAATGTAGGCTCAAAAGCCAATTATGGAAATTTAGCTGGTTTTGATGAATCACTTTCAGATTTATCATCAGGATTTGATAAAATTCATATTGATTATTACAATAGAAATGTTGGAGGAGTAATTTTTGTTTCAGATGGAAATTTTAATTCTGGATCTAATCCAATTTATAGCGCTGAAAAGATACCATTTACCCCTATCTTTAGTTTAGGAGTCGGAGATACTATACCTAAAAGAGATCAGTACATTAAGAATGTGGCAGGCAATGAAGTTGCTTTTTTAAATAATAAATTTCCAGTTGAAGTCGATGTGGAGGCAATTAAAATGGGGAAGGGGTCAGCTACAGTTAGTATTTCTAAAAATGGTAAAGTTGAAGCTTCGCAAAATATTCAACTTACTGATGGTAAGCACGATTTTTCTCATGTCTCGTTTATTTTAGATGCAAAAGAAGTCGGTTTTCAGTCGTATACTGTGACCATAAGCAAAGCATCAAATGAGTATAACTATACTAATAATTCGCGAACTTTTTACATTGAAGTTGTTGATTCGCGAAGCAAAATTCTTTTATTGGCTTCAAGTCCACATCCTGATGTTGCAGCTTTTAAACAAGTAATTGAACAAGATCAGAATTGTGAAGTAAAATCTGAATTGCTGAGTCAATGGGATAAAAAATATGGTGATTACAATTTAATTATTTGGTTTGATCCGGCATCCGACTTTAATCAAGATTTACACGAGAATATGGTAAAAGCCAATATCCCATTATGGTATGTAATAGGATCAAAAACTCCACTTTCCATATTGCAAAAGCTAGCTTTGGGAATTAATGCTAATTCAAATAATCAAACAGATGAGATGCAGGGTTATTTCAATACTGGATTCAAGCAATTCGAAATTAGTGACCAGACCAAGGATGCATTGTTTTATTTCCCACCGCTAACAACAAAATTTGGCGCCGTGAATATGTCCGGCGGAACAGAAGTTTTGATTTATCAGCGTATTGGTGCAATAAATAAAAAAGAGCCATTGCTTTATTTTAACAAAAGAGGTAATACGAAATACGGTGTTTTGTACGGTGAAGGAATTTGGAAATGGAAGATGAATGATTATGTTAGAACCAAAACATTTGATCATTTTTCTGAAATCATACAAAAATCAGTTCAATATCTTTTAGTAAAGCAAAATGATTCTCCTTTAAGAATTACTTTTCCAAAAAGGTTTACTAAGGATGAGGAAGTTATCGTTAATGCAACTTTTTATAATGAATCGCTGCAGCAAATTACTACACCTGTAATTGAAATGTCTGTAACTGACGACAAAGGAAAACTTGCCAAATATCAATTTGGAACGATAGGAAATATGTATAAACTTTCTATGGGAAAAATGAAACCGGGAAAATATAACTGGGTGGCTACAACAAGTTTCAACGGTAAAAAGTACAAAAAAAGTGGTGTATTCGTTGTGGAAGATATTGCCCTAGAAAAAATAGATACCTATGCAAATCATGGATTATTGAAGCAAATAGCTAAGCAAACAAATGGATCCTTTAATGAATTAAAAGATTTTCAAAAGACAATTGATCAAATAAAGAATAGAGGAGATATAGCAAGTGTTTCCTACAAGGAAAGCACATTTAATGATTTGATAGATCGGCAGTTTTTGTTTTTTATTTTGTTGATTTCACTGACTTTTGAATGGTTCATGCGAAGATGGCATGGCTCGTATTAATTATTTTCCAAATGACCAAAATAAAATGAATCAAGTTGCGTTATCCTAGACTAAAATTTATTTGCCTATGGTTAAAAAATACCCGCTAAAAGAATCTTCAGATCTAAAGAACACTATTTCACCTTCTATTCAAAATATCAATGCAATTTTGAATTACAGCAAGTCATTAGAAGTTAAAATAGTTAACCGAAGAAAACTATTAATTCATTTGAATTAATAAAATAAAAAAGCCCGATTTTTCGGGCTTTTTTATTTACCATATTCTGGAAATTTTATCTTTCGGATTACGCATTTTAGAGCCTTCTGGTATCTTAAATGCTTCAAAAAATTCTGGGCAGTTTTTTAATGGTCCATTAACACGATACATGCCAGGTGAATGAGGGTCATTTGCAATACGATTTTTCATCTCTTCCTCTGTGTAATTGATTTTCCATAATTGGGCATAGGCTATGAAAAATCTTTGAGCAGGAGTAAAACCATTAACAACTGAACCTGAATTAAACTCTTCCGTTCTAGCATATGCATAATAAGCCATTGTTAATCCACCTAAATCAGCAATGTTTTCTCCCATTGTCAAATCAGGATTTACACAGTGTCCCTCAATTGGACAGAAGCCTGAAAATGTTTGTCCTAAAATGCTTGTTTTCTCCTCAAATTTTGTTCTGTCAGATTCTGTCCACCAATTCTTAAAGGAACCATCTGCGGCAAACTTAGACCCCATATCATCAAAACCATGTGTAAATTCGTGACCAATTACCATTCCTATTCTGCCATAATTTACCGCATCCTCCGCCTTTTCATCAAAAAATGGAGGCTGCATAATTCCTGCAGGGAAAGCGATTTCATTCAATAAAGGATGATAATAGGCATTTACCATGTGAGCTGGCATTCCCCATTTGTCTTTATCAACATTTTTATCCAGTTCAGACATGTTTTTTTTGTGAGCGAAGGATGCACTCAACTTCAGATTTCCAATATAATTTTTAGCATCAAATTTAAGTCCGCTGTAGTCTTCCCATTTATTTGGAAAACCTAACTTTCTTCCAATCGAATTCAATTTTGTTAAAGCTTCCTTTTTTGTTTCATCAGACATCCATTCCAAGTTTTTTATTCGTTCTTGAAAAACTATTAAAAGGTTATCTACCATTACATTAACCTTGATTTGAGCTTCCTTGGAAAAATATCGTTCAACGAATGCTTTTCCTAGTAATTCTCCAAAATCATTGTAAGTGATTTCATCGATGGCACGTTCTTTAATAGGTTTCATCTCTTTTTTACCGCTTAATACCTTTCCATAGAATTCGAAATTGCGATCAACGAAAGACTGGTCTAAGCTTCCAGCATAATGGTTAATGACATTCCACATCAGGTAGTTTTTCCATGATTCCAATGATTCATTTTCTAGCAAAACATTGGTTGTTTTTATAAAATCTGGCTGTGAAACAATTAATGTGTCAAAAGAAGAACTTCCAATTGTACTTAAATAACTTTCAAAATCGATTTTGCCAAAAAGCATTCGGGCATCCTTTATTGACATTTTATTGTAAGTTTTTTCAGGAATACGCATTTCTGCAGGTTTCATCATTGCCTGTGCCAGTTGCGATTCAAAACCTACAATTTGAGCTGCCATTTTATCCGCGTCATCTTTACCGTATGACAAAAGCTGCATCGTTGATGAAATATGTTTGGTATATTCAGCTAAAATATCTTTTTTGTTATCTTCTAAGTAATAATCTCTATTTGGCAATCCAATTCCTCCTTGTCCGAGATAACTAATATTTTTTTCTACCATCTTTAAATCTTGTCCAACGCCAAAACTGAATAAACTGCCAATTCCAAGCTTGTGATGTTCTGCTATTACATTAATTATTTCTGATTTGGATTTTATTCCTTGAACTTTCCTAATGTCTTCATAAATAGGAGATGATCCAAGTTTATTCCTGGTTTCCATATCGATAAAAGAGGTGTAATAATTGCCAAGTATGAATGCATCAGAACCAACATCTCCCGTATTTGCCGCGAAACCGTCCAGAATATTGGTGAGCTTGTCTTTATTGCTTTGTTCTAATTCGTTAAAACTTCCCCAGCGTGATTCAGATGGTGGAACGGGATTGTTATTTACCCAAGTACCATTTGCATATAGGAAAAAATCCTCTGAAGGCTTAATGGAATTGTTCATGAAATTTACGTCAATTGAGGACGTAACATTTTCATTGGTTTCATTGGGATTATTAGATACTTCTGTAGTTTTACAACTAACCAAAAAGCCTATGCCTGCCGAAATCAATATAATTTTTTGATTGTTCATTTTTTAAATATTTGGGGTGAATAACATTTCTACATGGGGGATATTGTCTTCAAGGTATTCCTTACCGGTTGATAAAAATCCATGTTCATTGTAATAATTTTCAAGGTGCTTTTGCGCAGAAATTCTTATAGGCACATTACCAAACTCCTCTGCTATGAAGGTCATTGATTTTTTCATCAATTCATGACCTGCACCTCTACCTCTAATGGGTTCATCAATAACAACCCTCCCAATGGAAACTTCAGCATAAGCCAATCCCTTTGGTAAAATCCTCGCAGTTGCTACCACTTTACCGTAACCATCTCGACATATCAAGTGATAACATTTTTTATCCTTACCATCTAAATCGAGATAACAACAATTTTGCTCGACAACGAAAGCTTTAAGTCTCAAAGCAATGATGTCATGGAATTCATTAGTGTTGATTTCAGGATAATATTTAATTTGCCATTCTAAATGCATAATGTTTAATTATATGATTATTAAGTTTGAATTACACCTACATTATAAGTTTTTTCTGCTTTTTTATGATTAGCCATTTCAATTCCAATGCTTATTACCTCTCTAGTTTTAGCAGGGTCAATAATGGCATCAATCCAAAGTCTGCTCGCTGCATAATATGGCGAAATTTGTTCATCATATTTACTTTTAATATTTTGATAAAGTTCCTTCTCTCTTTCCTCGGATATTTGCTCGCCTTTTGCTTTTAGTGAGGCAACTTCTATTTGCAATAATACTTTTGCAGCAGAGGCACCGCTCATAACGGCTATTTCAGCTGTTGGCCAACCGACGATTAGGCGGGGATCATAGGCTTTTCCACACATAGCGTAATTTCCAGCTCCATAACTATTACCAATTACTACCGTAAACTTAGGAACTACAGAGTTTGACATGGCATTTACTAATTTTGCACCATCTTTAATAATGCCTCCATGTTCACTTTTAGAACCCACCATAAATCCCGTAACATCCTGAAAGAAAACCAATGGAATATTTTTTTGGTTACAATTCATAATGAATCTTGAAGCTTTATCTGCAGAATCTGAATATATAACACCGCCAAATTGCATTTCGCCTTTAGCATTCTTTATTATTTCTCTTTGATTTGCAACAATGCCAACACTCCAACCATCAATTCGAGCATAAGCACATACTATTGATTTTCCATAATCAGCTTTGTACTCAGTAAATTCAGAATTATCTAAAATACATTTCAAAAGCGCCTTTGTATCATAAGGTTTTGATCGATCCTGAGGCATAATTCCATAGACATTTTTTATTGGGTCTTTTGGTTCCTCAGGCGTCTTTCTGTCAAATCCTGCTGTTTCTGACTGACCGATTTTATCGATTAAAGTTCTTATGGTCGCTAGACAATCATGATCATTTTCAGTTTTATAATCACAAACTCCAGAAATTTCAGTGTGAGTAGTAGCTCCACCCAAAGTTTCGTTGTCTATAGATTCACCTATTGCTGCCTTAACTAGATAAGATCCTGCCAAAAAAATAGTTCCTGTTTTGTTGACTATCAATGATTCATCAGACATAATTGGTAAATACGCACCACCGGCAACACAACTTCCCATAACTGCTGCAATTTGGACTATTCCCATAGAACTCATGATCGCATTATTTCTAAAAATTCGACCAAAATGTTCTTTATCAGGAAATATCTCATCTTGCATGGGTAAGTAAACACCGGCAGAATCCACCAAATAAATAATCGGAATCCTATTTTCCATAGCAATTTCTTGGGCTCTCAGATTCTTTTTTCCGGTAATAGGAAACCAAGCACCGGCTTTAACGGTAGCGTCATTTGCTACTACTATACATTGTTTCCCTGAAACAAAACCAATTACAACTACAACTCCTGCGCATGGACATCCTCCGTGTTCAGCGTACATGCCCAAACCAGCCAAAGCACCAACCTCGAATCGTTCTGTGTTAGGATCCAATAAAAGATCTATTCTTTCTCGAGCTGTAAGTTTTCCTTGTTCATGGAGTTTTTCAATTCTTTTTTTTCCTCCCCCTTCAGAAATTATAGCCAATTCGCGTTCCAATGCTTTGATTTTCAAGCGCATTTCATCATCATTCTTATTAAAGGCCAATTCTTTGTCTGTTATTCCCATAGGTTTGTACTTAAATAATGGTATCAAATATAGTTAAAGTCATTGTTTCAACATTATTTTGTTAGAAAATCGGAAGGCTCTCAATCAATCAAGCTGTTAAATTTGCAGTATGAATGTAAAAGATTCTTTCAGGCATAAGGGAATGCGTAAGCATTTAATTTCAGAATTAAGAAAGGATGAGCGAATCAAGGATGAAGCTATTTTTCAAGCTTTTGATGAAGTACCTAGACATTATTTTTTAGACTTAGCTTTTGTTGAGCAAGCATACAGCAATATGGCTTTTCAAATTGGAGCTGGCCAAACCATTTCACACCCAATAACAGTGGCATTTCAAACGCAACTTCTTAATGTAAAAAAGGGTGATAAAATTTTAGAAATTGGCACAGGAAGTGGGTTTCAAACTTGCATTCTTTGTGAAATGGGAGCTAAAGTTTTTACGATAGAAAGGCAAAAAGAATTGTATTTAAAAGCTAAAGTAATCATACAAGAGTTGAATTATACACCTAAAGTAATTTTCGGTGACGGTTACAAAGGGTTGCCTGCCTTTGCTCCATTTGATAAAGTTATTGTGACATGCGGTGCTCCAGATGTACCATTACTTTTGCTTGACCAATTAAAGATTGGTGGGGTTATGGTGATACCAGTGGGAGAGGGCAGTGAGCAAATTATGCTTCGCATAGTCAAAACAGCAGAAAATACATACGAGAAAGAAGAATTGGGTACATTTAAATTTGTGCCAATGTTGGAACGTACAGTAAAATAAAATCATTTCTTAAAGTAATCTCTGTGATATTTTAATTTATGAAGCGTGTTCGATCTTCAAAATTATTCTGAAATAGGTAAGATAAGATTGCTCTGATGTTTATTAAAGCTTTGGGTAATTATTTGATGTCAATATCAATTTTTTGTGTCATTTTCATGTCTTGTCCACCATTAGATAAATTCATATCTTGAATAATTTCAACTTTTTTAGTCCACCCATCTTTCGCATCCACAATTATAAATCCCTGCATTTCACCAGATACTTGAACATTTTGACCAGCTTCCATTAAATCACCAGTTAAATCACCTGATAAGGCTAAATTGATTTCTGACGTGGTTATTGATTTTACAAGGTATTTAGCCTTTATTTTTAAAGGCCCAGCATTAGTCGAAGTTTTTATCGTTTTGTACCATGCATCACCGACAGAAATTTCTTGATTCGGGTAAATGGCAAATAAGTTATCAAACATTTGATTGAATTGCTCAGGACTCTGTCCAGGAAGATTCATTTTATTAACAATTTCAGTAAAATCTGGTGCTTTTTCAATACCTGCTTGCTGATTAAGTACCATTTCTACAGGTGTATTTAATAAGTATTTCATTTTATTTTTTAATTCATTTACCTCTTCTTGACTCGAAATACTTTCTTTATCAGTATCAAATTGAACATTCTGTCCCATGACATCCATGTCCATTGCTACTCTTTTGTAAGTTGAGGACACAATAAAATTACCTTCTTTGGTTTTACTTTTAACATTCATTTCTGCATCCATTTCCATTACCATATTCAGTTGCTCTGAACTGAGATCCATTTTCATTAAAATTGTTTTTTTTGATGGGGAGGCTGGATTAAATTTGAGCTTAATTTTTGGACCACTATCGCCACCTTCCACAAATTCAATAGCTGAATTTTCACTTGACAATGCAGAAGTATTATTTTTAGTCGCCGATGCCGAAGTATTATCATTAGTCGACGAACTTTGACATCCAGTAAATAAGTAAATGCTAGTTAAAATAATACAATAAATTAGAGACTTCATATATAATAGGTTTATATTCATTAATTTGTTAATTCAGAAAGTTGGTTTTCAACAAATTGCATGAGTTCACCAAGGTGTTTTTCACTGAAATCAAATTCAACCCCTGCTCTTTGATAAATGTTTGAAATGGAATCAGTATAACCCATAGATAGCGCATTTTTGTAATTATCTAATGCCTCCTGTTCATTTGAAATGCTATTTCTCCATACGGAAAGTGCACCTAATTGTGCAATTCCATATTCAATGTAATAAAAAGGCACCTCAAATAAATGCATTTGCCGTTGCCAAGATGTAAATCGAATTTCTTCGTATCCATTCCAGTCAGTTAGCCCAGTGCTATATTCATTGGATAACTTTATCCATTGATTTTTTCGTTCTTCATGAGAATGCAAAGGATTTTCATATACCCAATGTTGAAATTCATCGATTTGTGCTATCCAAGGTAAAATAGAAATTACCGATTCTAACTGGTCCTTTTTTGCTCTTTTTAATTCATCTTCATCAGGATAAAACGCGTCCCAATATTTCATGGATAATAACTCCATTGACATAGAGGCTAATTCAGCAACCTCAGAAGGTAAATTTTTAAAACCGGTGAGCAACAAATCTCTGCTTAAAAAAGAGTGAATAGCATGTCCACCTTCATGAACCATCGTAACTAAATCTTTTTGAGATCCTACTGCATTCATAAAGATAAATGGAACGCCAATTTCATAAAGCGGATAATTGTATCCTCCAGGGGCTTTTCCTTTTTTAGAGTCTAGGTCCAAATAGCCCATATTTTTCATCGTTTTCAAACAGTCTGAAAAATAACCATCCATTCTATCGAAAACTTGAATCGTTTTCTCCAACATTTCTTCACCATCAACAAAAGGTTTTAATGGCTCTTTTCCAGTTGGGTCCACCTCTAAATCCCATGGTTTAAATGCCTCTTTAACTAATATTTCTAATTTATTTTTTTGGATCTTTATAACTAGAGGCACAACTAAAGTTTTAATCGCCCGATGAAAATTAAAACAATCTTCTTTAGTGTAATCAAATCGACCAAGAGCTTTAAACATGTAATCTCGGTAATTCGAAAAACCTGCATTTAAAGCAATGTCATGACGCATGCTAATCAGTTCAGAATACAGTTCGTCTAATTTTAAAATATCGAGTTTTCTGCGGTCAGACATTTTAACAAATATTTCCTTTCTTAAGGATTCGTTTTGTAGTTTCAATAAACTTGCAGCCTTTTGCATTGTAATTTGATTCCCCTCATGCTCAATGGTTTGCGCACCGCTAATTGAACCAAAAAGCTGACTTTTTTCATTTATAGCTGCTTCCAAAGGAATATTTTCCTGCCTAAATAAATCCAAAGCATTTTTAATAGCTCTGAAATAAATAGCAAAATTGGAATCTTTTGATAAAGCATCAATATATTTTGATGCAATTATTTTTTTATTGATTTGATCTAATTGAGGAGCAATTTCAGGCTGAATTTCCGTCACAAATTTGGTATATGATGAGCTGTAAATTTCATTTGAAGTATCAATAGTCATTTTGATGTATCGCCAGGCTGCTTCTTCTTCCAATACAGCCTCCAATTCGCTTATGTCTTTCAACCAATCAATGAATGCATTAATATTATCTATTGGACGATCAATCAAATCTTTGAAAAATGGAGCTATATCTTCCCAAGCACTTATGGTCAATTGTTCTTTAACAAAACTTCTTTTGGGTTTTTCTATTATCATATGAAGTCAAAAAAAAAGTCGGATTATCCGACTTCTAATAAATTTTTTATTTTTTTATTTACCTCTGCTTGAACCAGTTTTTACAGCTGCTGTTTTCTTTGGAGCAGATGATTTTACAGATTTAGCCTTGTCTCCTCCTGACGCTACTGTTTTGCTAGTTGTAGCTTTTTTGGCTGCAGCTACTTTTTCAGAAGATTTTCCTTTTTTAACTGAAGCAGTCTTTTCTTTTCCAGAACCCACGTCTTCTTTATTTTCAACCTCACCTTCTTCTTCAATAGACAAATTTCCAGATGAAAGTAATAAATTATACCATTGAAAAACCTTCTTTACATCAGATGGATAAACTCTTTCAGTATCGTAATTTGGAAGGATTGACTTTAAATAAGCTTCTAATTTGCTTAAATCCTCTTTGTGAGATAAACAAGCATTACCCTCTTCTTTTTTATAAATTGAAGTAAGCACCGCCTTCAATGGTGCATCTTCATCAGTTGTATAAATACTGATGTCATCCAATGCTGATATCCTATCTGTAGAGTAGGCGGGTACACGCTTTTTATCAATCAAAGACTCAACAATAATATTGTTTTTCCCTTGAGCAATAACCTTGTAAAGTCCTGGCTTTCCAGATATGGCAATTATTCCTGATAAATTCATTAGTTAATTATTTCGGTCCCAAAAATATTAAATTCTTTTGGTTGTTTTTAAATTCTGATGATTTTTGAAAAAAACTTTTCATTTTGCACATGGCATACTAAATGATAAATTCCAGAAGAAAGCCCATCAATCACTGCACTATTTGAATTGAAAATTAAGGTTTTTATTAACTTTCCGTCAGAGCCAAATATCTCAATTATTTCAATTTTTTCATTACAAAGTACATTAAATACTCCTTGCGATGGATTAGGATAAATTTGGATTGAAAAGGAATCATTAGGCATTAATCCAGAAATGTTCGGCGAATATGGTTCAGTTTCAGATATACACCCTGCTTCACTCGTGCAATAACACGTGTAAACTCCATATGGTGGTTCAATTTCTAATGTTGAACTTGTTGCTCCTGGAATATCGACACCATTTAATGTCCATTGATAATTGGTTAAAGATAATGTTGCCAATGTAGTACCTGATTGAATAATTGGAAGCATTGGAAGCGGATCCATAAGTACTACATCAAATGTATCCGTTAATGCAGCGCACCCACTTAAATTATACGCAGTCGCTACATACTGTCCAGGCGATTCAATTGAATTTGTAAGTCCGATGTTTCCGTCTGACCAAATGCCATCAGTTAGTGTTTCACTTCCTATTAAACTTAATAATCCTTGATTGGTGCATAATGAATCATCTCCAATAATGGCTGCTGAAAAAGAATTTAAATTCAAGAGGTTTTTTGCGTGGGGTTTACCATAGCCATAATTTATGTTGGGAATTGCACCAGTGAAATTATCTGTAAATACAGTATTTATTAAATCTGTTTTAAAATTTGAATAGGTAGCCCTCCTGCATTTTTCTAGATATAATGCTGCAATTCCCGCGACGACTGGCGATGCCATTGAGGTGCCTCCATTTCTAGCGTGCCAACCTCCTGAATCAATTAGCGAATTATTTCCTGGATTATTTAATAACCATATCGGTGCAGATGCTAAAGTGACATCACCTGATGCGCAAACATCAGGTTTCAAAACGCTGTGTCGATTCGGCCCTCTACTAGAATTTGGACTGCGCTTACCAACAGGTGTATTATCATTGGCAGGAGTGTAATAGTTGCCATTGGCATCGATATGTCCGTGCCTGTTTCGAACATTTCCTACAGAAATTACTTTTTCTGAGCAATTCCATGATGAGACAATGGTTTGAAGAGAATCTGGATAATGATAATGAGTAATGGGTGGATATTGACTTGAAGTTGGTACCTGTGAAATGATGTCATTCAGCCCCAACCAAGCACCAGACCATAAATCATAGGAACCATTACCAAAGGTTTTTAAACTGAATAAATAGTCAGTTGAATCAATGGAACTGAAGTATCCTTCCAAATGGAAATTGCCATTCTCTAGTTCAGTGTAAGTTTCTATAGTTGCAATAACTTGACCTGAAGAATTAAAAATTGTATCAAGAAGGGGGGTGTTCAATGAACTCATAGCAGGGCTAAATGATGTAGTTCCTCGTTCCGAATAATTCAATGAAGTTAGGTTTGCACCATAAGCAAAACTAAAATTTGCTGAGGATGTATCACTCCATAAGTCGAAATAAATATGATTAGGGCCCAAAAGAGCTGAACTTGACGGATTGTTTGCAAACCATACGAATGAAGTGTCATTGTCAATATCAGCATGTACATGGTATTTGCCTTTTGCCCCAGAATTTCCGGCAGCACTAACAACAATTCTCCCTTCTTTGCTGTCAAGCAATGTTTCTATATATTCGGATGCCGGGTCATTTCCATCATGGCTTCCTAAATATGTTCCCAAGCTTAGGTTAACGACCGCTGGCATACCTAATGAATCTGCAACAGAAAATATATAATCACAAGCATCAGCGATGGTTAATGTCCAATTGGCAAGGTTAAAATCTGTCTCCACAACAATTAAGCTGGATTTTGGTGCCATACCAGTATTCGTCCCGTTAGCCCTTCCATTTGATGCAGCTATTCCAGTAACAGTCGTCCCATGCGCCGTTGAGTTTTCTGTACTAGTGCAAATATTATTATTGATATCATCGCTATTCCAAACAACGCCGTAATTATAGGGTTGAGGAGTATTATTACCTGAATTTACACTATGATCCCAATAGCGAAGCACCCTCGTATTGCCATTCGAGTCTTTAAAATCAGGATGGTTCCAATCTAATCCCTGATCTACTATACCAATGATCACATTTTCTCCTTGATATGATTTATCTAATCCAAAGCCATTATGAACATCTTTTACATGATGTAAGACTAATGCTGTGTCAGATAAAGCCATTGGTGGTGCAAATTCAAAATAAAAATCATCAATTGCTTTTATTTTCTTTTGCTCATCAATCCAATTCGCCGTTGCTGATATGAATAAATAATGAGTTGTACTGTATTTGATTTTAACCCCCTCCTTTTCTAATAAATTCAAATGTTTTGTCGAGTTCGAAATACAAAATGTTGTAATTTTTTGTGGATTTCTTTTTAAATAGTCTTCAAAACCAAATTGAACTTGAGAAATTGAATGAATCGAAATAAAAACTAGAAAAAAAATAAAACTAATTATTCTTAACATAAATCAAATTTGTGAATCAACGCTTTAATTGTAAATATATAGTATATCCTTCAAAATTTAAGTGTCAAATTGAAAGTTTATTTTTATATTCGTTACCTCACAAAAATTAACTCTAAATCGTTTATGAAGAAAAAAATCATTAGTCTTAGTTTTTCCATATTTGCTATTGGAATTTTTAATATTCTTTTCGCTCAAGAAACCAAAGAAATTCTTAATTGGTACAATGGTAAAGGTCCTGGAATGGAAACTGAAGCAGCATATAAATTGCTTAAAAAAAGAAAGTCCTCAACAGTAATTGTGGCTGTAATAGATTCTGGTATTGATATCGAACACGAAGATCTTAATGGTAAGATTTGGAATAATGAGGACGAAATTCCTGGAAATGGAGTGGATGACGACAAAAACGGTTATGTTGATGATATTCATGGATGGAATTTCTTAGGTAATGCAAAGGGAGAAAATCAAGATGCTGCGAATCTAGAGAAAACAAGAATTTTAAAGGAACTTTCTGTGAAATTCGGTGATGATGAGCTTGATCCTGAAACGCTAAATAAATCAGAAAGAGAAGAATATGATTTATATCTTAAGGTAAAAGGAGAGGTAGAAAGTGAAATTGAATCTTATTCTGGATATTTAAGTCAAATTGAATTTTATAGTATGCTTTTGGAACAAGTTCCAGCAATGGTCGCAGAGAAATTGAATAAAACTGAATATACCATTAAAGATTTAAATAAGTGGAAGCCTAAAGACGAAGAGGAAGAACAAATCAAAGGTATTGCTATTGCAATGGAAACTGGTGAATTCACCATGGAAATGATTGGAGAACAGAAAAAACAAATCGATGACATGTTGAATTACAATTTAAATATTGAATACGATGATCGAGCACTAATTGGCGATAATCCAACGGACTTTAGTGATACAAAATATGGTAACAATGATGTTGAAGGTCCTGATGCATTGCATGGAACTCACGTTGGAGGTATTATATGCGCCGTAAGAAAAAATAAAGTTGGAGGGGATGGAGTAGCAGAAAATGTTAAACTTATGTCATTACGTGCTGTTCCGAATGGCGATGAAAGAGACAAAGACATTGCATTAGCCGTAAGGTATGCCGTAGATAATGGTGCCAAGGTTATTAACATGTCCTTCGGAAAAGGTTATTCTCCAAATCAAAGAGAAGTTTTTGAAGCTTTTAAATATGCAGATTCTAAAGGGGTACTTCTAGTTCATGCCGCTGGTAATGATAATGCAGATGTAGATGTCAATCCAAATTTCCCAACTTCATTATATTCTTTTCAATCTAAGCCTCTTGATCATTTCTTAACAATCGGTGCATCAACACGATACAAAGATGGAAAATTGGCTGCTAATTTTTCAAATTATGGAAAAACAAAGGTGGATGTTTTTGCTCCCGGTTTTGAAATTTATAACTCCATTCCTCAAAGTGATTATAAAATTTTACAAGGTACCTCAATGGCAGCTCCTATGGTTTCGGGAGTGGCCGCTTTATTACAAAGTTATTTCCCAAAGCTTTCGATGAAAGAAATAAAAGACGTTATATTAAATTCTTCTGCATCTTACAAAGGAACTCAACACGAACTTCCAGGAACAGGTGATTTGGTTGATTTTAGTGAACTATCCGTTTCAGGGGGGGTGGTAAATGTGAAAAATGCTGTACTTAAATGTATGGAATTAGAAAAAACTAAATAATTTAACCAATATTATTTTGAAGGGATTGCATTCATTGTAATCCCTTTTTTAATTTATTAATTTCTTATATTCCTACCTTTACAATCAATGAATTTTATAACCTGAATTCTATTTTTCTATGAAAAAACTAATCACATTGCTGCTATTATCATTGAATAATCTTGCTGTAAATGCTCAAAATCAACTCGATAGTTTTGTAAATGTATGGCATCGTAATGCAGCAAATGCCAATCTCAATGATTATTTTGATTTAATGAGTAATGATTTTGTTTTTCTTGGAACAGCACCAGGAGAACGATGGAACAAAACAGAATTTTACAGTTTCTGTAAACCTTATTTCGACAAAGGAAAAACCTGGGATTTTATCCCGTCCGAACGGAATTGGAAATATACTGCAGATAGTACACTTGCTTTTTTTGATGAAAGTTTATCAACATGGATGGGTGGATGCCGAGGAAGTGGTATTTTTCAAAAACAAAATGATAATCAGTGGAAACTGATTTATTACAACCTAACCGTTCTCATAGAAAATGAGAAAATACAAGAGTTTATTCAGTTAAGAAAAAAGAAAATAAAGGCGAAATCAAAATAATCCCGCCAATTCATTGTTAGTTATTTCCTTTAGCGTGATCAGCTAAAAATTGTAGCAAACCAATATCAGTTAATGGATGTTTAGCCAAAGCTTTTATTGCAGATAATGGACCGGTCATGACATCAGATCCAATTTCTGCACAATTTATAATGTGCATAGGATGCCTTACAGAAGCCGCCAAAATTTGCGTATTGAAAGAATAATTGTCGTAAATTGTTCTAATTTGAGCAATCAAATCAAGTCCATTTGTAGAAACATCATCAAGCCTTCCCAAAAAAGGAGATATATAAGTTGCTCCTGCTTTAGCCGCCAATAATGCCTGCCCAGCTGAAAAAATTAATGTGCAATTGGTACGAATGCCTTTAGAGGAAAAATACTTTATCGCTTTAATACCTTCGGTTATCATGGGTACTTTAACAACAATATTAGGATGCAATGCCGCCAATTCTTCTCCTTCCTTTACAATGCCTTCAAAATGAGTAGAAATAACTTCTGCACTCACAGGTCCATCCACTATGTTGCATATAGCCACGTAATGATTTAATATGTTTTCCTTACCTGTAATTCCTTCCTTAGCCATTAAAGAAGGATTAGTAGTTACACCATCAAGAATTCCGAGATCATTCGCTTCTCTGATATCATTTAAATTCGCCGTATCGATAAAAAATTTCATAGTTTTTTTTACAAATTTACACAGCGGTATGCTACCGAATACTCATGAAAAGAGAAGTTTATCAAATAATTATTCACAAGATTTTTTCGGAATTTAGGCTAAAAAAAGAGGGGTAAGCTACTCGTATCGCACCGCTACAACCTCTTGCCTTTGCTACGTTCCCGTCCTGGAGGAGTAAGAGGGAGCTGGTCGTACAAGACTTACCCCGTCACAAAATTAAAATTAAATAAGGATATAAAACAACCTTTACTGGAAAAAATAGTTTGTTTGGCAGAATTAATTAAAGATGCATAAAATTCTTTTTGGCTAATAATTCATCCTCAGATTCGCGATAATCAGGATCATCTACACAACAATCTACTGGACAAACTGCAGCACATTGCGGTTCATCGTGAAAACCCACACATTCAGTGCATTTGTCATGAACGATGTAATAAACATCCATGTTGACAGGAGTAAATTTGTTGTCGGCATCGAGTTCTTCTCCGTCCAATGTGGTGACCATTCCTTTTAATGAAGTACCATCCGAATATTTCCATTCTGCACCACCTTCATAAATTGCATTATTTGGACACTCAGGTTCACATGCCCCACAATTTATACATTCATCAGTAATCATTATTGCCATTATACGAATTTTTATTTGCAAATATAGCAACGCTTTCGAAATTGTTTTGTTCATTTTTATTAAAAATTGTAGTTAAGTATTGGTAGACTCAACTTACCTTTGAAAGGTGAAAAGAGAGCAAATTATAAATGCCTTTGTGCAATTGGGAAAGGTTATGAATACCTTAAAGAATAAAGAATTGAATTATTCTTATCCATTTCCATTAGATAAGAATGCGCATGAAAAATTCAATCAGCTAATTATTCGGCAAAAAAATAACAATGGTTGGTTTATTGAATCAAACGTTAGAGAAGCAATTGGAAATCTTGCTTCAGAAATGACTGAAGAAAAAATATGGTCATGGCAAAGCAATTACATTTTCAATGAAAGGAATCCAAAGAACGTACTTGTGATTATGGCGGGTAATATTCCTCTTGTTGGATTTCATGATTTTATGTGTGCATTGTTATCTGGACATAATGTTATTTGTAAGCTTAGTTCAGATGATAATACGTTGTTGCCCGCAATTATTGATGTCCTAAATGAAATTGAACCTGCTTTACAAAATCGTATTCATATTTTAAAAAATAAAATTCAAGAGATTGATGCAGTTATTGCTACTGGAAGCAATAATTCCTTAAATTACTTCAATGAATATTTTGGTAAGTACCCGCACGTTTTTAGAAATAATCGAACATCAATAGCGGTTCTTGATGGCTATGAAACTGATGAAGAACTACAAAATTTGGGCGATGATATTTTCACTTTTTTCGGACTTGGATGCCGCAATGTAACACATCTTATTATTCCGGATAAATATGATTTGAATGCTTTTTTTAAAAACATAGTGGGGTACTCAGATGTTATCAATCACCATAAATACGCCAATAACTATGACTACTATAAAGCCATATTTTTATTAAACAAAGTGCCTATCCTGGATAATAATTTTGTCCTGCTTAGAGAAAGTAATGATTTATTTAGTTCTGTAGCTGTAATTAATTACCACACCTATACAAATAAATTAGACGTCAATTCCTACTTGCAAAAACATGAAAAAGATATTCAATTAATTGTCGGACATGATTACATGCCATTTGGAAATGCGCAGAAACCAAGTCTCACTGATTATGCTGATGGCATTGATACAATGCAGTTTCTTTCAAAAATAAGCTAAGCATAGAATAAATATTACCGTCGGGATACATATTTTGCACGATCAGGCTTAGGGTCAACTAATAAAAAAAATCTTAAGTTTTTATGCAATATAGATTTTTTAGCATCGTTATAACGTTCAATCATTATGGCGATCAATAAAAAAATAGCATTTAATAAAAAGGTAACTTTAACGGATTGTTGGATTAAAAGTTTTTTGTTAAGTTTGCCTTCTAATCTAAAAAATTAAAATTACAGTTATGAGTAAAAATAAAACTATCAGCGGGTTTAACTCTCTAATGTCAGTGCTTACAATCGTATTATGTCTGGTTGCAGGAGTTTTGATTTATGCTTACTATTTTGGAGCACCAGATAATTTTAATGAAGAAGGTGAACCAGTGCCTTTAGTTGAAGGGGAGTCAAGTGTGCCTCATTATTTGGGAACTATCTATAAAGGAGGTTTCATTGTGCCAATTCTTGTGGCAATTAACCTAATAATTGTAATTTTCTCAATTGAACGTTTCGTTACTTTATCAATGGCTAGAGGAAAAGGACGTCCTGACAAATTTGTTGCGAAAATTAAAGGTTATTTAGAAAATAAAGAAATAGAACCCGCTATCACAGAATGTAATAAGCAAAGAGGTTCATTAGCAAATGTGGTTAAATCGGGTCTTGTTAAATATGACCATATTAAGGATGATAAAGAATCGAATAAAGAGCAAAAGGTAGAGTCTTTGAAAAAAGAATTAGAAGAAGCTACTGCATTAGAACTCCCAATGTTATCAAAAAATTTGGTGGTTTTATCAACATGTGCATCAATTGCAACATTGATAGGGTTGATAGGAACTGTTTTGGGTATGATTCGTTCATTTGCTGCTATGAGTGGTGGAGCTCCGGATACTTCAGAGTTAGCAACCGGTATTTCTGAGGCCTTGATCAACACATTCTTCGGGATTGCAGGTTCTACAATAGCGATTATCATGTACAATTTTTTCTCAACAAAAATTGATGCAATGACTTACAGTATAGATGAAGCAACTTTTACCATAGTTCAAGATTTTTCTGCTAGTCAAAAATAAATTAATATTTTCTTACATAACTTAATTTTGAGAAGATGCCAAAATTAAAAATGCCTAAAAGTTCGCCATCAATCGACATGACTCCCATGGTTGATTTGGCCTTCCTTTTGGTAACCTTCTTCATGTTGTCAGCTTCTTTTAGGAATCCTGAACCTTTCGAGGTGTCTCTTCCATCAAGTTTAACGGATAAAGATTTGCCAAAAAATGCAATTGTAGTAACTGTAGATAAAGCTGGGAAAATTTATTTTAATGTTTCCAACGCTGAGGCTAAAACAGAACTTCTTGATAGTATGGCTAGTTACTATAAAATTGATTTTTCAGATAAGGAAAAAGAAAAGTTCAAAATGATGTCCAGTTTCAGTTGTCCGATTAATCAATTGAAGGACTACATTAATGCGGATGATGAAAGCCGTAAAAAAGATTTTCCTGAAGGAATCCCATCAGACACGACGGTAAATGCTTCCAATGAATTGAGGTATTGGATTCAGTATGGTGAAGCTGCTGCTAGAAATGCAGGAAAAACAAGTTACATAGAAGCGAAGAAAAAAAATCCTGAGGTTAAAATAGAAGATTTTAAACTTAAATTAGTTTTGCGTGTAGATGGTGATGCGGAATACAGCAAGGCAAAAAAAGTGATAGATGTTTTTAGGGATTTAAAACTCAATAACCTGTATTTCGTAACTTCAATGGAGGTAGCCCCAATTTAATTTGAATAAACTATGGCAGAAATAGCAGAAAGTGGTGATAAAGGCCACGGTAAAAAAGGTAAAAAAAGAGCAAAGAAAAGCAACCCAAGGATTGATATGACGCCTATGGTTGATTTAGCGTTTTTACTTTTAACATTTTTCGTCCTTACCTCTACCTTTAGCAAACCTAAGGTGATGAGTTTAGTTTACCCCGCGAAATTGGATAAAAATGATGTTGTAAAACAACCTGAAGTAACCAATGCTATTACTTTTTTATTGTCAAAAGATAAAGTTTTCTATTATACAGGGAAGTTTTACAGCAATGAACAGCCTGGTCCAAATGGACCAACTCAGTTGACAGAAACAGATTTTGGACCAAATGGTTTAAGAAAATTACTGAATGAGAAAAATGAATTTGTTCTGACTGAAAAAAGAGATTTACAAAATCAATTAAACGCAAATCAAATTGATAAAAAAACTTTTGATAAATTATTGACGGAAGCCAAAAAAGATAATAGGTCACTTAAAGTTCTGATTAAGACAGATGATAAGACCATTTGCAAAAATTTTATTGATTTAATTGACGAGTTGAAAATAGCTGATATTGGAATCGTTGCACCAATTGATGATGATGGCTTTTTAAAGGAAGAGAAGGAATTGTTGAAACAAAAACTGAAGTAATATGGGCTTTATATATGTAATTATCGGTATCGTTGCTTTCGTAACTCTTTATGATTATGCAATCTCTAGATCATGGCAACAAGTAACATCTGCAAGTAGAAATGATTTAGTATTTAACCATAAGAACAAAAACTATGGTGCTTACGTATTAAGGAGGAATTACGATTCAAGGTTGTTTTTAATCACCATTTCTTTGCTATTTATTTTGTTCACGTTAATTTTTAGTTATAATTATTTTGGAGAATCTAAAGATAAGGATAAGGAGAATAAAAAAGAAGTTTATGATCCGATGTTAGCTAATTTGAAAAAGCCAAAGAAAGAAAATACGCCACCACCACCACCACCAAAGGAGGTTAAACCACCACCACCACCACCAGCACCACCAGTGAAGACCGTGGCATTTCCACCACCTGTTGTAGGATTAAAAGATGATGAAATAATTCCACCTGATCCAGAGATAAAGGCAGATGTAAAAACACAAGACGGAGATGAAAATGGAGGATTACCAGTAGATGAAGAGGAGGATCGCCCAGAGCCAATTAAAAACGATATAGTTCAAACGAATGTAGAACCCTATACATTTGTGGATGAGGAAGCTGAATTTCCTGGAGGATATACAGCGCTTGCAGAGTTTGTTATGTCAAAATATCAATTGCCGGATGCGTACGCTCAATTATTAGATATGAATTTAATAAATCCTGAGAGGCCTCCAAAGATTTATGTGAAATTCGTGGTAGATGTTAATGGTTATGTTTCAAATATTTCCCTCGAAGCTAAAATGGTACCTTCTTGTCCGGAATGTGATAAAGAGGCTATTGAAGTAGTTCAGAAATTAAGTAGACAATTTGTATGGACGCCTGGTAAAATTGGAGGAAAACCTGTTCCTCAATGGTATACCTTACCGATTAGCATTTCACCTGAATAGCGGTCGAATTGATTATTAAATTTAATTGAAACTAATTACAACCATAACCGGCTTAGTCGTAATATTCGCGAGCTGTACACTTTGTTATTTTTTCGCTTTTACTGATATTAGTATTTCTAGTATTGATGGTGTAAAAAGGTATATTTTAATTGCCTTATTATTGATGTACGCCATATATAGGTTTTACCGCATTGTGCGAACACTAAAAAAAGTTGAAAATGAAGAGAATTGAAATATTGAAAATATTGTCAATTGCGAAATTATGGTTTATCATCACATTTATTTGCTCTTGTACCCGTAGCGATAGAGGAGGAGGCGATACGCATAGATCAGGAAATGTACAATTTTATGTAGATGAATCGTTTAAGCCATTGTTTACTACTTCTGTTGACACCTTCGAGGGATTATATCCGAGGGCGAAAATTGATGTAATCTATGAACCAGAGGGTATTATTATTGATAAATTTCTCAATGATTCCATAAAAGCTATTTGTGTTACCCGAGATCTTAGCAATGAAGAAAAATTATTCTTAGCCAAGAAAAAAATAAATGTTAAAACTGATAAAATAGCCATTGATGCTGTGGCATTAATAGTTAATCAATCTAATCCAGATTCGCTAATATCAGTTGATAGTATTGCAAGAATATTGAAAGGTGAAATAACCAATTGGAAGAGCATTAAGACAAAAATTAATGTTGTGTTTGATAAAGCAAATTCTGCAAATTTCAATTACATGAGAAAATTAGCCAACATCAAAAATTTCCCTATCAATATCTATGCAGTTGATGGTAATCAAGAAGTTATTGATTATGTTAAAAATAATAAAAGTGCCCTAGGGATTATTGGTTTAAATTGGGTAAGTGATGCTGACGATCCAAAAACAGTGAATTTTATGAAAGGGCTCACCGTAATGTCGGTATCAACAAAAAATGGCGGAGAACATTTTAAACCTTATTCAGGTTACATCTATTCTGAGGAATACCCTTTAACCAGAGAAATATGGTTATTAAATAAAGGAAATAAAAATGGTTTACATAGTGGTTTGGTTTTGTTCATGAAGGGTGAAAAAGGGCAAATTATTGTTCAGAAATCAGCATTAGTTCCTGCTACCAATCCGATACGCTTAATAGAAATTAAATCAGAATAATAAAGATATAGGTTGAAATTACCAAAGCGATAATTATTATTTTTGGCAAGGCAATTGATATTCAATACAAAAACATAATATGAAAACAAAAAGTACCATAATTTTTACAATCTTTACATGTGGATTGGCTTTTGCACAGACCTTACAGGATGCTACTTATAAAACAGGAAACGAAAGATTTTCTGAGGCTAATTCAGTTTTTAATTCACTACTTGCAGCTGAACCAAAAAATGGTAACTACTACTTTTATAAAGGAGAGAACTTTTATGAATGGTCATTAGTAGATAAAAATCCTGATTATGTTGACTCAGCTAAAGCTATTTGGAACAAAGGTTTGAGTTTAGCTCCTGAGCATCCATTATCCCTTGTTGCTCAAGGTAAAATTCAATGGTTAAATAATGATCAAGTTACTGCAAAAGCTACATTTTCCAAAGTTGTCAGTTCAACCAAAAGCAAGAATGCTGAAGTCTTGAGAAATATTGCTGAAACATATATTGAATGTCCAAATAAAAGTTTAGACGATGCAATCGCATTATTAACAACGGCCATTAAAATAGATCCGAAAAATGAAGATGCTCATTTATTTATGGGTGACGCTCTCTTGGCAAAAACACCTGAAAATGGTAGTGAATCTATAAAATATTATAATGAAGTTCTAAAAATTAATCCTAAATCTCCAACAGGGTTAGTTAGGATAGGTAATTTATATAGACAAGCTCGAAGCTTTTCAGCTGCTAATGAGAAATATATTGAGGCAATATCTATTGACTCTACTTATGCTCCTGCTTATAGGGAAAGCGCGGAACTTTATTTCCAATATGATAAAGCAGAGAGCGCAATAAAGAATTGGGAAAAATATTTAAGCCTTAACAATGGAAATGAAGCTCGATATCGTTATGCAACTTCATTGTTTATCGCAAATAAATTTTGTGCAGCTATAACTGAAATAGAAAACCTACAAGCGAAAAATTTTAATAATTATTACATGGAAAGGATTTTAGCTTATTGTTATTATGAGTGTAGCAAAACTGGAAATATGGAGGCTAGTCTTTCATCTTCTAGTGGTTTGAAAGCCTTAGACCGTTATTTTGCCATCGTACCTAAAGATAAAATTATATATCAAGATTATAAATACAAAGGCCTTCTATTAACTTTATCTGGAAGCGATTCATTAGCAATTCTAGAATTGGAGAAAGGCTATGAATTAAATCCTGAGTCACATGAAATCCTAAGTGAAATTGCCAAACTACAGTTTAAGGCTAAAAAATTTAATGATGCTATCGTTACCTTCAACAAAAAGAAAACACTAGTTGGACTAACAGTTTTGGAATATTATGACTTAGGAAGAGCTTACTATTTTGGCCCTAAAAATTATGCAGCAGCTGACAGTGCTTTTGCAAGTTTGATTGAATTTTCTGATTCTTATTACCCTGCTTATTTATGGAGGGCTCGAAACATGTATTATTTAGATACGGTTGAATCAAATTATAGTCAAAAACCTTATTACGAAAAGGTCTACGAATTGATTACCAAAGATGACAAGAATAGTAAGTTTGGCAAAACTGCTTTTATTGAATCCGCAAGATACCTAGGAAGATTGTACAGTTTTGAAAGTTCACCTTTTAAAGATATAGAAAAGGCAAAAAATTGTTGGAATGCCATTCTTGAATTAGATCCTGCAGATGTTGAATCTCTTACATTTTTTAAAGAAAATCCAAATTGATATTCTCTTTAATATTTAAAAAAAAACCGCTTTAAGCGGTTTTTTTTTTGATTAGATAAATGATTTACAATAAGGTTAATATAAGTTGAGAAAATTGTTTGATATATTCCTTGTGTTTAAACTGTTTGGAAAGCTCCAATCCACTCAAATAAAATTCCAATGCTTTTTCATTCTCACCTTTAACATCATATGATTCTCCCTCACTCAATAGGTATTTAAGTTTTTGCTCCATATTATCTTCTTTTTGCATAATTAGAATGATAAGGCAAAGTAAACTCGAAGACATTAAGAAAATATTATCATAATACAATCAAAAAGTTAAAGTTTTTATAAAAGAAAAGCCGTCTTTAAAGACGGCTTTTCTTTTTTCTTAATATTTATCAGTTATTTAACTAATTCCATTTCATCAACGATGTGTTTGGCATCAGAAAACTCTTCAATTAACCAAAGTACATATCGAATATCTACATTGATAGTTCGTTGTAAATTTTTATCAAATATAACATCACCCGCCATAGCTTCTATATTACCATCGAATGCTAAGCCAATCAACTCGCCTTTACCATTTAAAACAGGAGAACCAGAATTTCCACCAGTAATATCATTATCGGTGAGGAAACATACCGGCATGTAACCATTCTTATCAACGTATCTGCCAAAATCCTTGGACTTATACATTTCTAACATTTTAGCGGGGAGGTCAAATTCTGGATCCCCCGCCTTATATTTCTTAACCAGGCCTTCCATAGTTGTATAATAATTTACCTTAGCATCATTTCTTTTGTCTGAAGGGAGTGCTCTAACTTTTCCATAAGTTAATCGTAATGTTGAATTGGCATCTGGGTATTTAATCGGCGCTAGTTTTGAAACCCTAAGTCCTTCAACTAATAATCTGAAAGCTGCACTAAAGTTATTTTGAGCCAAGGCTATTTCGTCAGATTTTGATTGAAGATGGGTAAGTAGTTCATTTGACAAAACATACATTGGGTCATTGGTTACAAGAGCATCATTTGGAAGATTTAAAAATGCCATCATTTTTTCCTGAGAAGTGAAAATACTCAACGTGAAAAGAGCATCTACATAATTCTTAAAGTCACCTTTGATATTTTCAACAACCGGAGCAATTTTATAGCCAACAGATTTGGTTGCGTACAACTTTAGTTGCGCGGTCAAGATGTCTTTTTCTGCAGGAAGGTATAGCTCCGAAAAGAATGCATTAATCATTTCTTCAAGTAAAGGACGCATTTTTTCCCTGTTAACACTATCTGCCAAAGCATATGCGCTCAACTGTTTTCCTAATGAACGAGAAATTGTACCATATGAGGAAGTTCTCAATAATTGCTGAAGATAATTGTCATGTCGAGATTTTTCATTTGTAAGGCTATAATATTTATTAATGGTTGATACAACTGTTCCATATTTATCCTTATTCTCTGGTTTGTTGGCCCATTTATCAAATTTTGCTTCTTGTTCTGCTTTGAGCTGGGATGTTTTAAACTTGGTCAAGGCATCGATCATCCCTTGTCTGTTTTTCCAATAATTAGCAACAGATGCGTATTTTGAGGCATAAATTAAATTAACAGCATCGCTCTGATCCATGTATTTTTTCATTTCATCCATTCCTACTTTTGAGCCTTCAACCCAAGCTGGATAAGCGTAGTTAACATTCTGTTCTATTCCTCCTGCAGGCATCCATCTATTTGTTCTTCCTGGATATCCCAAGATCATTGCAAAATCATTTTCTTGAACACCACCAATATTTACTTTAAGGTGTTGTTTTGGCTTTAGAGGAATGTTGTTTATAGAATATTCTGCTGGTTGACCATTTGCATCAGCATAAATTCGAAACATCGAGAAATCTCCTGTATGTCTCGGCCATTCCCAGTTATCCGTATCGCCACCATATTTACCAACGCTTTCAGGCGGAGTACCAACTAATCGGACGTCTTTGTAATCCTGATAAACGAAATAATAAAACTCATTTCCTTGGAAGAAGGATCTAACTGAAACTACATATTTACCACCTTCATTATTTTCTTTTTCTATTAAGGCAATTTCTTCGCTAATAGCCTTTTCTCGCTCTGCTTCAGTCATTTTAGAGTTCACCTTAGACAATATGCGATTTGAAACATCATCCATTCTTACAAAAAACCTTACAAACAAACTTTTAGGTTTTAATTCTTCAGCTCTGGTACCTGCCCAAAAACCATTTTTCAAGTAGTTTGCTTCAGGTGTTGAAAGTTCAGCAATTGCATCGTATCCGCAATGGTGATTGGTTAATAGCAACCCGTCTTTAGAAATCACCTCTGCAGTACAACCACCATTAAACTGAACAATGGCGTCTTTAAGTGAGTGATTGTTAATAGAATAAATTTCTTCAGCGGTTAATTGAAGTCCCATTTTTTCCATGTCACGTTGATTCAATCTATCAATGAACATTAAGAACCACATTCCTTCATCAGCGAAAGAAAAGGAGCTAAGAATTAAGAATAAACCAAGCAATAATTTTTTCATTTGTTTCATAGTCAATGTAAATTTTTTATTAGAAGTGCTAAAATACCAACATTTAAGTAAAAAAGTCAATTTCAATTCATTATTAACGAAAGATAATTTCATCAGAAAACAACCAGGTGTCATTGCCTGCGCCAAGATGCCAATCAGGACATTTACCATAGTTAATAGCGAGAATTTTTATTTTTTGAATTGGTTTGTTTGTTTCTGTATTTTGATAGAAGTCCATGTTCATGGGGCCTACATAACTTGAAAAACTTGGAATAAGTGTAGGGCTCATGACATTTGATGCATATTTAAAATTAGTATAAATTGAAGGTAATTCGATAAAAATTACACCATCAAAAGAATATGACAATTGAATTTCAGAAGGGTAGAAAATCCAAGACTTCATATCTTGAATGCAACTGATCCCAATTTCTTTTAAGATTTTAGGCTGATCAAATTCGACAATTGCCTCAATATTTCGGCCGTAAAATCCTTGCCAATCTCCAGTCCTAAATTCATTTCCACCTTCAATACCATCTATCAATGCATCTGGGCCACCTGCGGCATATTGATTATCGTATGAACTTTTTAATATCAGTTGAGTAGAATTCTCCTTCTTTTTATAGGTAGCAGATACAGAATTACTTTCTATTAATTCTCCATTAATATTTTTTGCTTTAAGTTTTGTGTAAATTTTTTCCGTTTGATTAATGAAGAATGGTTTTTCATATTCAATCCAAGTCAAACTATCTGTTGAAAATTCAATTTGAAAATCAGTTAAAACAGAAGCGTAATTAGGGAAATTTATTTTCACTTCTATACTATCAGAAAATATTTGTTCACTTTTTTCAAAATAGGGTACGCAAAGAAAGTTATCCGGTGCTATTGAAACGGTTGGAGCTGTAAAGTAAGTTCTGTAGTTTGGTGATGGTGTTGAACCCATCTCAAAAATAAGCTCACCACCGTCCATTAATGTATGATGAGCAATAAATGTTTGTTGTAATTCGCTACCGTTGTAAACAATTTTTTGAATGTATTTATTTTCTTCACTATTGTTTAATGTCTTGATAATTAAATTTTTATTATTTTCTAATTGAATTACAGCTTCAGACATTATTGGCCGTCCGAATTCATAATAAGGATTGGATGGAGCTATCTGATAAAGACCCAAAGCACTCAAAACATACCATGAAGACATTTGCCCGCAATCTTCATTTCCAGATAAACCTTCAGGTTTTGGTGAATACATTGATTTCATTATGAGGTCCGTATAAAATTGAGTTTTTTCTGGATGATTGGTATAATTATACAGATAGGCCATATGGTGTGATGGTTCATTTCCGTGAGCATATTGTCCAATTAATCCCGTTATGTCTACCTGATCACGTCCAGTAAGTTTTGTTGGATGACTAAACAATTCATCTAGCCATAATTCTAAAGAATCTTTTCCACCTAATAAGGATTGGAGTATACCCACAGCATGCGGAGCGTAAAGAGAATATTGCCAACTGTTGGCTTCAGTGTAATTGAAATTCACCTCAGATGGATCAAATGGATAAATCCATTTTCCATTTCTTCTGGCTCTCATGAATTTAGTTGTTGGATCATATAAATTGATGAAATTCATACTTCGTTTCAAATATTCGCTGTAAGTATTAAAGTCTTTAGACAATAATGCAAATTGGGAGATACAAAAATCATCGTAGGCATATTCTAAGGTTTTTGAAACAGATTCAGGTTCATCTTGGCTATTAATGAAGCCATTTCGAGCATTTTGTTTCTTTCCTAATTCATCCAAATTAGAAGTGTGTATGAGCGCATCGATAGTCTTGTTGGTATCCAAATCCGTTAATCCTTTTATGAAGGCATCTGCAATAACTGATACACTGTGATAGCCAATCATGCAATCGGTTTCATTCGCGGATAATTCCCAAACGGGTAGATCCACACCCAAATCATATTGTCTTAAGAAGGTATTAACAAATTCTTTGGTCCGTTTTTGTTGAGTTAATGTAAAAAGTGGATGAGTAGCTCTATAGGTATCCCAAAGTGAAAAAACTGAATATTGTTCATCTGATATATTTTTTAATTGATGGATTTGATTGTCTCTTCCGCGGTACCTACCGTCTTGATCAGAAAAAATATTTGGATTTAAATAAGAATGGTATAGGGCAGTGTAAAAATTGATCATTTTATCCTTATCCGCGACAAAATTTATTTTACCCAATTCGCTATTCCATTTTTTTGAAGTTGAAGCTCGAACTGCATTGAAGTCCCAATCTGGGATTTCGATTAATAAATTATTTTTCGCTCCGAAATTGTCTACAGCTGAAATTCCAACTTTCACTTTCAGATATTCTATATTTTTCGAAAATTGTAGCAATAATTTATTTTGGCCATTTTTACGAATGAGTTGAGTTTTTACTATTGGCTCTGATGTTTCTAAATAAAAATAGAAATGTTGTTCTTTTGCCCATCCTTCAGAAATGCGAAATCCTTCAATTGATTTTTTATTTAAAACTTTAACAGCAGCATTGAGCACCCTATCGCGATGATCCAAATCGATTAATAAATATTTTTTTTCCTTTTGATTTTTAAAGTGATATTCATGCATTCCTGCACGATCACTTACTGTTAAGCGAACATCAATATTTTCATCAAGTAAACTAACCTCGTAATATCCTGGTTCTGCATTTTCTTCATTGTGGGAGAATTTTGATCCATACCCTTCTTTATTCAGGTAACCTGGTATTAGATTTGGTTTGCCACTTTGAGGAACAAGTAAGAGGTCACAATAATCTGGCACACCCGTCCCACTCAAATGCGTATGACTAAAACCATAAATAATCGAGTCGGAGTAATGATAACCAGAACAACCATCCCATCCATCGTATCTTGTATCTGGACTTAACTGCATCATCCCGAAAGGGGCAGAGGCACCGGGATAGGTATGACCATGTCCATCTGTACCAACGAATGGGTTCACATATAATGATTTTGAACGAACAATTAAGGTTGAGTCATCATTGCCAATGTATTTTTTTCTTGTATCCTGTGCTTTTATGAGCGTTTCAGAATTGGCAATTTGAGCATAACTCGAATTTAAATGGACATATGCTAAAAAGCAAATAACTATAATTTTATTTCTCATTGTATTTTTCCATTATTAAAGCTGCAGCTCCTAGAACAGCAGCATTTTTATCATGAAGTCCAGACTTAAGAACCTTAATTTTATTTTTGTATATTTTCAATAGATTTTCTTCCATGTAATGTTTAACTAATTTGCAAAAATTGCTCTCATTTTGGGCATATCCTCCAAATAAAATAAATGCTTCAGGACTTGTATAACAGACAAAATTGGCTAGGCTTTCCCCAAGAATTTGAGCAGTAAAATCAATGATTTCATTAGCAAATACATCACCTTTTTGGGCATGTTCAAAAATAGATTTTGCGCTTATTTTTTCCTCACATTGGAGACTTGAAATGTTTTTATTTAAAGAATTTAATTCAAAAAACGTCCTAACAACACCAGTTGAAGAACAATACATTTCCAAACATCCGTATCTACCGCAACCGCATAATCTGCCATTATCCTTAACTTTAATATGTCCTAGCTCTCCTGCAAAACCATCATGTCCATAGATTAATTTTCCATTGCTAATTATTCCACTTCCAACACCTGTACCCAAAGTAATAGATATAAAATCTTTCATGTTTTTAGCAACGCCGAAAATCATTTCACCAATTGCAGCGGCATTAGCGTCATTGGTTAAACATGTTTTAATTTTAAATTTATCTTCAAATAATTTTACCAAAGGTATAACACCTTCCCATTTTAGATTAGGGGCGAATTCTATATTTCCAGAGAAAAAATTGCCATTTGGAGCACCAATACCAATTCCATTTATTTCAGACAATAAATTATTTTCGCTGAGTTCTTGGTAAATCCTTTCAACCAATATTTCCGGAGAATGGAAACTTTTAGTAGGTAAATTTGAAGCGAAAGATACCTCACCGTTTTCACCTACAATTCCAAAAGCAGTGGTTGTGCCACCAATATCAATACCCAAAACCTTTAAATCCATTTCAATTAATTGTGTTTGTCAAAATTCCATTCTTTATAAAACTCATCCAAAAATTTAAGCATAAATTCATGTCTCTCAATGGCAATTATTTTTGCACTATCCGTATTCATTCGATCTTTTAGTAGAAGCAATTTTTCGTAAAAATGATTGATTGTATGCGAATTGCCTTTAGCATATTGTTCAAAACTATCATGCAGTACTGGCGGTAAATCTTCATTGTAAATAGGTTGATTTTTATTTCCTCCATAAGCGAAAGTTCTTGCAATTCCTATGGCACCAATTGCATCTAATCGATCTGCATCTTGAACAATTGCAGACTCTATCGAACGTATGTTGTCTGGAACTTTGGCGCCTTTAAAAGAAGTAGCATCTACAATTTCCATAACCCTTTCTGCAAAATCTTCTGTACCACCAAATTTTAAAACCATTCTTTTGGCTTCTTCACCGTTTCCATATAAATCTCCACCTGTCAATTTATAATCGGCGATATCATGAAGTAGACTTGCTATTTCAATTAAATCCCGATTTCCTCCCTCAAATTCATGCAGATGCAACGCCATGTTTCTAACTCGGTTAATATGATGCCAATCATGACCTGTAGATTCATGGGTAAATTTATTTTTCACCTCATTCTCTATCTTTTCAATAATAACTTTCATTTGTTTTTTATTAAATTGAAGACATGAAATGTGCCTTTAGTCGTGGTTGCAAATAAATGTTTTTTTGACGTAGTCATACAAAAATAATTGCCATCAGCAAAAGGAAGCCAAGTTTTCCCATTATCTATTGAATAGTCTATGCCATTTGAACCACAAGCGTAATGGACATTATTGGCGAAGATAATACAAGAACGGTAACCTCTGGGTTGAATAATTGACTCGATCCAAGAATGGCCACCGTCATCCGATGTAAAAGATATGCTTTTATTGTCATTTGGATTTAAATAATCTCCCCCAACTACAATTCCGTTTGACGTGTTCGACATGTATATGGAGAAAGGGCCTATTGAACTTCCCGACGGATATGAAATTTTTGATGAAATCCATGTTTTCCCAAAGTCCAAAGATTTAAAGAATCTACTATTTGCTCCACCACTGACAAAAAATAATACATTATCTACAATTTGAACTGTTGTTCCACTTGCAGCAAAACCAGCCTCTCCTTGAAAAGACTCGATTTGACCTTCACATTTTTCCCAATCTAGTCCAGCAGTAAAGCTAATAAATAGCGAAAAAATTCCGTTTACCGGATCCCCCATGATAAATCCTAAATTATTTTCGATAGCTAAACCATCTAAAAATACATTAGACCAATCGCTGTTTTCAATAATTGTCGATTCACCTTTTAAAGAAGTTTTCACTAACAATCCTGAATCGGCACTTTGCAAACCATAAATATTTCCATCAATATACTCAAGATCTCTAATTTCTCCCAGTTGCAAATCCCCACTCAAATTTTTAGTAGATTTTTTATTCAGGTTGTAACTAATAATTTTTCCATTCGAATTACCGGTAATAATATTATTTCTAACTTTTATTATACTTCTTGAATAGCAATTGTCATTAGAATAAGTAACAATTTTTACAGGTATTTGAAGTTCCTGACTTTTTTGAGCAAAAGAAAAATAATTAGAAATAAAAAAAATTATAAATAATAGCTTTTTAAGCATGTTTGTTAGCATTGATTTTTATATTTTTCGTTGAAACTTTTTTCCTGACTTTTTTTAAGTTCTTCTAAATTGTCGGGCACAGAACGTTTCCATCTGTTGTGAGACCATAACCAGAATTCTGGTTTATTTTTAATGGCTTTTTCAAGCAGAAATGAGTGTTTTTCTGTAATTTCTCCCCAAGATAATTCCTTGGGATCTTCACAGACTAATTGGAGATCCATTTCATAATACCCTCGCTTTAATTTATTAATTGTAAAATAAACGACCGCGCAATCTAATTCATGAGCAATTTTTTCGGTGCCAAATAATACTGGCGTTGGTTGATTTAAAAATGTTAACCAGTAGCTTTTAGCTGAGTTACCAGGAGATTGATCACTTAAACTTAATAGTGCAAACTTCTGTGCAGAATTGTTAAGGATAGTTTTGTAATTATTAGCATTTAGCACAACCAAACCAAATCTTTCTCTACGTTCTTTAACCTTCTTGTCCCAAAATTTACTTGACATAGGCATACCGATTCCAAAGGCTTGATGTTTAAATAAAAATGCCTGACTTGTAATTAACCATTCCCAATTATTATAATGTCCAGAAACTAGAATAACCGATTTTTTTTTCAAGTAGAGTTCTTGCATTATTGTGTTATTCTTCACTTTAAATCTTTTGGACAATTCGTTTTCTGTTATACTTAAATTTTTAACACCTTCAATTAATAAATCTCCTAAATGTCGATAAAATCTTCTTCTCAATTTTCTCAATTCCTTTTGATTAAGTTGAGTAAATGAATGCTTTAAATTTTTGTTTATAACTTTTTTTCGATAAGGAATTAAAGTGACGAATAAAATAAAAATTAAATCAGAAAAAAAGTATAAAACCCTCAGAGGGAGAAGGGATAAAGGATAAACTAACAAGTAATAAGCAATTTTTGATGCCATATGTTAGTATTTGTTATTCCATAATTCGTGCATATATTGAATAAATTCTTGTTCCTTTTTGCTGCTTCCAGCAAACAAAAAATTAGTGCCGGTAATTTCATTTGGAAAGTATTCCTGATTTGAGAAATTTCCGGGATGATCATGAGCATATAAATACCCATCTCCATAATTTAATTCTTTCAAAAGACTAGTGGGAGCATTTCTTAAATGCATAGGTATTTCTAAATCACCTGTTTTTCTCACCAATTCTTGAGCCATATTAATTGCTTTGTATGCAGCATTTCCCTTTGGAGACAAGGCTAAATAAATTACGCAATGAGAAAGAATAATCCGTGATTCTGGCCAGCCAATTTTTTCAACCGCCTCAAAGCAAGAATTAGCAAGAAGAAGAGCGTTAGAATTGGCCAAACCAATATCCTCTGA
>Ga0068876_10000396_pt1 | contig 35846 bp, 31 predicted proteins | sample NOAtaG_6_FD_66442 | JGI IMG/M metagenome (GOLD analysis project Ga0068876, IMG submission 66442) | Freshwater lake microbial communities from Lake Erie, under a cyanobacterial bloom - NOAA_Erie_Diel5S_2200h metaG | ecosystem: Environmental > Aquatic > Freshwater > Lake | place: USA: Ohio, Lake...
TGTCAGATTTTTTAAAAATGAAATCTTGTTGACGATCTGAATTACGCGGACGAAAGAATGTAATTGTCACTTCGCTTGAGTCGGGACCGCCGCCTCCGTAGTTAGTAGGTGTGCGATTTGTAACAACAGTTGTAGTATCTCCGGCTTTGATGACGTAGTCACGCAACGGCAAAACGTAATAATGACTTGGAGATACACAGTATTCGCTGCTCACGTTTCTGCAACCTTTGGGAACGTGGGGTTGAGCTGACGTTAAAACCGGAGTCGCAAACAGAGCAATGCAAAAAATGAAATTTTTCATATCGACGTTTAATATACGCGAACGTACCAATGAGCGTTGATCTGAGGTGCAAAGTTTGCCCACGCATATTCGTTGCGCCCCATAGAATTTATGTTCTGCTGACTGGGCCACGGGTCACGAACAACAATGGTGTGTAAGCGTATACCTTGTGGTGTTTGATAGTAAGAACAAGCTGTTGCAACAACCGCGTGCCCGCTGTTAGGTCCTGTCATGTATCCGATTAATACCGGCCTTCCGGCATTTAATTCCTGCACAATATATGCGTCATTGGGTCGAGTTTGGTAGCAAACCGCCTGCACTCGATATTGTCTTCCGCTATTGTCTACATTCCAGTTATTCAGATTAGCTGTAATTACCGGCAATGATCCTGTCCAGTTAGGAAGGTTTCCGTATGGGTCCATACCGTAGCTTCTGCGTACAATTTGCGCCTGATTAATGTTGACGTGATAGTAATTAAATATCATCTGAATACTTGCAGCCCAGCACCAGTTAGAATTTTGTTGGGATGCACTGTAGTAATTAAAGACACCACTAGGAATGCCAACGTAAGTTGGTTGAATTTGTGATTGAGATTTTGCTGCAAAACACAAAATGAAAAGAAGGGGCAGTATGCGTTTCATGGGGGGGGTGCGATTTACGAGCTAATTTAAAGAAAAATTCCCGAAGCGCGGAACAAATGCTCCAACGCTTCGGTACTTCGGGGTTAAGCTATCGTCGTTTGCGTTTCTGTTCGCGATATACTTTACGCACGTCTTTCTTCTTACCGTCAGGATTAAACACGAGGTAGAATTTCTCCACCGGCTTTAACATGGCTTTCTTGTTGTGTGCAACCGCTTCATCAATTCCAACCAATATCATTTCAACCGCTTTCTTATCAACGATACTGCCGTGCTTTTGATATAAGGAGTGATAATTAGCTCGGGTATATACATTAAACGGATCATTGTAGTGCTGATCCAGCATGTAATACGCGTAGAAGAACGTATCAATCTGCAGTACTTCAGGCGATTTGTTTTCCAATAGAATCGCACAATGTGTGGCCAATCCTTCAGTTTCTTTCAGTAGAATTTGTTTCATGATGATTCCACCGACAACAGCATCTGAAGAGTCGCCTGCAGCAAGCTTTTTCTTGAGCGCTTCTAATTCAGCAACAGAATTGTCTTCTCCGCGGGCACGTTTAGCGAACATTAAAAATGTTGCAGCATCTTTGAAACCAACTTCTTTTACTTTCTCTTCACCTTGCGGATTGAAGAAGAATGAAGTTGGGAGATATTGCACTTCATATTTCTCACTAAAGTTTTTCCCATCGGCACTTTCCACGTCCACTTTAATTGCCACATAATGTTCGTTCATGTATGCGGCAACATCCTTATTCATGAATGTGGTTGCAGCCATTTGCTTGCAGGGCCCGCACCAATCGGCGTATGCATCGATGTACAAAAACTTGTTTTCGGATTTTGCTTTTTGAAAAGCTTGTTCCCAGGTTAGGGATTGGAAGTTGATACCTCCATCAGCAGCATTCGCGCGGCCAACAGCTACTATTAGCAACAGCGCATACAGGGCGTACTTCTTCATAACGATCAGGTTTAAAAGTGAAGTACGAGTGTTGCATAGTTGGCGTTTGAATCAGGTGTTGCCAAATTCGTGCCAAAAATGAAAAACAGAAAATATGTTGAGAGGAAAGGTTCTTACAAAGACATCTACATCCTTCCCGCCAGCACGCAACTCCTCTTATACTTCTTCACTTCTCCTGCTGTGTTAAATGCTTCGAAGTAGATAACGTATATGCCCACGCGTGCTTTGGTTTGGTCGTCCATGATGCCGTCCCAAGAAAATGCGCCGCCTTCGGTACCCAATAATTCAGAGTTCACTAAACGTCGCACTAATCGCCCGCGTGAATCGTAAATGGTAACTGTTGCCACAAAGCCGGGTTGTGAAAACAAGTAGTTGATAATGACAACATCGTTGAAACCGTCGTTGTCCGGCGAGAACACTTCGTTCGTAATGGTAACAGCTCCATCATCTGCTGTGCCGGACGCATTGTACTGAGAATTAACTTTTGTTGGTGTACCAAAGTTGGCAGACTCTGCCGCGGAATGCCAGTTGGTAGCGTCCTGGGTTGGACGGTTGTAATCGATTCGCTCTAATGTAACGCCCTTCGTGTTTTGTAATAACGGAAAATGCCAGCCTGAAGAATATACAACACGATCAACGACATTAAATGCAGTATCAGCAATAACCACAACATCTCCGTCAACGTTCATCGTAGGAATGTTTAATTCAATGCAACGGTTCGGATCAACACCGTTAAATTGACTTGTTACTTCCGCCGTCTTCTCACTCAACACAACAAACTCTCCGGGAAACAACAAGAATCCTTCCGGTGCAATGACTTCAATTTCCTGATAAACGTTGGCAACCGTATCTTGCGTGCATACCACTACTTTGCGTAGATCAATTACTTTATTGGAACGATTGTATAACTCAATAAAGTCCGTACCATCTTCATTCGGATCCGGAAGTAATTCGTTGATGACAATATCTCCGGGTGCAACCGGCTCGGGTAAAGCAAATGGTGCCGTTCCGGGACTCGCAACCGGATTCCCCACACAATCAGTTGCAACAGCACCAACAGACAATGTGTAAGTAATTCCGGAAACAATGGATGCCGGCAATTTGAGATCCACACGACTAAAGGTTGGGCTGATAGCACGAACCGCAATCGGGCTGCCAATGCTGTTATCCACAGAATATGTAAGCGCGCTTACTAATGTTAAACTGTCCATCGGCTCGTTAAACCAAACGCCGATACTGTCCGCATTTATTACTGTTACGCGCAACACACGAGGTTGCTGACTATCAGTATTGGAGGCACGAATACTGTTGCGATAACCGGGAGTTCCGCCGGACGGTGCGTTGGACGCCGACCAATTTTGCGTGCTGCCACATGGATTGTTCGGGTCAATTTGTTCCAGCGACCAACCGCCCGTTGCTTTCGCGCTGTTGTTGTACCACGTGTCGTCGTAGCTGATGTTGTGCATCAACGTGCCGTCGGGCTTGCGAATAGTAATGGTGCTTCCTGTATTGGTTAAAGAAGAGAAGCTTGTGACAGCACAAACATTCAGCCCAACAAAGAACGGCGCCGAAGTAGTTGAGGTCATGATGATAAAACTATCCGCAGGAATTATACAATATGGAATAGTTCGTGTTGTTGTTCCTGTTGTAATCGTCCAATTATCTAATCGCGCCGGAAATGCAGTAGTGTTGTACAGTTCAAAATATTCTTCATTGGGCAACGATACCGGAGGATCAGGATCGGCCATGATCTCGTTAATCACAATATCAAATGCTTGAAAGTTGTAATAAGCAAATGTGGTGCTTTGCGGTGAAGCCGCATTTCCTGCACAATCAATCAAATTATTAAAATTGATCGTATACGCTGTTGCGTTAGTGAACGCAGTGCCGAAAGTTAATGTAACACACTGTAATGTGGCAGTGTCATAAGTTAAACTGATTGGCGCGCCAATTCCGGGAACGTCGTAGTTGCTTAATGTAAGTAACTGTGCAGGATCAACTCCTTCATTAAAACACAGTTGAACGCTGTTGTTGCTTAGCGCCCATGCAGATTGTACAATTGGACCGACAACATCAGGAGAATTATTAAACACACTATTTTGAACTCCGGGAGTGCCACCTTGTGCGTTAACTGATGCAATCCAATTCCCCGCAGGTGCGCAACCATTGCCTGTTTGTGGATTAATAAGTTCTAATGTCCAGCCACCATCATCTTTTACAGGATCACGGAACCATGACAAGTCAAAAGTTATCGAATCAATGGTAATATTATTGTTGTCACGAATGATGATATTATCGCCCGTATTGTTCAACGATGGGAACGTGCTTAAGCCAAGAGTTGGACCTAATGGACTGAAAAGCGATGTATCGCCATTAGCGCAAAGAATAACATATCCGCCTGCCGGAATGGTATAGGACGGAATAGTTCCTGTACTGGATCCATCGGTTAATTTCCATCCGCTTAAACTGAAATTATTAACGGTGCGATTATGAAGTTCTACAAATTCCGTGTTGGGCAATCCCACGACAGGAGACGGATCAGACATAAACTCATTGATGATTACATCGCGATATCCCGCACCAACAACGGGTAACCACACAAAGTTAGATGTACCATTGGTCAACGCATTTCCTGCAACATCTTGCACGCCATTAACAGTAATGGTATAATTCGTTGCGCTAATAAAAGAATTTGCAAAAGATAGATGTACTAAGGAAGGATTGCTGCCATCGCGCACAGCAGTAATTGGATTTCCGATGCTATTATTTACGGAATAATTCGCGGTGATTTGAGATGTTGTTAAATCAACCGGCTCATTGAATAAAACATCCAATTGCGTTGCAGAAAGAGCAGTTGAAGAGACAATTGTTGGCGGTGTTGTATCCACAATGATTGGGCCCACATACACATCATCAAAATAGAAACGGTTGATGTTTGAAATCGTATATCTGCACCACACTCCGCAATAATTAGAAGTAGTGAAGTTGTTATTCGTAACGGTGCCTTCTTGCACGAAGTTGGAACCTCCTGTAGTATCAGAATACAAATTCCAAACACCGGCAACGCTTCTGGTAATTTTAACTTTTACAACATTATTGCTGTACGAAACGCGACTGTTGATGCCGTCAATAATCTTGGTGTGCGTAGTTCCGCTTTGTTCCCACAAATCAACGCTGTCAAAACTTCCGTTTTCTCCCATGCGCACATAATATCCATTAACCGGCCCTTGCAGGTTTGCTACATCAGACATCAGATAAAGTCTCACATAATTATTGTCGGATGGCGCGAAATTCAAACGCACCCAAAATTGCCATTCGCAATTAGTCGCAAACGGACTCGGAAATGCCAAGGAAGAAGTATCGGCAGCAACGCCATTAAGTTGTAATTGAAAAGACGGATTCACCGTAAATGCAGAATTGTCGCCTGACCAAGTTGGGTTATTGGTAAAGTCTCCGTCATTAAAATTGTCTGTGATCTGCGCGATGGAAGTTGTACCCATCATCAACAGACTCACGAATAGCAAAAGCCGCTGTATCATAACCTTCTAAAGATAAGGCATTCGGATCGTTTAGAAATGCTATTGCACGTAACTAAAAAGTTAATCCTTCGTTTGCGGAAACGAAAAAAAGAAACATCTTTGCACCTAACATGAACAACGCAAAAAAATGCATGAAGATGAAATCCGCCCAATAAGGGAAGGACACTTTATGCATGATTTGGATATAAGGCCCTTCCCAACGGAAGGGTTTTTTGTTGAATAGTAAAACAAGTAACTATGAAAATCGCAGTAGTTGGAGCCACAGGGCTTGTCGGAACAAAAATGCTAGAAGTTTTAGCGGAGCGCAATTTCCCGGTGACGGAGTTAATTCCTGTTGCATCGGAACGATCTGCAGGCAAGAAATTGAGTTTCGGCGGCAAAGAATGGACAGTGGTTACTCCCGCGCAGGCTATCGCCGCAAAACCGCACATCGCTTTGTTTTCAGCAGGGGGAAGTACATCGCTGGAATGGGCGCCAAAGTTTGCGGAAGCTGGCATTACGGTAATTGACAACTCTTCAGCTTGGAGAATGGATCCGACTAAAAAGCTCGTGGTTCCTGAAATTAATGCATCAACTTTAACGGCTTCAGATAAGATCATTGCTAATCCGAATTGCTCTACAATTCAAATGGTGGTGGCGTTGCAGCCTTTGCACAAGAAATATAAGATCACACGCATTGTTGTAAGCACGTACCAGTCTGTAACAGGAACCGGTAAGAAGGCTGTAGATCAGTTGATGAATGAGCGTGCGGGTGTTGAAGGAGAGAAAGCTTACGCGTATCAGATTGACCTCAACGTGATACCACATATCGATGTATTTATGGATAATGGGTACACGAAAGAGGAGATGAAGATGGTGAACGAAACCAAAAAGATTATGGGCGACGATACCATTCGTGTTACAGCAACAACGGTTCGCATACCTGTAATGGGCGGACATTCCGAATCGGTGAATGTTGAATTTGAAAATGAATTTGAATTGAATGATGTTCGTAATCTCTTGGAGACTGCGCCCGGTATCAAATTGGTGGACGATGTCAAGAATCTGCAATATCCTATGCCATTGATTCATGCGCATAACAAGGATGAAGTTTTCGTAGGACGTTTACGTCGTGATGAAACACAACCGCGCACTTTGAACATGTGGATTGTTGCGGATAATTTACGCAAAGGTGCAGCGACCAATGCTGTGCAGATTGCGGAGTATTTGCTGGAACAGAAGTTGGTTTAATTAAAAACCGAATCCAAGCCCGGCATAGAGTTGATGCCCGTCGCCTTTGTATTGCGTGTCGTTGGTCCACCACCAGCCGAATTTTAAGTACAGGCTTTTCTTTCCCGGTGTAACGCGCAATCCCGCGAAGTAATAGTTCCGCCAGCCCTGAGCTGTGCGGTCGAATGTGCGACCCATACCTCCTTGCAACTGATAACCGTAATAGCCAACTGCAGCGCCGCCTGCGTAATACATCTTTTGTGTAAAGTCGTTTGTGGCAATATCGGTTAAGCCATAGCCACCTTGAGCAAACAGCAGCGCATAGCGGCCAAGATAAATCGGCTTTTCGTAGTTGAAAGAAATTTTAGTGAGGCCGTCACCGGTTGCTCCGTAAATGAAATGATTCGCCCGCTGTATACGATAAGCTTTGCGCGAACTGTCTGCTGCGGATAATGGTTTTGTTGTTTGCGGTTCCGGTTGTTGGGCTTCTTCGTGTTTAGCCGCTTGCGTTTCTTTTCCAAAAATTCTTTTGATGTAGTATCCTTTTCTGTAACGACGTTTTTCAATAACGCACGAAGAAATAGTAACCGCGCTTATTAAAACGACAACAAGTAAAAACTGATTACTCCTGAGAAGAGGATTCTTCATGAGGCGTATTGTTCTCTTCCGGTGCAACTTCCGGAATGTATTTCGGATAGCGTTGCAGATACATGTAAAACCAATATCCGACACCCGCGGAGATCAGGAATAAGGTTAATCGCAGCCACCATGCCAATGGATGTTCCGATGCGAATAATGCGGTAAGAGTGAGTAGTACAAACAGCAGGAGCAATGTTGTCAGTACACCAAAAAACGCGTTGGTCATTTTAATTTTTTTCTCACTTAACTCTTCTTGTGGACCGAACAAGCGTGATTGAAAAATGATCAGTAGGAAAACACCAACAGAAATTGCGGCATCAGCAATATTGAACACCGGTCGGAAGAATACGATTTCTTCCCCGCCCCAGATTGGAGACCAATCGGGAACGGTTCCTTCTATTACCGGGAAATAGAACATGTCCACCACTTGACCGTGCAGCCATCCCGCATAACCACCGCCTTCAGGTAAAAACTGTGCGACGTTTTGATCCCACATGTCGCTGGCCCCGAAAAGTTTTCCGTAAAATATGCTGTCGACAATATTGCCCAGGGCGCCGGTAAAAACTAATGCAACACAAACTAAAAGTAACGGGCGCACATTTTTTTTGCTGAGCGTGTAGAGATAGTATCCAATGCCACAAATAGCAATGATGCGAAACACACTAAGCAATAGTTTGCCATAGTCGCCGCCCAGTTGCAGGCCAAATGCCATTCCCGGATTTTCAACAAAATGCAGGTAAAACCATTCGCCCGAAACGCGATACGATTCGCCGAGGTACATGTGTGTTTTTATCCACACTTTCACAAATTGATCCAGTGCTAAAACACTAAAAATGATGAGCAATGCTTTTCTCACGGCGCAAAGATAGGGTTGTGCAGCAATGAGATGTGTGAAAATATGAGAAAAAGAAAGCCGCTCTTATTTGGAGCGGCTTTGCAGTATTTGAAAAGTGAATTATCGGTTCTGTTGCAGTTTTGCATCGATGCTCAATGTAGCATGAGGCACGCTTCGCAAACGCTCTTTAGGAATAAGTTTTCCGGTAACGCGACATACGCCGTATGTTTTATTCTCAATACGAATAAGCGCGTTACGTAAGTTTTGGATATACTTTTCCTGGCGTGCAGCCAAATGAGCCGTTTCTTCTTTAGATAAAACGTCAGATCCGTCTTCCAGCAACTTAAATGTCGGAGAAGTATCGTCTGTGCCGTGATCATCCTTGTGAGATAACGTTGCTTTCAGCAATTCGTAATCGCGTGTTGCCTCTTCCAGCTTTTTGTTGATCAATGTCTTAAACTCTACCAATTCCTTGTCGGTGTAGCGAGTGCGATCATCAACTTTTCCACCTTTTTTAGGCGTGGCTGCTACCGGTTTTGCAGCAGGAGCCGGTTGTGCTTTAGGTTGCGGAGTTGCCACTTTTTTTGGAGCTGCCACAACAGGTTTAGCTGCGGGCTTTACCACCTTAGCTACGGGTTTTTTGGCAACGGCTTTCGTTGCTTTAGGAGCTGCTTTTTTCGCAGGCGATTTACTCGCGCTAACTTTTTTCGCAGCCGGTTTCGCTTTCACATTCTTCGCGGCCGGCTTCTTTGCAGCTTTAGCAGCTCCCGTTTTTTTAGCGGGAACTGCTTTTTTTACTGCCTTTTTTGCCGGCTTAGAAGCTTTCGCTGCCTTTTTAGGAGCAGTCTTCTTAGTTACCTTCTTCTTAGCCATTGTGTGTGTTGTAAGTAAAAGAGTCTGATATTAAAAATGATCGAAAGCTCCGCGAGTATCCTCCTCAGAACCACTATCATCACTTACATCAGGCATGTCGTCGTTCAAATCAACGTCATCCGTGATCAAGTCGTCGGACTCAACAATTGGAGCCGCCTTAATGATTTCCTCAACCACAGGCTTTGGTGCTGCAGGTTTCGGGGTTGCTACGGGCTTAGCTTTTGGTGTTACAGCAGGTTTAACTTTTGGTGCCGGAGCTGCTTTTTTCACTACGGGCTTTGGAGTCGGAGCCGCTTTCTTTACCGGCTTCGCTACCTTTTTAGGAGCTGCTTTTTTGGCAACCGGCTTCACTGCTTTTTTAGGAGCGGCCTTTTTCGCTGTTGCTTTTTTTGCAGGCTTCGCCACCTTTTTAGGAGTTGCTTTTTTCGCTGTAGCCTTTTTTACCGGCTTGGCTGCTTTTTTAGTTGCTTTCTTGGGAGCCGCTTTTTTTGCAGACTTTGCAACTTTCTTGGGAGCCGCTTTCTTTGCAGTTGCTTTCTTAGCAGACTTCACAGCCTTTTTAGGGGCCGCTTTCTTCACTGTCTTCTTCACGGCTGCTTTCTTTGTAGGCTTCGCTTTCTTAGCGGTGTTACCTTTTTTAGCTTTTTTTGCCATGGGTTACGGAGGTTTAGTTGTGTTTGGTTATGTGTACTAAAGTTTGAATTTCCTCATCAACAGCAACAGTTTCGGCGTTGGCGTTCTCCATTGCTGAAACCAGATCAAGCGATGTTGCTAAGGTTTCCGAGCAAATATAGTCGAAATTATTTCTCACCGCAGCAATTAGCAAATCATGCGTAAGAATCTTTACATCAATACGATCCGTAACCTCAAAATCTTTGTCTTTTCTCAAGTTCTGGATACGATTGATTAACTCACGCGCTATGCCTTCTTCCTTCAATTGCTCTGTAATCGTGACATCCAGGGCAACAGTCAGTCGTCCTTCTACAGCTACAAGCCAACCGGGAAGGTCGTCCACCAATATTTCAACCTCGCTGCGTTCTACGCGAATCGTGTCACCATCGAGCGTCAAATCCACGAATCCCGCCGTTTCCAACGAGGCTATTTGCTCCTGAGTAAAAGCAGCAAAGGCCGCCGCCGCCGACTTCATGTGCTTTCCGAGTTTTTTACCCAAAGCCTTAAAATCAGGCTTTACTTTCTTTACAAATATGCCTGATTCAGTAACGTACTCAATCTGCTTGATGTTGGTTTCCGCCAATATCAGATGCGCAACATCTTCCACACGGCGCTTAAATTCCTGATCCAGTACCGGTAACATGATGCGCTGCAGCGGTTGGCGTACACGAATGTTCACCTTTTTACGCAATGATAAAGTCAGTGAACTGATGCGTTGTGCCAATTCCATGCGCTCTTCCAAATCATGGTCAATCAAATGATTGTCACCGCTGCTGAGGTACGATAAATGCACAGAATCACTGCCCGGCTGCACATTGCGGTACAACCAATCGCTAAAAAACGGCGCAAATGGACTCATCAACTGAGCCACACGTGTCAAACATTCATGCAAGGTTTGGTAAGCAGCTTGTTTATCTTTTAACGACTCGCCGGTTTCTGCATTGCCGCGAACTGACCAAAAACGACGGCGTGAAAGACGAACGTACCAATTCGACAGATGCTCATCCACAAAACTGTCGATGGCCCGCGCTGCAGGGGTTGGATCGTAATCGTTCAGTTTTTCCTGAACCAAATTGGTCAAGCTGTTCAATTTCGAGATGATCCAGCGATCCAATTCAGGACGTTGTTCTACCGGGATAGGAGTGGAGGATTTCGCGTCAAATCCATCGATATTAGCGTACAGCGCAAAGAACGAATACGTGTTATACAACGTGCCGAAAAACTTGCGTTGAACCTCTGTAATGCCATCCTGATCAAATTTCAAATTATCCCACGGCGATGCATTGGTAACCATGTACCAGCGAACAGCATCAGGCCCGTATTGTGGAAGTGTGATGAACGGATCTACAGCATTGCCCAATCGTTTGGACATTTTGTTGCCGTTTTTATCCAACACAAGTCCGTTAGAGATGACATTTTTATACGCCACGCTATCGAACAACATCACGCCGATAGCATGCAAAGTGTAAAACCACCCGCGAGTTTGGTCTACGCCTTCTGCAATGAAATCAGCAGGGAAGTATTTGCGCTCATCCACTAATTCTTTGTTCTCGAAAGGATAATGCAATTGCGCATAAGGCATTGCCCCCGAATCGAACCAAACGTCGATGAGATCCGGAGAGCGGAACAATTTTTTTCCGTTGCGTTCCAATACAATTTCATCAGCATAAGGACGATGCAAATCGAAGCAGGAATAGTTCTCCTTGCTAAAGTTGCCGGGAACAAAGGCTTGCAGCGGATTTGCCGTCATGAAACCGGATTGTATCGAGCGGTCGATTTCTACTTTTAATTCTTCCGCACTGCCTACACAAATTTGTTCGCTGCCGTCTTCGCTAATCCAAATGGGCAAAGGAATTCCCCAATAGCGGGAGCGTGATAAATTCCAGTCTTGCAAATTATTCAGCCACTCGCCGAAACGACCTGTTCCTGTACTTTCAGGCTTCCAGTTAATGGTCTTGTTCAACTCGGCCATACGCTCTTTCAACGCGGAAGCCTTGATAAACCAGCTGTCCAGCGGATAATACAAAACAGGTTTATCGGTGCGCCAGCAATGCGGATAATTGTGTTCGTAAGATTCTTTCTTGAATAATTTTCCTTCTACCTGCAGTTTTAAAATAATACGATCGTCCACGCTGAGGTACTGCAATTTCGAGGTATCCGAAATCACAAACTTCATGTATTCTTTTTGCTTGGCAACTTCTTCTGCTTTCTGCGCATCCGACAAATACGCTTCTTTCACGTATTCTCCGGCCAAACCAAATTTTTCATCCTTCACTTCGGGACGGAAGCGCCCTTGCAAATCAACCAACGGCACAGCTTTTCCGTTTTCATCCAACACTAACATGGGTGGAACTCCGGCAGCTTTAGCTGCGCGCATATCATCAGCACCAAAGGTGGGCGCAATGTGTACAATTCCGGTACCGTCTTCTGTGGTTACAAAATCCCCTGCTATAACGCGGAATGCCTGATCAGCATTCTCGTGTGGTAATGCGTAAGGCAACAATTGCTCGTAGCATAAGCCGACTAATTCGGAACCTTTGATTTTAGAGGTAACGTTAAACGGAATTGCTTTGTCTCCCGGTTTGAATTCTTCAAATGATAAGCCTGCATTTTTCTCCGGAAAATATTTGCCGACCAAGTCAACTGCCAATACAACGCAGCAACGTTCGAAAGTAAATGGATTGAACGTGTCTACAACCGCGTATTCAATAGTTGCACCTACTGCCAATGCCGTGTTGGAAGGCAGCGTCCATGGAGTTGTCGTCCATGCCAATATGCCGGCATTCTGTAAAGCGTGTCCAACTTTTGATGAAAGCGTTTCTTCCGCATCAGCAGTTAGTTTAAACATCGCTACAGCCGACTTATCCTTCACGGGACGATAACATCCCGGTTGATTCAATTCGTGCGAAGACAGTCCCGTTCCTGCTGCAGGAGAATACGGCTGAATGGTGTATCCGCGAAACAATAAATTCTTGTTGTACAGTTGTTGTAACAACCACCACACACTTTCTATATACGTGTTTTCGTAAGTGATGTATGGATCTTTCATGTCCACCCAATAGCCCATCAAACGGGTAAGATCCTCCCATTTGTCGGTGTATTTCATCACTTCGTTACGACACGCTTTATTGTATTCGTCGATGGTAATTTTTTTACCGATGTCTTCTTTAGTGATGCCTAATGTTTTTTCAACGCTAAGCTCAATCGGCAATCCGTGCGTATCCCAGCCCGCTTTGCGTTTTACTTGTTTTCCCTGTAGGGTTTGGTAGCGGCAGAAAATATCTTTCATGGTGCGCGCCATCACGTGGTGAATACCGGGCATGCCATTAGCAGAAGGAGGACCTTCGTAAAACACAAATGGAGCGGCGCCTTCGCGGGAAGTAACACTCTTCTCGAAAGTGCGGTTTTCGTCCCAATAACGCAGAACTTCATCAGCAATGCGCGGGAGATTCAACTGTTCAAATTCCGGATACGTTTTCATTCGGGCGCGAAATTACGCAAATCCGCGTTAACGCTTGATATAAAGACGGTATGTCTGAAGTGGCAGCGCCATCTGTGTCCAATTCGGATCCTGAATGTCATATTGCGACAGCAAATATCGACCGGATTCGTGTTGCTCATAATTCACTGCAATGCCGTGAATGCGCTCCATGTAGCAGATTAGCGGCCAGTCATAGACAGATTGGTTATCAAGCGCCAGCAAACGATCTTCTCCCATGGTTGCACTTACAATAGCCAAATCGTGGAGTTTGTCGGCATCTCGTTTCGGCTGCCCCCATTTCCAAACGGTAAAAATGAGCGAGCCTGTTAACACTACTATCGCCAGGCTTGTCATTCCTAATTGAAGCACGCGAGAACGAGATGTTTTTTCTTGTAGTTTCTCCGCCAAGGGTGCGATTAATATTGAAAAAAACAAAGCGATAAACGGTAGCGCCGTAAGTTGATAAAACCCGCGCTGCTCCAGCGTTACCATGAGGGGTAAAATTCCCGACAAACCCACAAACAGCATGAAGAGCGCTATTTTACGATGCTGACGAAAATGCGTGGCAACATTCTGATACCCGCATACGAGAATAGCTATACCCGTTATCAGCAAAGCGGGGATACTGTATAACCAGAGTTCCTTCAAATGTGCAAAGTGCGAGCCGCCGGTGGCTGTGGCTCCTGAAAATGTTTTGGTAAATCGAGACTTAAAGTACGCTTCGAAGCTGGCATGTGCCGGCTCATAGAAATAAAAGAAAAGTACTGATAGCAATGGAATACAAGCCACGAAAAACGTACTCCAAGTTGCGCGCTTCAGGGATATGGAGCGAGAGGAGAACCAGAAAAGTGCCGGACCGGCTAACAAGAACAAGCCTTGTATCCCTTTAGTTAATCCTGCTAATGTCAAAAACGCTCCGGAAAGCAGCAGCAGGGCGGCATTAAGAGATGAACCTTGTAATGCCTTTAGCTGAACATAAGCTGCGGCCAGCACAAACAAAACCATCGTGCATTCAGCAACGCCGTTGATGTAAGACCAAAAAGTAACAGGAATAGTAAAGTAGACGAAGAGGGGAAGATATCCGATGGAGCGGGTTGGATATATTAGTTGCCAGATCTTCAAAAGAAGCACAACTCCAACAATAGCAGTGCAAAGGGAATAGATGCGTTCAGTATAAAACGCAAGGCCCAATACTTTGAAAAATACACCTTGGAGAAAAAACAATAAAGGAGGCTGCTCGTGAAAAGCCCCTCCGGCGGTGGCGCTAAAATGCGGCTCCCAAAATGTACCTAAGCCGAGAGCATAGTTCTTGCTGACACTCGAATACAATACGCCATCCATAAACATACCATCCATGAATAGCGCAGGAACAATAAGCGCGCATCCAATGGATAATGTTAATAGTAGCAAAGCATTACGCATAGCACTTAATCGACAGTAGCAATAACTTTCAACTCAATCGCAATAGGCGTTGGCAGACAGTTGATTTCTAATGTTGTTCTGCACGGTGGATTTTTCCCGAAATATTCTGCCCAAAGTTTGTTGTACGTTGGGAAATCATCTTTCATGTTGGTGAGAAAAACGGTGACATCCACAATGTTATCCCAACTGCTTCCGGCATCTTCCAAAATGTAACGCACATTCTGAAACACGCTTCTGCACTGCGTTTCGATATCGTAAGAAACAATACTTCCTTTTTCATCCAATTCCACACCCGGAATTTTTTTGGTGCCACGCTCGCGCGGTCCAACGCCGGACAGAAACAACAAATTGCCGACGCGTTTAGCATGCGGATATAAACCAACTGGTTCCGGAGCTTTTGAAGAGTCAATGGAGTTATTATGCATACGGCAAAGATAGGGACAACAGTAACTTGTACGCCTATTAAGTTCGGGCAAAGAAAGTTATCCGAGATTATTAAATGACAGCACGAGCGAGTTTATCGTGCAATCACTAAACGAGTACTCAGGGTTGACGTGCCGTTGACGAGATTTACCAGGTAGGTGCCTGGTTGTAGCTGCGACGTTGAAATTTGGCTTCGAGACTCTGTAATAAACTCTGAGGCTACAGTCCTACCTGAAATGTCCATTATAAGTAATGTACAAGCTCCGAATCCCGGGGTTATGCTTACCGTAATCTGATCATTGGCCGGATTAGGTAGTAGCACAAATCTATCTGCGGGCACTTCATCCACACCAACCGCTATTACAATAGGTAATGACGTAAATACACAACCATATTCATTTGTCACCTCGAGCGTGTACGTGCCATTAATGGCGGCGTTGATGGAGGGGCCGGTCTGTCCAACGAGCGGGTTATTATTTAAATACCACTGTAAAGTGTTATTCGTAGTGTCAATGGTAGACAAAACAACTCCGTTTTGCAGCACGGCAGGTCGCCAAGATGTGTCGCAAAAAACGGCACGCACTGTATCAGAAAAAGCAGCACAACCCCATTGATTAATGGATACCACAAAATAATCACCGGACAACCAAACTCCACACGTGTCCGTATTTGCACCCAATATTGGACTCCCATTAAAATACCATTGTAAGCCAAATTGAGACGAGTCAGTGTGCAGTGTATGTTGCAAAGAGTCGTAATAAATATTCGGGACTCCGGGATATCCGTATACCTCGATCGTGTCAATTGTAGTTACTGCTGGTGTTGGTGGAACGACGATATGATTAACACTATAATTAACAACCGAAATGTTGGCGGCGCAGCCATTACAGCCATTAATAGACATGGTATGGTTGCCAACAAAGTCGTCCGATCCAAAGCCGAACTCGTGATCGTCTTCATCCCATACTTCTAAGACATACGTGTTAGTGGGATTCATCGTAATGTTAAGTCCGGACCACGTTACTACAGGGAATTGATCCGAGTAGTAATTCGATTGATAAATAGGGTTGCCATTCTCTTTTACAATTACGAATAGATCAGGATTACCATCTACGGGGTATCCCCAAACCGATGAAGAGTTTTGGATAGATTGGATCGTGATGTCTGTAATCGTGTAAAAGTTATAAGTGGTGGTGTCGCTGTATGCTTCGTATTCAACGATGTACTGTCCGGGCTGCGAGTAAACCTGAGGAGCAGGATTTTCTGCGGTGGAAATATTGCTGTTTCCGAAGTCCCAATAATAGGAGAGTAGACCGGGGTTATTATTGGTAAAGTTCACTGTGATTGGCGCGCACCCCTGATAGCCAACCATCGAAAATCCATTATTAGAGGAAGAGGATGTGCTAGGCACTACGTTCATGTATACTTGAAAAGTAACCGGAATACCCGAGGCGATAGTAAGATCTGCAATTACTGTTACATCAATGGCGTAAAACCCGGCCAAAAGCGGTGTGCCGGAAACGTTGACACAGCCGTATTGATTAACCCAAGGATCATAATTGCATCCATTGGCCGCATTGTTGCATTGCCATGTTAATCCAACCGGCAATGTGCAAGTCAAAATTTGAAAATTAGTAAAGTCGTACCCCATGGTGTCGAGAGGGAGTACGAACGTAATGTCCTCTGAATACGCTTGCCCTACAGTTGCTGTTGGTAATGTATCCGGATAAACCCCGGGAGCGGTGTAGGTGCTGTTAACATTGCATATCTGTGCCACACAGCAGAAGCTGATGCACGCAAAAAGAAGGAGAAATAGGTAACGCATCGAAACAAGATTGAGGCAATTTAAGAAACTTCGGCTTATCCCAAAGCCAAGTTCCACAACAAAACCCACAGCGGAGGCAAAATTGCCGGCAGCGACGCAAGAGCAAGTTCCACAACTGCTGAATTGCGTGTCCATGATAATGGAAGAGGCAGAAAAGTACGTAACCCGACAGAAGAGAAAGAAAAAAGACGTTTACATAACCTAGGATCGAACTATCCAAATTGAAAGCTATTTGTTGGAATTGGAAAGTACGAACATTAATGACATATAGCTATGTTAATCCGGTGTCGGTTATTTCAGCCATACTCAATTATTGCACCAATTATTGCGGCGAGTAATATTGCGGTTAGACTTATGGCTACCCACTTCAAAGCTTTCTTTAGTTTACGAAACCGTTCTTGAGGTGGGGGGCTACCACTTTGACTCTGGTATACTTTTCGATTTCTCTTGTCAATTCGGCTGGCAACAATAGTAAATATCAAAGCAATGGGAAGACTTAATGCTACACCCACTAATAACACCTCCCACGTAAATGCCAACACCACAGATACAAGAAATAATCCCACGAAAATCAAAGCAGCAATCCAAAGCGGTTTTGTATTGATGAGTTGCCCCTTCTCCCTTCGAATTTCAATCCATTTTTGAACGCCAACGACAAATAAAATTAATCCTAACAACAATATTGGCACCAAGAACCCCAAACTCAGTACCATCAATATTATACCTGTAATTATCAACCCCTTTCCCGATTTCTGCTTTGTCTTTTTCTCTCCCGGTTTCTCATCCAAATTCGGTTGTGAGCCAATTTTTTCAGGTTGCGCAGCCGGCAGAATATTTCCACCTAATTTTTTCAATGCACCTGAAGCTATATACGTTTGGCGTATTATTAAAGATGAGTCTGCAGTGTTTTTTTCGATTGCCGCAACTCTATTAGAAGTCCAAGAAGTGTCCTCGTGCGCAGTAGCTGCTACGTTATCGGGCAAAGCAACATGTTGAAGAAAGATTGTTGGCTGCGCGGCTTGCTCATGCTTTTTGAGTGTACCGGAAGCCCGCTGCACGAAATACCCTTTGCGGTAGTGGCGTTTTTCCAGCGAACAAGAGGTTAGTAGTAGTGCCGCGAAGATGAAAACGAAGCACGCGAGGACAAGGGTTATCTTTTTCATAGCAGGTAGTTTTATAAGTAAAAAATTCCGGTCAAATATGTATGACAAGCATCTGATGCTAAGGATAGTTAGTTCGCTGATCCGGCAGGATGTGCAGGGCATACATTTACTTTGCTCGAGACAGCCAAATGTATTTATGCTGCCAATCTTTAAATCCGCCTGAACTAGCTTAAAGCCACTACCAAAAACAAAAGCTACAGCGGCGGCAAAATTGCAAGCAGCGAAGCAAGAACAATTACCACAACTGCTGAATTGCTTGTCCATGATCAAGTGAAAGTTACTTTATTTGAGATCAGCGAACCCTACATTCTGTAATCTGCTTATAGGTCTGCCAATACTATCATCAACCATATCCAGAATCCATAAACGATTAATCCGATACCAGAGACAAACGCAATAACTGTTGCAACCGCTTTGCGCCAATCAAACCGATCAGTTTTTCTCTCTCGCTTGAAGTAGCCAATTGAAATTATTGAGAAAATAAGCGCGTTGACCAAGAGCGCCGCACCGCATATCAGCCACGCCACTGCTGCGAAAGGGGAACTTATCGCGATTGGTATAAACGCAAGTGCGACAATAAATGAACACGCAGCAATCTTGAGCCAGCGGTTCTTTTTCTGCTCACCGGGAACTTTCCCTTGCAGGGATTCGCTCGAAGTCTTTTTAACGGCCGAATTACAAACGCTTTTATTGTTGTTCGCAACACTTTCATTTACATTGCTTATATCAAACCCAACGGGCTGCAGATGTTCTTCTCCTATAGACGAGTCCTTCAATCTGCATCCAGATGTACCAACTAGTGTTGGCGTCGATGTGGTATCATGAAATCCTACCGTTTCTGAAGGGGCCATGGCAGCAAAATTTATTTGGTCATCTATCGGTTGTATGGCCGGCCCGTGCTGTTGGAATTTACCGGAAGCCCGCTGCACGAAATAGCCTTTGCGGTAATGGCGTTTTTCCAGCGAACAAGAGGGTAGTAGTAGTGCCGCGAAGATGAAAGCGAAGCACGTGAGAAGAAGGGTTGGTTTTTTCATTTTTTTTGGGTTAGAAATTAATGTGCGATGGGTTTGTATAGCACCGATTTTCCCGGTGCAAGCGCAGCAATACTTCCTGCTGTCAGTAATAAGCATGCGTGATATTAAATTTTTCAGGGTTGCTCATTATCATAAGTATATAACTACAGCTTAAAGAACCACGTTACCATTGGGAATGGAATAGTGCGGTTCTCTGCCCCCCCCCAGTTACTTTGGGTAAAGCTGATCCCGGTTAGTGACACTTGAAAAGCGCTTTTTTCTGTTTTCTGGAAACGCATTCCGGGCATAAAAACCAAAAATCTTCCCCACGTGGCCCGTGAAGTGGTTTCGACGTAATACAAACCGGGGGAGTTTTGGGTCGCGTATTGCAGCTGAGTGATTTTTAGGCTATAGTCGTCTCTGGAGTACAAACTCACCAACACATCAAAGAATACACTCGTTCTTGGCCCAACCCGCTTAATGCCCGCTACGGAGAAAACTGGACCGTGCATTAATTTTCCAGTCGAGTTATAATCAAACAAACTATAATAGGGGTAGTTGTCGCTTTCTACGGTGTCGGCGAAATTCGCGTATTCCGGTTTCAGCACTTCTCGATTTCTAATCCCCTTATAATAGCCGTAACCGGCACCTAAGGTAAAATTCGCTTTTCGGTCCCCGTATGTGAAATTCACAAAGTGCAGCCCTCCCCACGCTTTACCATTCCGAAGGTAGCCCGAGGTTCCCATGAGGGTTCCTATGGAGAAATTGATTTTTTCATTACGTGTGGGGATGGTGTATTTACCCGCAAGAACAAAAGGGCTGCCAATCCAGGTGGTGAGTACTCCAAGGGATAGCCGATTGCCAGCAGAGAAATGTACTTCGGGGCCGTATAGGCTTACCATGGCGTAATTCTCGCCCTTGGAAATAGGCAGCGCGTTAGTGGTAAAACTATAACGCGTTGTGAAAGGCCCTGTCGGTTCGTACGCTCCATTATGCATCTGGTTTTTGTCGGTTAGTTGTACGATACTTTTGATCTCGCTTTTCGGAATGTAAACTTTACCTATGGTTGTTGTTTGTAATAATACTTCGCGTCCGTCATCATTAAGTATGACACCGGTATATTCTGTGCCGTCGTTTTTTATGATAACATGTTGCACCGCGACGTTAGTATCGTTGTTAATGGATACCTGTCCCTGAACAAAACCAGCACAGATGACAAACGAGAGAGTGAGTAGTAAATTTTTCATGGCGTTTTTTTTTCAAAATTATCGGAACAGCTGCCGCGGTATGTTGCGAAAACCGCAAATCATCGAAAAAAAAGCCGCGAAAACTGCGGATAGAACCACAATATCGTTGATCGAGTAGCACAATGTCGTAAAAGAAGGCGTCTTGTACTTTTGGAGTTGCAGAAATTGCAAATGCGCACCTAATGGTTCAATAAAGTGAGCGACAATTTGGAATTAAATTATTTTAACTTAACTTTTCCCGGTCTTTATTCTTCGAATAATTGTACGTTATCTTGCAGTCCAAATGAAAAAACATTTCCTCGTAGCACTTAGTTTTTTGCTTTGCACTTTCGCGCTAGAAGCACAAAATGCATTATTGTTTACCGAAAACTTTCAAACGGGAGGTTCTTCGTTTACCTTAAATAGTGGCGGTCCGGGATCGAATACCGGATCGAATCGCTGGATTATTAATGACGTCTATTCGGGTGCGCCGGTATATGGTAATACTTATCCGCAGGACAGCACATATAGTGGAACGATAGCCTTTGCTCCTTATAGCCACTACCTGCACATTTACGATCAACCATCGGGTGTTGCTAATACCAATTATGATCCGTCTGCTGCTTCGGATCATTTTGCTTATATGAATCAGGGGATTTGTACAAGAGGCATGGACTCTGTGCACTTTAGTTTTTTTTACCTCTGCCAGGGCTCTGCCACTGCAGCAGGAGCGCTGTATTATAGCGCTAACAATGGTCCGTGGATTCAAGTTGGAGGGCAATATGGCAACAAGTACAAATGGAAATACGAAGACATCTCAGACCCGGCTTTCGCGAATTGTGATGATATCCGATTTGGTTTTCGTTGGCAAAACACGAATGGACCTTCTCCCGACTCCGTGTCTTTCGCTATTGACGACATCAACATCGTTGGGTATTTTAATAGCAACAGCCCTGCAACAATAGTTGTGGATAGCGTTTCGCCGAATCCTGTTTGTCAGGGCGGATTGCTGTTTATTTATTGGCACTTAACGGATACTCTTTGCGATGGCACTTATGCCATTGATTTATCCGGACCAACCGGCATTTTTAATACCACCAATTCTTGGGTTGCCACGATCAATAATCCACAGATGAATGGCGCCTTTGCTATTTTGTTGCCCACCTCTTCCGGCCCGGGTACGTGTTATAAAATTCGAATAAGGCGAACATCGCCGGCACCCACCTTTACCGGTATAGCATCCGGTTGCTTCCAAATCATCGCCTGCCCTAATGTGATCACTACCTTGCAGCCGGTGGTAACGATGGATACCAATGCCGTCTGCACGGGAAGCGCTATCGATGTGCCATTTTATTCAACGGGAGTGTACAATGCCAACAATATTTACACGGCACAGCTGTCTGATGTTAATGGCAGTTTCGCTAACCCGACTCCTGTGGGAACCTTTCCTAATTCCGCTACTTACGATCCCGCGCTAGGATCGCCTCCGGGTAATGTTTCCGGGCAAGTACCTAACGTGCCTGCCGGCTGCGGATACTACATTCGTGTTGTTTCGTCAAATCCTGTTGCCATCGGTGCGCAATGGGGTCCATTCTGTATCCAAGTGTGCGACATCACCACCAATAACAATCAAGACTTGTCGTTTTGTGTTACGGATTGCGCGGTTGATCCTAATGGAGAAGATACACTGATTCCGGTTAATGTTAACTCCTTTACCACGAACGCCACATACGGCCCCGGCAACGTGTTTCAGACGCAGTTGAAAAGCAGTCAAACTTTTGCGCAGATTGGCCCTAACGGGTTGTTAGGCTCTGTTGCTGCGCAGGGCGATACGGTGCTGAACGTTCATGTGCCTTGTAAAGATAGCTTACCGATCGTAGGTATCCCGCGTGGCATGAATTACATGCGCGTAGTCGCTTCCAACTCCAGCGTTCCGGATAGTGCACTGGGCAGTCTGATTCGCGTTACAATTGGCGCTCCTGACGCCGTTGCACCAACCATCACTTCTTACGATTTAACCACTTTTCAGCCTCGCGATACGTTTTGCGTTGGCGATATAGTGGCCCTGTTTTTCTCCCCATATCAATACTCCAATATGTCGAACTACATGTGGACTTGCAATGGCATTAACTCGGGCAATCCATTTGTTTCTCCATCAGGAGCCAACTCGAATTCGCTATATGTTAGTTTGGGTGGGCCTGGCGTGCTTACGTTTTCGGTTCAGGAAACAAACTATGGCTGCACCGGACCATGGTCTGCAGTGCACACTATTGTAGTGCTTGGTGCGCCAAGTACGTTTATCGGAGGGCCACAATTTGCTTGTGAAGGCGATACGAATACCTGGAATACGACATTCATCAACAGCACCTACTACAGCTGGTCGGCGCCCGGAGGTATTGTGGTAGATACGTCCAACAATTTTATTGATGTTACTTATCCAAATGCCGGAACGTATTCTATTGTCATGAATGCAATTAATCAATGCGGTTCTTCAAATAACACGTTTACGGTTACTGTTAATCCATATCCTGCTGCCAATGCCGGACCTGATACGCTAATTTGCAGCAATGATCCTGTTACACTAACTGCGGCGCCGGGTCCAGGATATTTTTATCAATGGAGGAATGGAACTCAGGTTATTGGTAATAACAGTTCTGTCGTCGTCACGCCGACAGTAACCACAACGTACGTAGTCCAGGTCTCTGTTGCCGGTGGCTGTCTGAGTTTCGATACAGTAACCGTGTTTGTAAACTCGCTGTCTGACACGCTTACCTCTGTTGATGCAACGTGCTTGGGCACTGATGGTGTTTCGTATGCCTCACCGTCCGGAGGAACTCCGCCATATACTTACTTGTGGAGCAATGGCGCGACAACGATGTTCGTGGATTCGCTTACTCCGGGCAACTACTCCTGTATCATTACCGAAGCATCGGGTTGTTCAATAACCGCGCTTACTACTATAGGGGGAGTTACCACGCTTAATCCGGATGCCGGAATTACGGTTACCATTACGCAAGGGCAGTCCACGCAACTTAATGGCTCAGGCGGAGGTACATACAGTTGGGCGCCGGCATCGGATTTGTCGTGCACCAATTGCCCTAACCCCGTAGCTTCTCCATCGGTTACAACAACATATACCATGACCGTTACCGACTCCGCTGGATGTTCGCTGACAGATACGGTAACCGTTTTTGTAGATATTTTATGCGGGGAAGTATTTGTCGCCAACGCATTCTCCCCGAACGGAGATGGCCAAAACGATTTACTTTTTGTTCGCGGAGCATGTATCGCGGAACTTGATTTCAAGGTGTTTAATCGTTGGGGAGAACTGGTGTTTCAAACGCAGGACATAACCAGAGGATGGGACGGGAATTGGAGAGGCGTTGCTTGTGAAAATGCTGTTTTCACTTATGTCGCGCAGGGTGTATTGATAGATGGAAATCCATTTGAAGTGCACGGTAATGTTTCTTTAATTCGATAAAAACGACGCAATAAAAACATATGGTCATGAACTCAGGTCAACTACGTTTTTGCATTCTGGCGATCGTTTCGTCTGTTTCTGTATTTGCTCAGGATATACATTTCTCCCAAATAACTCAAACGCCCTTGCTCCAAAACTCTGCATTGGCAGGGCTCGGACATGAAGCGTTAGTTATTGTTAACTACAAAGATCAGTGGCGCAGTGTTACACCGAATCCGTTTAAAACATTTAATGTTAGCGCCGATGCTGCAATAATGGGGAACACAAAAGGCAATCGGTTAGGAGTAGGCATTAATATGTTTTCGGATAAAGCCGGAGACGGTGCCATGAAGACCACTTCCGGGCAGTTGCATCTTTCCGGAATTATTGCCGTCGGGGAAAAGAGCGCCCTTTCAGTGGGCTTGTATGGTGGTGGCGGACAGCGGAGTTTAAATTATGGTAACTTGTATTGGGATAACCAATACATCAATGGACAACTGGATCTTACAGCGCCCTCGTTCGAGCCCTCTGCCATTCCTAATCGCAACTTTTTTGATGTAGGTGCGGGTTTGGCCTGGTATTTTGGCTCCGGTAGTAACACGATCAGCTCCAACGACGGGATGAATATTACGCTGGGTATTGCCGCGCACCACTTGAATCAGCCGGTATATACATTTTACGGCGACAACAGCAACAAGCTTCCCGTTCGATACGTGGCGCATGGAAATGCGGCTATAGGAATTAAAAATTACAGTCTCGTTCTCGAGCCCGGCTATTTGGTGATGGTGCAGGGCGGACACCGTGAGATTAATGCGGGAATGTTGGTGAAATATTGGTTACAAGAAGCCTCGGTGTACACGGGCCGTAAAAAACCTGCAGCATTCGTGCTGGGCGGGTATTACCGTTTTGCTGATGCTTTTAATATAGTTACCGCATACGAAATGTACCCCTTTAGGTTGGGCATTAGTTATGATGTCAACTTATCCGGACTTACAGCAGCATCAAGGGCTCGCGGTGGACTGGAGTTTTCCCTGCGTTTTAATATTGTAAATGACGGGAAAAGTAAATTCAAAAGTTTCTTCAATTAATTAGTGTATCCAACGGATCATAGATGTGCTGTGATGCACACTGCTGTTCTGTGCGCTGCGAAATATATAGTGCCCAATTGAGTTGGTGGAACATAACACTTATGTAATGTGCTGTTTATAGATATACACAATTAGTGTTGCATCTATTTCTTTTTATGAAGTTCACATCTGCTAATACGCTCTCGCAATTCTTGTACCTCTTTTCTCAGCAACAACAGATCTTCGCGTAATAACTGCAGTTCGTGTTGAGGTTTGGTGTAAGGGTGTTCGGGCTCGGCGCTTATTTTAACTGACCTGCGTGCGGTTTCTTGAATTTTCCCAAAAAAATCGTGCCCCAGTACTGCCGATATAGTTTGAAGTAATTCCGTGTCGATACTTTTTCTTTTAAAAATACTGTAGGCATTTTCCCGCGAAGTGTTAATTCTTCGGGCGAATTCACTTACGGTCATGCCGTTCTTTTTGAGGACTTTATGGATTTCCAATCCAATATGATAAGCCATGTACAAATGTCCTCCATATCTAATGTAGTCATTTGTTGTCGGATGGTGTTTTAAATTTACGAAAACGGTTGTATAATTGCACATAATTGTCATGTTGTCCGCTAGTCGTGTAATGTAGGAACAACATGTTGGCGATTCCCGAAAAGCCTAAATAGAGTAGGGGTTCAAAAAACCAAGAGAAATGAATAAAAAACTATTGACAGCAGCACTTCTTTGTCTTTGTACAAGTGCTGTGCTACTCGCACAAATTGAAAAGGGGGCTAAGATGTTTGGTGGTGGTCTTGGCTATGCAAATTCCTATCAGGAACTTGGTAGGGCATATTCTGTCACGAGCAATGCGTTTAATGCCCAAGTAGGCGTTTTTCGCTTTACCAGTGCACAGTTTGGAATTGGATTGGATGCCGGTGTAGGCTATGATTTGAGTAAAGTCAAAGACCCGACAACACCTCGCGACACAGCGACAACAAAGACTAGTTTCTCCGTAACCCCTTCATTCGGATTTTTTATACCATTGCGTAGTGAGCGCACATACTTTACTTTGTTGGGCTCATATACCTTTAAGTACGGTATTACTAATTATGTTCCAGGTACGGGTTATCCTGCGTTTAGCAATGTTGTTTCTTTTGCTCCCGGATTACTGTATTTTATCAATGAAAATATTGGGCTTTCTGCCCAGCTCAGCTTAGCTGCTCAAGCTAATCCGATGCCACAATTTGCCGTCAGATGTTTAATTCCTCCAAAAAAATAACTTCTGCTCCTTGCCGATAATTATTAAGCAGTAATTAAAACCTATACAAAACACTCATGAAAAATATTTACATCCTTACCCTCGCTGCACTCCCACTTTTCGCTGCAGCACAAGTTCCATCCTACGTTCCTACCAACGGACTCGTTGGTTGGTGGCCGTTTAACGGCAATGCGAATGATGAGAGCGGGAATGGACATAATGGTACTGTTACTGGTGCTACACTAACTACAGGACTATTCTAAACTAAAATATTTGTAGATGAGACGCATAACAAAACTTACAGTATATCAATGCTTGGCAATATTTATTTTAACAATTGCTACAATGAGTTTTCGAAGCCCCAAGATGGATTCGCAAGTAGAATGTGGGGGCAAAATAAGTGACGGCTATTACCGTATTAATGTATTTAATACAAAACGCGGAATAAAGTACAAGTTCAAAAATGCCGCTAAGGATGCTGTACATGCCGTTCTTTTTGAGGACTTTATGGATTTCCAATCCAATATGATAAGCCATGTACAAATGTCCTCCATATCTAATGTAGTCATTTGTTGTCGGATGGTGTTTTAAAATTACGAAAACGGTTGTATAATTGCACAGAAACGTAAAAACCTAAACCCAATGAAAAGCTTTAAAACCCTTTCCCTTATGCTGCTGCTGTTTGTTGCGGCATTTTCAATTAGTTCTTGTCGTCAAGAAGGTTGCACAAATGCACAAGCCTGCAACTTCGACCCGGATGCGGATAAAGACGACGGCTCTTGTGAGCTAAAAGGAACAGTTACATTTTGGCAGCGCGATAACAGCGGATATAATTATACAGATGTTACAATAGGAGGTACGACAGTAGTTATCACATCTGAATATACGAATACACCAAACTGCAATGCCAGCGGTTGTGCAAATTTCACCTTGTGCCCGGGTACTTACAGTTACTATGCCGAAGAGCAATTTCCGGGCACAGCCTATTGGTCCGGAACTGTAGTTGTTAATAATAATGGGTGTTTAACGATTGAGTTACAATAATTAATTCAAAATAAACCATGAAGAAACTTATAATAATTTTTGGTACGGCAGTAATTGCACTAACATCTTGCACCATCGAGAAACGCCATTATTCTAACGGATATTACGTTTCGTTTAATCGCAGTAATATAAAGTCTGAAACGCTTCCGACGAATAATAAGCAGGAGGCTGTTAATGTCGCTGAATTGCCTTCGGTTGAACAGGATATAGACGTAACTATTGCAAGTGGCAGCGTTAATGTAGAGAACCGTGTAATATTGCTCAACTCTGCTGTTCAAGAGGTGCGAGATGTTAAAGCGTCAAAGGTCGTTGGAGTAACGAAGGAAAAGAATGACCTAAAGAGCGGCTCGCAGCAGGAGAATAAAGAAACTCTAAAGCCTATACCGGCTAAGTCGAAATCGTCTGCAGGCGGCGGTAAAAGTCAAATTGTTGCTTTAATTCTGTGCATCTTTTTTGGCTATCTCGGCGTGCACCGTTTTTATTTGGGCTATACAGGACTTGGGTTGTTGTATCTATTTACCCTTGGACTATTTGGAATTGGATGGCTGATTGATCTTATTCTTTTGATTATTCCTAATGGTTTGTGTCCGAAGGGGAAGACGAGTTATAAGGAATAGTATTCATTTTCAATGTAAATAGTATGAAGCATATTAGTTTGAAATGGTTTGCAATAGTAATTGGGCTGAGCCTAATTAACGCCAGTTGCAGTGTCGAAAAGCGGCATTTCCGCGATGGGTATTTTTTGCAATGGAACGGTAAATCACGAACAAGTGACCGCACTGCCGCAAAAGAGCTGGAGCCATTGGTTTGCGTCTCGTCCATTGACGAAGCTAGCCCGATAACGGATGAACACTTGCCTATCAATGTGCAAATAGGAAATATTGAAGCATCTACTGTTCCTGTTGATTACATAGTAGGCTCGGGAACGAAAAATAGTTCCGCACAAGTTAATCAAAGAAGATCCGAACGGCAGGCACCATGTGACGTTTTGATCATGAAGTCAGGCGAAGAAATTGAAGCCAAAATTTTGGAGGTAGGAGAGAAAGAAATCCGATATAGGGCATGTGATAATCCGGATGGTCCTATTATGGTGGTGAGCGCATCCCGTGTATTTAAGATAAAATACTCTAACGGAAGTTCGCAAGTATTAAACGGGGATGACTCCCGTGTTAATGATGATCCCATATTAGGAAGTACCTCGGGAAAGAGCCAGTTGGTTGCATTTGTTCTATGTTTCTTCTTTGGATGGATTGGCGTTCACCGGTTTTATTTGGGCTATACAGGTATTGCAATTATTCAACTACTGACATTTGGGGGTTGTGGTATCTGGTATTTAATTGATCTTATCATGATCCTTACAGGTGATTTGAAACCAAGAAATGGGGATTATAAGGACAAGCTTTGAAAAGTTTGATGGCGTAGTGTTACGCGGCGTTGTTGTATTGCTACTTACGGCGATACCAATTGGACTTATACTATTGCCATCGGATTATTTTGATCAAGGAGAATCGATATGTATTTCACGATTACTTCTAGATAGGGAATGCTACGGCTGTGGTATAACCCGGGCGGTTCAACATTTGCTTCATGGGGAGGTAAGAGCTGCCATTGTCCTAAACCCCGCAGCAGTGGTGGTAACGCCTGTTGGAATAGTTATGTGGTTTAAATACTGGATTTTAAATGTTAGAAGTGCACGAAGGTATTGTCAACTAAAACGGTCAGGCGCAAATTAGGCGAAGCTCGAAATTGAAGCACTAACAATAGAAATTTTAATTAAACAAAATCTTTGAAATGAGTTGGAAGTATTTAAGCGGTTTGTGCTTGTTTTTCTTGTTATTAACCGCTTTTACATTTTTTGTAGATAGGGCTTCAGGAACAGTTGACCAAAAACAAGGGCTTTACATATTTATGTTAAGCAAACCTGTGGCGGAATACGAATATCTGGGGTCGGTCAAAAAAAGTCTAGCCTGGACAGGGCAACCAGAGGAAATGTTAAATTCGATGATCAAGAAAGTCAAAAAAGATTATCCGGATGCGAATGGAATAATATTCACTTCTGTTAATATGGAGAGGGCAGATGCGATTAAGTTTAAGTAGAGTTTTCTTCTCTATGCCCGCCTCGTTCAACTATTAAGACTTCATCCTCTTAGCCGAATGTAGCACTTTCCTCCACTCTCCTTACCTTGTAAACATGAAACGCTTGGTAATACTACTTCTCGTGTGGTGGTGTGCACAACCCACATTTGCGCAACGTGAACGTGTTACTTCCCGGCGGTTTTTTGTTACAGCAGGTTTCAACTTAGGCGGAGCGGGTTTTTCTCCCAATTTCAGTCAGCAGCTGGAAGGATCTGCACGTTATCGTCGTACTACTAATTTTGCTGTTGGTAATGTAACTGACGTCAACGGAAACGCATCTTTCGCGATCATAGCCAACACTACCATCGGTGTGCATTCGGGGTTTATCGTGCGTGATAAAAACAAAAAAGGTTTTACGGGAATTGAATTCGAATTTCAACAGAACAAGGCCTGCTACAGTTTTAATAACCCGTTCGTGTATAGCTTTCAGGGTGACAGTTCGGTGAAATGGGTAATGACAGATAAGTACCTGCGCGCGGGTGTAACATTGCAACGCACATTTTTTATGTCGGATGTTTCTGCAATGGGCGGAGAACAACATATCTATGCGCGTTTGTCGTACGCGCATACTTTTTACAACAGAAATTTCAATGTGCGCATTGTTCAAGATCACTTCGAAGACTGGACGGAGAACGGTCGCGGCATGACTGCAAGAACGATTGAGGCCAACATCGGTAAAGGGATGATCAGTGCGGAGGTGGGCTTAAAACAATTTGCTCCGGATAAGGATCGCGCTATTGACATTGGAGTTGTAGTGCATATACCGTTAGCTCCTACTTATGTTGATCAGTATACGTTTTATCAGGCGAATGCTGTTGTAGGCAAACAAAACGTAACCTATCACGGGAGTTCATTGATGTTAAACTTCCGGTACAATTTCCAAGGTGCCGTTAAAGTTAAAGTTCCGGACACTACCAAGCCTGCTCCGGCTATTGTGCAAACGGTGGACACTACCGAACGTAAAATGGATGTGCAGTTAACGTACAAAACCACACATAAGAAAATTAAAATTATCGTTTACGACAGAAATGAAGTGGATGGAGATAAGATCTCGTTGTATCACAATGGAAAACTGGTGGCTTCGAATGTGGTATTAAAACGCCGCAAGAAACGATTCAAAGTGAAATTGGAGCCGGGCAGTAATTACATCTTGATGTACGCGGAAAACTTGGGAGATATTCCACCGAATACAGCCGCAGTAGTTATTAAGTCGGGGCGTAAAAAGAAGAATGTGACCATTTCTTCGGATGAGAGCAAGAGTGGAGCTATTGAGTTGATATACACGCCTCAATAGTGCCGTTAGTTTGAGCTGAATTTGTAAATTAGCTACATACCAAAACCTACTCTTGATGAAAAAATCTTTACAGCGTTTGCGGCAGCATATTATTGTCGCCGGCTTACTGGCGTTACCGGTCGTAAGCTCAGCTCAAACAACGGTAACCTTTTCATACACAGGTGCACCCCAAACGTGGGTTGTTCCTCCGTGTGTATTTTCAGTAACTATTGATGCATATGGTGCGCAAGGCAACTCCAACAACCTGGGTGTTACCGGCGGATTGGGAGGTCGTGCACAAGGTGTATTGAGTGTTACACCTGGACAGACGTTAACTATTTATGTTGGCGGTGGTGGTCAAATTTCCACTAATGGTGGTTACAATGGCGGCGGTACGGGAGGAACGTCTCCTTGTCTACAAGCGGCAGCGGGCGGTGGTGGAGGAGCAACGGATATTCGTTACCCGGGCACTTCATTAAACGATCGTGTACTGGTTGCGGGCGGGGGTGGCGGTGCTGCGGGCAACCGTGTTGCGGTCTGTGGTCGCGGTAATGGCGGCGGCGGCGGCGGCGGATATTATGGTGGCGGAGGCGGCGCTGCTTGGCCGGGGGGAACCCCCGGGCCGGTTCCTACCGGAGGTACGCAAGTTTCGGGAGGAACGGGTGGAGTATCATCTTATACAACAGCAGCTCCGGCTAATAATGGTGCAAATGGAATTCTGGCCATCGGAGGTGATGGAGGCGACGAATTAAGCAGTAATCAGGCGGGTAGTCAAACTGCCAGCAGCGGTGCGCCCGGAGGTGATTTGAATGCAGCTTCAGGTACCTACGCCGGTAATTTTACAGGACAAAGTGGCGCGGGCGGATCAGGTTATATCGGCGGGGTTTCGGCAGGTAGTGTAACTCCGGGAATTCGCACAGGTAATGGAGAAGTTACCATCACTTACTCTTCAGGGGGAGCGCCACCTGTACAGCCCGGCGCAATTACGGGTACAACAACATTCTGTGAAGGCGATACGGTTTCATTTTCGATAGCAACGGTTCCTTTAGCAACAGGTTATACCTGGACAGCTCCTGTAGGATTTTCAATCATCAGTGGTCAAGGTACTACTAACGTCACTGTGGTTGCAGGAACAACAGGAGGATTAGTCGAGGTTACAGCAGACAATGCTTGTGGATCAAGTCCGGCGCAATTCGTTGGCGTTGTAGTAAATTCATTACCAATCGTAACAGCAAGTGCTGCTTCGGGTCTAATTTGCGCGGGTTCAAGCGATACGTTATTTGCTGCAGGTGGTAATACCTATAGCTGGAGTTCCGGCGGAAACACAGATACGGAAATTGTTGCTCCAGGCACAGCAACAACATACACAGTAATTGCAACCGATGGCAATGGATGTAGCAATAGCGCAAGTGTTACAGTAAACGTTAATGCATTGCCTGTTGTGTTCGCTTCTGTGATGGATGGTGTAATTTGTTCAGGAGAATCGGATACATTAATGGCTTCAGGTGCTCAATCATACGTTTGGAGTTCCGGAGGAACAGCTCCGTCAGAACCGGTGATGCCAAGTGTTACAACAAATTATATTGTTACGGGAACGGATGCCAACGGCTGCGCCAATACCGATACGGTAACGGTTGTTGTAAATGCATTACCTGTTGTCAATCTTGGTGCTGACATTTCTTCGTGCGGCTCTTCGGTTGTTTTAGATGCTCAGAATACGGGAAGTTCCTACATCTGGACATCAGGAGCAACAACGCAGACAGATACCGTTTTGATTGCAGGAACATACGCTGTAGAAGTGACGGACATCAACGGATGCGTGAATACAGACACTGTCAACGTGGCGTTTAACACTAATCCAACTGTGCAGTTGGGCCAGGATACAGCGTTGTGCGGTGATGCGTTAGTGTTGGATGCACAAAATGCGGGAGCGACTTATTCATGGTCAACCGGAGATACAACACAAACAACAGTGGCGTTGACCACAGGAATGTATGTGGTTGATGTAACTGATGTCAACGGATGCGTGGGATCTGATACCATCATGGTAACATTGAACCCAATTCCAACGGTTACCGCAACAGCTGCAGCTTCCAATGTTTGTACGGACGATGCTAATGTTGCATTGACAGGAACACCTATTGGAGGAACATGGAGCGGGCCGGGAGTGAGCGGGAACAGTTTTGACCCGTCTGTAGGTGTTGGAACACAAGTGTTGACGTACAGCTTCATAGATAGCTTAGGCTGTTCTGCGTCGGATAACGTAGCGATTGATGTGAATGCGTGTGTGGGCGTTGCAGAGAACAACCTGCAATCAGGAGCGGTGATCTATCCAAATCCAAATGACGGGAATTTTAATCTTGTCTTTAATCGTAATTCCGGTGATGTGCAAATTCAGATTGTTGATTTGAGCGGACGCGTAGTTCGCAATGTGTCCGCATCTAATATGAATTCAGGAAGTCGAGTAGAGTTCAATATGAACGACCAACCTGCCGGAGTATACTTTGTGCAGATTGCTACAACCAGTGAATTGGCGGTGATAAAGTTCACGTTGATGAAATAGTCACTTTATTAATCATGTAAAAGGGGTGCTGAGGCATCCCTTTTTTTATGACTTTCCTTAGCGAGCCGAACAAGAATTATGAGCTGCAAAAGATTGTTGTTAAATTTCCACTACCAAATCAACCCGTATGAAAAACACAATTATTTTATTCCTGGCTGTTGCGAGCAGCCTGACACTTTGTGCGCGTGACACTACGAAAACAAAGGATCATGTGATGAACAGGCGCTACTTCGAATTAAGTTTCGGACAATCGAAACTGTTTATTTCCGATAGTCGTTTGTTAGATCTGCGTAACACACAAGCTGTTGTTGTACCCACGAATGCCATTTTATTTCTGGCAACGTTTCGTCCCGAGAAGCGACTAAGAATACCCGCATTTTTAAATTTACCAACGGGACCTAAGCAATTTATTGTGGATGGAATATTAGTTAGTGAAAGAGCATCACCGACATTTGGAACAGGTGTTCAGTTTAAAGTTTTCGGAACAAAATTTGGCGAGAAGAGTGGATTGGAAATGGAAGCCGGTCCAATGGCTAGTTTTTTGTTAGATCGTGGAGGTAATGTGCGTTTCGCTCCTATCGTTGCCGGACGTTTCCGCTTTATTAAAAATCAGGATTTCACGATGTACTTGGGTTCCAGCTATTCTTTGGGGATCAATGCGTTTGCTTTGATTTACGGAACCGGATACGTGTTTTAGATCACACGCAAGTGGAGGAATAAAAAAAGGGAGAGCAATTGCTCTCCCTGTATGTTACGCTAAACGAACGTTAACAGCGTTTGGTCCTTTACGACCGTCCTGTACTTCGAAGATCACTTCGTCGTTTTCGCGAATATCTTCTTTCAAGCCTGTCGCGTGTACGAAGATTTCTTGTCCGTTTTCATCTTTAATAAATCCGAAACCTTTTGTTTCGTTAAAGAATTTAACTGTTCCTTTTTTCATTTTGTTGTTGATTAATGTCCGTCGTAAGACGGGGTTTTATTGGTGATTAAAAAAATTACGAAAATGGATGCGCGTTTACTACCTCAACTTGCTTTTTGATCAACTTGTTGATGTCGCGCATGTATGGGCGTTCTTCGTTGGTACAAAAACTCAACGCAGTTCCGCTGTTGCCGGCTCTTCCGGTTCTTCCGATACGGTGAACATAAGTTTCAGCCTGTTCCGGAATTTCATAGTTAATAACGTGAGACAGTTGCTGCACATCAATACCGCGTGAAGCAATATCAGTTGCAACTAAAACACGAATACGACGTTGCTTAAAATTCTGCAATGCTTTTTCACGGGCATTTTGTGATTTGTTTCCGTGGATCGCTTCCGCGCGAATTCCTAAGGCGTTTAAGTCTTTCGCAACACGATCAGCTCCACGTTTTGTACGCGTAAATACCAGTACGTGCTCAATAGACTTGTCAGTTAATACATGCTTCAGAAGTAAACGCTTGTCTTCTTTCTTAACGTAGTAAACAGCTTGTTTAACCGCTTCTGCAGTAGAAGAAACAGGAGATACAGAAACATGAACAGGGTTGTTCAATAACTGATTCGCCAGTTTCATGATTTCAGGAGCAGCCGTAGCCGAGAAGAACAAGGTGTGACGCTGTGAAGGCAACACTGCAATGATCTTACGAATGTCGCGAATGAAACCCATATCCAACATGCGATCCGCTTCATCCAAAACCAGAAATTCCAGGTGCCTCAAAGAAACATATCCTTGCTCCATCAAGTCGAGTAAACGACCCGGCGTAGCTACAATGATATCGGGATGGCGTTGTAAGCTCGCCACCTGCGGACGTTGTGAAACACCTCCAAATAATAAAGTATGTTTAATCGGCAACTGACCGCGGTAAGTTGTGATGGAATCGCTGATTTGTAATGCCAGTTCACGTGTAGGTGCTAGAATAAGTGCACGAACGCCATTGCCCTGTTTTGCTTTTGCTGTTAAAAGTTGCAGCATTGGAAGAACAAAAGCAGCTGTTTTTCCGGTGCCGGTTTGTGCGCAGCCGAAAATATCGCGGCCTTGCAAAATGTGTGGAATTGATTGCTCCTGAATAGGAGTAGGTTGATCATAGCCCTTAAGTTGAAGTGCTTTTAAGAGAGGCTCGATCAGATTTAATTGTTTAAATGACATTTAAAGTTATTGTACGTAAATATTTCAAACCAACGCACAAGTGCGACGTCTGTTGATGTTCTCAGAAAACTGTAGGAAATCGATTGGAGAGGGTGAGCTAACAAACAAGCGAAGAAACAATCTTCATGAAGAGATACAAAGATATACCAAAAAACGACGGTTTTACAAAACAAGAGAAATATATTTCTCGGGATTCCGTGTTGTGGATTTGCCTTTATCGCCAATCAATCGTAATATTGCGATAAATAAATGATATGGGCACGTCCAAAATAGAAGAGTTTACCATCAAGGAAAATAAGATTGCAGCCTACGCTAAAGCGTTCGCACATCCTGCACGAGTTGCCATTCTTCAATTGCTCATTAAAAAACAAGTTTGTATTTGTGGTGATATCGTTGATGAGTTGCCTTTGTCGCAAAGCACGGTTTCACAGCATTTGAAAGAACTTAAAGAAGCGGGGCTCATTAAAGGAAGTATTTCCGGAGCCAGCGTTTGTTATTGTATTAACGAAAAGGAATGGGCGACTGCCCGAAAATATCTCAATGAATTGTTTGAGATGAGCGTGAAAGTCAAATCGAATTGTTGTTAACTAAATTCAGATGTTATGAAATTATCAGAGGTGAAAAAGGCATTAAGCACGATGGAAGATGTAAACTTTATTCTTCCTGATGGCCGCATGGTGCCAACTCATTTTCACGTTACCGAAGTGGGTGCGGTGACTAAAAATTTTATCGATTGTGG
>Ga0068876_10000397_pt1 | contig 35768 bp, 34 predicted proteins | sample NOAtaG_6_FD_66442 | JGI IMG/M metagenome (GOLD analysis project Ga0068876, IMG submission 66442) | Freshwater lake microbial communities from Lake Erie, under a cyanobacterial bloom - NOAA_Erie_Diel5S_2200h metaG | ecosystem: Environmental > Aquatic > Freshwater > Lake | place: USA: Ohio, Lake...
AAGGCACGATGGCTGTGGCCAAAGCTTTGGCTGAAGCAACGCAGCATGGTTGCTATACCTTGGTAGGAGGGGGAGACAGTGCAGCTGCCATCGCACAGGCTGGTTTGGACGATGATGTGAGCTACGTTTCCACGGGAGGGGGCGCACTACTTGAGTTGTTGGAAGGGAAAGAGCTTCCCGGAGTGGCAAAGCTGAAGTGAAAATTGAAAAAGCGCCCCGCGGGGCGCTTTTTCAATTCCACAAATTTGGATGATTGGTCTTATTTGGTGGTAGCTGCCGGCTTCATGCCATTGGCTTTTTTGCCCAAGCTCAAGAAGGTAGCAGCATCCTTGAATCCAAGTTCCTTGTGCACCACTGAGCCTTGTCCATTCAAAAACAACAAGGTTGGGTAGGCAGTCACTGCAAATTTGCGGCTCAAGGTAGGACCTTCGCCTTTTTCCATGTCCACTTTGATGTTCACGAAATTTTGGTTGAAGTAATCGGCCACATCAGGGTTGGTAAATGTATTGGCGGACATTGCACGACAAGGACCACACCAAGCCGTGTAAGCATCCATAAACACCAATTTATTTTCTTTGGTTGCTTTGTTCAAGGCTTCCTGGAAAGTGCCCTGATGGAACTGAATTCCGGATTGGGCTTTGGAAACAAACGCAGTCAAACTGAAGGCTGCGAGCAGGATGGTGGTTTTGAGAATGTTGTTCATAATCTTTTTGTCGATCTAGACAGTCCTAATTTAACTTTTTTTCGTTTCGAGAATCCGTTTATTCCATGTGGGACCAGTGGATTTTCGAATACTTTGTTTAGAAGCAAGAATAATGCCACAACCGGTTTGTACACCTAATTTCTTTTTGGCTTGCCCTTGCACCGAATCGTTCCCAATTTTGCACTGCATGAAAATCCTGTATTATTCCCCCCATCCCAACTTGAATTTGACCGATCCCGCCGGATACGGTACGCACATGCGGGAAATGATACAGGCCTTCAGGGACCAAGGCCATGAAGTCAGGCCGCTCATCATGGGTGGGACCGAACCGCGGGAAAATTACAGTCCTCCCCGCAATGGCTTTTTGAAGAAAATTGCCAAAAAAATCATCCCGACTGCTCGTTGGCAGACTTGGAAGGACGATCGTTTGATTGATTTTGATGAAGAAGCCTTCCTTCGATTGAGGGCGGAAATCCAGAAATTCAAGCCGGATTTGATTTATGAGCGTGCCAATTACATGCAAGTTTCCGGAGTAAGGGCAGCCAAAAAAGCGGGAGTGATGCACATTTTGGAGATGAACAGCCCCTATGTGGAAGAAAAGGTGGAATTGGAGGGCGGTGGTTCCAAACTCTTGCAGGAAGCTGTGCAGCGTGAACACGAACAATTGACCAAAACCGCACAGGTCATGGTGGTCTCAAGCGCTCTCCGAGATTACTTCATTGAACACCATGGGATTTTCAGGGGCAAATTCACCGTGGTGCCCAATGCAATAGACCCGGCAAAAACCATGGCCGAACCACAGGCGGTTTTGAACATCCGACAACGGCAAAACCTGGTTGGGAAAGTGGTGTTCGGTTGGGTCGGCAGCATTCAACCTTGGCATGGCATCGAAAAAATGATCAAGGCATTTGCCCCGGTCCACCGTTTGCACCCTGACACCCGGTTGCTCATCGTGGGAAGCGGGGAAACCGAAGGCCAATTGAAGGCTTTGGTACAGTCCATGGGCTTGGATGATTCGGTCCTTTTCACAGGATATGTTCCGCATTCCGAAGTTTTCCAACACATTGCGGCCATGGACATATGCTTGTTGCCCAACACCAATTGGTATTGCTCGCCCATCAAATTGTTTGAATATGGAGCGATGGGGAAGGCCATCATCACCACCGACCACCCTGCCATTTTGGATGTGATGACGCCCGATGTGGATGGACTCATCATCGACAAATCAGACGAAAAGGCTTTGGAAGAGGCCATGTTGAAACTCGTCCAAGACAAGGAAACAAGAGAGAAATTGGCCATTGGTTTCCAAAGCAAGGTACTGAACCACCACACTTGGAAATCCAATGCCGATAGGGTTTTGGGCTACTTGAAATCCACCCATGCAAGCATCCCGAGGTCATGACAAAGGTTGACGTGGTGATGTTGTCCCTGGCCGTGGACAAAGAAGTTTACAACATGAATGTGCAGGCCATTTCATCCTTGTTGGAAGGAAATCCCTCCGTCGAGTTTCAAATCATCCTGCTCGAAAGCAATCCTGATTTTGCGAACTACGGTTGGGAGTATGCCCCTCAGGTGACGGTGGCTTACCCGAAAAGCCCCTTCAATTTCAACGCATTCAACAACATCGGCCTTCAACATGGAAATTCTGATTGGGTGATGTTTTGCAACAATGATTTGGTGTTTCATCCGGGTAGTGTCGAAGCCATGCTCAAAATTGCCGGGACCCATCCCCAGATCTCGTGTTTTTGCCCAGTAGATTCTGATTCTCCTCACACCCCGCCCGGTTTTTTCCCTGCAGGGTGCGAGTATGTGGAGGGCTACCATGTCCGTACCACATTCACGGGTTGGTGCTTTTTGGTCAAGCGCTCGACTTTTCAGGTCACTGGGCCGTTTGATGAGCAATTCGACTATTATTTTGCCGATGATGATTTCACCATGGTGATGCGCATGCATGATATCCGGAGTGCGGCAGTACCTTCGGCCTATGTGCGTCATTTGGCACACATCACGAGTCAGAAGGCCTCCTTGGACATTTCTGGAAAATTCAAGGAGGCCCAACGTGTTTTTCATCTGAAGTGGGGCAGCCAGCGCTCGATCGCGTGGAAAAATCGGCTGGTGTCCTATTTCCTGCGACCGTTCGGAATGACGGGATTAATTCGCCAACTTTACGGCCCGAAACCCTCATGGAAACACTCAGGACCCTATACCGAGACAAGCAAGGAGCCGAGAGGTATTTCGCGCTGACCCGCCACGATGTTGTCAGACTCCTTCAGCGGCACTTTGAGCAGTCCGGAAAACGACCTGTCCGAATTTTGGAAATCGGTTGTAGCAGTGGCGGCACGGGGTTGCTTGCCAAAAAAACCATGGGAGTGGACTATTATGCCGGTGTGGAATTGATGCCTGAGGCGGCAGTCGAAGCACAAGCGAATCTGGATTGGGTGATGCAGGGCAACATCGAAGAACTCATCGACCAAGGAAAGTTAGGGGAAATCCCACATGCGGGTTCCTACGATGCGATTCTGTTCTTGGATGTCCTGGAGCACCTCTACAATCCATGGCGTGTGGTTGAGGCCGTGAAACCCTTGTTGGCTCCGGGTGGTGTGTTGGTGGGCAGCATTCCGAATGCAGGCAATCTTTATGTCCTTTGGAAATTGGCGATGGACCGTTTCGAATACGACGACGAGGGCTTGTTGGACCGGACCCATTTGCGGTTTTTCACCCTCCACACCATCAAGCAAATGCTCAGGCCGCATTACATGCTGGAAAGATTGGAAACCAACCACACTACTTGGAAGACCATGAATTGGCAAGGTAGGTTTTTCTATCTGCTCACCCTCGGCATGAACAAACGCATTTTCATCCGGCAATATTTATTCGTGGCAAGAAAAAAAGATGAGTCCAATGCCTGAGTTGGGTCAAGAAATCCGCAGGGTCTTGGTCACCGGTGGTGCAGGTTTCATCGGCTCTGCAGTGGTGTCCGCCCTTCAGCAAATGGGTGTTGAGGTCACGGTCGTGGATGATTTGAGTTTCGGAAATCGGGCCTTTCTGGAACTTCCTGATCAGCAATTCCATGAATTCGACATCAGGGATCAAGGCCGGTTGGAGGAGTTGCTCCATCAAGTCAAGCCGGATTGGATCCTTCATTTGGCTGCAGTCCACTTCATTCCTTGGTGCAATGCTCACCCCTACGAAAGCGCCGACATCAACATTCGCGGCACTTTGTCCGTCCTAAACGCCGCCAAGAAATTCGGAAGGCTGAAGGGATTGTTTTTTGCATCCACGGCGGCTGTTTATCCCATTTGTGATGTGGCGGTGTCCGAGGATTTTTCTCCGGCTCCTTTGGACATTTACGGGCTCACCAAACTTACTGGCGAACACCTTTGCCATGAGTACCACCTTCAATCGCAGGTTCCCACTGTCGTGTGTAGGTTTTTCAATGCCTTCGGCCCCAATGAGACCAATCCCCACCTGATTCCCGAAATCCAACAACAAGTTTTGGCAGGGTCAAGGGTGTTGCGCCTCGGCAATTTGACTCCAAAGCGTGACTTCATCCATACCCATGATATGGCAAGGGCAGTATGCGCGCTGTTGAAATGTTTCAAGGGTGGGTTTGATGTCTTCAATCTGGGCAGAGGCATCGAATACAGTGTAACTGAAATCGTGGATGCATTCAGCACTGCTTTGGGTGAATCGGTGACCATCGAAACCGACCCCGCGAAGGTGAGGAAATCCGACCGCCTTCATTTGTTGGCCGACATCAGCAAAATCAAATCTTTCACAGGTTGGGAGCCTCAAATCGGCATTGAGGAAGGCATTGCCACGTTGGTTGCCAATCGCTGAACTCGGAAACAAAAAACCACCCTTGTGGGGTGGCTCCTTGTCTTGGGAAGTGTGTTACTTGACTTGGCCGAGCTGTTTTTGAAGGTCTTCAAGCATCTTTTTTTCCTTTTCGATGACTTTCTTCTGCTCTTCCTGGGCCTTTGCGTTGGCATCAGTGTCTTTTTTGTTACGCTCAATTTCCTCTTGAAGCTTGGACAATTCTTTTTTGAGGTCTTCATTGTCCTTCACCAATTTCTCTTGCTCCTTGGTAGCGTCTTCCAATACTTTGGTTTGGAGATCTACCGCCAAGGTGAGCTCATAGGTGCGGACTTCCACCACCAAGCCTTCCAACATTTTTTTGGTGTTGGCAATCTCACTCGAATGGTCGTTGGAGTTGAGCCAGTTGTCATAGCCGGTGCTCACAAAGAAAATCACCTTGCTTTTCGTGTCGCCTTTGGAATCAACTTTGTAGTAATAATCGAGGGTATTGGCTGAAATTTCGGGGAAAATCTGCGCTTTGTAGGCCTCAAACCCTTTTTCCTTCTTCCCTTTTAGCTTTTTGAATTTTTCGTTCAGCACGGACTCCACATTTTTGCCTTTACCTTCGAGCTCGATGACGATGCATTTCCCATCTGTGCCCAATGGGGATTTTTCCGAGCCTTCAGTGGCCTTTTGAGCCTTGGAGGCAAACACCATCAAGGTGAAAGAGAGTAGGATGATAGCGTGTTTCATAGGTGTTTTTGGAGGTTTTTCACAAGGATTGTGCCAAACAACATGGCTGTCCGGCTAAAATACAACAAAATGGCGGATCAGGTCGGACTCGCGGCCTGACACTCAAAGTTGTGAAGCCACCAACAGATTGATGTCCATGTAGTCGATTCCGAAAATGGTGCTGAGGGACCGTTTTGTGAGGTGCCTTCGGTATACATAGACGCCTGCTTTCAGGCCCTCATTGGTTTTGACCAACGCTTCCATGCCGCCCATGTCACCCGCTTTGAGCAAAATAGGACCCAATATGTTGCTGACTGCTACGGAAGCAGTGGCGGGTACCCGGGAAGCTATGTTGGGGACACAGTAGTGCACCACACCATTGTGGATGAATGTGGGGCGGTCGTGTGAGGTGGCCCGACTGGTTTCGATGCATCCTCCTTGGTCGATGGCAACATCCACGATGACTGAGCCTTCCCGCATGTTGTTGACCATTTCTTCAGTGACCACAACGGGTGCACGATGACCGGCCTTAACAGCTGCACCAATCACCACATCGCTGCTTTCGACCGCCTCCCTTACATAATGTTGCAGACTCACGGCCGTGTGGATGGAGATGCCGAGATTGCGCTGCATTTTCCGAAGTTGGTTTACGTCTTCATCGATGACTTTAACCGACGCCCCGAATCCCAATGCAGTACGGGCAGCGTTGTATCCTACTGTCCCGGCACCAATGATGGTGACTACGGCAGGTGGTACCCCGGTGATTCCTCCCAAAAGCAAGCCTTGCCCGCCTGTATGTGCAGACAAAAGTTCTGTGGCGATATGCAAAGAGGTGACCCCTGCGATTTCACTCATCATTTGTACAAGGGGCCTGCCGCCATCGCTTCCTTGCAAAAATTCAAACCCGATGGCCAAGATGTTTTTCTTGATGAGGGTTCTAAGCAGTTCGGGAGACATGGATCCCAAATTCAAGGCAGAAATCAATGTCTGGTGCGGTCTCAACAGCTCCAACTCCTCCTCCGATACAGGCGACACCTTCACGATGATGTCGGATTTTGTGTACACGTCGGCGAGCTCATATACCGTGTAGGCGCCAGCTTCCGCGTATGCCTTGTCAGAAAAGGAGGAAGCATTCCCGGCACCTTTCTGAACATACACTTCATGTCCATTGGCCACCAAAACCGCGACGGATTCCGGCGTCAAGGCCACTCGCATCTCACCGGGCATGGTTTCCGTTGGCACCCCGATGCGAAGAGACTTTTTGTGGTCACGGGTTTTGACCATCATTTCGGCGGGCACTGCCCAAGAGGAAGGGTGAATGTCTCCAAACATCCCTGAACCAATTCGTGACTTACTCATCTTGTGTTGTGCATTGCACCGTGACTGTTCTTTCTTGTGGGTTTGTGACAGAAATTCGAATTGAAACCGCGTTGTCCGGCAACAATGGACCTATCATTTCGGGCCACTCGATGAAACAATAATTGCCGGAATCGAAATATTCTTCATATCCCAAATCGAAAACTTCGACCAATTCGCGGATGCGGTAGAAGTCGAAATGATAGATTTCACCCGGAGTGCCATGGTACGCATTAACCAAGCCGAAGGTCGGGCTTTTCACCACGTCCTCTGAGCCCAATTGTGCAACAATGGCCTTCACCAAAGTTGTCTTTCCGGCACCCAAGTCCCCGAAAATTGCAAAAATTCGCTGTTTTTTGCAAGTCGAAAGCAGTTGGCGTGCCAAGTCGTACATTCCTTCCGGAGAACTGACGGTGGTCGAAAATGGACTGAATTCTGTCATCTCACCTCAAAGATGCAAATCAATCAGGGGAGTTTCCGCTGATAGTTGTGAACCCTTGTGGATGAGTTTGGTCAGTGGTTGGGCTTCTTTACGAACTTGAGGTTTGGTAACCTCAATCCAACGCTGTCTTTTGCCTCAATGCAGGTGATATTCAGAAATCAGGCTGAAATCTTTGTGAGGCTGTTCAAATCATTCACTTTGGAATCCAGGTTGTCCCCTCCGCTAACTTTTTGGTTAGAAGCCACCAATGGTATGTGATTTTCCAAAACCCAAGACCTGATTTCCGAAAGGATGGATAGTTTTATAACGCCGACAACTTGAATTGATCCATCAGCTTCGTGTTTTTCAATTATTTGATTGAATTGAAAATTTTTCAAATCCTCCGGATTGTTAAGTCTTGCATAGATTTCTATTTTGGGTTCATCGGAATTGCATGACCGAATCTCATTTTTTGTTGGTTTTGCTTTGTATGCCCTCCTTTCTGCAAGGTGTTGGAGGTCCCCGAGAATTGCTGTGGCAGTAGGGGATGAGCCAGCTCCTTTGCCTGTGAAAATTTGGCTGCCGGCGGTGCCTGTTTCAACCCAAACGGAATTATATTCCAATTCTATTGAGAACAATGGGTCAACATCATTGACGAAGTGAGGTAATACATAACTTACAATCCTGTCGCCATGCCAATAGGATTTTGCAATCAACTTGATTTTTTGATTTCTCTTTACAAAGAAGTTAATGTCGATCGGCTTCAAGGAATCGATGCCGAGATTCAAGATTGAATTTGGGTTCAAGGTGATTCCGAATGCGTGGTTAGCTAGGATGGCCAGCTTGTATTTTGCGTCGTATCCACCCACGTCAGATGTTGGGTCGGTTTCTGCAAATCCTAATTCTTGAGCTTTTTCAAGGGCGGAATTGTAGTCAAGCTTATTTTGGAAAATCTGGGTGAGGATGTAATTGGAAGTCCCATTGAAAATACCTTTGATTTCGAAAACGGGTACTTGGCGGAAATAGTTGTTCAATGTTTCCACGATGGGGATCGCACCGCAAGCTGCTGCCTCATATCGGAAAGGTGTATCGAACTCGGCGGCAAGTCGGGTAAGTTCCTCCAGATGGTTTGCAATCATTTTTTTGTTTGCTGAAATCAATGGAATGCCTCTTGAAAGGGCTTTTTTCGCCAAATCGTAAGCAAAATCGGTGTCATTGGTAGCTTCAATCAAAAAGTCGATTGCTGTGTTGTCCAAGACATCATTGACATCGTAGGAAATCAGTTTTGGGTCGACCATTCTGCTTTTGCCGGGGGTTTTAACAATGACCTTCGTGACCGCAAACATGGGGGTGTTCAGGTTCCCCAAAAGTTCATAAGTTCCTTGACCAACGCAGCCAAAGCCAATTAATCCAATTCGTTTCATTTGTTTTTAGCTAAAAGATTGATGAATTAACCGTGAGATTTTATCTGTTTCAACCAGAAATCCATCGTGCCCATATTGGCTTTTGATGATTTCCAATTTGGCATCGGGGATTGTTACTGCGATGAGCTGCTGCTCACGAATGGGAAACAATAGGTCGGTTTCTATGCCAATCACTAGTGTTTTTGCCCGAATGCTATTCAAGGCACTTGCCAAGCTATCCCTACCCCTTCCAACATGGTGCGAATCCATCGCTCTAGTCAAGGTATAGTAACTGAATGCGTTGAACCTTTTTGCCAACTTTTCGCCCTGATATTTTTGATAGCCAGCGGCTTTAAACCGGTCGGTTTTGGAGTTGTCCTCATCAAGTTGGGATTCCAAATAGGCATCAAAATGTCGGTAGCTCAGCAAAGCAATGGCTCTAGCCGTTTTCAACCCCTCTAATCCAGCTTCTGGGGAAGGATGTTGCCATGTTTGATCGCATTGAATAGCCATTCTTTGGGTTTCATTGAATGCGATACCCCACGGCGAATGGCGTGCAGCTGTTGCAATCAAAACCATTTTTTGTGGGATTTCAGGATTAGAGATGGACCATTCCATCGCCTGAAAGCCCCCCATGCTGCCTCCTATCAAAACATCAATTCGATTAATTCCCAAATGCATTCTCAACGCTTCATGAGCTTTAACCATATCCCTAATTGTCAACTCTGGGAAGTCATGAAAATAGGGTCGATTGGTTTCGGGATTGTTAGAAAGTGGACCAGTGCTTCCGTAGCAGCTTCCAATGGTGTTCGCGCAAATGATCAAATACTCATTCGGGTTGAAAAGGCAGCCAGGACCAAAAAGGCCTGGCCACCATTCCAATACATTGCTGTTTGCAGTCAATGCATGGCAGACCCAAACAACTTTCGAACAATTGTCTCCAAGATTGCCAGAACTATGGTACGCAATTTCAATCTCGAATTCTTCGCCCGAACATTCCAATTCAATGACCGAGCGAAATATTTTGGGTTTCATGATTCGCCAATTGATTGAATGTCGGAATACCCTGAATGGCTTGGAGCAGATCTCCTTTGATGTCCTCAAGGTGTTCGATACCCACGGACAGCCTTAGAAGGCCAGGTTCAACACCCGCGGCTTTCTGCTCGAGCGGTGACAATTGTTCGTGTGTGGTGGTTGCAGGATGAATAATCAGCGTTTTTGAGTCGCCAACATTTGCTAGGTGAGAGATAAGTGTCAAGTTATTAACCAAGGCATCAGCTACCTCTTTTCCACCTTTAAGTTTGAATGACAACACACCGCCAAACCCATTTTTTAGGTACTTTTTGGCTAGGGAATGGTGCGGGGAAGAGGTCAAACCTGGATAATTAACATATTCGATTTCCGGTAATTCCTCCAGCCATTCAGCGATTGCCAAAGCATTTTCAACCGTTCTTTGTACTCGTAAAGACAAAGTCTCAAGACCTTGCAACAACAAGAATGAGTTAAAAGGAGAGAGTGCAGGGCCGAAATCCCGAAGGCCTTCTACCCTTGCCCGAATTGCAAAAGCAATGTTGGGAAGACCTAGTGGATTTTTTTCGCCAAACACCTCCCAAAATTTCAGCCCATGGTATCCTTCGCTGGGCTCGGTGAACTGAGGGAATTTTCCATTTCCCCAATTGAAATTACCACCGTCTACTATCACCCCACCGATGCTTGTTCCGTGCCCACCAATCCATTTGGTCGCGCTTTCTACCAGGACATTCGCCCCGTGTTCAATTGGTCTGAATAGATACCCTCCTGCGCCGAATGTATTATCAACAACGAGTGGTAGACCATGATTTTGTGCAATCGACGCAATTTTTTCGAAATCCGGGATGTTGAATCCTGGGTTACCGATTGTTTCGATGTAAATGGCCTTTGTTTTGGAATCAATCAAGGAAGAAAAGGAATCTGGATGGTCGCCGTCTGCGAACCTCACCTCTATTCCAAGGCGCTTGAAAGCGACTTTGAATTGATTGTAGGTGCCACCGTAAAGAAATGAGGTGCTGATAAAGTTATCCCCCGCTTGAAGGATATTGTTCAAGGCGATGAACTGTGCCGCTTGCCCCGAACCTACTGCCACAGCGGCGACTCCACCTTCCAAAGCAGCGATTCTCTGCTCGAAGACGTCTGTGGTCGGATTCATGATTCTCGTGTAAATGTTTCCAAACTCCCGAAGCCCAAACAAGTTGGCAGCATGCTCTGAATCCTTGAATACGTAGCTGGTGGTTTGATAAATTGGGACGGCTCTTGAACCAGTGGTTGGGTCAGCCGTTTGACCTGCGTGGAGTTGCAGCGTCTCGAAATGTTGTTTTTTTGTGGACATAAAGTTTTTGTTGAGTGATAGGAAAAAAAAAAGCCCTCCGTGAATTCGAAGGGCTGTACGTTCTGGGGTGAAATGGAACAACAAACTACCTCCGGGATTCCTTTAAGGTTCCCATGCAGCAACAAGAGTTCATTTGGTTTATTCTTTTTTTCATCTTTTGGAGTAATTACAAACACCGATAAAAAAAAAGCCCTTCGAAATTCCGAAGGGCTTTTTTATGTGGAGAATTTCGCACAAATGTCAGCTCACCTCGGAATACCGAAGGTTACAACACATCATTTGGCAGAATTTTTTCATCACAGGGCAAAATTATCGTTATTCCTGAAAAGCTGCAAGTGGTTTTCGAAAAAATCACGTGGAATTGACCCTTGACATACTGAGGGCCGGTATTCTGAAATCGATAACGCCAAAAAAGCTGGAAATCCCTTGGTCTGGTTTTTTTGTCAATTCCGCCTCAATGGGGCAGGCGATCCCTAAGCAAGCCGTAAACCCAAGTGCCCAACAAAGCGCTCAAGATCATCACGGCGCTCACCGTGACACCCATGCCAATTTGTGCATACATGGGACCTGGACATGCACCTGTCAAGGCCCATCCCATCCCAAAAATCAAGCCACCCCAAATTTGGCCTTGGCTGAATTTCTTTGCTGGAATCTCGATGGTTTCGCCTTGTAAAGTCTTGATTTTGAATTTTTTGATGGTCCAAATCGAGATCATACCCACCAATACTGCGCTTCCAATGGTGCCGAACATGTGAAATGATTGCAGATGAAACATCTCCTGAATGCGAAACCAACTCAGCACCTCCCCTTTGGTCAGGATGATGCCGAATGCAATGCCAGCCAAAGCGAACTTGCCATAGGAAATCCACTTGGATATTCCTGGGTGGCTGTGACCGGGGTTGATGTCGCCGTTGGATTGGATGGAGTTCATTTTCCGGGGTTCAAAGGGCCAAAATGTGAGGAAGCACCAGGTTAGCTGTCGCAAAACCACCAATCATGAAGCAAACAGTTGCAATCAACGACGGAAGTTGAAGGTTTGACAGTCCCATGATGGCATGGCCACTGGTGCAACCGCCCGCATAGCGAGTTCCAAACCCCACCAAAAATCCACCCAAAACGATGAGTAAAAAGCCCCTCAGGGTAAAAAGGCTGTCCCAATTGAACAAGTCTGCTGGGACCAACTGACTGTAATCGGTGATGGCATGGCTCGATAGCATCTCTACAAGGGATGGGTGCACTTGGACGGCCTGTGGATCGTCCAACAAGGTCACACCCAACATGCCACCGAAAGCAATTCCCCCCACGAAAACAAGGTTCCAAATCTCTTTTCTCCAATCGTAGTCGAAGAATGGAATGCGAATCGGGGTACAGGAAGCACAAATGGTGCGCAAGGTCGAACTGATGCTAAAGGCTTTGTTTCCCAAAATCAGAAGAAGCGGAACCATCAGTCCAATCAGAGGACCGGTCACATACCATGGCCAAGGCTGATTTAAAAAATCCATCAAAATTTCCCTGTCGGGTGATTAGGAAGACCCAAACGTGATGCGAATGGCAAGAACACTTTCATCAAAGGGCAATTTTAAATGACTTTGGGCAAAGATAATACAATCCTCAAGGCTTGACCGTGGGATTGGCCGATTGTTTTGGTTTGATGAAGGGCCGCTTGATGAACTCCCAAACCCGCCGAGGGAGGGAAGCATTCTTGGCTGTGGTTAAATCGTTGATTCTATGAATGTACCATCCTAAAATTCGGAAGGTGATGAGCGTGAAGAATAATAGCCCCATCAAAAACAAGATGACTTGAAAATGGATTTTACTCAAAAAGTGCAGGAGGTCGGGGTCGGTGATGAACCGTTGGTAGGACAGGATGATGAGCATGAAGGGTTGGGCCAACAAAAAAGATGACAACAATTTGAAGGGGAACTTCAAACGGGCAGGGCAACGGTTGTAAATCCGCCTGATGAGTTCCAGCAACACCACGATCGCAATGGCCATCCCGATTGTTTTGGCAATTCTCCTGGCGCCTTCCATACCGGCACTTCCCATGATGAATCCAAACATGCCTGATTAATTGGTTTTGTCCTTGTTTCGAACTGTCAAACGCGACAGTAGATGCGAAGTAAGCAAACTTCCCACCAAATTGAAATTCTCTGGCCCCTCCCACCTCTTGGGCCTATTCCCAAACCTTTGGGTTCTTTCTTGCCGTGAAATCACGAAATGGGTTTTCAGGGGTGCGGATTCAGGCATTGTTCGGGCCATTGAATTTGAGGCACATGGTATCCCATGTCTTCCTGTACGCCAAATTCCTTTCCGCAAACGGTGCACAAAAAATAACGGATTCCACTGCCTCCCTGCTCAGCCAAACTGAAATGCGTCTGTCTGAGCCCCTCCAAAGAGTCGCCCGATGTGCTTGTGGTCGCTCCACGTAGGGGGCATTTGTCCGGAAACCTGCTCATACCTTGCCATTTTTGATTTCTTCCACCACGCCGGGGTCCAACAAGGTGGTGGTGTCGCCGAGGTTGTGGGTTTCTCCTTCTGCGATTTTTCGTAGGATCCGGCGCATGATTTTTCCACTTCTTGTTTTGGGAAGGCCGCTCACAAACTGCACTTTATCGGGCTTGGCGATGGGCCCGATGATGCGTGCCACGGTGGTTGAAATGTCCTGCCGCGTAAGGTTCTCATCTCCGTGGGTATTGGTGCATACCACGAAGGCGTAAATTCCTTGCCCCTTGAGGTCATGCGGGTAGCCCACAACTGCGCTTTCCACCACTCCGGTGTGCATGTTGATGGCATTTTCCACCTCGGCCGTTCCGATGCGGTGCCCCGATACGTTCAATACGTCGTCCACGCGCCCCGTGATGCGGTAGTTGCCTTGTTCATCCCGCAGGCATCCGTCACCGGTGAAGTAGTATCCCGGGTAGGCGGCAAAATAATTCTGCCTGCATCGTTCATGATCGCCGTAGGTGGTGCGGATGATGCCGGGCCATGGGAATTTGATGCACAGGTTGCCGCTCACGCCGTTGCCTTGGATTTCTTCGCCTTTTTCGTCCAAGAGGCAGGGTTGAATGCCCGGCAAAGGCAGGGTGGCGAAGCTCGGTTTGGCAGGCGTCACGTCGGCGAGGTTGGATATCATCACGCCCCCTGTTTCGGTTTGCCACCAAGTGTCCACCACGGGGCAATTCCCTTTGCCCACGTTGTCGTGGTACCACTGCCAGGCTTCCTCGTTGATGGGTTCGCCAACGCTTCCCAACACGCGCAAGGATTTCAGGCTTTTCCCTTGGAGTGGGCCCAATCCAAAACCCATGAGGGAACGAATGGCCGTGGGGGCGGTGTACAGGATGTTGACCTTGTATTTGTCTACGATGTCCCAAAAGCGACCGGCATCAGGCCATGTCGGCACGCCTTCAAACATCAGGGTGGTGGCGCCTGCGCTCAAAGGGCCGTAAAGGATGTAACTGTGGCCTGTGATCCACCCGATGTCGGCCGTGCAGAAATGGATTTCCTTTTCGCGGTATTGGAACACGTTCAGGAAGGTGTAATTCGCCCAAACCATGTAGCCTCCCGAACTGTGTACCACTCCTTTGGGTTTGCCGGTGGATCCTGAGGTGTACAAAATAAAAAGGGGGTCTTCACTGTCCATTTCTTCGGCGGTGAAGGAGCCTTGCCCGAGTACTTTCACGCGGTGCACTTCATCTTCCCAAAACAAATCCCTGCCTTTGATCATGCTCATCGGGGTTTTGGTGCGGACATGCACGAATACTTTTTGCACCGATTCGCATTGGGTCAGGGCGTCGTCGATGACGGATTTCAATGGGATTTCTTTGTTGCCCCGATAGGCGCCGTCGCAGGTGACCACAAAACCGGCTTGGGCATCTTGGATGCGGTCGGCAATGCTTTGGGCGCTGAACCCACCGAAAATCACGGAATGGATGGCTCCTATGCGGGCGCAGGCCAACACGGCAATGGCCAATTCGGGCACCATTCCCATGTATATGCAGACTCGGTCGCCCTTGCGAACACCATTGTTGCGAAGGACATGGGAAAATTGGCAGACCTTCAGGTGCAATTCTTGGTAGGTGAGGATGCGGTTTGCTTCGGAGGGGTCGTTGGGTTCCCAGATGATGGCGGGTTGGTTTGCTTTGAGGGCCAAATGCCGGTCCAGGCAATTTTCGGTGATGTTGAGTTTGGCGCCTTGGAACCATTGCACTTTGGGGCCTTGGAAATCCCATTGCAACACGCGGTTCCAGGGCTGACGCCAATGGAAACTTCTAGCCACATCGGCCCAAAAACCTTCGGGGTCCTGCAGGCTTCGTGCATAATCGTGATGGTACTGTTCAAGGCTACGGATTTGGTAGGAGGGTTCCATGTGCTGGTGGATTTTGTCTCAAACAAAGTTAACAGACAGTGCCAATTTGCCAAGTCAGGCCGAAAGGTATTGCCGCGCCCCCCGCTTCCATGACAACCACTTGGTTGCACCAAACGGGATTTTGGAGCCACTGATAGGGAAGGGCAGCGTGCGGCAGGGGTATTCGGAGCAGCTTTGCGATTTGGTTCTCGCAAAACCTGAATGATGCCTCCGGAAAATGCGTATTGGTCGATTCGGGCCGTGAAATTCAAATTCCCTTCACGAACTTCGTGGCATGTTGAAGTGCAAAATATTTGTCGGTTTGATGTTTTGGATTGGAATCGGCACCAGGGTGATGGGCCAAGGGTCCCCCGAGTACGGCCAAGGCATGAAAATTCAACTCAACGAGAGTGGGTCTAAATACATCCGCATTGCCCTTTGGAATCAAATTTGGACGAGGGTTGTGGAGCAGAATCCGGGGTCAATGGTGAATGGCAAGCCGCAAACACACACTTGGGATGTCGGGGCAAGGCGTTTGAGGATGATGTTTTATTCCCAAATCGGCCCGCGTTATTTGGTCATGGCCCACATCGGGGTGAACAATCAGACATTTGCCACGGGAGGATCGTCTGGTGCAACAGGCACTGGTGGCTATGGTTCAGGCAAAAAGCCAGGTTTGTTTTTCCATGATGCCTACAACGAATATGCGGTTTTCCCAACCATCAATCCCAAAACGGGTGAGAATTCCAAATTCACCTTGTACGTAGGTGCGGGACTGCACAACTGGTACGGATTGGCCCGGCAAAGTTCAGGAAGTACGCAAAACACACTTGCCTCGGATTTGCCGCTCATCAACTTCGCCCTTTCCGAATTTTCAGATCAGTTCAACCGTCAGTTCGGGATTTACGCCAAGGGTCGTGTAGGAAAAGCCAGCTATCGGTTGTCTGTCAACAAGCCCTTTGCCACCAATCAGACACCTGCCTTTGACACGTTGCGTGGGCAGGTGGCGGTTGACAACAACGGCGCCGTGAAGCCAGGGTTACAAGGCTATTTCGATTACCAGTTTTTGGATCAAGAAGCGGATGTTTTGCCTTTCAGGGTGGGGACCTATGTGGGTACGAAAAAGGTCCTGAACGTTGGTGCTGGTTTTTACCATGAAGCGGCCGGAACCGAAAGTATGCGCGCCAACGGAGACGTCATCCAACACCCCATCAATCTGTTCGCAGCCGATGTATTTGCCGATTTGCCGTTTGGAGGAGACCGCAACATGGCAGTCACATTTCTTTCGAGCTACTATCACTTCGGTTTTGGGCCCAATTACATTCGCACCTTGGGGGTCATGAACACCGCGACAGGTTGGGATCCCTCCTTTCCCATTTCTGACCGGCCCTTGAACGGGTTTGGCAACAACAGGTTTTTTGTAGGCACCGGCAATGCCGTCTACACACAAGCAGGTTTCTTATTGCCCAAATCTTTGAGTCGCAAAATCAGGCTACAACCCTTTGCAGCACACACATACAAAAAGTTGGAGTACCTTGGTCAAGGAGGTCATTATTGGGACCTTGGAGCAAATGTGTTCATCGATGGGCATCAGGCCAAATTGACCCCTCAATGGAGTCTTCGTCCGCTCTATTACCAAACTTCTTCCGGGGTGGAGCGACGAGGAAATGCCAGCGAGTTTTTGGTGCAGTTCCAGGTGTGTTTGTAAGATTTGGTTATCTCAAAACTTAATTTGGTGTTTTGGGGGATGGCAATCTATTGCGGTGTGATTCCTTATTGAGGAACGGTTTCATTTAGTTTCGTATTTTCCGACGTGCAAAGGACTCGCGACATATTAGAGACGCTTTATTATGCCCTACCCGTTCAGTTGGTCGTGATTCAACTGCGCTACCAAAAGGCAATGTTGGCGTGTTGGCTTCTGTTGTTCTTGATTGTCACGGGCAATTTTGGTTCGACCTTGGGAATTCCTTTTTTGTTGCTTGAGCCCGAGTACAATGGGGTTTCTGATTTCTTCGCAACGTTTTTGGTGGGCTGCGGGATGGGTACTTTCATCATGGCCTACATGATTGCTTCCTACATCACCAATGGGTACAGGTTTGATTTTCTGGCATTGGAACGGCGTCCGTTTTTCGTGTTTTACCTGAACAACCTGCTCATTCCCATTGCATTCGTGACCCTGTTTTCATGGAATTTTATAGCCTTTCAGTCTGACATGCAAGGTGGTTTTTCGTGGGATCAAGTAGGTAGGTTGTCGGGTGCTTGGTTGGGCCTTTTGATGGTTTCCTTACTCATCGTCTTGTATTTTTTCACCACCAACAAGAGCATGGTGCATGTGTTGGGTGAGCAAGTCGTGAGGGAGATGAAGGGCGGCAGGGCCATTCTGCGGAAGGCAAAGCAGGGTGTGAAACGCAAGCGCAGGGTGGATTTTTACATCAGTGGGTTGTTTCAGGTGAGTGTGCCCGACCCGGATGACAAGGCCGATTTGAGGCAATTGGTGGCCATTTTGAATCAAAATCACGGGAATGCGCTGTTTTTTCAATTGTTGTTGTTGTTGGTGATCATGGGAATCGGGTTGATGGAGAACAATTCTGCTTTCCATTTGCCGGCGGGTACCAGTGTTTTCCTGTTTTTTTCGATTTTTTTGATGGTGACGGGAGCCATTACCTTTTGGATCAGGAGGTTTGGACCCATTGCCTTCGCAGTTTTGGCGGTGGGTTATGTTGTGTTGATGAACTTGCAGGTGGAATCCAACCGCCACCCCGCGTTTGGCATGGACTACGAGGCTCCAGCCAGACCTTACGACATGGCTAATCTTCGTGCGTCGAGCACAGATGAAATGGTCAAGGAGGACTTGGATGGGGTTAGGTTGGTTTTGGACCGATGGAAGGCAAAACAAGGCACGCCGGCACTTGGCAATCGTAAGCCCAAGGCCATTTTAGTGTGTACCTCGGGGGGCGGACTTCGTTCTGCCTATTTCACCGTGCGGGTCTTGCAAATCGCCGACAGCATGGCAGGGGGTGGCCTGCTCGACCGGGTTCGCCTCATTACGGGTGCATCTGGGGGCATGACCGGTGCTGCTTATTATCGGGAATTGTTTTTCAGGCAACAGACCGGGCAGCTGTCGGAAGAGGGCCCGATTTGGAACATCAGGTATGCGCAACCCATGTGCAAGGACCTTTTGAATCGTGTGAGCATGAAAATCGCCACCGGCTTGTTTCTTCCCGTGGACAAGGAGGAGGTTTTGGGCAAGTGGTATTATGCCGATCGGGGTTGGTCGTTTGATGATCAGCTCGCCCGTAACCTTCCTGTTTTGAAAGGAAGGCGGTTGGGCGACTACACCCAGGCTGAACTAACTGCCGTGGTCCCCCAGATGATTTTCTCCCCTGTCATCATCAACGACGGGCGAAAATTGTATGTGTCTGCCATGCCCTCTAGTTACTTGACCCGTCATTTCGATTACAGCGCGGACACCCTTACAACCGCGGTCACTGGTGTGGACCTCATGCGTTTTTTTGCTGGCCACGGGGCGTCCAACCTTCAGTTTACCACGGCCTTGCGCATGAATGCCTCCTTCCCGTTCATCACCCCCTACGTACGCATGCCCAGCCATCCCTCTATGGTTTTGATGGATGCAGGGTTGGCCGACAATTACGGTCTTGAAACTACCTTGCGCTACCTGAACCATTTCGGACCTTGGTATGTGCAGAATACCGATTCGGTCCTGTTGCTTCAAATCCGGGATTCGCCTGCCAGCAGCCTGGGAGTGGAAGAGTACACGCCTTCGGGATGGGTTTCACAGCTTTTGGACCCCATCGGAGGAACTTACAATGCCTACTACGGCACCACCGACCACATGAACGAGCAATACAAGTACCACATGCAGCGAAATCTTGCCGGCAAAATGGGCTATGCTTGTTTTCAGTATGCCACTCCGGACACGCAATCCATCCGTGCTTCATTGAGTTGGCACCTTACCCCCAAAGAGGTGGAGGCCATCGAAGCGACGTTGAAAGCACCCTCCAACCTAGCGGCCTTCCAATCCGTGGCGGACTTTTTGAAACCCTGAGGCCTTGTGCTCAGATTTCTGATTCCAGTATTTCCAAAATGCGTTTTGTACTGTCTCCGTCCCAAAGTGGAGGAATCGCACCCTTTTTGTATTTCCCTTCCTCGATGGACTTGATGTGGCTTTGGATGGTTTCCAAGTCAAATGGAACCAATGTGTTGGTGCCTAAGGTCACGGTGACCGGTCTTTCCGTATTGTCCCTGAGGGTCAGGCAGGGAATTCCGCAGAAGGTTGATTCTTCTTGGATGCCACCGCTGTCGGTGAGGATTAAAGAAGCCTCGCTGATGAGTTTTTGGAATTCGAAATATCCCAATGGGTCTGTTTGGATGAGGTTGTCCATGGCCTCCAATTCAGATTTGAGTCCGAATTGCTCCAATCTTTTCACGGTGCGGGGATGGATTGGGAAGACCACTTTGTAGCGTGGTTGGAGGAAGGAAATCAAATCCAATAGACGTCTCAAGCCCTCTTCGTTGTCCACGTTGGAAGGGCGGTGGATGGTCATGAGCACATAAGGCTGTTGGTCCACACCCAAATCTGATTTGATGGCGGAACGTTGGATTTGGTCCCGATGATGCACCAAGGTGTCGATCATGGTGTTCCCTACAAAAAAAACCTTTCCTGAGAGCTTTTCATCCCGAATGTGGTCGATTCCGCTTTGTTCGGTGACGAAGTAGAAATCTGAAATCTGGTCGGTCAGGATGCGGTTGATTTCTTCGGGCATGCTCCGGTCATGGCTACGGAGACCGCTTTCCAGGTGGGCAAGCCGGATTCCACATTTGTTGGCGGCCAATGCACCCGCCAAGGTGGAGTTCACATCGCCTGGCACGATGAGTAAGTCGGGGCGAAAGGTGTCCTGAAACAATCTTTCCAGACCAGTCATGATTTCGGCCATTTGGCTGTTGGGGCTCGTGGCAGGGATGTTCAGGAAGTAATCGGGTTGCAGATCGAACTGTTCGAAAAATACATCCGCCATTTGTTTGTCGAAATGCTGCCCGGTATGAACGATTCGGATGTCCATGCCAGGGTGGTGTTTTGCAAGCTCCTTGAAGCGAGTCACCTTGATGAAGTTGGGCCTTGTGCCCACCAGGATGAGGATTTTCTTCATGGCTGTTTCAAGACCTCATCGAAAATGGCGGCAAGTTCACCTGTTTTGGTTTCCATTCGGAACGAGTCGATATACCCCTGATTGGGATGGCAAAGTTCGGCCAGTTGATTTTTTTGGTCGACCAACCGCAGCAAAACAAGTGAAATTTCCTCTATGTCCGACGGGTGGGCCAAGATTCCCAGACCGGATTTCATGACGATTTCCTTGCTGTCGGATTCGTCCATCAAGGCCAGGATGGGTTTGCCCAGCCGCAGGTAATCGTACACCTTGCCGGGTATGAAAAGGGGTTTTTGACCGTTTTTGGCGCTTTCCGCTGGCAAGAACAAGATGTCGGCTTTGGCCAGAAGGTTCATGGACTCCTGTTTGCTGATGAATCCCGAAATGGTGATGTATTCGGAAATTCCCAAGTCTTTGGCCAATTGGTCGTTTCGAGGGTCAATGTCTCCCCAAAGGTGCACATGCAGGTCTTTCGGATTGATTTTGCCAGCCTGATGCAAAGCGGAAATGGCTCGGAACAGGAAGTAGCCGGAACGTGTATTGTAATTGATGTTTTGCCGTTGGTAAGCAAAAAACCGACTTTTCGTTTGCTCTTCACCACCATCATGGTAGCGCAAAGTCCCAGCGTAAGCGATTTGTATGGTAGCTTCAGAAACCACTCGTCAAAGTAACGATTTTATGGGCAGGGATGAGCTTGCGTTGAAGGTACAGTTCCCGAACGCTTTCGGTGTTCACGATGAGTTTGTCAGGCTTCGAAAAAAAGAATCGTTCCCACAAACGCGAAATGCCCCAATGCAATTTGGTAGGAAAGATCCACATGTAGGCGTCCGTAAAGGGGTCTCTCAGGTCGGCTACCCATTTGACGGGGGTCGTTTTTTGCAGCAAGTACCCAAGCATCATGGGTGAAAAAGGCCCGCTGGATGTGTAGACCACTTTGATGTCGTGTTTCTTGATGAGTTTCTTGGCCTTGAAATAGGTGAAAAAGGACCATGGCATGGACCATTCCCAACAAAATGGGGGTACCAATACCCAAAAAAAACGATGAAGATGAACCTTCTGAAGCCATTTTGCGGCCGGACCAATCGAATAGGAGGGAATGCGCTCAATTTGGATATCCGAAGGGATTTGGTCTAGGAGCTTGGGGTCAATTTGATTGGTTTCCCTGCGGATGCTTTTTTCATCGATGGTGAACACGATGGGGTTGTAGCCATACTGCCTCAGATACTTCACAAAATTCAGGCTCCTATGCACCCCAGCCCCGCTGCGCGGTGGAAATTGATACGCCACAAACAAGACGTTGGTCATGGTTTTTTGCTGTTGGATTTGGTTGTCTTCCTGGGGTGGATTCAGCATGGTTCAAAAACCGGATTCGGTGTGTTGGCTTTGGCTTGATTGTCTCAATCATCGATGTGAAAAATGCGCTTCGATGAATCTGACGGGGTTTTGTGGCAAATATCTGCGAAAAACATGGATAGAAGGGTGTTGTTTGATGGTTCCGGGCAGTGCGATTTTGTCTTCCACGATGAGGTATGCCGGAATGTGTTGTGAAAGGGCATATTGCCACAGCTGTGTCACCTGCTTTTGATACCTCGGATGGGTTACCATTCCAACAAAAAACTGGGATTGGGCCACCTCGTCATAGACTTGTTGGCCGTTGTGCATGTCCCAATTGTATTCCACTTCAAACCCTTGTTTTTTCAGCAGGTCACCGATTTCATACACCAAATGCGCATCTGTTTCGGCAATTGAATAGGGGATGAAGGCTTTTGCCATGGCGGTTGGGACTTGGATTTTCCGATTCAAGAGCGTAGGTAGGACTGCAAAAACAGCCTGCCGACCAAGCCCACGACTGGCAAAAGGAGGCTCCAATAGGAAGCAAGGCGTTGGGATTGGGTTTTGGGTTTGAGGTGATCTTCCCAAAACAAGGGCATCTCCAATGCATAAATCACCACGGCCATGGCCAGCGCGTCAAAACCCCAATTCACAGGAGACATGACCTGGTACATCAAACGGGGTGTCTCAAGGAGGTAAACTTTCCAAATTGCGAGGTAGGATACCAAGATGAAAGCAACCAAAGAAAAGTCACCCAAAATCGACTGCAGTCGTGTGGGCCTGATTGTTTTTTCGCGTTCGGTATTGAGCAATACCATTCGTGCCCAGAACTCTTTGACGGCGGCATACAATACGATGGGCACCAGAAAAAACTCCGTGAAATGGAATCCCCTCATGGCATCGATGGCCAGGGTCGCAATGGCCCCCGAAACGGCTACCCGGGGGAAAAAAGTCAGCAAAATCCAAATCGGAACCTTTTGGTAAAGTGCTTGGCCATGGGAAAACACCATCCGGGCTGTGAACCAAATTCCCGCCAATTCTAAAAACATGGAGGCGATGATGGCCACACCTACGTAATAGTCTGCAGCCACGGTCTGCGGCAACAGTGAAAGTATATCGGGGTCGAATCCTAAAATGAAAACCATCAGAAAAAGATTGACCACAACAATCTTGTGTCGGAAAAGGAATGTCTTGTCGTGTTCGCTGCCTTCCATGTAGGGGTGATCCGGATTCGATGGCAAAATTTAGGAAAAAAAGCTTGAAAGCCACCTCTGCATCTTCATTTTGGGCGCTCTTCCCTTGTGTTTTCAACCATTCTTCCTGTCCATGCATCTATTTGGAGCATTTTCCACGCATTACCTTATTTTTGTTCAGAAATCATGGGCATGCTCACTCAAGAACAGATTTTAGCGGCACTCCGTCATGTGGACGATCCTGACCTGAAGAAGGACTTGGTCACCCTCGGGATGGTCAAAGATGTCCAAACCGAAGGGTTGAAAGTCCGGTTTACAGTCGAATTGACCACGCCAGCCTGTCCGCTCAAGGAAAAAATCAGACAGGATTGCGTTCAGGCAGTCCTGAAATATGCGCACCCAGCAGCGGAGGTGGAGGTGAACATGACCGCCATGGTTACCGGCAAACCTGCCATGCCCCAACTTTCTCAAGTCAAAAACATCTTGGCGGTGGTGTCAGGAAAAGGTGGTGTCGGTAAGTCTACCATAGCGGCCAACTTGGCGGTTGCATTGGCTCAAACCGGGGCCAAAGTAGCCTTGTGTGATGCTGACATTTACGGTCCTTCGGTGCCCATCATGTTCGGTCTCCAAGGAGAAAGACCATTTGTTCACCAAGTCGAAGGCCGGGATTTGATGATTCCCATCGAGCGTCATGGTGTTCGGCTAAATTCCATCGGTTTTTTGGTTCCTCCCGAGCACGCGGTCGTTTGGCGTGGTCCAATGGCTTCCAAGGCCCTGCAACAATTGGTTTTCGATACCGATTGGGAAGAGGTGGATTATTTGATTTTGGACATGCCACCTGGGACCGGTGACCTCCACCTGACGTTGGTTCAACACATGCAAGTGACTGGCGTATTGTTGGTGACTACCCCGCAAGAAGTTGCAATCGCCGACGCCCGAAAAGGTGCCGAAATGTTCCGTGGACCTCAAATCAATGTGCCCTTGTTGGGTTTGGTTGAAAACATGGCTTTTTTCGTGCCCGATGACATGCCTGAAAAGAAATATTTTATTTTCGGACAGGGTGGCGGACAAAAGCTTGCGGATACTTTGTTGATTCCTGTTTTGGGTCAAATCCCCATCGTGGAGAAGGTCAGGGCCCAGAGCGATGAGGGCACGCCAGTTGCATTGGACTCCGATGGACCGATCGGGAAGTCATTCCGCGATTTGGCGCAGGCCGTGGCCCAACAGGTGGCCATCCGAAATGCCCAAGCGTCTCCTACTGCCCAAGTAAAAATCCAACATTCCTGAATAAATCGTCGTGGAAACCAAGACTTTACATGAGCGCGTAGAAGATGCATTGGCCACCATCCGACCCTATTTGCAAGGAGATGGGGGAGATGTGCGACTTCATGCCATTCACGACGACATGGTGGTGGAGGTGGAGCTTTTGGGAGCATGTGAATCCTGTAGCATGAGTCAAATGACCATGAAGGCCGGACTTGAAGAAGCGGTGAAGCGGGCCGCTCCCGAGGTGCGTGAGGTGCGTGCCAAAAAAAGTTGACGGGGATGAAAGTCGGCAACTGGGGAAATTACCCTGTCACGGATGCCATCGTGCAAGATTTGAGGGGCGGATCCGGACTCCACCAACAATTGCAAGAGCTACAAGGAGGGATTGCCCGGGGCTTGGGAAGGTGCTATGGCGATTCAGCACTTGCGCCTCGGATTCTATCGACCACCCGTCACAACCGATTTTTGGATTTTGATACCGAGCGGGGAATTTTGACCTGTGAAGGGGGGCTTAGTTTTGCCGAGATTCTGCCAATCATCGTGGCCAAAGGCTGGTTTTTGCCTGTAACACCGGGTACGAAATTCGTCACAGTGGGAGGTGCAATTGCCTCCGATGTCCATGGAAAAAACCATCACAAGGAAGGCTCTTTTTCAGCCCATGTGGTTCGCCTTCGGTTGTTGGTTGCAGATGGACAAGTGTTGGAATGTTCCCCAACCGAACAGGCTGAAGTTTTTGCCGCCACCTGCGGAGGAATGGGATTGACGGGAATCATTTTACAGGCCACCTTCCGTTTGAAAAGAATCCAAAGTGCCTACATCCGAGAAGAAAGCACCAAATTGGGACATGTTGACGACCTCTTCCGTGCATTTGAAGGGGCGCAGGCTTTTACTTACTCGGTAGCATGGGTGGATTGTTTGTCAAAGGGCAAGCATCTTGGGCGCAGCATTTTGTTGAATGGGGAACATGCCACCTTGGAGGACCTCCGCACGCATCGAATGGCTTCAACTCCCTTTGAGTTGCCCAAGAAAATGAAGTTGTCAGTGCCCTTCATGTTGCCTTCATTTACCCTGAATCCGCTCACCATTCGACTGTTCAACTCCCTGTATTACGCCAAAGCACCCCGTGGCTCTTCGGTCCACATTACGGATTATGAGTCTTATTTTTATCCATTGGACGGCGTGATGCATTGGAACCGCGTGTACGGCAAGAAGGGTTTTGTCCAATATCAATTCGTAATCCCGCCCCAAAATGGACATGAGGGAATGGTTAAAATCCTGGAAGCGATCAGTTCGGCGAGGATGCCGAGTTTCCTCACGGTCTTGAAATACATGGGTCCTCAGGAGGGAATGATTTCTTTTCCGATGGAAGGTTACACCTTGGCGTTGGATTTTCCGGTGACGGAGCGTTTATTCTCCTTTTTGGATGGATTAGACCAAGTGGTTCGGGATTTTGGTGGGAGACTTTACCTGACCAAAGACAGCAGGATGTCAGCAGACATGTTCCGCTCAGGTTACCCGGATTGGCAAAAATTCCAACAGATAAGAAGGTCACTCGACCCCCATGGTGTTTTTGCGAGTCTTCAGTCCCGTCGCTTGGGATTAGAGAATGATCTCAGTCGATGACTTCCCCTTCAATCACCACTGCCGCCCAATTTTGGCGCATCTGATTGGCGATTTGGGTAAGCAAGGGTAGGTATTTGTTGGTGGGGTCTTCTTCCTCTGCAAAAAGCTCCACGCAGCATTGTGTTTGACCGAGCAGTTCAACTTCAGCAGTTGAAAGTCCTTCTGTCTCGTCGTAGGCACTTGCCAATTCGTTGGCGTCGTCGCCTTCCGTGATGGCCACCAACACGGGGTAGTCATCCATCATGAGGAGCAAGTCCTTGCCGATAAGCTCTGCCGTCAGTCCCTCGTATTCCAATTCGGAATCGGCGGGCAGCAAGCTCCTGAAATCAGCCAGAGCTTCTTGTGCTCCCTCCTCGTCCAATGCATCGCTGATGTCCAAGGAAATGTTTGCACCGGAAAGGGCCTCTTGCAACAAGGCTTTCAGTTCGTCCGGGGCGATGGTTTTGGTTGCCGGCAAAAATGCCAATGTGTAATGTCCTGCACTCATGGAGCAAAGATACGTTTGTGGGTTCAATGGTACCTTAAAAAGCTGCACCCCGAAGATGAAGGTCCCCGGGGTGCAATTCGTTCGATTTGGAAAATCAGCGGGCTCCTTTGGACGAGAAGGATTTTTTGCCCTCCTTTTTCTTGTCGCCTTTGGGTCCTTTTTCTTTCCCTTTTTTGCCTTTTTTGTCCAAGCGGCTGTAGTCTTTGCCAGCAAAGCCACGGCTTTCGCCACCGAATTTGCCACCGAATTTGCCACCACGACCGCGTTTGATGTCGCGTTTATCGGAGAATGAACGTCCACCGGAAGTCTCCACCTGGATGGTCACGCCACCGATTTGCATGCCGCTGAGTTCGCTAGGTGCAAATTCAGCCGAATCGCCTCCGATTTCGAAGAAGGATATGTTGTCGCGGATTTCAATCCTGCCGATGGGTGCACCCGACAAGGTCTCACTTTCATTGATAAGGCCCATCAAGCGCTGGGGATTCAGACGGTGTTTGTGTCCGAGGTTGATGGTGAATCCGCTCCAACGGCTGTCTCCTTGACGACCTGCGCGTTCCTTTTTACCACCGAATTCTGCTCTTTCTCCACGCTCGCCGCGGTCCCTGCGTTCACCTTTTTCGAATCGATCCCCGCGTTCGCCGCGGTCACCTTTTTCGAATCGGTCGCCACGCTCGGATTTGGGTCGGTCCTTGCCTTGATTGCCCAAATTGAGGTCCTTGGCATCACGGTAATACTCGATGAGGCGGTTGAACTCCAAGGATACGAAATGCTGAATCAGGTCCTCGCGGCTCATTTGCTCCAGCTTTTTGTACATCAAATCCAGGTATGGTGCGATTTTCACGTGGTCGACTGTCACCTTCTCCACTTTGTCCACGTAGGTAAACAATTGGTGGGCGATGATTTCGGCGGCCGTGGGTATTTTTTTCTCGATGAAAGTTTTGCCGACGTGTTTTTCCAAAGACTTGATGTGGCGGATGTCGCGTGGACCCACAATGGCGATGGAAACACCTTTCTTTCCGGCACGGCCCGTGCGACCGCTGCGGTGGATGTAGCTGTCCAATTGGTCTGGCAAGCGGAATTGGATGACGTGCGTGAGGTTGTCAACGTCCAATCCCCGTGCAGCAACGTCGGTTGCCACCAACAATTGCAAATGCCCGGAACGGAAACGGTTCATCACCATGTCACGGCGTTCTTGGCTCAAATCCCCGTGCAAGGCATCGGCATTGTAGTGGTCGGCAATCAGCTGTTCGGCGATTTCTTGGGTTTCTTTCCGCGTTTTGCAGAAAATGATACCGTAGATTTCAGGGTGCAGGTCGGCGATGCGCTTGAGGGCTAAATAGCGGTCCTTCACATTGGCAACGTAAAACCAGTGTTCTACATTGCTGGATGCGGTGTTTTTGTTGCCCACGGAGATTTCACGCGGGTTTTTCATGTACCGCTTTGACATTCCCACGATTTCATCGGGCATGGTGGCCGAAAAAAGCAGGGTCTGACGGGTGTCGGGAGTGGCCTCTACGATGGCGTCCATGTCTTCTTGGAAACCCATTTTCAACATTTCATCGGCTTCGTCGAGGACCAAGACCTTGATGCCCTCCACTTTGAGGCTGCCACGTCGGATGAAATCCAGTGACCTGCCCGGAGTACCGACCACGATGTGTGCTCCCTTGCGAAGGGAACGGAGTTGCGGCTCCACACCTGCACCACCATATACCGCGACTGTTTTCAAGCCTTCGGTATGCTTGGAGAAATTCTCGATGTCCTTGGTGATCTGCACGCACAATTCCCTCGTGGGGGCAAGCACCAATGCCTGTACGTTGGGGTTGGAAAGGTCCACTTTGGCGATGATCGGAAGACCGAAAGCCGCCGTTTTACCCGTGCCGGTTGCAGCCAATCCTACCACATCACCTTCGTTTTGAAGGAGGACGGGGATGACTTGCTCTTGAATCGGGGTGGGAGTGGTGAAACCTAGTTCTGTGACCGAATGAACGATCGCGGGCGGAAGCCCGAGTTCTTTGAAATCCATTTACAAAAAATTATGTACAAAAAGTTCAACCTGCCTGAAAATGAAAGGAGTAAGCTTGTTGAAGCATGCATACCCGCGCCCATTCCATACTTGCAGGTCTTTTCGCTTCTTGCTACAATTTTCTGTTTTCCAGGTTATTGCGGTGCAAAGGTAGCATTAAATGTGGAAATGTGGAAATCCTAATTCATGCCTCGTTGCCGAACCGTGATGTGAGCCTCTCAAATGGGGCTAGTTGTAAAGAATATTGATTAGTTTTGCACTGCTTGGTGATGAAAGGCCTGCCTAGGTCTGCCATCTGAAAAGGGAATCCGGTGTGAGTCCGGAACAGTCCCCGCTGCTGTAACCCGTCCGCAATTCGGCGGATAGCCGGCACAAAGGGCCACTTCCTGTCAAAGGGGGGAAGGCGTCGGCATAGGGAAGTCAGAAGACCTGCCTGGCAAAAAAAATCGTTTCAGAGCTTTCGGGTGAAAGGCCATGGACCATACTTCGGTATTTCCTGTCTGCAACCGGGGCTCATAGTGCCATTATTTTTTTAAACTATGAGAACCAAAACAATTACTTCATTCATTGCCGGGACTATGTTCTGGGCTACCTCAATGTGGGCACAAAGCCCGCGTCAGGTCATTCTTGTAAATGGGAACGTGTACATGGACGGCAACCAAGCCACGGTAGCCCGATATGATATCACGACATCCACCTATCAGGTGTTCGATTCCATTCCGGCACGGTTTGTTTCGGATATCATCATTTCCGGGTCCTCCGCATTTGTGGCAGCTGATACCCTCATTGTTCGATATGACATCGACACCTACCAAGCCACCGCACAGGTTAGACTGCCTGGGGTACGCAAATTGGTCCTGTACGGAAACCAACTTTGGGCTTCAACAGGATATGGTGGTGACTCTCTCAGGCTGCGTGCCTTCGATGCCTCCACACTCCAACCCTTGCTTCAGATTTCAGGCACTTCAGGGGACTGTGAGGGCATTGTGGTCCATGGCGATAGTCTTTACGCCGCAGTTCCTGGAGCTTGGGGAAGCACGAGTGGAAAGGTGGCAGTGGTGGACCTGCTGCAGCCCGCATTGGTTGCCGAGATTGATTTGGATTCAATGGGCAGAGGCATCGACAGGATGTATTTGGCTGGGGGTAAATTATGGACTGTCAACTCCATAGCTTATGCCAATCCTTGGGGCGTGGTGAGCGAAATCAATTTGGATGATTTCAACATCGTCCATCATCGAGTGGAATTGAACACATTGCACAGCCCTGGTATCTACCAAAACTCGCTTTACCTTCGTCGTGGCACGGATGGTGTGTTTCAATTCGATCCTACTACAGGACAAGTATCCGACTCCTTGGTAGTTTCGGGCAATTTTGCGGCCGGTGTCATCGATAGTCTTTCCGGCGAGTGGTACCTCACTCAAACCGATTTTTTCTCATTTGGGCGCTTGATTCGATTTTCAGCGGCGGGTGTGGGAATCGATACGGTAGAAGTCGGGATTTCACCCGAGGCCTTGGCCATTGATTACAGGACACCCACAGGCGAACATGACGCACAGGCAAATCCTGTTTGGAAGGCTTGGCCAAATCCTGTAAGCAATCATCTGCATCTGCATTTTGGTGAGCATATCCGCTCGGGATTGGTGGAGATTTTTGACCTACAAGGAAATAAATTGATGCAACAACAATTGATAAACAATCAATCTGTTGTTCTGAGTGTTGACTCTTTGCCCAAGGGCGTGTTCTGTGTTCGTGTTTCAGGACCCAAATCGCCCTTCAACTTCAAGATTGTTAAATAAATGCCCATCAGGCTTTGCTTGATAATTTGGTTGCTGTTGCCCGCTCTTCAAGTTTGGGCTTCGGGTGCATGGATGCGTGTGGTTTCAGCATCCTCTGGCTCATTTTGTCTGGAGGCGGGTTGGGACCATGCTTGGAATCTCAACGCAGGTCCGGACAACCATGATGCACTTTGGGTCTTTTTAAAAGGTAGGACGGCGGGTTCATCTTTTCATCACGTGAAAGTCATCGGGGCCAACCCAGTTGCCGGTATGTTCGACATTCAGGTTGAACCAGACAGCATGGGGGTCTTTTTGACCATGCCATCGGGCCATTCTGGTACCACAGGTGCCCTCTCTTTCTGTTTAGAAATTGAACCTCATTCCTGGCATGAAATCCGTGCTTTCGGGATTGAAATGGTAAAGGTGAATCCCGGTCCTTTTCATTTGGGTGACGGGACTTCGAATGGTGCATTCGGTTCTCCTTCAGGTCAGCCAGTCCAAGTCGTGGATGAGTCTGAATTTCCGGCTACGGCTTTGGTCGATACAGGACTTTACGCCCCCTCCGGAAATATCCCTGAAGCGTGGCCCAAAGGCACGCTCGGCTTCCATTGCATGAAATATGAAATCAGCATCATCCAGTACGCCGATTTCCTCAATACCTTGGATTTTTCACAGCAAATCGCACGTACACAGGTAGCTCCGGATGCCGCAGTAGGCTCTTGGGTCCTGTCCGGAAGCAACATTGCTCGCAATGGGCTGCGAATCATGTCATCAGGAAGTGCGGCTGGCCGATCGGCAACGTACGGGGTAAGTTTGGAAGGAGGGACCTTCAATGATGGATTACAAGGCGAAAACAGGGCATGCAATTGGTTGAAATGGAACGATTTGGCGGCCTATTTGGATTGGGCAGGTCTGCGGCCCATGACGGAATGGGAGTTTGAAAAGGCCTGTCGGGGCCCCCTGCCTTCATTGCCTGGCGAGTTTGCTTGGGGCACGGTGGGTGTGGTGGATGCCAATACCTTGGTTGGGGATGGTACCATTTCAGAGGCGGTAAACGAGCAAGGCGATGGATTGACGGGCTTGGCAAGCCATGGGTATTCAGGGCCTCAAGGCCCGTTGAGGACCGGTTTTGCAGCCACTTCTGCAACAGGTAGGGTAGAATCCGGGGCTTCCTATTGGGGCATGATGGAAATGAGCGGGAACCTATGGGAACAATGCGTGACTGTGAACGCCGCCGGCCTAGCTTTCACTGGCAGGTTGGGAGACGGGATTCTGGATGCTTCGGGTGAAGCCAATCAACCTGGTTGGCCCAACCAACAAGGTGCAGGTTTCAGGGGAGGCGGATGGAACAGTGGAATTTTGCCCGGCTTCCGTGACTTGGCAGTATCAGATCGATTTTACGCCGGGTTGTCTCCTTCAACTCGACGGTCCACAAGCGGAGGGAGGGGAGTCAGATGAAATCAATTTTGTTCATGACCATTTTGTGCCTCTTCGCTTTTCAGTGTAGGTCACAATACACCGGCGGACCTGGAGGAGGATATGCCTCCGCGACATGGACTTCACCCGATCCAAACGAGCAACTTTCCATGACTTGGGGAGCCAACCCGTCGGATTCCAAATCCGGATTGACATGGCAGGCCACAATAAGGGAAAACTTACTACGCTTCCAAGCTTGGGATGTGTTGGGCCGGCAAGTAGACGATGCGTGGGTTCAAGGAAATGGTTCGACCGCCTCCGGTATTTGGGGCAAGGGATTGGCTGCGGGCCTTTACCTGATTCAAGTCGAGTCTGGAGGCCAATCGGTCCTCAGAAAACAAATATTGATAAATCAATGATTGTGCAACTAACAAAATGGATTGTTCTAGCTGCATTGCTCTCCGGCATGGCAATGGCACAATCCGTAGACAGTTTGCGAGATCATGTACTTCCCATCGTTACCATCCACGAAAGACCTTCCCAATACCTGCAAGTGCCTGGTTCGGTTTGGCAGCCCGATTCCTTACAGGTCTTGTTGTCACCCCTGTCCAATGTGGGCCAAGTGATCCAAGGTCATCCCTCCGCCCATGTTCGCCAATATCAACCTGGAGGCATGGCCAACGTGAGCCTTCGGGGGACCGGTTCAGGTCATGTGAGCCAGTTCTGGAATGGTTTGCCGGTACACTCCAGCATGTTGGGCCTCACGGATTTGGGATTGGGTATCAGCACTTTGATGGGTCAAGCCCGAGTCGTGGCGGGTGGGGCTTCCCTTGTGCAAGGAAGTGGCGGCCTAGGGGGAATGATGGAATGGGACTCTCGACCATCTGAATCTGTGAGGGGTCTCAAAGTCAATGCAGAGGCTGGAAGTTTTGGCAGTTGGGGTGGCTCCACGACCTTCACGGGTGGAAAATCCACTCCTTTCAGGGTTGCCGCAGCCCTTACACGGGCAGAAAATGATTTTCCATTTGTCCATGCCGGACTTCCCGGAAAGCCCATCCAAAAATTGCAACACGCGTCTTTTCAACAGCAAGGAATCGCAACTGACCTGATGCATTCGACTCCTTCACAGCATGTGTTTTCCTTTCACGCCATGGGCCTCACGAATTTTCGGGAGCTTCCTCCTACCATGCTGTCCACCGACCAGCAGGAAACCCAACAAGACCGAGGAGCAAGAGCGGCCTTCAACCACAGGGTGCCGGTTTCGAATCAATTTGTTTGGGAATCATCCATGGGTGGCGTGATGGATTGGCTGAATTACGACAATGATCTTGCGGGTATTTCGGATACCTCCATCAGCAGCCGATTTCAGGTTCGTTCTGATTTGAGGCGGGTAAAGAAAGCCAACCGATTGTTGTCCTTCACAGCCTTGGGAATCAGGTGCATGCGCGATTGGGCCCAATCCGAGTCCATTCCAAGCGGTACCCATGCGGATTTGCTGTCCGTACATGCCATGATGTCGGGTGGGATTTACAAAAGCAGCGGGGAAAATTGGCAATGGTCGGTCTTATTACGACAAGAATGGATGAGGTGGAAATGGCAGCTGCCTTTGGCTTATATCGGTTTGCAACATCTGAGCCGCTACGGGAACAGAGAGCTGCATTGGAATATCTACAACAACCGGCGTGACCCCACCCTCAACGACCTGTTTTGGACTCCCGGTGGCAACCCATCCTTGAAGCCCGAGCAATCTGTAGGCTTCGAATGGGGGGGTAATTGGCAGAAAAGACGAGACAGGGCCACTGCCTCTTCCAGCCGCAAATCTGAATGGGATTGGCAATGGGCGGTATATACCCAATGGGTGCGGGATTGGATTTTGTGGGTTCCCGGGCCAGCAGCATATTGGACGCCTCAAAACGAACAAAGGGTCTGGATTCAGGGATTCGAGTCTTCCCTCAACGCCTCCATGAAAATCGGTAAAGATTGGCGGGCGATATTGTCTCCTTCTGTTGGGGTCAATCGCGCCATGGTGGTGTCAGATACTGTCCAATCGGCGACTCAGCTTATCTACTCGCCCCAAGCATTGGGCAAATTACGGGTGGGATTGTCCGGAAAGAGCTGGAATTTCCTCGTGAATGCAGAATGGACAAGCCGGCGCTACACCACGCGTGACAATTCGGAATCATTGGCAGGATTCGTCTTGCTGCACGCCTCCGCTTCAAAATCCATCGCAATCCGCCAACATCGGTTCGCAATCCAGGTATTGGGTCAAAACTTGAGCAACACCAACTACCAATGGGTCGCCTGGCGCCCGATGCCGGGACGTTCGATTTCACTACGTTTGCTGTGGGAATGGATGTAATAAATTGGAATAGGGTCATGATGAGGATGCAGGTTGTCAATCCGGTTGTTTTCGTTCTGGCCCTGGTGGTGGCCGGTTGGGTCGGATGCAAAGAGAAGCCGGTCGATGAACCCGATGCCGTGAATGTCACACAAGGGGTCCTCATCCTCAATGAGGGCAATTTTCAAAATGGAAATGCCAGTCTGTCTTATCTCGACCCCCAAGATTCGCTCCATTTGGATGTATTCCAACGGGCAAACGGCATTCCCCTCGGGGATGTGGCCCAAAGCATGCTGCTCCATGATGGTGCTTTGTGGGTAGTGGTCAACAACTCCGGCAAAATCTACCGCTTGGAATTCCCGGACCTTCGCGTTTCCTGCCTCATTCAAGGGTTGACTTCTCCTCGCTACATCCTGCCGCTTGGTCCCGATAAGGCCTATGTCTCCGACCTATACGCCAATGCTGTTTCCATTTTGGACCCTACCGCCTGCCAAACTTCCGGGTCATGGGTATCCGGAGGATGGGTGGAGGAAATGAAGTCCATCAACGGTAAGGTCTATGCCTGTCGGACTTCCGGCGACCAGGTTTGGGTGGTGGATCCCGTCGGTGACACAGTTTTGGATTCCATTTGGGTGGGTCGTGGGCCTGTGAGCATGGTGCAGGACGCAAATGGGTCTTTGTGGGTGCTGTGTGATGGTGGATTGTCAGGAAGCCTACCCTCCTTGCATAGAATCCGGCCTTCGGATGATTCCCTGCTCCAAAGTTGGTCGTTCACGCAAGTCAATTCCTTTCCCGCTGACCTTCGGTGTTCCCCTGACGGCCAAACCTTGTATTGGTTGGACGGCGGCATTTGGAGAATGTCCGCCTCTGACTCGACCCTTCCTACCTCGCCATGGATACCGGAAGGCGGACGCAACTTTTATGCACTGGGCATCAATCCCGTAGATGGAAGTATTTGGGCATCGGATGCCAAGGACTTTGTTCGTAAATCCGAAATTCTGGTTTGGGATCAATTCGGAAATCTCATCAAGTCCTTCCAAGCGGGTATCAACAGCGGGGAGTTCCTTTTCTTGCCCTGAATCAGGAGTGCGAAAGCCAATTCCCGGCCCAAACTGAGCCAAGGCAAATTGCCAGGGAAGCCAACACGTATAGCAGAGCCATGCCCGTTCGCCCTTCCTGAATCATGACCAACGTTTCAGCACTGAATGTCGAAAATGTACTGAAGCCACCACAAAACCCTGTGATCAATAACCACCTAGGGCTTTCTCCAAATTCGGTTTTACCCGCCAAAAAACCCATGACCATGCCCATGACGAGGCAAGCCAATAAATTGGCAGATAAGGTTCCCCAAGGGAAAAAGGAAAGGGCATTCAGCCATTTTCCCAATCCAAAACGAGCCAAACTCCCGGCGCCACCGCCTAAAAACACAAGCAGGTAGGCTTTCATGGGATCAGTCGTCCTTGAATTTGGGTCTTAACTTCTGAGCCCAACAGCAAGTCGCTCCGGGTTTTGATGAGGTGAGACAGATACCTTCCTTGGGCGTCAAACCGTACCTCGATGTCCACTTCCAACTCATAAAGGGGACTTGATTTGCGGACGGAAGCACTTGCCAATGTGATGTTCGTGCCCGACAATTCAAACCTTGCATTTTGAAGTGCTGATTCGCCTGCTTCTTCGGGCTTGAGGGTGGCAGATACCAAACTGGGGCTTCGTTCGAAATTCATCAGGGGAGACAAATAGGGATTGTCGAAGTCCTGTTCGAACAAATAGTCAAACTCTTGAAATGGAAAGGGACTGTCTTGGGGAGCCTCAATGAGACCACTCCTGCAATCGATCCGGTAAGTTTTTTGCTCAGGTGAATCGGAGCCAGTCAGGTCGGTCACCGTTTTTTCAAACCTCAGTGTGCCCGAACAGGTGCCTTGGATTTGCTTCCAAAACCTCGATTTCAATTCGGCATGGCTTTGACCCTGCAGCCCAAGGGCAAACAACATCCAACCGATCAGCAACACGCCCCTCATGCTAGCACC
>Ga0068876_10000398_pt1 | contig 35766 bp, 26 predicted proteins | sample NOAtaG_6_FD_66442 | JGI IMG/M metagenome (GOLD analysis project Ga0068876, IMG submission 66442) | Freshwater lake microbial communities from Lake Erie, under a cyanobacterial bloom - NOAA_Erie_Diel5S_2200h metaG | ecosystem: Environmental > Aquatic > Freshwater > Lake | place: USA: Ohio, Lake...
GCTTGATGTCGATCGAAGACATAGGTCGTATTCGGAAACTCGTTTTGCTTTCCCCTTAAGATCGAGAGAATAATAGCATTTGGCTTCCATGAGGCGGCTAGATTAATGATGGCGGTAGATGCGAGTTGCTCTTTGCTATACTTCTGAGCGCGAAGCTGGTCGATGAGTTCGTCGTTCAAGGTGTGATCGTCGGGATCGACATAAATGACGAACTGTAATTGCCCATCCATGCTGCGGCTGGACCAGCGAGAATTACCCTGAACAAGACCTCCTTGTTCGCCCTCGAGAACGATCTCGGGCAGGCCGCGCCCTCGTTCAATGGCCCAAGTGCTACTGGCTATACCAAGTGCTGTGCCAGTTACCAAGATCCAACCTATGAATGCGATGTTGCGCATCGACTGCCTCCTTTGGTTCGAAACATGAAACGACGCCTTTTCGATAGCACGAGGTCGCGAGGAGCTGCAAACAGAGAAGCGATCAGGATTGTGATGTCGAAATGGCATTTCTGATTTTATCAGCCGGGACCGTAATACTCCAGCCATAGCCCGTCCCGAGCCGGCGAGGAAAAAGACGGGTTTGGCTGGAGATATAAGGGCCCCAGCTATCTCCCATCATCGGAGATTGACAGAGGACGGGACGTCCAGCTATAAGTCTCGAAGACACCAGAGGAAAGTATGGTTCGGACCTACCGATACAGGCTTAAAGACGGCAACCACCGAGACAAGCTTAAAAAGCTTGCGGGTCAGGTCAATTTCGTCTGGAACTTCTCGAACGAAATCATTCGTGAGAACTGGCGTCGATCTCGAAAGTACACAAGCAAAAATGATCTGCATGTTCTGACAAAGGGCGCTTCCAAGGAACTCGACGTCAATTCCCAGACTATCCAGGCGGTTGCCTATGAGTGTTTGTTGCGGACGCAGAAAGCCGAGAAGCGCGTTCGTTTTCGCACAGGTCGGAAGAACCTGGGCTGGATACCTTTCAATGGCCAGACCGTAAAATACTGTGGTGACTATATCACCTATAACGGTTTCAAGTTTCGACTATGGGAACACAGAAAGCTTCTAGCCGGAGCAGATATCAAGACAGGGTCTTTCGCCGAAGACTCGCGTGGACGCTGGTATCTCAATCTCACAATCGAGGTAGCTGATGAAGTCGCGATGCTGCCTTTGGCTCCAAACCAGGACATCGGTATCGATCCTGGTACAAAGACAGTCCTCACAACCTCGGATGGCGAAAAATTCGAGCGTGAGAATCTAACGCGAGATTACGAGGAAAAGCTCGCTAAAGCGCAGCGGCACAGGAAAAAGCGGCAAGCTAAGTCCATTCACGCCAAGATTAAGAACAAGCGCCAGGATCGGAACCATAAGGCTTCTCATAGCCTTGCAAAACGCTACAAAGCGATATACTTCGGTGATGCCGATTCTTCGAGGCTGGCTCAAACCAGAATGGCCAAGGGTGTTCTGGACGCTGGTTGGTATCAGATATTCACATTCCTCCAATATAAGTCCCTGAGGCGTGGAGGAATCGTGCTCAAAGTGAGCGAAAAATTCTCGACTGTCACTTGCTCAAGCTGCCTCACAAGGTGCGGCCCGAGTGGACTAAGTGGGTTGAGTATAAGAGAGTGGACTTGTCAGAGTTGTGGAGCGGTTCATGATCGCGACATCAACTCTGCCATCTACATTCTCCGTTCCGGGCGTGGAACGCTGAGGGAGGAAGCAGTTTCGTTTTCTCCCAAGGGAAGCGCCGACTATAACGCGATTAGCGTTTAGTTGGCGAGGACGTCACAGCTGCCCGTTTCGATCAAGATCGCAAAGCATTCTTCAGTCTGAGGGAGGAGGCCCATGGACACGACGCCTGGTGAAGCCCCTGAAGAAACAGGTCCCTTCCCTCTCCGTAGCCAGCTGCCGAGGCAAGATCTGGCATCAGGAGCTCAAGGAGATTGTGGGTCAAGATTGCGCACTTCCTGCTTCAAGCTCGAAGCCTGTCTCGAAGAAGCTTTAGATGACTGGCTCCACTCGGGGCGCAAAGCCGCGATTCAGCGTCTCTATCACGATGTCTTCCATGATCCATTGCTGGGGGATGCAGCTCTCTTGAAGAGTCTCCTTCATGCCATGTTGCAAACCGTTGCGGGTCAGCACGGCATTCGCTTCTCTCTGCGGCGGGACGTGGTCTTTTCTAACGAGACGCACGTGGCGTTTGTTATGGCTGTGGAAGGTCTGGCTCGCGTTGAATCTGATTCAAGCCTGCTGGAGGAACATGAGATCGAGCTCAAACATTTGGCACAAAAGTTAGGTGGAGATCTTAGGATCGAGCGACCCCGTGCCACCTGTCTCAGGTTGAATTCACGACTGCGTTTTCCTATTGGACGAGTATCGACCGAGTTGAGATCTGAACTGCTCCATGGCCTCCAGATTTTGATCGTCGACGATGATTCTATGAGCCGCATGCTGGCAGCCACTCTCTTGCGCAACCTTGAGGCCCAGGTCGTTACAGTGAGTCATGGACAGGAAGCACTCGAACTTGCCAAAAGGCAGGTGTTTGATCTTGTGTTTCTTGATATTGAAATGCCTGGGATGGACGGGGTTATGACCTGCAGGGCTCTGCGCTTGATAGCGGGCTGGGAACGAGTCCCGATCTTTGCACTGACTTCACATGAACAGGGCGAACAGCATGCCTACTGCCTCGAACAAGGTATGTGGGAAGTCCTGGTCAAGCCACTCGACAAGTCGACTCTTTATGCCTTGGCCCGTCGGTACCTTCTTGGGCAAGGGGCCCACGAGCACCTCGGACCTTCTGTACGGAGCGGTAGTACGATGCACACTGAGGGGCAGGATTCCGATGAAAGTCACTATGTCCAGGCTGAAGCGCTTTACGATGCCTTTGGTGAGACCCGTGAGGTGCTGGAATTGTGTGTCACGGTTTTTTCGCGGCGCTATCCCGTCTTGCTCGATGAGATGGAGTTGGGGATCGTGCAGGCAAATGTGGGGCTCGTGACCCGACAGGCCCACGAGTTGAAAGGTATGCTTTCCAACCTCTGGTTGCCAAGCTTGAGCCGTGTCTCAGCCGATCTCGAAAATCAGTGCCGACGAGGCGAGGGCGAGGGGAGTCTCGAACGCGTTCAGCTCTTGCGTACCAGTATTCCCTTGGCGATTGAGGAATTGCAGAAGATCGTGAGCAACTGGCCACTCCTTTCGGAGATCCCAAGCTAGACGGGTGGGGGGGCTGAGATCCTAAAATCATGGCCACGAAAAAGCCGAGAGCTTGTCGACTCTCGGCTCTTCGATCACGAAGGTAGATGCGGCCCTCGTTACTTGATTTTAGCTTCTTTGAAGATGACGTGCTGCTTAATCTTTGGGTCATATTTGCGCAGGTTGAGCTTCTCCCGACCACGTTTCTTCGTAGTGGTATAGAAATAGCCAGTGCCTGCGGATGAGACGAGGCGGATCAGTTCGCGGTTATTCTTCTTTGCCATGGTGCTAGTCCTTACTTCCGTATTATCACGTGTCGTATGCGCAGGTCCTGCCCCCGAACCACTGAGCGGACATAAAAGTCCTGGTCTATTGGCCCGTAGCACTGCAGGCTGCAAGATTTAACAGACATCCTCCAGGGAATTCAAGGAAAAATCTTTGAGAGCTCGCGGGTACCTTCGGGAAAGCGTCTCTCGCTTGTAGTCTCGACCGTGATTGCGGTAACTTAAGGGTTCCACTACTTGCTGCTAAAGAGGGAGCTTGACCTTGTCACTGACGGAACGGATCAACGAAGACATGAAGACCGCGATGAAGGCTAAAGACAAATTGAGAACTGGCGTTCTTCGCATGCTCTTGTCTGAGTTTAAGTATGCCATGACGACCGATCAGAAAGCGACGACTCTCGATGACGAACAGGCTGCGAAAGTCTTGAAAGCCTACAGCAAACAGCTGAAGAAGTCGCTGGATGCCTATCCGGAAAGTGAAAAGGAGAAGCGTCAGACGATCTCTCAGGAGCTCGAGATTGTGGATTCCTATCTTTCGGAAGAAACAGCGCCGACAGCATAATATGTCACTATGAGTGTGCAATGATCGAAGAGTTAGAACAGTTAGCCTACGAAGCGGGACAGGCTGTTTTGCCCCTGTATGAGGCGGGTGAATACGCCATAAGTGCGAAGGCTGATCAATCCCCTTTGACTCAGGCCGATCTCCTGGCGGATTCGATCATCCACCAGGGGATCCGACGCCTCTCCTCTCTCCCCATAATTTCGGAGGAGTCGCGGGAGCCTCTCGATATGCCGCCTGGAGAGGTCTCGAGTTACTGGCTGGTCGATCCGATTGATGGGACTAAGGAGTTTATCAAGCGGCAGCCGACCTTTACCATCAACATCGCGTTGATTGAGGATGGTGTACCGGTCCTTGGTGTGGTCTACGCGCCGGTTCTCGAGTTGCTCTATTCAGGTTCGGTCGAAGGGGGGCTGCGACGCAATCGCCAAAGCTTTCGGCCTCAAACTTGGCCTGATAAGCGGACGATGGTAGCGAGCCTCTCTCATCCTGAAGAAAGACTGATGGGGTGGAAGGAAGAACAAAAGATCGAGGACTTGATCCAGATCGGTTCTTCCATCAAGTTCTGTATGGTGGCAGCAGGTCAAGCGCATTGTTACCCAAGATTTCATTCTTTATCGGGTTGGGATACTGCCGCTGGGCATGCTGTGGCTTTAGCGGGTGGGTGCCGAATCCTGGCGGCACAAGACGGAGCCGATCTAAGCTACGAGTATAGAAAACGTTGGGTACCAGCGTTTTATGTACTTGCACCTGGGTTTCAGCTGATCGGACCATAAAGCTCCTAGGATTCAGACAGCAGAAGGGAGGTGATTTCATTCGCATACGCTCCCTTTTCGTCTCGAGGCAGGGTTGGATCGATAACCCCAGCTGCTGGCGGACAGACACCACCCGTTCGAGGAGTTCGGAGGTAAAGCCGGCGATCGACTTTGGCTGTCCTCTGAACCAAATGAACCGTAAGCTCAAAGCTCAGGGGCCTGGTTCATGATCGCGACACGTCGTGAGGGTCGGCTTGCTTGCGTTCCAGCGACCAAGACGTTCAAACCCCGTCTTCCCTTCAACCACCGACTCGAGGAGGCTCTGTGCCAGCCTTTATCCAACGCCGACTCACGCTTCTGTTCCTTGCCTGTGCTGGTCTGATGTTGTCTGGGGCCGCGCATGCCGTTGATCTCGAGCTCGGTGTCATGCGCAAAGCCATCTTTAAAGTCCGGGTGATTTCCCAGGAATCCGATTATCGACAGCCATGGAATCAGCAGCCTGTACGCTCGTCCTCGGGAACGGGTTTTTATATTGGGGCAGCAGGAATTCTGACCAACGCTCATGTCGTTGCTCAGGGCAAATTTATCTCCGTGCTCAAAGACGGAGACGATAAGCCTGTCAGTGCGCGTGTTCGCTATATTGCTCATGACTGTGACCTTGCTCTGCTGGAAGTTCAAGATAAGAACTACTTTAAAGATGTCAAACCACTGAGCCTGGGCGATATGCCAGAGGTGAGGGATACGGTTTATACCGTCGGTTATCCGACAGGTGGTGAACAACTTTCGATCACGCAGGGGGTTGTGTCACGGATCAGCTATCGGCGGTACGTGCACACGGGCGCAGATAGTCACCTTTTGATTCAGGTTGATTCGGCTATCAATCACGGTAATAGTGGGGGGCCAGTCCTTAAGGGCCGCCAAGTCATTGGGGTAGCTTTTCAGACTCAGACTTCCGCTGAGAATACGGGGTATATTATCCCAACTCCCGTCGTAGAAAGGTTTTTGAAGGACATTGCCGACAAAAAATATGATGGTCATCCGCCACAGGGTTTCTGGGACGCGGAAGGAGTCCTTGAAAATGCCGCGACCCGGAGCTTTCATGGCCTTAAACCCGGAGAGGGGGGAGTCAAGATCAGTAAGATCGCAGCCTCTTCCCCCTTGAAGGGGTATGTAGAAGCGGGTGATGTGATTTTGGCGATTGATGGTCAAGCGATTGGCTCTGATGGTAAGGTGCAGATGTATGCCGAACGACTTGATTTTCGCGTCGTTTACGATCTGAAGCAAGTGGGTGAAACCGTGCAATTGGACCTCCTTCGCAAAGGGCAACGATCGACGATCAGGGTCCCACTCAGGGCCCAAGCACCTGAATATGATTCCGGTAAGAGCTATCAATTGAGACCTCGTTTTCTGGTCTATGCGGGTCTGGTCTTCACCGTGCTGCAACGGGATTATCTCGAGCTCTGGGGGCGAAATTGGACGGTAGAGGCGCCTCTGACTCTACGATATGCGCATGTGTTTGCCCCCCTGATTGCTGCCTTTCAAGATCGTCGCGATGTCATTGTCCTCGCTGATCGATTGCCTCATGCGATCAATACTTTCGCTGGATCTTATACCGATGAGATCCTGCTTTCTGTCAATGGGGAGGAGGTGCGGTCGCTGGAAGATCTAGCCAGCAAGCTCGATAGCAATCAGGAGGACTTTTTACTATTCCGTTTCTGGGAGCGGGACATCCCACTTGTCCTGCGACAGGCAGCAGCCAAGGAAGCGGATAGTCACATCTTAAAGCGTTATAACATTCCATCGGCCCGTTGGTTTGGCAGTAAGGCTGATGATGGAGCAACTGCCAACTGGGAGGAGGTCAAGCCATGAGGACATTGTGGTTCAGGAACTTGATTCTCCTGCTGATTGCCGGGAACCTTGGACTGGCATCATCAGCTTGGGCTAAGAATCTTGAAGATCAAGTCCTGCGAGTTTACTCTTACGTGCAGCGCCCTGACTACGATTCGCCCTGGTCAGCTCGAGCCACTGAGCGTTTGGTGCATATGGGAGTGGTCGTCGATGCCGAACATATACTCGTAGCGGCCTATGCTGTGACTTGGGCCCAGCATTACGAAGTTGAAAAGATTGGTGACAATAGGCGCTATCCTCTGGAACTGGTCTTTGTGGATCCTTCCGTGAATCTGGCCTTGCTCCGATTTGACAAAGATCGGCCCGATGGTCTCAAAGCTTTGCCCATTGGCGGCGATATGGCAGTTGGCCAGTCCATCAATCTTTATCAAGGCCTGGAGGGTGAGTCACTCGTGAGCAATAGCTTACGCATTCGTGAGGTTGAGGTCCGCTCGGTCTTCCTCACTGGTTATCTTCTTCCTCAGTATGTCCTGGAGCAACGGCGCACCGGTTATGGCTGGTTTGAACCGCTGATTCAAAATCAGAAGCTAGTGGGGGCAGCCATCGCGCAATCGGGTAGTTCGGTCTATGCTCTCCCGGCTCGTCTGATCCAACGCTTTCTCGACGATGTGCGCAAGGCCCCCTATGAGGGTTTCGTCTCCCTAGGCATGAGCCTCGTGCCTTTGCTTTCGCCTGACTTGCGAAGCTGGGCTAAGGCGGAGCAAACTCGAGACGGAGTCTGGATCCACAGTATCCAGGACACCTCGCCCTTCGCTGGCAAAGTCAAAGATGGCGACATTCTCCTAGAATTCGATGGTATACCGGTGTCTGCGCGGGGCTCATACCAGCATCCTAAGTGGGGTCGGATCAGTGTGATGGAGCGTTTGAGCGAGAAGCGGCCTGGACAAAAGCTACAGCTGAAGCTCCTCAGGCGGGGAGAGACCCTCACCGTCGAGGCGGAATTGCAAAGGGTGGACCCCGGCAAGCAGAGGATTCCCTCTGCTATCGGCGAGGATCCGATCTACATGATTTTTGGCGGTTTGATTCTTCAGGAGCTATCCCAAGGGCTGCTAGAGAGCTGGGGACCGCAGTGGCGGAAGCGAGCGCCTTTACCCTACACGTTTCATGAAGCTTATCATGCCGAGGCGACTCAAGGTGGACGAGGTCGCTATGTGGTCTTACAGCGCGTGCTGCCCTTGGAGTTTAACAAAGGCTATCATGAGCTTGAAGATTTTTTCGTCAGCACGATCAATGGTCAGCCTGTTCACAATATCGAAGATGCCGCTAAGGCTTTCAATCAGGAGGAGGCTATAAAAAGTGGTTTCGCTCGCATCTTGCTGCAACCTGGTGATTTCGAAATCATCTTAAGTTATGCAGGGCTGGACCAAACGGATGTGGCCTTGCAGCAGCGCTATGCTGTGCCCGCAACGGCTCGATTTTGGAAGCGGACTGGAAGTCCTTGATCTTGCCGCTAGGATAGCCTCAGTTCGTGTCTTTCTTTGATCTCTGATCAAAGTTTTACGCAGCGATCTTTTCGCTACAAACCCGTCCTATAGATCTCAACCACGTCACCTGATACGGACGGGCAGTCAAGTGTAGCTGTCCGAGACAGAGCATCCATTCTGGCGAGATTGATGGATTCGCCCTTGGCTAGATTCAACTTCAATTCATTCTGAAGCAATTGGGTCTGGAGCACATAACGAAGTGTTTTTCCGGAGCCATCCAGACACTCACTTCGTTGCGAAATCAGAGACAACTGATCGGGCATGTGTTGGATGCGACCATAGTCGCCGCTTAGGGTAGCAGTTGAGTTTGATGCCTGCCAATAGTAGCCATCCTGGGTAATTTCTAAGTCCAGTCGCGTACCCACGGTACTTTCGATGCTCCAGATGCCGGCATACTTTTCGAGATTGTAGCTCTCGATCGCAAGCACAAGATCTGGAGCATCGTTGCTTTCGCGACTTTCCACCGTCTGCCTGCAGCCGATGAGATTCGCAAGGATGGTGAAACCTAAAAGGACATGACGCATTTCGGAGACTCCCCATCAGCACTTGAGCGCCTAGTGATACCACATGATAGAGAACTTCTACACGAAGTCATGTTGCCGCTCTTGTCTCTGTTTGCTGTCTCCCAGCATTGAGACGGGGAGGGACGAGAAAAGAATCGTTGGTAAGGAATCGATTGAGTTGAAGAAGCCTCGATCCGCTGGACCTTTTCCGAACAGATCCTACTTGCCGACAAGGCCTATGATCCCAGCATTGCTAGAGAAATCTCAAGAGGTCGAAAAGGAAAGGGATGGGCTGCGGCCCATCCCTGACAAAGTGAAAGCTTGGTGGGGTCGAGCTCAGAAAGTTGCCGAGAGACTCATCGAGTAGGATGGATCCTGAGTTTTCTTATAGACGAGTTGGTCGGCGACCTTATACTCGATGTCGCGTCCTAGAAGGTTTCTGGCTCGGAACCTAAGGTTGTAGTTGGGTTGAATCGCCTGACTTAACACGATATCGAAGTTGTCGATCGGCTCATCTTTCACGTCGGGAATGGCATTCGTGCCGACGATGATACCGGCCTCCATGATCCGGGGACCTACCCGATTGTAAACAAGATTGACCTCGCTACCGGTCGCGATGACGTTCAAGCCAGTGTTCAGGTTGATGATGTAGGGTGCAGCACCCTGCATGGCGCGGTTTTCGTTAGTATAGCGGATGCCGCTGTCGTCTTTTGGAACTTTGATATCTGAAAAGATACGCGAGACGTTGCCGCCGACCGAAAACGGTCCGAAGAACTGCGTGCTCTCGATCTCGATCCCATAGTTGCGAGCTTCTTTCGCGTTGGCATAGGTAATTCCAGAGGTATTCGCCCCATCGTTACTTGCGGGAATCTGCTCGATCGGATTGGCAATCCTCTTGTAAAAACCTCCCAGCGAGACATAGCTGATGGCATCGTTGTAGTATTCCCAACGCAGATCGATGTTGTCGACCTCGGAAACCTGCAAATCAGGATTGCCCTTGATATCCATGCCGCGCTCGTAGTCATAGTACGTCGATACTGAAAGCTCGCGGAAATCAGGGCGGGTGAGGGTGCGACTGTAGGCGAAGCGTGCCTGCTGAGCATCTGCGAAGCCCCAGGTGGCGTTCAACACGGGGAGGACCTCATCATTCTCGAGCTTGGCCGTCTTGAGAGGATTGAGGCTATCGAACGAATCCAGACTATCGACGTTCTGAATGGAGCGCTCGTTCCGCACACCAGTGGTGATTTCCCAGGTGTCGGTATACTTATAGCGTAGCATGCCGTAGAAGGCACGCAATTGCTGACGGGCTTGGTAGGTGTCTGATGGAAGAGTGACCTCTTCAGCAATCAAAAAGCCCTGGCCTAGGGTGTCGCTGAAGCGGATATTCTCGGGGGTGTAGATCTTTTCCAGCGAGTTAACACCTAAGGCAGCTGTTTGTTCACCCGATTCGGCAGGGGTGAAGAAAAATTCTCGGGCACCTGACTGCCGGTCTCGCTCGAGACCGAGCATGCCTGCCTTAACATTCAGTTGATGATCATCATCCTCATAAACCATCGCGGCAAGGTCAAGCTGCACCTCTTGCATGCTTTCGCTGTTATCAAACCATTTGCGACGGAGACGACTGACATCCGATTGATCGTGAACCAATCCTGTGGGGCGCTCGTTGTAGCCATAACTACGTTGGTCGGGGATCTGACGTTTGGTATCGTTATCGGCAAGGCGCCAGCTGAGCGAGAATCGACCATCTTCGGTCAGACTGTGCTCGCCGAAGAGCTGTCGGACCATGAGCTCCCGCTCTTGCCATTGCAGGCGGGTGGTTTGCACATTGTTAGCTGTGGTGTTGGCATTGAAGGAGAACTGCTGATCGACAGCATCGGTCGTCCGACGAAGGACACCAAGCAGACCTCGAAACTTATTGGCGCCAATGTCCGTGCTCAGGGTGGCGATACCACCGGCTTTTATGGTTCTTTCGGATACATCGCCATCTTTACTTTTGATGACGGTGCTGAGGTCGCTGGTCAAATCTCGTTGCAGCCGCTCGTATCGATCCCATTCGTCACCGTATGTCAAGCCGAACGAGTAGCCGATCGGTGTCTGGCCGAGGTTCAGGCGCTCACCGATCGACGCAGAAAAACTGCGGTTGATGGGTGCCGATTGCTCCCGAACATCGTAAGTACGAGGAAATGCTTCGCTCAGCGCCTCGCGCTGCGCACCGGAAAGACCTGTCGTCGCCGTCTGCGTCAGAGATTGCCCTTGCAGGGGCGAAGGCAAAGAGCGGCTACCGTCGTCAGTCCCAAGCCAGTCGGTCTTGCCATGTTTGTAGGTCTTCACGGTGTCTGTGCTGTAACCTGTGCCGAGACTCACCTTACCCTCGAAACGGCTGGGGACCGACTTGGTCCGGAGGATCGCCGTGCCACCACCGAACTCGCCGGGCAGATCGGGTGAATAGCTCTTCTGAACCACGATACTTTCGAGGACTTCTGATGGGAAAAGGTCGAACTGAACCTGACGACGTGCGGGGTCAGGGCTTGGGAGTGACAGACCATTCAAGGTGGTAGCGGAGTATCGTTCGCCGAGGCCTCGGACATAGATTGATTTCCCTCCCAAAAGCGTGATACCCGTCACGCGTCGCAGGGCTGAGCCTGCATCACTGTCACCAGATTTGGTGATTTGCTCGGCGCTCATGACATCTTTCACTTCGCTTGAGCTTCGTCTTTCATCGAGCAGAGCCTTTGCGGAATCCCGCTGGATGCGCTTGCCCCTGATCTGCATCTTTTCTGGCGCGGCTTTCCCCGCTGGCTGGTTCGTCTCGCTTGCGGTCTCGACGGTCGTTCCTTCTTGAGCCCAGATCGAACCATTGAAAAGCCCCAAACTCAAAATCGCACAGGAGGTTAAGTATGTCTTATAACAGAACTTCATGCGTCGTCCTCGTTAGTCGAAGTCTTTAGAGTGATTGACAGGTATTCACGAGCGAGAGCGTCTGATCTTCTGCCGTCCAGCAGCCTTTTTCTATGGCATGGGGACGGATCGTATCGCACCATAGGCGATTGTTCTGCATACGCAGAGCCCGAAGATTACCATTAGGCTGGGCATTGGTATCTTGGTCAGATGCCACCAAAGTCTCTTTCATAAGTGTCTTAAGATTTATTTCGCGAAAGCCCGACTCGGATGGGGCACGGATCTTGAGGAGGTCTGTCGAACAAAAATTAGCCCCAAACTCCTTGATCCAAGAACCGATGGCCTGGTTGCGAGCCGCACCCTGAGCTGCTACGGTATAAGATGGAATGAGATAGAGTGTTCCGTAACCAAGGACATTCAACTTTTCTTCGGTCTCACAAATCGAAACGACTCGGTTGATATCCTGCACCGAATCGAGACCTTCTTTCTGGACAAAATTCCGATACTCTTTCGCCAGATCTGGGAGCTTCTTGCGCAGATCAACGCTAGCTTCGATCTCATCGTTGATGAAGGAATTGAGGCGAGAGTCGTAGCGAATCTGAGCGCCACTATAGAGCCGGAACATCGAGGCAAGGAATGGATCTGCCTCGACGAGTTGGTACGGCGATAGGAGATTGAATGAGGTGTCGCTCAGGTCCGGATTCGCGCCCTGAAGAAGGAGATATTCGATCAGTTGTGGATCTGGCTGTAAAGCTTTGACGGCATAGTGCAGAGGAGTCCAGCCCTTAGCTGATTCCTGCAAGTTGAGGTCGATGCGTGTTGATTTGGCGCTATCGGCGCGGCTGAGTCCTCCGGCATCCTGGCCACGGCCGGTATCACAGGATAGGCGCAAAGGGGGCTGGGCGAGACCTAGCTTACCAATCAGAGCCTTGATGAGGACTTGATCAGCGCGTTGGACGGCGAGGTGGACAATGCCTCGACGCTGACCCTCGAAGGTGACTTCGACATTAGGATTGGCACCCCGATCGAGCGTGTAGAGAAGCACGTCTCGCCATCCATCCTGCAGTTCGGGGGACGCTGCGAAGTACTTCAGGGCTACGAGCCCATAGGGAGTTGTCGCCGAATCGGGAAAGACACGATTGATCTCATCGGGAAAGTAACTCAGCCACGACGCCAAACCCGCTTTTGCTTGAAGGGGATCGCCAGTCTCGAGGCTTTGCTGGAGCGAGACCGTATCTTGTGCGAGGCGTACAGGGATGACTGCGTCGTTTTCTTGCTTCTCGCATGCGGCTGAGCTCAGAACCAAGATGAGAAACAAAGCTAACGTCATCTGCTTCATCATGTCGTTTACCTTTCGTATCTTTCAGACTTCGCATTCAAAATTGGGGCTTTGGATACTTCCAAAGCCCCCGATGTATAACCCTACTGTTATAGATCATTGATGCTCGTCCAGACTGAGCGCCTCAAGGTCGTCGCATCATAAAACCTCAGCGGCTTGTCGACCTACGATCCAGACTTGCCATTGAATCTTGATACGTCTCGCTTTCTGCATCGGTCCGAACGCTTTAAAGCAGATCTTACGCAGATACCTCTTAGCGTAGGCCAACTGTCCATTTTTGGGTCCAGTCGTTTGTGCTGCCACTTAGAGTCTCAACAGCTCCTGCATAGAAGGTTTCTTCGAAGAAAGGATCGACCTGGGTCACATCACTGAAGACCGAGAAGGCTGGTGATGCAGCGTCATTCAACTCGTATCCGGAAAGCAGTGGCTCGGCCACCAGGTTCAAGTCCGAACGACCAAAGATACTCGACACGAGAACGGGATCGGTGGGCTTGTCGTCGAAGTCCTTCGCGCACTTGACAACGATGCCTTCAAACTTAACAGGAGCGTTGGTGAAGGTTTCCGCATCGTCGAGATTGAGACAGGTCGTTGTGAATCCCGTGACGATCGAATTGAAGATACTCACGCCGGTTCCACGACGAAGCAGAATGCCGTTACCGGCTTTCGGTGATCCGCCGATCAAGGTCATGTTAGCGATGACGGGATTGGAGCGAGGAGCTGCTGCGAAGTTATTGACATTGTTGTCAGCTTCGATGCCGTTGTTGCCGTCATCTGTCGCCTGCTTGACCAGTAGAAACTGCGCTTTACCCGTCCAGCCGAAGTCCCAGTCGATGCTGTCGTCCTGGGCTCCCGTCACGACGATATGCTTGAGGTTCACCGTTCCGCCAAACATTTCAATGCCGTCGTCGTTGCTACCGAGGACTTGAATATATTCGATGGTCGTACCGCTGCCGACACTGTTCAGCGTGAGGCCGTTCAGCTCGTTGTCTGGAGAAACTTCAAAGCCTGGATATTCGATGCGGAGATAGCGGAGAACCCCTGAGTTGTCCGCTGGAAGGTTTCCGCCGTAAGCAGCTTCGACGCCACCTTCAGGAGCGTTTTCGCACACAGCACTGCCGGCAACCCGGCATTGGTTCAGAGTCGAGCGGCCATTGAGTACGAGCCCACCCCATTGTCCGCGGGTGGTCTTCCCTGGCTCAAAGCCTGTCATCACCACGGGCTTGTCCGCTGTGCCTAAAACAAAGATTTGAGAACCGCGACGCACAGCAAGGAAATCACGACCGTTGCTGCCTCGAATGGTGGTGCCAGCTTCGATCGTGAGTTTGGCATTGTTACCTTCGTCGCCAACATAGACAGCACCCTGAAGAAGATAGGTATTGTCTGCGGTCAAAGTCGTGTCTGCCAAGAAGGTTGCGGCGAGGCCACAGGCAGGACGCTTCACCAGATCAGAGCCTGGCAGTCCGCCCGGATAGGTGGCGCTCAGGTCTGTGGTACCTTGAGGACAGGCTGCGATCGCGGGAAGTTGCCAGATAGCCACGGCACCAGCGAACAGGACTTTGTGCAAGTTCTTCGAAACCATGTGGTCTCTCCATGAAGGTTAAGGTTATGACCTTGACAGCTGCGGTTTGTACAATGACTCCCTAGCAATCTGCGTAAAGAAATGATGAATTAAGAGAGAATTTAAGCCGCTCGGTGCGGTAAAGAACCTTTTGGTAGGCGTAGGACTAGGTGGTTTTTTTGGCGTAGAGTAGTTCAAGAAGCTTGCTGCGCGGTGCCTTCCGACTGGCCGAAACTCTTCCAGCGCAGCTGGATCGCACTTTGGATCGCAGGATTGATGCTCGGATCGTCTAAGATCCTGCGAATCGTGTCCTTCCAGCGGCTCATCACGGTGGCACTCAGAGGCAGCGTCTGGCCCCTTTGCTGATCAAGAGCGAGCTTACGATCCATGAAGCCGATAAGCAGTTCCTGATTCGCGTCGACGTCGATCAGCGTTTGTGCAAGTGTTTCGATGACTCGCAAAACCTCGCTGTCGCGTCGGGAGTTCAGACCGTGGGCTAGTTGGAAAAGGGCTTCCACCGCTTTGTGCAGGATCAAATCCTGACGGCGTAGGGCAGGAGTTCGACAGGTTGTCGTGATGAGTTCCAGCAATTGAGTGACTCCATCGGCCCCTAACTTTTTGGTCGGCAAACTCGCCAGTAGCAACCAAGCTTCGATGCAGCGCGGGTGACGTGGATCGAGGCAGATCCGTTGCAGCTCATTGACTTGCCTCAGTTCAAGCTTGCGCATGTGAGCGTCATGCAGCTCCTGAGAGGGATAACCGATGAGTTGCACCAAATCCTTTGCTTCTTGGCGAAGGATCGTGAGGTCTTGGGCTCTGAGCTGCAGTCGTGCGTGAAGTTGTTCAGCTTGTTGTACCGCTTTCAAGAGGAGATCGAGGGCCAAATCTTTGGCTCGAAAGCCATTCCAGTCATGTTCTTTCAGAGCTTGCATGACCTTCTGAATTTGGCTGAAATCTGGCGTGCGGTTTAGCTGAATGCTTAAGCGGTCCACCAGAGCCTGTGTCGGTTCGGACAGGGGAAGAGGTGCGAGGTGTGAGCGCAGTTCGTCGAGTGCGTAGTATCTTTGCAAGCGGGGAATCAGATTTTCGAACTTCACGAGAAAAGCTGCAGTCTCACGTGACTTCCCTTGGGTCTGATCAAGCTGTATCGGCCAACGTTCGATTGCGCTCGCGAGGAATGGCGATTCCATGCGCAGACGGTTCCTAGCGGCTTCGCTGATCCAGATAAAGTTGCCAAGCCACTGAGCACTGCTGAGTTGGGCAAGCACACGTTGCCTTTCGCGAGGATTTAAACTCTCCAGTTTGATCTCAATCTGAGCTTGATCCTCAGAGCTTTGCATCGATTGATCGACCCAGTTGTAATCGAGATGGAAGAATCCCTGCAAGCGACCGAAAATCGATTCCACCTGTACCTCCGAAAGGGTCTTTGCTAAATCGGGGTCAAGTAGAGGGAGAAGACGAACCAAGTGCTTTAATCGGCGTTCAACGAGCGGTAGACCGTCGAGATAAAGCACCGTTAGGATCAGGAGAGCTTCGGTGCAACACGCTTGAGAGTCTTCTGGGTCGATGGCAAGCATGATTTGAGAGCCACTGCTATCGAGGCTGAATATCTGTCGACTAAAGGTTCGCTTGATGATTTGCTCGCACTGCATCTGACGGGCTCGATAGAGAAGCGAAGGAAGAAGCGAGCGACATTCTTCGTGAGGATCATGATCGATCATAAGCACGGCAGTCCGGAGGCCGAGCCAAGTTTCACGCTGATCACTATGATAGTTCTTGAGAAAATTACTGACCTTGCCGCGCTGTAGCATCGAAGGACTTTGAACATTGCGCGGAATTTGACTCACACTTTGCCAGGACTTCCAAGCCCAGAGGCAGCAGGGGATCGAATGGAGGGATAGGCAAGCCCAGAGTAACTTCGTGTCCGTTGACGTGTTCTGGGCAAGGTCTACTGCGAGTTCTACGAGCATAGTCTGAACGAGGACGAAGTTCAAGAGCGTCATCAACCAGTGACCCAGTAAAAGAGCACCACGCTCAGGATGCTTGCGCGCTAATTGATTCCAGAGACGGATCCAGAAACGGTGGGTCGCCACACCACGCTGCTGCACAGAAAGGCCGTGCATGATCCAGACCCAGAGGGGATAGGCTGCCAGAATCAGGTAGACCCAGCGGGCGAGACGCAAGCTCGGCTCCTGCAGGCCTTGGAGGGTGAGATTGCGATACTCCCAGAAGATGGCAGCTGCGATGCTGATCCCGAGTAACACAGCTAGGCTGATCCGCTCCGGCCGCGGTAGATGCAGAACCTTGGCAAGAGTTTCATGGAGACCGAGAGCTGAGAAGAAAAGTGCCAAGCTTATAAAGAGGTAGTGAACGGGCGGAGGGAATGGATAGAGAATGCTTTGCTGAACCATGACAAGCAAGATGCTAGCTAGACTGAGCAAAAAGTGAGGGAAAAGATAGCTATCCCAATGACCGATCCTGATCACAGTATTGACGATCCATGTGAGGCCTAAGAGGCTCGTCCAAAGCGTGCCAGTGTAAAGCCCATAAAAGGTCCAGAATTCTCCAAGCTGCATCGACTGAGAGAATAGGGCAGCCGTCATCGCTCCACTCAGGATGCCTGTGCTGGCGACCTGCGTGATCAAGATCGCGAGGTCGGAAGCTGGGGTAGGTTGATGGGACTTGTTATGCATGCTTCAGTTCTACTCGTTTCTTTGTTTCAGCTTGGGGCAGAAGGACCCGAAAACAGCTGCCCTTGTGCAGTTGGCTCTCAACCTCGATCAAACCTCCAAGGTCCTGAATGATACCGTGACAGATGGAGAGTCCCAAACCAGTACCTTCACCTTCCGATTTACTGGTAAAGAAGGGATCGAAAATCTTTTTGATGTGTTCAGCTGGGATCCCCACTCCTGTGTCGATTACTTCGACGACCGACCAGCTCCCGCGCGGATCATCAAGTAGCTCTGACCTCAGAGTGAGTGTGCCTCCGTCGGGCATTGCTTGAATCGCGTTTTGAATCAGATTGAGAAAGACTTGAATGATCTTGTTGCGATTCCCGTGAGCTGGAGCTCCTTCGGGCCTCCATTGTTTGACGACATCAATGCGTTCAAACGCACCCCCTACGCTACAAAAACGCATTGCAGATTCCACGGCCTCGTGGAGTTCTAAACGATCATGTTGCCCATGTTCTTCAACTGCCGGCTGCTTGCGAGCAAAGTCGAGCAAACTCTCGACGATGGTTTTACAGCGCTTTGCGGCGGATTCGATCTCCACCACATCCTGATAGTGCTCGCTGGATTGATCCATGTTACGGAGCAGCATCTGGGCAAACAGGAGAATACCTGCAAGGGGGTTGTTTAGTTCGTGAGCAATCCCACCAGCGAGGAGGCCGATGGAAGCCAGCTTCTCGTGCTGCACAAGTTGATTTTGTAATTGCTTGGCGAGTGTCCGATCGCGATAGATGTGAAGTGAGCCTTCTAATTGACCATTGGCATCGAGTATGGGCTGGGTTGTGACCTCGTAAAAGCGACCACCATAGAGCTGCTTCAGTTCAAAAGTTTCGGGAGTACGGTTGGCTAAACTATCGAGGAGACGGCAGCCAGGACAGGGCCCGTCACGATGGGCAAACATTTCATAGCACTTCTTGCCGATGACCTGTTTCACATCCCGATTTGCGTGGCTCGCTAGTGCCTTATTGACTTGTATGATCTGAAAATTCTGATCGATCAGCATCAAGGGATCGACGATTGCATCGACTGTCGACATCCACCGCCGCTTAAGGCCTTCGACGAACTCGATGCTATCCTTGCTCATCATCTGCTTTTTGGACATCTACCCAACCCTTTCATTGGAACTCGATCCTCGGCGACATGTGTATCGGAGCGGGGTGGGGGACTTTAAGGGGTGTTTTTTGCCGGTTGAAGTGCGATTCCCTCCAAAAAGACCTCACGTCTATCGTCGCGCTGCCGAGGAGAAGATTAGGAGTGCTTCATGCCACGTATCGTGATGATTCTGATGCTCATCTGCCTCGGACTCGCTAGGACCGCGAGGGGGGAGGAGGTACCACGTGTCCATGCGGGGATGCTAGACCTTCGCTCTTGGGATTTTGCCGAAAAAGGCGGAGTTTCACTAGAGGGTTCATGGTTCTTTCTGCCAAACATCCTCGCTGAGGGTAGCGAGGCGCTCAACCGTCTTCCCGAGGCACGGCCCATCCAGGTGCCCAGTTTGGTGAACCCTCATGTTGTATACGCAGCCGAGGCTGATATAACCCACGGGACCTATCTACTTCGCCTTCGCTTTCAAGCTCCAGAATCTTGGCTAGGGCTCAGAGTCTGGTTGATCATGGGTGCCTGGCGCCTCTATGCCTACGATCCTGTCACAAAGCAGAACTGGCTTCTTGGGGAAAGTGGACGGGTCTCCCCTGACATTGAGGGCACCCAGGTCGTCATCAAAGACAAAATCCTGCCTTTTGCTCCTTCTGCAGTCGGTGAACAGGAGCTTTGGCTCATGCTGCAGATCAGTTCCCATACCCACGCTCCAGGTGTCATCGCGGCGCCGCGCTTTGGTCTGTATGAGACGATGCAGGATGAGGAGGCGATGAGGGAGATGGAGCGTGCGCTGCTCATGGGAGGCTTCGTCACAATCGCCCTCTATTGTTTGGCCCTGTTTTTCTTTCGACCCCTCGATCAAGCGAACCTATGGGCTTCGCTCCTCGCATGGGCTCTGTTCTTCCGTTACATCAGCACCGAATGGTTGGTTTACCGGATCGTGGACCCATACCCAGGCTTGGAGTTAGCCAATCGCATGGCCATGAACTATGTGTCCCATCTCTGCACCGTGCTGCTTAGCCTTTTTCTGTACAGCCTCTACCCCTGGCGAAGTATGAAGTGGGTGGTTTGGAGTATAGCCGCAACCAATCTGAGTATGCTTCTGGGCTTTTTTATACTGGGTGCCGAACGGATGATGAGTCTAACCGGCGTTTTCGTATACGCAGCCGTATGCATCAATATTCCGAGCCTGATTCTGGCCGTTTTTTACCTGCTCTATCGTCGAGCGCAGGACGTCATCTGGATCTTTGCGGGATACGTGACTCTCGGTATCGCCGCGTTCAACGACTACTTTATGTTCTACCATGGAATTCCGAGCATCTACCTCTTGCATTACGCGGTTCTCGCTTTGACCTTTTGGCAAAGCCTGCTCACGGGTCGCCGCTTTGCACGCACCTACCGACAGAATGAAGAGCTCTTGCAAGAAATCAGCGAGAAGGAGCGAGCACGGACTCTCTTCTTCCACAATACATCCCACGAGCTGCGAACACCCTTGAATGGTATGATAGGTTTTCTGCAATTACTTCTCAGCGGGCGCTTTGGGGAGCAGAGTCTGCAGGCTAGAGAGCAGCTTGGAAAATGTATCCGACTGGCAGAATCGTTGAAAAATCAAGTGAACACTATTCTCGATCTTGCTAAGTCCAAACGGGGGAATCTGGCCCTCAGTAACAGCAGATTTTCGCTCGAACAGATGTCTCGCGAAGCCCATGACCTCGCCGAGGGGCTCCTACTGAAGCATACCCAGAACTCATTCGAGTTTATCAAAGAATGGGATCGTGACCATGAAACCTTTATTGGAGACCGGGATAAAGTCGCAACAATTATGAGAAATTTGCTCGGCAACGCCTTTAAATTTGTCGATCCCAAGCGTCCAAACCACGTACGGATCCAGATCGAACGGCATCCAGGACTACTTCGTATCGAGGTTCAAGATACGGGTATCGGGATCCCAGGGGATCAAGTCAACCGGATCTTCGATGAATTTGCTCAGGTAGCAGCTGATGCGCGACGCAGTTATGAAGGAACTGGTTTGGGTTTGTCTATGGTGCGTAATCTCGTTCAGCTTATGGGTGGTAAGATAGAAGTTCACTCAGAGGTCGGCGTAGGCTCTCGCTTTAGCGTGGAGATCCCAGAGCAGACCCAGGTCGATGTTCTGAACGCCCCCCTTAACGAGCTCCCACCCCGTCATTTAGATCTGACTGCGCGTCAAGGTAAGGAGCGTCCTCGTCTCATCCCGGCTAGACACGATCTTGAGATGCCGTTGATCTTAGTCGTCGATGACCATGAGATCAACTGTGAAGTGATACAGCACCTGCTTGAAGCTCATGGCTACAGGGTGTCGCTTGCATATGGCGGGCAAGAAGCACTCGATAAAGCCCGTCTCGAGCGACCCGATCTTATGCTGCTCGATATGATGATGCCGCAAGTCTCCGGTGAAGACGTGCTTCGGGCTATGAAGGTTGATCAGCGTCTGGATGATATACCAGTTATACTCTTGACGGCCAGGGCGAGCGACGACGATCGTTTGTATGGCTTAAGCCTGGGAGCAGACGATTATCTCGCTAAGCCTTTACACCACGAGGAACTGATCTTTCGTGTGCGTAATCTACTGCAAAGAATCGAGCTTTCCAAACGTTTGACGCTTGCTGAGGAGCGTGAAAAACTGGCCCAAATGGGTGAGTTGTTGGGAGAGCTAGGACACGAGCTCAAGAACATTTTTCATGTAGCAGGTTTCGGTGTTCAGATTGATGCAAACGTATTGACATCGATCATTCGTCGTCTGCCCCTGGCAGCGGAACCTTGGCCTCAGGCAGCTGCTGAACTGGGCGCAGGCAGAACGGAGGATGTAAAGGTCGAACAGGAGCAAATGCCTCTTGGTCCGGGGGCAACACCACTGCTCATGTCTCTGCGTATGCGCTTGGGTTATCTTCCTGTGAGCCTAAATGACAAGATTCAGATCTGGCAAGCTGTTCAGCGATTATCGTCTGATGATCAGGAGCATTGTGAAAATGTCCTAGGCTTGGTTCGGGCTTACCAACTACTGCAGTTACAACTCACTAAGGCCAGTGAGCTTATTTTGAGTATGCTTGATTTCAGCCGTAATCATGAAGAGAAGATGAGATGTGACTGGAAGACGACGTTTGCGATGACAATTCGTCTGCTCAAGCCCCGCATTCATAGATTACACATTAGGCTCCACGAGCAGTCCCCTGAAGTTTTCATTTTTATGTCATCACAGCACTTGATGCAGGTTCTGATCAACCTGCTCGCAAATGCCGCGGATGCAGTGGCTTCACGGCCAGGGTCAGATCGTTGGATCGAGGTGAAGGTAAGCGTCGAAAATCAAACTGTAGTCATCCAGCTTCGGAATGGAGGTCCTCTGATACCAGAGACCGTTGCGAGCCGCATGTTCGATCGAGGCTTCAGCACCAAGGGTCAACTTGGGAGTGGACTTGGCCTGTCGATCAGTCGAAGGCTGATCGAACGGGCTCGAGGGTCCCTGAATCTAGAGCCTCGAGACGAACATCCCTGCTTTGTGATTCGCATTCCTGGTGCCGCTTCAGGCCTCCAGTCCCTTAGCGACCGGGATTCGTCCTCGGTAGGCTCGCTTAAGAATTGAATTCGATGCACGCTGGTGGTCCGCCTTTCGCCCGCCACTCCGTGGTAAAATACTCCACAGTTCGACCGGTGATTCCATCACAGCTAGGTATGAGCGAGAGGGGGAAAGAGTGGCGAACCCAAGACCGTGTTTCCATGTATTTCGCCTGTTTTTCCTCAGGACTTGCTTGCTTCAGTTGCAAACGAACGGGTGTGCTGCCGTCACACTAGCTCTTTTGCCGTGGGTACTTCCAGTTGACTTGGCGTGGTCGGCAGAGAAGAGTCCTGAGGTGTCTATGACACGTGAGGAGACGGAGGCCTCGGACGGGACGATCGATCTGAGCTTCTCCTATGCGCAGGCCATAAGTCCCAGGGATGATATCATGAGGCTAGCCAGTTTTTATCGAACACGACTCGAATGTCATCGGAGTTTTCTGGACGGCTTAGGCGTGTTGTACGAATTTATGCCAGCGATGGAGCGAACTTCGCTTTTTGAGCAAGAACGTTTGACGATGCAGCGTCAGACCTGGGGCTGGACATTTAAAGGCGATTTGCTCGAAGCTACAGGTGGGATGCTCTCTCAGCTGAGCTTCCAACCACGGCTAGGGCTCCTCGATCTCGACTATCGCGTTTCAACCATCGATGGGAAAGGGCAGGATCAGACAGCCCGGTTTGAAACCATGGGTAATCTAGCGATCGGCCTTCACATCGGTGTCAGCCGTCGCTTTGTCTCTCTTGGACATGAGATATCGGGTTCCTATGATCGCACCACTCTTGGTGCTCGAGGAAGTCAAGATGCCAGTGTTGTCAGTCAAAAGCTTGGTTACCGTCTGTCCTACGTGATCCAACGAGAGCGCTGGTTTCAGATCAGTCTCGTCGCTTTTGGGGATGGAGAGCGCTTGGTCATCAACCGTGATCCCCTTTATGTCCTCAGAGATGCCGTCGCGGGACTTTATGAAGTGACGTTCCGCTTCATTCATATCGGGGGAGGAATGGTTCTTTCCTGGTAAACAGCAAAGGCGAAGGCTTAGAGTCAAGCCTTCGCCTTGGTGGGGAGGACTCGCGGTCTTTAGTGGGCAAAGGAAAGTTCGTGAGTCTCAGCTTCTGTGACTTTTTTTAACTTCTCGAACAACTCGTCCCGACCCTCAGCATTGTCATCCGGATGCTTCCAGACCAATGCGTGCATGAGGACGGCATCCATATGCTCGACCGGAACAATACTGAGATCTTTCAGAATGTTTTTGGGAATATCGATCAGATCCTTCTCGTTATCCTTGGGAAGAATGATCTTCCGGATACCGCCGCGATGGGCTGCTAGGATTTTCTCTTTGAGACCACCGATGGCGAGGACCCGACCGCGTAGAGTGATTTCCCCTGTCATGGCAACATCCTTGCTGACAGGGCGCAGGGTCAGAGCACTGGTGAGCGCTGTGGCCATCGTGATACCCGCGCTGGGACCATCTTTGGGTATCGCACCCTCGGGCACGTGGATATGGATATCAACTTTGGTATAAAAATCCTCCGCGATGCTGAGGAACTTGGCTCGCGAACGGACATAGCTAAGAGCAGCCTGGGCCGACTCTTGCATGACCTCACCGAGCTTGCCCGTGATGATCAACTTCCCATTACCTGGCACAACGGTGACCTCGGAAACAAGGAGGTCACCGCCTACTTCAGTCCAAGCCATACCAGTACAGATACCAACTTCATGATGGGAATTCTGATAGCCGATTCGGTACTTTCTTGGGCCTATGTATTTGTTGATGCTCTTCTCGTTGATTTTTTCACTGATGGTATTTGGATCGAGTTTAAGGCGTTCCTTGAGTGGTTTGAAGTCCTTACTTTCGGACTTAGCTTTCGATTCCTCATGAGCTTCGGCTTCGATCTTGCGCATATGCTTGCGAGCAACCTTGCGGCAGACCGAAGCAATTTCCCGCTCGAGATTCCTCACCCCTGACTCACGGGTGTAGTAGCGAATCAATTCCGATACTGCCTTGGGGATAAAGGTCACGTCTTGATTGTCGAGACCGTTCTCCTTGAGTTGCTTAGGTACCAGGTACTGATTAGCGATCGAGAGCTTTTCCTCTTCGGTGTAGCCAGCAAGTGAAATCACTTCCATTCGATCCAATAAGGGCCGTGGTATCGTGTGGAGTGAGTTAGCCGTTGCTAAGAAGAGAACCTTTGACAGATCGTAATCGAGGTCGAGATAGTGATCGTTGAAAGTATGGTTTTGCTCAGGGTCCAAAACTTCGAGCAGTGCGGACGATGGGTCGCCACGGAAATCCTGCGACAGCTTATCGATCTCGTCGAGCAGAATGACGGGATTCGACTTGCCCGCTTTCTTCAAGGCGTGAACCACTTTACCAGGCATCGAGCCGATATAGGTACGGCGGTGACCACGGATCTCGGCTTCGTCACGAACACCGCCGAGAGCAACTCGCACGAACCGTCGACCAGTGGCGGTCGCGACACTGCGCGCGAGAGACGTTTTACCAACACCCGGAGGTCCAACGAGACAGAGAATCGGACCCTTCATGTCATCAACTAGGGTGCGCACAGACAGGTATTCGAGGATACGATCCTTGACCTTTTCAAGTCCGTAGTGATCCCGGTTGAGAACGTCTTCGGCGTAAAGAGTGTCACGGATCTCTTCAGAATAGTCATTCCAGGGTAGAGTCAATACGGTATCGATATAGTTCCGAACGACCGTGGCTTCCGCTGACATGGGCGACATGTGCTTCAGCTTCTTCAGCTCTTTGGTGAGCTTTTCGCGAGCTTCATCTGATAGCTTTTTGGTTTTAATTTGATTCTCGAGTTCAGCGATTTCGGCACGACCATCATCGCGATCACCAAGTTCCTTCTGAATCGCCTGCATCTGTTCGTTGAGATAGTATTCTTTCTGAGTCTTCTCCATCTGACGTTTGACTCGGGCTCTAATTTTCTTTTCGACACGCATGATCTCGATTTCAGACTGAATGTAACCGTAGAGATCTTCCAGGCGCTTAGCAGGATTAGTCTCTTCCAGCAGTCTTTGCTTATCCTGAAGCTTGAGGTTCGAAAGGTGAGCCACAAGAGTGTCAGCTAGTTTCGATTCGTCTTCCATCGAAGCGATCGACAGTAGCATTTCGGGGGGGATGCGTTTGTTTAAGCGAACGTAGTTGTCAAAAGACATTTTCACAGTGCGAACCAGCGCCTCGTTCTCCACACCTTGGCTGCGGACCTCGGGGAGTGGCTCAGCTCGTACCAGGAAAAAGTCATCGGTTTGCACAAATTCAAGAATTTTGGCACGCTTTTGCCCTTCTACCAGCACTTTTACGGTTCCGTCCGGTAGGCGAAGGAGCTGCAGAATTGTCGAAATAGTGCCGACTGTATAGATATCTTCGGGTGATGGCTCATTCGTTTTCGCTTTGACTTGCGCGGCTAGGAGGATTTCTTTGCTGCCGCTCATTGCCTGCTCAAGGGCTTGGATGGATTTTTCCCGACCCACAAAAAGAGGAACGACCGTCGAAGGGAAAACTAGAATGTCACGCAGAGGGAGTAACGGTATTCTGACGGCCTCTGGCTTGGTAACAGGGTCTCTAGACTCATCCGACATAAAGTCTCCCTCCTCATGAGTGCGCGCGCGTCACCAGGGGGTGCTCCTGGTATCGCCATGGGTCGCTATGCTTGATGATCTCATATATGTATCTTAGCGCAATAAATATGAGGAAGACAGCCCTTATTACGGCGTGTAAACAAATCAGGAGCAACCCGGGCTCGTCTCTTGCCAAAGTTCCTACCGAGACGGAGTTGCTGTCGGCTTTTCGACTCCGAGGCGATGCCGACTGCTGGTGAAAACGTTTAGCTGATGCAGAGGACTCTCGCTTCCCATGCTGACTCGCGGCGATCAAGCATGAAGGCAGTCTTGTCTGGAGCTCTTGACTGATTCTTTCGCATGGGTTTGGCCTCCACACTCGTTGGATCTTACCCGAATAGCTCTCGGTAAAGTGCCCGCCTCCAATAAAAAAAGGCCCCGGAGAGCCTTCGTTGCGGATGAATTCAAGGACGGGTGACGGCTCAATTGCCGCCTGTCCCGAAGTCACGGTCTTTGGACTCGCGAGCTGCTGCAGCATTGAAGGCCGCGAGCTCTTCCGGAGTGCGATAGACGACGATCGGCTGGGAACCGTTGATCACGAGCTCTTCGGTGATAATGACTTCTTTGATCGATTTCTCGGAAGGTATCTCGTACATGATTTCGAGCATCCCTTCTTCAAGGATCGCCCGGAGACCGCGAGCTCCCGTCTTGCGTTTCAGAGCTTCCTTCACGACGGCACGCAGCGCACCCTCGGTGAACTTGAGGTTCACACTCTCGAAGTCGAACAGTCTCTGGAACTGCTTAACGATAGCATTCTTCGGTTTGGTGAGGATGTCGATCATCGCCTCTTCCGTAAGCTGTGCAAGCGAACAGATCACAGGAAGACGACCGATGAATTCTGGGATCAAACCGAATTTGGCCAAGTCAGCCGTTGTCACCTTATTGAGCAAATCTGTCACATTACGCTCACGCTTCGAGAGGATTTCTGCACCGAAGCCGAGAGAAGAAGTCTCTATCCGCTGTGCGACAATGTCTTCGAGGCCCGCGAAGGCTCCCCCGCAGATAAAGAGAACATTCGTCGTATCGACCTGCAGGAACTCCTGCTGGGGGTGTTTACGACCACCCCGCGGGGGTACGTTAGCGATTGTTCCCTCGATGATTTTCAGCAGAGCTTGCTGCACACCTTCGCCGGAGACATCGCGAGTGATGGAAGGGTTGTCACCCTTACGAGCGATCTTGTCGATTTCATCGATGTAGGCTATACCGCGCTGCGCCAGTTCGACGTCATAATCAGCATTTTGGAGCAGATTCAGGATGATGTTCTCGACGTCCTCACCGACATAGCCTGCTTCCGTGAGGTTGGTTGCGTCCGAGATTGTAAACGGCACGTTCAGAATGCGCGCGAGGGTCTGGGCCAGGAGCGTTTTGCCACTTCCCGTGGGACCAATGAGCAGGATGTTCGATTTGGTAAGTTCGACCTCGTCGCCGCTGCCCTTGTGATCGATACGCTTATAGTGGTTGTGTACCGCGACCGAGAGAATCTTCTTCGCACGCTCCTGGCCGATGACATACTCGTCCAGAATGCGCTTGATGTCCTTTGGATTCGGAATCTTATTGCTGGGATTCAGCAACTCTTCCTTCTCCACCTCTTCGGCGATGATATCGTTGCAAAGCTGAATGCACTCGTCGCAGATGTAAACGTTGGGACCTGCGATCAGCTTCTTGACCTCTTTCTGACCTTTGCCACAGAAGCTGCAGTGCAGACCGCTGTCTTTGCTGGCCATATGCTCTCTCTCCCTTCAGGATCTGCTTCGAGGTCCAGCCATGAGGTGGCCAGGATCAAACCTCGCGGGCATTCTTGGTTAATCCTTCTTCGGCTTTTTGGCCGGAGAAATGATGGTGTCAACAATTCCGTATTCTTTGGCCTGCTCGGCGCTCATGAAGAAGTCACGGTCGATGTCCTTGTTGATTTGGTCGACCTTACGTCCCGTATGGTGCGACAGAATGCTTGACATCTTTTGCTTCATTTTGATGATTTCTTGGGCGTGTATGTCGATGTCGGTCGCCTGTCCACCGGCACCGCCAAGGGGCTGGTGAATCATGATCCGAGCATTCGGCAGCGCATGACGCTTGCCAGGAGCGCCTGCTGCGAGCAACCAAGCTCCCATGCTTGCGCACTGACCGATGCAGTAGGTTCTTACATCGGGGCGGATCAGCTGCATGCAGTCGTAGATCGCGAGCCCCGCCGTGACCGAACCCCCCGGGGAGTTGATGTAAAAACTGATGTCCTTCTCAGGGTCCACGCTCTCGAGATAAAGCAGCTGTGCAACTATGACGTTTGCAATCTCGTCGTAAATTGGGGAGCCCAACATCACGATCCGCTCCTGGAGCAAACGTGAGTAAATGTCCCAGGATCGTTCGCCTCGATTCGTTTGTTCAACGACAACAGGTACAAGTGCCATTGCAACATCCTCATTCAGCACTGGTTGACGCTTCCCGTATTGATCCGCAGTTTTCTTTGCAGTTGTCAATACATACATGGTTTAACTTAAGCCACATCCGGTCCAAAGACAAGATGCTTCCACATTGTGTTTCGTCGGAGTGTCTAAAGTCTTTAGTCAAAAAAAAATTCCTAGCGGCACAGGCCGACTAGGAAGGATTGTATCAGAAAGGATCTAGCAAATTAATAAGTTGTTAGCCCAGCGTCGCACCAGCTTCTTTCGTCTCGGTAATATTTGCATGGCTGATGATGAAGTCAAGTGCCTTCTTAAAGAGCAGCGACTCCCTCGCGTGCGGGCCCATAGAGGCTTTGATGCTTTCAAGGAGTTTCGGATCAGGAGTCTGCGCACTCATACCGCTGCCGGCCATAAACTCGCGTGCGTAGGTATCGAAGTCTTCCTCGTTGACCAGAATCTTCTCGGATTTGATGACTTCAGAGAGAATCAGCGTATTACGGGCGCGTTGTTTCGCGCTATCGCGGAGTTTTCTCCGTTCTTCAGCATTAGCCTTGGCAGCCTTTTTTTCTTTGTCAGAAGAAAAGTCCATCTCCTCGAACATACTATCGATCACCTGATCGACCATCGAGGGTGGGACGTCGAACTGATTTTTACTAGAGAGCTGCTCGAAAATGTCTGTCTCGAGCTGATTGCGGCGGTGGCTCTCAGCTTGTCGGACCAGACGCTCTTTGATGTTGGCCCTGAGGGCTTCGAGGTTGTCGAGTCCCATGTCCTTGGCGAGTTCGTCATTCACTTCGGGTAGGCTGATCTCCATGATCCCATCCAGCTTGACGGTCGCTTCTGCGGTTTTGCCAATCTGGCCCTTATCGTGAACATGCTCAGGTACGACGATCTTAAGGCGTCTTTCCTCTCCGACCTTCATGCCGACGAGACCCTCTTCCAGCTCGGGGAGGAGATAGTTTTTACCCAGCTCCACCGGCACTTTCTCAAATGTGAACTCAGGGAAGACCGTGCCTTCGATCTCAGCTTTCTGACTGATAGTGATAATTTGGCCTTGTGTGGCGGTGACGTCCGCGGCGGCCTCTTTAGTTTTGGCATGGCGACGCTGGATGAACTCGAGCTCACGTTCGACATCAGCATCGGTGACCTCGGAAACCCGACAGGTGAGAGTCAGCGACTTGTAGCCATCGATCGTCAGAGCCGGCATGACATCGACCAGGGCACTGAAGACATAGTCGGCATCTTCTTTCGGCAAATCCATGCTCTCGAGGACAGGGGCTGCGATGGGACGCAGGTCTTCCTTTTCTATCGCATCAAAGAGGTGGTTACGGACGAGTTGGTCAGCTACGTCGTAGGCAACGGATCCACCATAGAATTTTTTGATTACGTTCAGAGGAGCTTTTCCGGGACGGAAGCCGTTGATCCGAGCTTTTTTCTGTATATTGCGATAAACGGAATCAAAGGCACTTTTGACATCGCTGGCAGAAAGTTCCACCCGAATACGCCGCTGGACTGTATTTACTTCTTCAACGAGAGCCTTCATAAGACATCCTTTTTTGGATACACCTCTGCGTGCGTGCAAATGACGGCTCTGGTGCCGTCACCATGAAAAGTCTGCAAATTATAGTGGCTCCCCCGTCTTTGTCAACCTCCTAGCTGACGGGGAAGGGACCGTGGGACCGTCTTCGATCAGGCTCAGAGGTGGAGGGGGACTCTAGGAGGAAGAGCCGAGCTATAATGCTGAAACACCTTGCGGCGCGAGCGGAGAGCTTATGATCGTTGAAATCGATAAAGAATTGGAAGACATTTTTCCTCGGTATCTTCAGTCAAGACGGGAAGATGTGAAGCGCTTTCAGGCCGCCTTGGCGATTCAGGACTTTGAGTCCCTCCGGAACCTAGCCCATAAGATCGTCGGCAATGCATCCTCATATGGTCTTCTGCCTTTGGGTGAGATAGCAAGAAGATTAGAAAACTACGCTCGCGATTCCGAGTTGGAGTCTTGCGAACGCGAAGTCCAAGCCCTCCAGGCCTATATCTCGGCCATAGAACCCAAATTTGTTTGAAGATTTCTCAACGTTTGCCTCGTCGCTGCCGATAGGTCCGCAAGAAGGACAGAGTGTTCACCTATCCAAGAGGACGGCGCCGTGTGGTCCTGGTTGCGACCGCGCAAATTGCAAGTGCTGCTGAGTGGTCCGCTGCTAGGCATGGGCTTGCTCACTCTGGTCTTTGTGTCCTGGTTGGCTCTGCAGATGTCCTACACTTTCCTCAGCACCTTGGCCATCGAAAGTGCCGAACACGCGCTCTCTGTTGCGAAACGCGAACTCCTTCGAAGCGGGCTGGCTCCGCGGGAGGGACGCTGGACAGCTCTCGATCGGAATCTCAGGGCATCCGAAAGTGGAGCCATCGTCCTCGTGATGGATCAGCAAGGTCGTATCCTGGCAAATTCGTCCTATCAGAGCGAAGTCCTTTATCAAGGCTTGGCCAAGGCGGAAAATGCCCTTGAACATCCGGACTGTCTCATCCGTTGTCCAGCACAGGAGGCCCACGATCGCTTGGGGACGCTTGGACTGTTGGTGGATGTCCAAGCTTTCCATACGGAAGGTCCGCTCGGCAGACTCTATGCAGCCCTTGGCCGTCATGGGCCGTGGGTGGTGATGGCGATAGCGGGTGAAGAGCGTTATGGACGTTTTTTGGAGCGCTTCCGAGACGATATCATCTGGGGCGTAGGTTTGCTTTTGATGTTTGTGATCTGCTTCAGTCACATGGTGTCCCGTCAGGTCACTCAACCCATCCTCGAGCTCAACGAGGCAGCAAAGCAAGTTGCAGATGGTAACTTTGAACAACTTCTCCGTTTTCAGCGACACGATGAAATTGGAGAACTGTCGCAATCGATGAGTCGAATGGGACAGAGGCTTCGTGGTCTCGTCAAGGATCTCGAGGGACAGGTCGAGAAACGGACGGCCGAGCTACAGGATGTTATCGAGCGGTTTGCCCGCACGAATCAGGAGCTCGAACGAGCAAACGGCACCAAAGACCGGATTTTCTCAATCATTGCCCACGATCTTAAAAGTCCCTTTAATGCCCTCAAAGGTTACAGCGGTATCATCAACGACAGCTTCGCTTCGTTGCAGCCGGACCAGCTTAAAGAGATGATCGAGAAAATTTCCGTTTCATCGGAAGAAGCTCATGGGCTGCTGGAGAACCTCTTACACTGGGCTATGATGCAGAGTGGAAGTTTGCGGGCCAACTGGAATCACTGTAACCTTCGCGATATCGTGCTTGAAGTCGTCGATCTCATGAGAGTCAACGCGAAGGTCAAACACATCCAGCTCGAGATGCAGGTCAGTCCGGAAACATGGATCTTTGCGGATCGCATCATGGTCGCGACGGTCATTCGCAATCTGATTGCCAATGCTTTGAAGTTTACCTACGAGGGGCGTGGCAGGGTCACGATCAAAGCCTACGAGGAAAAAGATCGCGTCATCATGCTTATAGTGGACAATGGCGTAGGCATGCGGGTCGAAGCTGTGCAAAAGATCTTACGTCGAGACCTCCTTGGCTCCGAACGAGGAACGGCCGAAGAGCGCGGGACAGGTCTCGGGCTCCAACTTGTGCACGAGTTTATCCTCCTCAATCAGGGGCAGCTTGATCTCGACAGCCACCCGGGTGAGGGGTCGCGCTTTATCATCAACTGGAAGAGAGGCCAGGGAACGAGTCGGTTGATCGGTCAAACTGGCAGCAATCTCCATATTCTCTATATAGATGACGCCGAAGACAACCACGACCTCGTCCGTATCTATCTCAAAGAGTTCCCCTGGAAGCTCGAGTTTGCTCTCGATGGTCGGGAGGGGCTCAAGCACTTCTTAGATGGTAATTTCGACGTGGTTCTCATGGACTTGAACATGCCTGGTATGAATGGGATCGAAGCGACAAAAAAGTTACGCGCTGCCGAACGCGACGAGGGGCGAGCCCGATCCGTGGTGATCGCCTTCACCTCCTCTCTGCTGCAGAGCGATATCGATGCTGCGATCGAGGCTGGTTGTGATGCCTATCTTGTCAAACCCATCAAAAAGCAGAACTTGATTCATGTCCTGCAACGTTATGCCAAACTTCCTTTACAACAGGGATGAAGAGGACCGATGCCGCGAATCGTCTTCATATTGACGCTACTGTTGCTCGGCATGCTGCCAAGAGCGATGGCTTCGACCCATATTCGCTATGACTTGCGCCTGGATGTGACGGAAGCTGATCTTCAACTGCGATCCTCAGCTCGGGCCGTCGTCCGCATCCAAAGCTCAGATCTCAAAGTCGGACAGTGTCTCTATGTGCCCCTGCATGATCCCATGAGTGAACGGATTGCAGGGCAGCAGATGCTACGGGGAAAGAGCGTCCAGGACATGGCTGCCAGGCAGAAGGGGACAATCACCTGGGTGCGTCCCCAAGACTTGCGAGAGTTGAGGCCCTTCCTCTACCAGATCCAGAAGCTCGACGCGGATGGTGCTCTGACCCTCGCCTATTCTCTTACACTGCCTGGTTGGAAGGATCGCGAGGGACATGTACGTCTCATGACCCAGTTCTATCCGCAGCTTCTCGCACGTTGTCCAGGTGAGAGCGAGCAACCATACTTCGCACCTTCGAGCACGGCGAGCTTTCACATGGTACTCGACAAGCCTGAGTCCTGGCAGGCTTTGGCACCTGGGGTGCGGGACGGTCTGAGCTGGACCTATCAAGGTCCAGCTTTCACTCTTGTCCTTTACAAGCAGGGACAGGTTCACGAGCTGAAAGATGAGCACGGTCGTATGCTCCTCCTTTATCGTTCCCCAACCTTCGTGGATCTAGCGCCTCAATTGAATCGGGCACTGCTGTTTTTCGAAACGATCATGGGTTGGCGCCCGTCCCCTGATATGCTTCTGGTCGAGACTGATGACTTTGAACCCTTGCGTACTCCGGGCCTCATCACACTCAATTGCCCTCAGCAAGCAGGGATGCGCTACATTCAAGAAAAACTCCTGAATTGGAGTGTATGGCAGTTAGCGCAAGCTGTAGCCGAACAATGGTTCGGCCTCGCTCTGCGCCCTGCACACCTAGAAGACTTATGGTTAGTTCAAGGTTTCGCAGATCACTTGACTCTTCTCTTCGTCGAAACCGAACGCTTGCTCGGCAATCTCTTCGTCGGTAAGGACGGAGAGGAGGCCTATCTGCGCCTCAGTTATCGCCAGGCTCAAGATTTACTCGCCGCCCTGCTATCCTTGCTTTATCCCCACAATGCTCTAGTCGACGAGAGCCTCGAATCCATGGAGATCGATGGGCTCAGACCTGCCTATGCGTTTGTTCGGCACTCCCAGGCTCTCCGTTACATTCATTGGTTACTCAAGGACCCCGCTTTTGGGCAATGGTTGCAGGTCATAGGTCAAACGTTCCGCAACCAAGTGATGACACCTGTCGCTGTGCTGGAGACTTTGGAAACTTTCCAAGCGGAAACGGCCGCCGACGATCTCCGTCACTACTGGCAGGCCAATGTCTGGCCTGACTTTGCACTCGATGAGATTGAGGTGGATCCAGAGAACCAGGGAAGTATCGTTCGGGTCAGCCAGCAGAGTCAGCTTCAGGTTAGCTTCGATGTGAGCATCAAAACCAAGGATGGATATCGCATCAGCCAATACATAGGCTCGGATCAGCGCGTCAGCGAGGTGCGCTTGGCCGTACCTCCGGATCAAATTGAACGGATCGAGCTGAATCCTCAGGAGTCGATCTATGACATGGATCGCTACAACAACAGCAACCGTTGGCCAGGTCTCTCGCTTTTTCCAGGTCAAGCACGCACACTCGAAAATGATGCCTATACGATACTGTGGGTGCCTTTTGCTTCCAAGCTTCCCGGCCAAGCTCTTTCTGTGCAAATGGGGTGGCAGATGTTTCGTTATGTGGGATCGGGGCTCACGGGTTTCGCTCTCTATCAGCCTGAAGAACAGGACGGAGGCTATCGACTTTCTTACCGTCATAGTCTGACCAATCAAGCCATGTTTCTCAGTCTATCGATCGGCGAGAATGATGGTCAAGCTTTGAAAGGAGAGCGTCTATGGGACCTGGGACTCATCAAGCGACCCTTATGGTCTGGGTATCCAGCGGTGGCAGTCGGTACACGTCTTCGATTCCGTCAGACTCTCGGCTTGCCGGAAGAAAATCATGTGACCACCGCGATGCGCTTCATTCATAAGACAGATCGATCCGTGGCCTGCAATTGGGATTTCGAAGTTGAATCCGAGTTCAGCACCTACGTCCCTTCGGACGCCTTTGATTACCAGCGTGACTATGGAATACTCCGCGGGATCTGTGAGTATCCTGAGGTTCAGCTCAGGGCGCGAGTCTTCTTAGGGAGCAGTCGGCGCTCAGGTGTCGTTCCGAACGGAGCCTTGTTTTCACCCCAGAACCTGGAAGAGGCTCGCATTCGACTTGACCGCCCAACCTTGCCGCCGACGGGACAGCTTCGGTCGCTTAACTTCGACCTCTCGCTACCTGCTCGCCTCCCGCTTCCTGAATCGGCATTTGTTCTACCGCGCCGTTCTCAATTTCGCGTGTTCTCAGATTGGGGCGTGCTCCGCGACCCAGATCGGGATGTTCAGGCGTCAGGTGTCGGCTTCGTACTTCCTTTCGGCGGCGATGTAATGGGTAAAGCCTCAGTGACCTTGCTGCAGTTCTCACTTTACAGCGTTCTCTATCGTCGGATCGGGTCTGAGATTCAACGCGATCCCGGATTTATCTTTGACTTCACAGGTGATCTCTGAACAGTGCAGCTCAAACAAAGCCGGAATCGAAGCGGCAAGTGCAAGCATACGGGAGTGGGTAGGTGTCTTCGGACATGTTGCAACATGCAGAGCGGGTACCGAGGCGGGCACCCGTTTCGCCTGACCCGACTTGGAACAGGAACCCCAAAGCCTAGGGAGCATCTCACCTTTGTAACCCCCAAGTTCATCAAGCATCGCGAAAAACCCCGTCTTCAGAAGCGAACGCGAGTGAGCGAAGAAGGCGGGGATGAATAGCGACTCGGCATTCTCCTAGGTCATAGATAATTTTGCATTTTTCATCTTTTGGTATCAGCTCCTCGCGTCGCTCGATCTTAGAAGAGCCTTCGTACCGGTGTCCCACCTGGAATTCGATCTTTCCCTTCCTACTGAAGGCGCTATGATACCCAGGCATGCGGGGACTCCGCATGTCTCACCTGCAGTCGAGAGGTCTTACATGACGCAAGCAACCTACGATCCCATAGCCGAATTTCAAGTCTGGTTTAAGGAAGCCAAAGAGACTAGCCTCAAAGATCCAACAGCTATGGCTGTTGCGACGAGCAGTCCCGAGGGCATACCCGCTGTCCGAATGGTACTGATGAAACAGTTTGATCAGCAAGGACTTGTTTTCTATACGAATTTTACCAGTGCGAAAGCCCGGGACCTGCAGCAGAACAGCTGGGCATCCGCTTGCTTTTTCTGGGAAACAACACGAAAACAGGTCCGTGTCACCGGACGGGTCCAGGTCGTGAGTCGGGAAGAGGCCGATGCCTACTTTGCTTCACGCCCGCGCGACAGTCAGCTGGGTGCCTGGGCCTCTCTGCAATCGCAGCCCATGGCGGCACGGACGGATTTCGAGGAGCGTTTCAAACAGCTGCAGAGTCTCTACGAGGGGCAAGTGGTGCCGCGTCCCGAGCACTGGTCTGGCTTCCGCATCGTCCCAGAGAAGATAGAGTTCTGGATCGAGCTGCCCTACCGCCTGCATGAGCGGTGGATTTACCATCGGGACGGGCAAGGATGGACGAAAACCCTGCTCTACCCCTAGCGGTCACCT
>Ga0068876_10000407_pt1 | contig 35428 bp, 24 predicted proteins | sample NOAtaG_6_FD_66442 | JGI IMG/M metagenome (GOLD analysis project Ga0068876, IMG submission 66442) | Freshwater lake microbial communities from Lake Erie, under a cyanobacterial bloom - NOAA_Erie_Diel5S_2200h metaG | ecosystem: Environmental > Aquatic > Freshwater > Lake | place: USA: Ohio, Lake...
AGAATCACCTACTGATGGCACATGGACCGAAGGAATCGAAAGCATGGCCTACCCCAATCCTTTCAACGAGGAAATCGTGATTCGGTACACCTTGCCTGACAATTTGCCCGTTCAAGTCTGTATTTACGATGCCTTGGGAAGAACAGTGAAGCACTTGGTTGATGAACCCCAAATGTCTGGCCGGCAATTTGTCGTTTGGGACGGTCTGCGCGCCGATGGACAACCTGCAGCCAATGGTTTTTATTACTATGTGGTAACCCAAGGACAGCACAAGTCAAGCAAGCAGATCCTGAAGGCAAACTAAGGTCCTATCCCATTCAACCAAAACCTGCCCAGAGCGATTGCCCTCGGCAGGTTTTGTGTTTTCAGACGTCAGAATCCAAAATTATCGAATCCGTTTTCAATGAGGGCGTTGTAAATGGCTTCATTGAATTTATAAAAACGGGCAGGCTTGTTCACCACATTTTTCTCCTTCAAGTCGGTGGCGGACAAGATATCTAGTTTCTTGATCTTACGTCGAAAATTCCGCTTGTCCAGGGGTTTGTTCAAAATGGCCTCGTACATTTTCTGCAATTGGCTGATCGTGAAATATTCCCCCATCAAGTTGAATCCAATAGGTCGCTGTTGGAGCTCCGACCTGAGTTGTTTGACGGCTTCTGTTAAAATGCGATAGTGATCGAATGCCAAATCTTGGATCTCATCGACAGGATACCAATTCACCGCTTTGGCGAATGAAGATGGACTGGGGTTCAAATCCTTCACGTTGACCAATGAATAATAAGCGATGGTGATGACCCTTGCACCTGGGTCGGCACGGATTGAACGCAGCCAGTCTTGGTCTGTTTTTTTTGAAATCCTGTTGGGCTCACCGAATGCACCGATTTGCTTCAGGTAGATGTCCTTCAATCCAGTCAGTTCTTCCAATACCCGATTCGCTGCCATGTGGAGGTCTTCGTGGTTGAAGATAAGATCCCCTGGCAATGCCAACCGTGCTGCCATGTCCACAAAATCACCCTCACGCTCGATGAGCAAGACCTTGAGTTTATCAAAACTGAATCCAAAAATCACACAGTCAACCGAAACATTGGGATTGAGTTGCTTTGGGTTGTTGGAGTCCATGCAGGCGAAAATAGAATTTACAAGCAATTATAATAAAGTGTGTGAATGACACTAAGTTTTTTCTGATATTTATACAGACTTTGCAGGACTTGGGTTGTGCCCCATCGACACCTTTTCGTGCCCCAATCGGATCGGCAAAACCACTTGAGGTCAACATTGGTTGGACCTCCCGTTGGATGAAGAAGGTCATGGCGGTCTCCATAGAATCCTGAATGACGATTGAGAAGAGGCAATGGGACAACTAGCAGAATTTTTCGGGGAAATTCAGTCGATTACGGAATTTGAACATGGATTGGAATTCTGTTCAGGTCCATTCCATGGAAGCATACAATTTTTTCAATCCAAAGTGGTTCGGGTCAGGTTTTGCCGAGGTTTGCTGACCAAGAATCACTCTTATGCCGTGGTAGCCCAACCTGAAACTAGCAAGGTGGAGCGAATGGAGCTTCCGGGCAGAGTCCTGCTTCAATCATCCGACCTAAAGGTAAGTTTGGACCCAAAGTCAGGCATGATTAGCTTTTTGACTTCGCAGGATCGAGCCATCTGCAATGACGCCATGCCCGTTTCTTGGATCGGTACAGAGGTAACTGCCTACAAGGAACTTCAAGCGGGCGAAGCATTCTTGGGACTTGGTGAAAAAACGGGACCAGTGAACAGAAGGGGCCATGCCTTTGTGAACTGGAATACAGACAAGTTTGCCTATCAGATTGATCAAGACCCACTCTATTTATCGACCCCATTCTACCTCGGCGTCCACAATGGGCTCCTCTATGGGATTTTTCTGGACAATACTCATAAGTCTACCTTCAATTTTGGAGCATCATCCGAACGGTTTTCCTGGTTTTCAGCGGACATGGGAGAGCTGGACTACTATTTCATCCATGGAGAATCAATCGCATCCATATTGGAATCCTACACATGGCTGACTGGAAGGATGAAACTGCCACCCAGATGGGCTTTGGGATTCCAGCAATGCCGATACAGCTATTATCCCGACCATGAGGTGCTTCTGTTGGCGGAAACATTCCGTAAGAAACAAATCCCATGTGATGTGATTTACCTTGACATCCACTACATGGATGCTTACAAGGCATTTACCTTCGACCTTTCAAGGTTTCCCGCGCCCAAGGAGATGATTGCCAAACTCAAAGACCAAGGATTCAAGACCGCTGTAATTCTAGACCCCGGAATCAAAGACGAAACAGGATATTTACCCCACGAAACCGGTAAGGCTGAAGATGTTTTCGTCAAACACCCGGATGGTTTACCCTACGTTGGTGAGGTTTGGCCGGGCCGATGTCATTTCCCCGATTTCACAGCACCCCATACGCGTGAGTGGTGGGGAGATTTGACCCAATATTACACCGATTTGGGGGTCATGGGTTACTGGAACGACATGAATGAACCCGCCGCTTGGGGTCAGTGTCTGCCCAATCACCTTGTTTTTCAATTCGATGGCAATCCCACCACCCATCGTGAAGCACGGAATGTCTACGGAATGCAAATGGCCCGTTCAACCTTCGAAGGAGTATGTCGGCATTTGGAATCCAAGCGTCCATTTGTGTTAACGAGAGCAGGATTTTCGGGAATTCAACGATTTGCGGCGGTTTGGACAGGGGACAATGTGTCCTCCGATGAACATATGATGCTTGGGGTCCGCTTGGTCAATAGCTTGGCGCTAACGGGTATCTCGTTCAGTGGAAACGATGTGGGGGGATTTGTGGGTGAAGCAAGTCCGGCTTTGTACGCCAGGTGGGTGAGTGTGGCAGCATTCCAACCCTTCTTCCGTGCACACAGCATGGCCAACAGTCGGGATGCCGAACCATGGTCCTTTGGGGAAGAAGTTGAGCAAATTGCGCGAAATTACATCGGCCTCCGTTATCAACTTATGCCGTTGATATACAGTCTTTTCCGAAAATCATCCCAATCAGGTTTGCCAGTAGTGGCTCCTCTAGCCTATTTCTGGCCACATCATCCGGAGTCCTACCACCATGACTACCATCACCAATTTCTATTGGGTGAGCACCTGATGATTTGTCCGGTGGAAAGTGGGAAAGAGCATGCCAACGTTTGGTTACCCGAGGGCGATTGGTTTGACTTTTGGACGGGAAAAAAATTGACTGGGGGACAAAATCATGTCTGCCAATGTCCTATTTGGAAGCTGCCTGTATTCGTCAAGGCTGGGGCATTGATACCTTGCCAACCCGTTCAGCAGAATTTGGATTCGCCGATGACCTCATTGAATCTGCATTTCTATGACGGAACGAAGGGTACAACCATGTTTTACGAGGACGATGGAAAGACTTTTGCTTTCGAAGGTGGACAGTTCTCGGAGCGGGAGTTCACTTGGGACGGCAGGAAGCTCCACCTTTCTGCATCGAGTGGGACCTATCCAACCTCCATCCAAAATCTCAGGCTGTATTTTCACGGCCGCTCCCCACTTCAAATATCCATTAACGGCAGCCATTTACCGACCCAAACCGAGACACACCGCTTTTTGCAGCCGATTCGGGGCATTGACACCTTTTTCACGGAGAAGGGCTCAGACCTGCAGGAAGACAACCTAGCTTGGGTGGAAATTCCTTATACCAATCAAGAAATGTCCATCACATGGTGAATCGCTTTGCATCCTTGGGTTTGTTGTGCCTGATGATCATAATGAGTCCGAAGGCCGGCAAGGTTCATGGTCAACCCGCCTCAAAGGAATCCATCAAGGGTTTGGCGAGTGTCATTAGAATGCCTTCCGATGAGGTCATTGTCCCTATTTCCGATTATTATTTACTGGCATCTACCCTGGATTCAATCTCGGCCAGCGCAGGATACGAGGCCTCCTTGAAAGGACCGAACATTCACCTCCGGACGGATGCAAAAACGCCTCCGATTGGGGTTTTGACTTGTTGGAAGAAGGGTAAACGCCATGATATTCCCATTTTGAAATCACACAAACAGCGGGTCCAACTGCAAGTTATTTTCCCAAAGGCCCAAAAGGTTGAAGTAGCGGGAGAGATGACCAATTGGGCGCCCCAATCCTTGAACCAGGAACAAGGAGGAACTTGGATACTCGATCTCCAATTGGCACCCGGCAAATATCAGTACCAAATCATCGTGGATGGCCAATGGCAGTTGGACCCAGAGAATGTGCTTACCGCTCCCAACGGAATTGGCGGCACCAACTCCTTGTTGCAAGTGGGCGAGGAAAAAGCGCCGGCAAAAGGGTTTGTGGAACTTTCCTGCACCAAGGAACGTCTATTTGCCAAATCCATGCGAGGTGCCTCCGAACCCGTGGTATTTTGGGAGAACATGTTGTTGCCGGCACCAACAAAACCCTCCGAAGGGTTCGAAATCCCGGCTTGGTCGCGTCTGATGGCTCGCTCTCATTTGCGGGGATGGTGGAGCGATGAGCTCGGTGGGGTCCATGACTTTCTGATTCCACTTTCAGAGGGGGAACCCATCCAATCCCCGGAGTTGCTCACGCGCCAAGATCCGCACGCCAATGTACTGTATTTCATGTTGGTGGACCGATTCTTGAATGGGAATGCCTCCAACGACGACCCGCTTACTGACCCGGAGGTTCATCCCAAAGCCAATTATCACGGTGGAGACATCCGCGGTATCACCCAAAAGCTCAAGGATGGATATTTCCAACAACTTGGCATCAACACAATCTGGCTGTCCCCTATTACACAAAACCCCCTTCATGCGGAGGTGGAATACCCTGCTCCACACCGGAAGTACTCTGGCTACCATGGATATTGGCCGATTTCAGGCACCCGCATTGACCACCGATTTGGTACTGATGCAGAAATGGATGAAATGGTTCAATTGGCCCATGCGCAGAACATCAATGTGATTCTGGACTACGTTTCCAACCATGTCCACGAAGAGCATCCCATCTACCGAGCACATCCTGAATGGAGTGCAATTCTCGACCTGCCCGACGGCCGCAAAAACATCAGGATTTGGGACGAGCACCGACTCACTACTTGGTTTGACCTATTTCTTCCGGATTTGGATTACAGTCGGCCCGAAGTGGTGGAGACCATGGCTGATTCGGCACTCTACATGCTTCAGCGCTTTGATTTAGACGGATTCCGGCACGATGCGACTAAACATATTCCGGAACATTTTTGGAGAAGGCTCACCTTGAAAATCAAAACGGAGGTGGGTAAACCCATTTTTCAGATTGGGGAAACGTTTGGAACCAGGGAGCTTATTCAGTCCTATGTGGGTTCAGGGATGATGGATGGCCAATTCGACTTCAATTTATACTTCGATTTGCGGCAAGTCCTTGCACAAGAAAATAGCAGTTTCAAGAAATTGGATGAATCCATTCATTCCTCCTTGGCCTACCACGGCACGGTGTCCTTGATGGGTAACATCACTGGCAACCATGACATCCCGAGGTTCATTTCCTACGCTGGAAAGGGCCTAAAATTTGATGAGGATGAAAAGGAAGCGGGGTGGAACCGGCAAATCGAAGTTGAGGACCCCAACGGATACCAAAGGCTGAAACTGTTGACCGCCTTTTTGATGACTACCCCAGGAATCCCGGTGGTTTATTATGGTGATGAAATCGGAATGGCAGGAGCGGGAGACCCTGACAACCGCAGGCCCATGAGATTCGAGGGGTTAACTCCGCAGGAGTTGGATGTCAGAAAAACCACGCAGGACCTCGTGAAACTTCGACGTAACAGCATGTCCCTGATGTATGGGGATTTTCAGACCGTGCACGTATCCGACCATTTGTATGCCTACCGAAGGAGTTACCTCCAAGAATCCACTTTGGTGATATTCAACAAATCGGCCCAATCCGAAACCTTGAAATTGGGAGGAAAATCATATCGGTTGAATCCATACACCTTCAAAATCATTCAATCCAAAAGGCCATGAATGCTATCATTTCACTGCTCATGACACTGGGCACCATCGCGTTAACATCTCCGGGGGAAGTATCTAAGCGCTCGGGTCTGCATGAATTCACCACAGTGGGTGAGCCTGTCAAAAACGTGCCCTCTTGGGCAAAAAATGCCACGATATATGAAGTCAACCTTCGACAATTCAGTCAAGAGGGCACATTTGCACGGTTTCAGAATGACCTGCCACGGTTGAAAAAAATGGGAATCGACATCCTATGGTTCATGCCCATCCACCCCATCGGTGTCAAAAACCGGAAAGGCAAGCAGGGCAGCTATTATTCGGTTCAAGATTACAAAGCGGTGCACCCCGACCATGGGTCCTTGGAGGATTTTAAAAACTTGGTGACTGCTGCCCACAAATTGGGTATGTATGTCATCATCGATTGGGTAGCCAATCATTCTGCTTTCGACAATGTATGGATCGAACAGGGCCATCTGGATTGGTACACACTAGATTCGGCAGGGCAGTTGCAACCTCCGCTCGGTACAGATTGGTGGGATGTAGCCGACCTTAATTACGAAAACAAGGCCATGCGGACCGCGATGATCGATGCGTTGAAGTTCTGGGTGAGGGAATGTGACATTGACGGTTACCGTTGCGACGTAGCAGATTGGGTTCCAGTAGACTTTTGGGAAGAGGCCCGTATTGCCTTGGATTCGGTGAAAGATGTATTCATGCTGGCTGAATCGGAGACAGCCATCCTTCACAACAAGGCCTTCGATATGACTTACGCATGGGAATTCCACTTCATCATGAACGACATTGCGCAGGGTAAAAAATCAGTTCGACACATTCGTGAATACTTGGAGGGTAAAGCCAAGTCCTACCCCCAGAATGCCTACCGCATGCATTTCACATCCAACCACGATGAAAATTCATGGAAAGGAACCGAACAAGAAAGATTGGGTGATGCCGTGAAGACTTTTGCGGTACTTTCAGCTACCATGGAGGGTATGCCCTTGGTTTACAATGGGCAGGAAGCCGGCATGAACAAACGATTGCAGTTTTTTGAAAAGGATGTCATGACCTGGCCCGATTGGAGCATGACCGATTTCTACACTCCCCTCCTGAACCTCAAACATCAAAACCAGGCTCTTTGGAACGGAGAGCTAGGTGCTCCCCTTCAAATTGTCACTGAAGCATCCGATACGTTGGGTTTTGGATTCCATAGGCAAAGGGGGAAGCAAGCTGTTTTTTGCTTGTTCAACTTTTCCCCCTCCAAACGGACCGTGCAATACCGCAACGAAAGCTTTTCGGGCAAATATGTGGAGTTATTCAGCCGTCAAAGGTTGAATAACAAACAAAATAAAGTGGACCTGAATCCTTGGGAATACAGGGTTTATGTCCGGAATCGTTGATTTGACTCAATCCAACTCCAACAACATTTTAAAACATGAGTGCCACAACCTCCAAATCAAAGATGACCTTTTGGCAAATCTGGAACATGAGTTTTGGATTTCTCGGCATACAAATGGGGTTTGCCCTTCAAAATGGAAATGCAAGCCGGATTCTGACCGATTTCGGGGCGGAGGTAGAAAGTTTGTCTTGGTTTTGGTTGGTGGCTCCCCTCACCGGGATGATCGTGCAACCCATCATTGGATATTGGAGCGACAGGACTTGGTCTTCAAGATGGGGCAGAAGGCGTCCATTCTTTTTGGGTGGTTCCATCCTAGCTTGTGTTGCCTTGATGCTATTGCCCAATGCCGACAGATTCACCGGATTGCTACCCGCACTTTTTGTAGGGGCGGGCTTCTTGATTTTGATGGACACCTCTTTCAACATTTCGATGGAGCCTTTCAGGGCTTTGGTGGCAGACAATCTACCGGATAGCCAAAGCACACAAGGCTTTTCAATCCAAACAGCTTTGATTGGACTGGGTGCTGTGGTGGGCTCATTCTTGCCTTGGATTTTGGCAAATTGGTTTGGAGTCCCCAACAACCTCTCAGATGCCAAAGTTCAACCCAACGTCGTTTATTCCTTCTATTTAGGTGCTTTGGTGTTCATGGGTGCCATTCTTTGGACCTTTTTCAATACCAAGGAGTATTCCCCCGAAGAACGGAAAGCCATGGGCATCGAGGAGCCCTCCCGTGAGAAAATGAAATTCTCGATTCCCAAAACAATGTGGCAACTAGGCTCCATCCAGTTTTTTTCGTGGTTTGGACTGTTTTGCATGTGGGTCTACACCACCACAGCCCTTCGTGAACATACTTATGGACTGCCGACCATGGATTCAATCAAGGCCGTGCTGGCATCCAATCCTCAAGACATTGCCGCCCAACAACAACTGAGCCTGAGCGAAAACCTGGGAGACTGGATTGGCATCCTGTTCGGCATCTACAATGGTGTTTCGGCCTTGTTTGCCTTTTTAATGCCATCCATCGCGGCAAAATGGGGCAAAGCAAACACCCACATGATTGCACTTCTTTTGGGTGGATTGGGCTTGGTTTTGACATATTTCATGCCGGACAAATATTGGATGATTCTTCCCATGTTGTGCATCGGGATAGCTTGGGCAAGTATTTTATCCATGCCCTACGCGATTTTGGCAGGTACCCTTCCAGCTCACCAAATGGGCGTATTCATGGGTGTTTTCAATTTCTTCATCACCCTACCCCAAATCGTCAGTGCTCTGGTTTCAGGCCCAATCGTGAAGCACCTCTTCGGTGGGAATGCGGTCTATGCCCTGCTGATGGGAGGTATTTCCATGTTGGTGGCAGCAATCCTGTGCAGACAAGTAAGTGACCGAAGCTGACCCAAGGTTCATTCGCCCTGTTCTGCTTCAGCCCTTTTCAAACCGATTGACTGGAGAAATTCGAAGACCGGCCTCAACCGACACTCAAGGATTCTGTACCATCAAAGAATTGCCTGACATTTCCTCTTGAGGAATTTTAAATAGCAAGGAGGCGTCGTTGTGGGGCACCCCTCCCCTAACCGGTTGCTTCATCCTTCGCAGGTTGTGGTACCGGTCACCCTCGAACATCAATTCCAATCGACGCTCCAAACGGATAAGTTCAAGGAGACTGTCGTTGGTCGAAGGAATGTAAGCCGGATTGCCAGTGCGCAATTGATACAATTCACCATACAAAGTTGCGCTTCGAACTGCATCCCCATTCCCCCCAGAACTTAGATTGGCTTCAGCGGCGGTAAGGAAGCACTCAGCCAAACGCAATACGCACATGTTGATGCCATTCACGGCGTTGGGTTTGTCGTATTTGGCAATGGTGGTATCGCCGAAAAAGTTTCCGTAGAAATATCCGCTGAAATTATTCAGGCGCACATCCCCTGGGTGGAATAACCATTTCGCATTGGAGTCCGGGCCAAATAGTGGGGATCCAAAACGGGTATAGCCCCAGGCGGGATTTCCAGTGCGGTCTTCAGCGAAACTGATAAGTTGGAAAATCTGCTCGGTGGTATTGGTGGTGGTGGCCTGGGTGAAATTGGCGCGCGGCACGGCATCCAGAGTAAACAATCCGCTGCCAATAACCTCCTCAGCCAAGGTAGATGCCTCCTGATTCCTGCCCATGAAGAAATACACCCTCGACAGGTAGGCCTTTACTGCCCACTTGTCGATTTTGTGCCGGTACCAATTCGCATACAAGGCAGATCCGTTGCCCAATGGTTCCAACAAAACCAAAGCAGCCTGGAAGTCTGCAACCACATTTTCATAAACCTCCTCGACCGTATTTCGTGCCTTTTCAAGGCCGTCAGGGCCGGAAAGAGTTGGCTCCGTGCGGTATGGAATACCCAATTGCGTGTTGCCACCCTGTGCCTCCACATCGTAAGGTTGACCCCAAAAACGCACCATCTCGAAATGAATGGCTGCCCTTGCGAACAAAGCAGTGGCTTCATAGATAGCAAAGGTGGTGGCATCGTAATCGGGGTGATCGTTCAAACGCTGTTCACGGATTACCTGAATCACATTGTTGGCACGGTTTATGGCAGAATATCCATCCCTCCACATGCTACGGAGGTCATTGATTTGGGAAGTCATGTTTCGGCTGTAAATTTCCAATGTGCCGAAGGGACTCAATTGGGATTCAAAAACCTGAGTGTCATCGGCCAACAAATCGGCATAAATCACCCGGTTACCACCTAAAACCATCCCATTTTGCATGCCATCGTAGATGCCCTCCACCACATTTGCCAAATCCGCAGGGGTGGTGATTGCAACATCGTTCTGCAAGTAATCTACAGGCTCAATGTCTAGGAACTTCTTACAACCCGAAAAAAGGATAAGTGCGGTTGAAATAATGTATAGGTAGTTTTTCATGATCAGATTCCCATTTTAACACCCATCAAAAAAATCTTGGCTTGAGGCGTTTGCCAAGACGGACCGGAGAAAGATATATTTTCCTGTTGGCTGTTGGCCGGCACGTTCCTCAATACTTCTGGATCCCATCCCGGATAGCGCGTCCAGGTCCAAAGGTTGAAGCCAGTTGCATACACTTGTACAGACCCTAGCTTGATTCGATTGCAAATTTTGGTCGGTAACTTGTATGAGAGGGTCAATGAGCGAAGCCTTATGAATGAGGCGTCATACAAAAACCGGTCTGAGTTTACAGGGGTGACGTTAGATGTTAGGCTTGGCACCTCATTGGAGGGGTTGGTTTCGGAGTATGCGTCAAGAATTTCCGGACGTTGGGCGAAATTGAATAGCATGCCGATTTGGTTCTTGGCGGGGTCATCATATATGGTGTGGCCCCAAACCGTGTTGAACAAAAAGTTCAACTCAAAGCCTTTATAGCGCAAAGTGTTGCCCAAGCCCGCATAGAATTTCGGCACCGGACTGCCAACAGGCACACGGTTTCCGTAAAAATCAGTGCCTGTGAAACGATTGATGTCATCATCGCTGACCGTAGGTGTACCGTTGTTGTCCACTCCCCAAGCCATGAGGTTGCCATTGGTGTCGTAATACAAGGCCTCCCCTGCCTGGACATTTACAGTGACAGGATTTCCCAAATCATCCAACATCACACTTCCGTCAGAATTGTACCTTGTGAGTTCACCATCCTCCTGTTGGATTCCAGCAAATCGAACCACAAACGATTGCCCGACAGGATAACCCTCTATGACCCGTCCTTCCCCGGGCTGTCCGCTTTCAAATGCATCCGGGGGCAATCCGGCCACGTCCACTACTTTGTTGCGTATGATGGACAAATTAAGATTGGTGCTCCATTCGAAATGCTTGCCTGTGATGTTGTAGCTGTTGAGCATGATTTCCGTGCCCCAATTGTTGACCACACCTGCATTCACCGTCATGGTTGCAAACCCGGAAGATGTGGGCAATTGAATGGGGAGCAACAAGTCGGATGACTGCTTGAAAAAGTATGTGAAACTCCCTGAAATCCGGTTTTCAAACAGTCCAAATTCAGTGGATACATCCAACATACGGGCCTTTTCCCATTTCAAGCTTTCGTTTGCCAAAGTGGAGGGATAAAGCCCCAGGCTTCCTGCATAGCCCAATCCTACCGAATAAAGGCCATACCGCGTGAAATCCCCTATGTTGTCATTGCCCGTGATGCCGTAGCTGCTCCTTAATTTCAGATAATTCAACACCTTCAGATTTTTCATGAAGGCCTCGTCCGAAACAATCCAACCCACGGACAGAGAGGGGAAAAAACCGTAACGATAATCCTCCGAAAACCGTGAAGAGCCATCCGTGCGGGCTGTGAAGCCAAACAAATATTTGTTTTTGAGTTTGTAAGCACCGCGCGCATAGTAGGAAATGATGGCATTGCCGGTTTGATAGGAGTACAACGCTTGGTTGACGGCTTGTTGTGGATTCGTGAATCCCGCATTGGAAAATCCTGAACCATATATGCCAAATCCATTGATTTGTGTTTTTTGCAAATCAGAGCCAGCCACCAAATTCAAGTGGTGGTCCTCTCCGAATGCACGGTCGAAAGTGAAATAATAACTGCTATTCCAATTGAGGATATTGGAAGTCCTTTCCCAAGCATAGGCGTCGGAATTGGCTGCTTCGTTCCGTGCTTGGTATTCATCCTCAGCCAAATCGGTGAAATCCAATCCAAAATTGGAGCGAAACCGCAAATCCGGCAAGATTTTCAACTCTGCGTAAACGTTGGACAATGATCGCAGGCGCTTGGCGACGAAGCTCCGGTTTTCCAAATACCAAAGCGGATTGGATGCCTCGTTGAAATAGCTCCCGTCGGCCTGAAAAACTGGAATGTAGGTCGGAATTTGTTGGGCCCAACCCAATCCCCCATTGTCACCCGTGGCTACCCGGTCATTCAACGAATAGGTTAGCCCTACGTTGGCTCCCAACAATACTTTCGGGTGGGCATTGGTCTCGACGTTCATTCGGCCCGCGACCTTTTGGAAGCTGTTGCCTTTCAAGAAACTCTCCTCGTCACGATAAATTCCGGAAAGGTAGACTTTGGTTTTGTCATTGCCTCCGCTAGCCGAAACGTTTGCTTCTTGGAAAACACCCGTTTGCAGCATTTGCTGAATCCAATCCGACCCTCCAACCGCCGCAAAAGAGTCGGCATCCGCCCTGGAATAAGCCACACCGTCAAACACCCCGATCACATTGGATTTAGACTCAGGTGAACCGGTGTTTTCAATGCTGAACTGGTCACGCAACGCGAGATGTTCCTCTGCCGATAAAAGATCCAAACGATTGGTTTCTTTGACAAGGCCAGTCTTATAATTGAAATCAAATCTCAGTCCGCCCTCACGTCCTTTTTTAGTCGTGATGATGATGACCCCATTTGCACCTCTTGCACCATAAATTGCTGCTGCTGAAGCATCTTTCAACACATCTACCGATTCGATATCGTCGATATTCAAATCTGCCAAACCATTCGTCCCTGCTCCCAACACATTTGCGCTGATGTCTTGGTTCGAAATCGGCACCCCGTCCACGACAATAAGCGGACCGCCGCCAGCCGCGATGGAGTTGGTTCCCCGAATCTGGATTTTGGTTTGTCCGCCACCCGCAACTCCGTTGGCTGCTGTAATTTGCACGCCGGCCGCTTTCCCCTGTAAAGCTTGGTCGAATGTGGGTGTAACAGCGTTTTCCAAATCCTCGGCTTTGACCGTAGATACCGAGCCTGTCAAGTCCCGCTTCAAGGTCGTGCCATATCCAATCATCACCACCTCATCGAGCATGATGCTGGGCAGTTCAATTGCGACCTCCCTCACTTCATTGTCTTTTAAGTCAACCCGCAGTTCCGTTTTTTCAAAACTGAAGGCCGTGATGATGAGGTTGTAGGTTCCGGAACTCAACCCCGAAATGGAAAACTTACCATCATCATCAGTCATGGCACCTTGGATAGTCCCTTCTACAGCCACCGTGGCCAATGGCACCGGAGTGCCATCCATGTCTTTCACAAGCCCCTTGATGCCCGCATTTTGTGCGAAGACACCCGAGACCAAGAGAACGAAACCAATCAGGGTAAAGAATCTCATTTCAATAACGGATTAACTTGTGAATGCTGCGGAGCCCTTGGCTTCCATTCAATTGAAGATATACTGTTTGGGAAGCCAAATCAACCTCAAAAGGTACGACCAAACTCCCCGCTGACGCATCTAAACTTTTAAGGTGAAGCAGGATTCGCCCCGTGACGTCATGGAGCCTGATTTCAAGATTATGTTCGTTTTCCGGGATATTCTCCACCACCAAATTTCCCGCCCCATCGAAAAAGGCAAACGCATCTCCAGTTTTCCCGACGTACACAGCCGCTACCCCCAAAACGGATAGGGTACCCTCACGATCAATTTCCGTGAGTCGATAGTGGTTGAGCCCAACTCTAGGTGACAGATGCAAAGCCCGGTATCGCTGAAGACCCACATGGTTGCCCACGGCGGATTCTTGGATAACAGGCACCCAATTGTTGGATACATCCTGGTGTTCCACCAAAAAATAGTCGGAATTGACTTCTGACAATGTGGACCAATATAACTCTACTTGACCACCCAAATCTTTGCCGGCAAATTCAGCCAATTGGACTGGAAGAGCACTGGTTTCTCCGCCGGTGAAAACCGAAAAACTAGATTGGGTTTGCAATGAAATCTTATTGGTAACATCATCCACAAAACCAAGGAAATTCCACGTCATGCCTCCATCGTTGGACTTGATTTCTTCAATGTTGGTTTCCACGCCGTTGATGTCTGCATCCAAGTATTGGAAGTCAATGTTGTATTGAATGGCTGAAATGTCATTTTGCTCAACCGTCCAGTGCCTTGTCAAGAAGTTTACGATGGCAGGATTCAATGGATGCTTTTCATCCGCAAGCTTCACAGAAACGTAAGGGTTTGAAGAAAACGAAGCGGAGATAACATTCAGCACTACCGGACTGTACTCCACGACACCCGTACGTTCTCCTACTGGAAAAAGGACCGAGGAAGGCCCCCCGATCCGCTTAATCAAGGCGCCAGCGGCGTCTGGCACCACCATGGCCGAAGAGGACGGAGTACCAGAAACGGTTGCATTCAACCCCAGAATCAAATCGTTGGGCCCCAATAGTACCAAGCCCCGAGAAAGACGCAAATCATCTTCGATTTCGATGTCATTGTTAAGGACCACCGAACTTGGATTGTCGATTTGCAAGTAATGGAATACCGATGTACCAGTGAAGTTACCAGTCAAATATTGGGGGGCGGCTCCCGTCAAAGCGACCAAACGGTTGCTCGAGTTGAAAATACCGTTGTTCGTCAAATTTCCGATGATGTACAAATCATCCCCGATGTCTTGGTTCAAATAAAGCGAGCAATTGAGACCCACGTCCAAGCTTCCGGAAAGTCTAACATCGTATTGGAAACCTCCGTTCCCATCGCCGTTGAAAACATTGAATTCTGCCCCCGAACCGAGGCTGAGATTGCCCAAAATCCGCAGAACTCCACCCGATGGAGCAACATGGTTATGCTCCCAGACAAATCTCGAGCCCGCACCGGAGAGGGTAAGGTTCCCCCCAAGTGTTCGGGTGAGGTCATCCCAGAGCCATAGTTGCGTCCCTGCATTGATTTGGAGGTGGTGAGGGGTAACCGCTGCGTTCCATTCCAGGTTGTTCCCGTACAAATTGAAGGTGTTGCCCACGTCAAATACCAAAGTGCTGCCCAAGGCGTAGCTCACAGGATTGTTGGAAATGAAGCCCCCCGACAAAATGGTCAGACTGCCATGGACGGTGGTTTGGGTCCCCGGGTTCAACCCGCCTCTTGTGGTTATGTTGTTGGCTGCGACTTGTCCTGAAATTAAACCACCACCCAAAAAGGATAAGGTTTCGAAGCGCCGCAGGTAGGTCCCATTGTTGGTCAGGAAACCATTGCTCGCAATGCTCAAATTCCTTGAAGAGGCATCGCTTGCTGTGAATACCGCCCCTGCCTCGATGATGATGGAAGAAACCCGGGCATTCATATCCAGGGTGATGGCATCTTGGATTCGAACCGGAACACCACTTGGTGGCACAGCCAAGGCATCCCACATGTTGGGGTCATCCCAAGTTTGGTCACCACCGGGTCTCGTTGTCCAGGCGTCCTGAACCATGTACCCAAAATTTGAACCGCTGTTGTTGTTCAAATTGATGGTATACCAATCCGACTTTGATGCATCGAACACCATACCATCTCCAGAAGTGAAAACATAATAATTCACATTGGTCGACGCCACATTGACCAGGGCCGGAAGTGTTGCCGTGTACTGCTGACCCGAACCCGAATAAGTCATTTCCACTACCGTGGAATTGGTCCATCCATTTGTAGTGTAGCGCAAATAGATACCCTGACCAGCGGGAAGTGGGCCCACACCACTTACATTGGCAGAAACCGTCACCGATTGACTTGGAAACACGACGGACGGGGTTTGCACCACGCCCAGGATAGACCTGACCGTGCCTTGAACCCTGAAGGAGATAAAACGGTTGGATGAAAAGGAGGGTGTTTTGAAAATGTATTGGTCAGTTGTATTTGGACAATTGATGTACCAGGCACCATTGCCACAGTTGTTGTTGTTGGCGATAAACTCCGACTCCAAAGACACCAACTGATCTTCCCCAGGCACACAAAATGCGGATGGGGAAAGTTGAAATCCACCGGAAATGAGGCGAAAATAACGATTGCCCGTTCCGTTTGGGAACGTAGTCAAAATCATAGACCCACCTGCAGAAGGGCTGAAATTATCGACCGTGGACCAGTTATTTGTCCCAAAACCATTTCCAATTTTCCCGTCTTGGGCCATCAGACGGGCCGTTAGGCACGCATAAAAGCACACCAAAATCCAAATCGTCCTCATATCACAAATGATTGTCAAGGCAATTTAATAAAATTCAGATAATGTCACAAGGACACTAAGTATAGAACAGCCTGTCGAATGATTTGTTGCGGCGACTGCTGTTATTTAACCTTAAAATTCGGGATCCAAATGAGGGATTTTGACCCGCGGGACGTATTTTGGTTCATGGTTCGCCTTGATTCCAGCCGATTACTTTGGGGCTGCCTTTTGACTGCGTTTCTCCAACTCCATGGCCAAGACTTCCGTCTCATCAAGCCGGGCTCAAGCTATTTGTTTGGCCATACCAACCATGCCTTGGGCCGTACCCAATTCGACCATGCCATCCGCTTGGACTCGTCGAAGACAATAGGTACGGACACCACCCGATACAACTACCGGATTGCTGAATACCTTGGTCCGGGAGCCTGCTTGTATTCCTATTCCGACACTTCTTGGCTCGGGATTCAATTCTGCGAACAGCCGGGCAACCATTTCATTTTCCAAAACCACCAACAGGACAGTATTTTTTTCCATGCCGACAGCCTCACCGATTGGCACATGATGTCCCTCGCGGGTGGCGGTGAAATAAGGGCTTCCTACCTAGGCACATATTTTTTATCCGTAAATGGCGGCAACCCCGACAGCCTGAGGGTATTTGAATTACAAGCTTTCAACAACCAATCCCAAGCCGTTCCACATGCCTTAAACGGAAAAAGATTCCTTGTTGGCAAGACCCATGGATTGGTCCAAACCCTTTCATTTTGGGACATGCCCGACACGATACCGGGGTTGGGATCGGAACTATTTTTGGAAAACAGTGCCATGACCACGCACCAAGACCTTTGGGACCTTTGGCCGGGAGACAGTCTGCATGTGCGTGAAATCAAATCCAACGTGCAGGAAAGGGTTGAGACTTTTTGGGAATACGCAGTCCTTTCCCGAACCTGGAATGCTTCTCAAGACACGCTCATCCTCCAAATGGCTTATCGAAAAATCCGCCATGATTGGGACTGGACCAACCCCGAGGTAGTGACTTTCCAAGGTGGCACCCTGGTCAAAAGCATCAAAACATCACCCACCGACCAACCCTGGGATCAGTTGCCTTATGCCTGCCCAGACGTGATGGGCGCACAGCTTGCCAACCCGCTTTCAACGGCAGCCATGTACAGGTCCCAAGAGTATGGGGGCAGGATGGTCAAAACGCATCATCAGGCGATTTGGCCCGGCATTTATGATTTTGACACACTGAACGGATGCTTCCCCGAACCCGGTTCGCAAGGATTTTTACCGGTCCGATTGTTTGGTGTTGAAGGGCTTGGGGGCGACTATTACCGCGATACCTTTCCGTTCAGCAGCCACTCCTTGGAGAGATACCCGGTTTGGTTCAGGAAAGGCAATGAATCTTGGGGGACACCTTGGGATTTTGATGACTTGTTGATTGGCCTATCAAATGGAGATGAGGGAAACGACCTGCGCATTTTTCCTCTGCCTTTGGAAGCGGTGGCTTGGGTGGAGCATGCAGCAGAAAAAGAGGAAGCCCGTCTGGAATTTCGCGACATTCAGGGAATCAGGGTCTTGGAGCTGCCTTTGAACAACTCAGGACGGACCTTGTTGCAGAGGGCTGACTTTCCTGGCGCGGGTATTTATTTCTGGAGTTTGACTGAATCAGGAGGCCGCGGGGTTCTGCGGGGCAAGATTTTGGTGAAGTGATTTTGCACCCCCTCAATTCATAGGAGAATCCATAGCCCGATTGAAAACAAAAAAGGCCACAGTCGCCTGCAGCCTTTTGCTCCCCCTCTTGGACTTGAACCAAGGACCTACTGATTAACAGTCAGCCGCTCTAACCAACTGAGCTAAGGAGGAATTTCCATTTCCGAAGAAATCTTCGAATTCGGGAGAGCAAATATAGAGGACGAATCAAGGCAGCGCAAGAAATCAGGGCGAAAAAATTTTATCCATCCCGGAAAATGGCCAACTGAAAAGCCAATTCCTTGATTTTTAGCCTCAAAAAAAATGAGTCACGTCCCAAAATCTGCATTTGATTGCAATCGTGGTAATTGATAACTTGCATGTAAACGTAGTTAAACTAGATTGCTATGAAAAAATACCTTTACCTGATTTGCTTGGTGTTGACTGGACTCATGGTCAAAGCGCAAAGCTGTGCTGACTTGTTCGGGGTGGGCACTTACACCCTCACAGCCGTTTGTTCACCTGGAGGCGTGGCACAATACCCCCTGACCTTTACCCAGATCAACAGCACCTCCTTCACCATTGCCGGTTTTCGGAATGAAAGCACAGGTGTTGTCACCGCAACTTGCTCCGGCACCACCTTCAGCTTTCCGATGACCCAATTGCCATCCGGATTCTATGTGGTCGGAAACGGCACTTGGACCGGCACGGGCCCCACCAACGTCTCCTATGGTGTCTACAACTCCAGCATGGTGAAAGTCGACTCCTGCGCCGGCACTTACACCGCACCCGTTGGCATCACCAATCCGAAGCCTTCTTTCACGGTGAGCATCAGCCCTAACCCGGCTCAGCAGGCTGCCCAAATCGATGTGTTCTCCTCTATGACCGGAACCTCTTACACGTGGAATGTGTACGACATGCAGGGCCGCAGAATCCTCAACGGGAACATGACGAACCAAGGGTCGGCGCAAGTGGACTTGTCCTTGCTGGGCCGCGGCACCTACAAAGTGGTCGTTTCCGACGGCAGCAACATGATAGTGAAATCTTTGGTGAGGCAATAAACATCACCGAGTTGCAGGAAAGCCCGGCTTCAGCTTTGTTGGAGTCGGGCTTTCAGCTTTTCAAACAAATGGATGTGCTGTAGGGCCACAGCCTGCCAAGTGAAACGCGATTGGAATTTGACAAGGGAGTTGCCACTCATTTTTTGGAATTCCTCCGCAGGGCAATCCATCATGTGGAGCATGGCATCCGCCAAAGAACCAGGATTTTGCTTGGCAAAAACGATTCCGTTTTGGCCATCAACCAATTCGGTGGTGGCGCCGACATCGGTCACGACAATAGGCATGCCGTGTGCCATGGCTTCCAATACCACGGTAGGCATGCCCTCAAATAAGGTCGGCAGCAATAAAACATCCGCTTGGTTGTACAGTTCATTCAAACCCTCATCGGGTACAAAACCCATATATTCGACTTCGGGAAAGGCAAATCGGGCCTTCATTTGCTCAAAAAGCGGTCCCTTTCCCACCAAAGAAACCTTGAATTGGCCATCCCGACCCATTTGACGGATGAGTTCCACCGCAGTCAATAAAGTGTCAATCCCTTTGTTGTAGGCAAAACGCCCTGCAAACAAGAAGTGGGTGGTTTCGTTGCGCACTTTGACGAATCCCTCGGGCAGTTCGACTGGGTTGGCTGCATTGGGGAGCACCTCGATTTTACCTTCTTTTCCGGGCAACCTGCTTTTGAGGATGTCGGTGAGCCTGCCGCCCAAGGAAACGGTGAAGGCGGCTCTTCGGAATATGCGATCGAACACCAGCCGGAATGGCCATGTTTTCAGCCTCGTTTTGAAGTCGAGGGTTTGGTAGGGCTCCAAGCCGTGGGGATTCACGATGGTGCGATGTGCCAAATCTTGGATGCCTGCCCACACGCACAATCCTTGGCTGTAAATCAAATGGTCGGGGTGGTCCATGGCTATTCGGTGCACCTCAACGCTGTAGTCGTACAATTCCCACAAATAAGGTTTCTTGCCGGGAAGTGGGGAAAGGGCGATTTCCTCCACGTTTTCACAACCTTCGAACACGCGGATGCCAGGGTGCGGATGAAGGACCGTGATGGACAAGCCTTCATAGCGGGCAAGGGCTTCCACCAGCAGTTTGGAATGGCGTTGCATCCCGCCCACCATGTGGGGGAAAATTCCGTCGGTGCAGAACAGGATTTTCATGATTGGAAAGTTGATGGAAAACAAACCGGATTGACCCACTGCATCCCAAACCGAGAACCCTGTTCACATTCTCCTGAATCAAGTCGCAGATTCATTTGGCTGGGGTTGGAATCGGATGCGCACGAATTGATGGATGCAAACAGCGATCCAAAGCACCAAAACGGGCACGATGGGGAAGAAAAATCGGGCATAGGCTGCGAGCAAGGACGTGCCGAAAAAATAGGTAGCCATCAAGAAAAGGAGGCACCAAATCTCGGTGGGTATCTGTTGGTGGCGCTTCAGGCAAGGCCATAGGAACAACAACCCAAACACCAACAGGAAGCTGTGGGGCAGTACGTATTTGAATACGCCCAAAGAAGGTTTGAGGAACGAAAGTGGGTGGCTGAACAGGATGCGCGTGCAATTCATGGCCCAGTTTTTCAGGAATTTCGTTGGGTGCTCCCGGATGTTTTGGATGGCTTTGCGCTTGAAGGCATCGTCTCTCTCCACCGGTCCGAGGGAGTCCAAGGAAGCAAAGAAAGTAGCATGGTTTTGCATCAAGGAGGGATGTTCTGCCAAGCTTTTCACGTGCCAATCGCCCAACTCGTCTGGGTAAGGGCTGCTCATCCAGTACAGTTGCAGACCACCGGCATTGCCCCAATAAAACGCCTTGCCGCTTACCGCGAAAGTGTAAATCAAATAGGGCAAACAAAATGCCATGGCAAGGACCGAAAACCTGAATCCAGCCTTGATTTTCAGATTCTGACGTTGGATGAGGGAAGCCAAACCGAATGCCAGGATGCAGATCAAAACCACATATCCGAAAATCACTTTGGTGAGCATGAGCCATGCCAACCATGCAGCCGGCTTGAGCATGGCACGCCACGTGAACTTGCTTTCTTTCAATGCCTTGCAAAAAAAGTAAGCCGTGGTGACGCTCAAACAAAAAGCCAAGGCTTCGGTCATGATGTCTCCGAAAGACTCCTCCCAAGGCACGTAATAGAACAGCATGCACAAGGATGCCAACCAAGCGGATTTTCGGGGCAGATAGAGGCACAAAAGATGGAAAAACACCACCATGGCCACATAATAGATACCGGCGTTCACCACCTTGGGCACCCACAACGGGACATCCAAGGCCACCATGGGAGCAAGTAAGGCCGGGTATCCGGGACCACTCCATAAGAAATTGTCGCCTTCCTTGTCGTGGAAGTGCCCATGAAGCAGGTTGGTTGCCAGGCCCCAATAGCGTACCTCGTCGCGCTTCAGTTCGCTGTGGTCGGTGAGTGTGGCTGCCAAGAACATGTACAGGCCCAAAAAGGGCAACATCACGAGCCAAGGGTTTTGGGGCGCTAGCCAATCGAGGAGGCGCTTCATCATGCATGCAAGATAATGTTTTGAGGGCACATCGAAATGCATGCAGGGTTTTCCTGCTCAGGGAAATGTGTTCATCGAGCAAAACAATTACCTTTGGGACATGTCTGCGACAGTGGATTTGTCAATCATCGTGCCCGTGCACAACGAACAGGACAACCTTGCTCCCTTGGTGGACCGGTTGCATGCCGTCGTTTCTGCAATGGGCCTGTCTTACGAAATCCTGTTTGTGAATGACGGCAGTCAAGATGATTCCCTGAACCGCATCCGAGGCCTTGCCAACACCCACGAAACGGTCCGATACTTGGACCTTAGCCGGAATTTTGGTCATCAGATTGCCGTTTCTGCCGGGTTGGACCACTGTCGGGGCGGGGCCGCAGTCATCATCGACGCCGATTTGCAAGATCCACCGGAAGTGATTTCCGAATTGTGGGCCAAATACCGGTCGGGGTATCCGGTGGTGTATGCCAAGCGCAAGACCCGGAAGGGCGAAGGCGTGATGAAAAAATGGACCGCGAAATTGTTTTATCGGTTGCTCAGACGCATCACGCACATCGATATTCCGCTGGATACGGGAGACTTCCGCATCATCGACCGCAAAGTCATCGACGTCCTCAAACGCATGCCGGAGCAGAACAAATTCCTGCGCGGTCAAATCAGTTGGGTCGGGTTCAAACAGACCTTTGTTGAATATGACCGGGCGGAGCGGCACTCAGGAAGGACGAGCTACACTTACAGAAAAATGGTGCGATTTGCCATCGACGGCATCACGGCCTTCTCTGAAGCTCCCTTGAGGCTCATTGCCTACTTAGGTTTCATTGTTTCCGGAATCGCGTTTTTGCTCATCATCTATTCCCTGGTGTCCTATTTCTTTTTGGACAACTATGTGCGTGGATGGGCCTCCCAAATGATTTCCATGCTGTTCATCGGTGGCATACAGCTCATCGGTATCGGCATCATCGGCGAATACGTGGCACGCATCGGAGCCAATGCGCGGCAAAGACCCTTGTATGTGGTGGCAGAAGACAACTTGGAATTGGAAAAGGAGACGGATCATGGCGCATGATGTCAATCCGGACAATCAAACTCCGAATCGGGCTTGGACCCATCCCTCCCTTTCATGACAGGCAATCCCACATCCTGGCCCACCTTTGATTTGGTGCTCCCCTGCTACAATCCCGCCGCAGGGTGGGTCGACCGGGTGCTTGCAGCTTGGAACCGATTGCCAATCCTCATCGGCAAACAACCCGACCGCCTCATCCTCGTGAACGATGGGTCCACCAAAGGCATTGCCAAGGACGACATCCAGCGACTCCGGGCGGGAATCCCGCAATTGCACTACATCGAACACTACCCCAACCGCGGAAAAGGGCATGCCCTCCGTCAAGGTGTGGAAGCCTCCACGGCCGATGTGGTGGTCTACACCGATGTGGACTTCCCCTATTTGGAGGAAAGTTTGGCAGAGGTCGCACTCAAGCTCATGCACGACGAAGCCGACGTGGTGCCTGGTGTACGTCCCGATGCCTATTACGATGGGGTGCCGGCAGACAGGAGAAGGATTTCTAGGATGTTGAGGTGGATGCTCAAACGAATCTTGAAATTGAAAATCACCGACACCCAATGCGGCCTCAAAGGGTTCAATGCAAAAGGACGTGCCGTTTTTTTGCGGACCGGAATTGATCGTTTCTTGTTCGACTTGGAATTCATTTTCCTCGCCTCCAAAACCCCAAACCTGCGCATCGAGCCTGTTCCCGTGACATTGAAACCGGGAATCCAATTTTCACACGTAAGCACCAAGGTCCTGTTGGCGGAGACCGTGAACTTCGGACGAGTTTTTTTGCGTGCCCTCCGTGGAAAATAGGTGCCAGGAATTGCATCTCCTTTTCGTGGATTCTTGCCTAACTTGTGCCCATGAACCCAGCCAGACGGCAGCCCATCAGCTCCATTTTGCTCTTGATTGTGCCCTTGCTTGCGGCCATGATCGGCTTCTTTGGGCCCGTCATTCGGAATCCGGACCAATCCTGCTTCGGACAAGGGGATGATGCCCTCAAAAACTATTACACGCCTTGGTATCATGCCGCTTTTGACAAAGAGTGGATGTGGTTCCGAGGCATGAACTACCCCCATGGCGACCATGTCGTGTTTGCGGACGCCCAACCGCTGATTTCAAACAGCATCAAGGCCTTGGACAGCCTTATGCCTGGGACCTCCAACCACACGGTTGGCATCATGAATATGCTGATGCTCGCCCAAATCCTACTGACCGGATGGTGCTTTTGGAGAATCCTGTTGCTTTTGAGTGTGGAGGCGCATTTTGCTGCAATTGGAGCCGTGGCCATCACCCTGTTGTCTCCTCAAATTTTGCGGTTGAACGGTCATTTCGCCCTCAGTTACGCATTCATTTTGCCCTTGTTGCTGCTATTGCGCTTGAAGGCCCATCGGAATGAAAACATCAAACAGGACCTTTTGCTAGGCTTTTCCCTCTTCATGGCGGCTTGGATACACCCCTATTACCTGATGATCGGAGCCGCCCTGCTTTCGGCTTGGGAAGCGTTTTCTTGGATATTATGGCCCTCCGAATGTCTGCCGAAAATCCGGATTGTGAGATTCTTTTTTCAGGTTTTACTGCCCGGAATCTTGTTTTTTGCCCTCCTGAAATTCACCGACTCCATTTCGGACAGGCCCGCGAATCCAACCGGGATGTCGGAGTACGTGGCCACTTGGCGTAGTGTCTTTTTGCCCATCGCCAATCCGTTTTTGGACAACTTCACGCAGCCCTTGCTGTCGCCTGCCGACAAAAGCTGGGAGGGCATTGGGTATGTGGGCCTTGTAGCCAATTTGGGATTGGTCGTGGTGGGATGCATGTTGTCAATCCGGTTGTGGAAACTCCGAAAGATTGGGTTGAGAAAAGCCATTTCCCGCATTTTCCCGAGTCGAAACATGGAATGGAGCCTCATGGCTTTGGCCGCGGTTGCCCTGTTGTTGTTTTCCATGGGATTTCCGTTTGGTTTCAAACCCGAACTCCTGACCGAGGTTTTTCCGCCCATCAAACAATTCCGGAGTTTGGGTCGATTTACTTGGGTTTTCCATGCGCTTTGGATGCCTTTTTTTGTGGTATTATGCTTTCGGTTACTGAAGGTGCTTGCTAGAAGGCGAAAAGCAATCGCTTGGGGAGTTGGAATGGCCATATGTACCCTGACCATTTCGGAGGGCCTCATGCAATGGCAATCCATCCGATTCAGCACGGGAAGCCAGGCCCCAATGATGGTACAACGCTCAGCCCTCCCATGGCTTGACGAAATCCCGAGAGATTCATACTCCTGCATCGTGGCCCTGCCATGGTTCCATGTTGGCAGCGAAAACCTGATCACCACACAGACGGCCCCCACGGCAATTGCCTTTTCCGCCTCCCTGCGAACTGGCCTACCCCTGCTGAACGTGATGATGAGCCGCACTTCGCTCTCTCAGACTTGGGCCCAATTTCAGTTGGCCACCGAACCAGCCGAACCCTTGGAAATCTTGAAATCCCTCCCCGACAAACGCCCCATGCTAGCCATCCGGCAAGGAATCAGGGATACCTTCGATGGGGCCTATTTCAAATTCGGCATGGGCTCCCCAAACCACCCCAATGAAATCCAAACCTACCCCTTGGACTTATGGTCGGCCCAAAAAGAGCTCTTGAAACCTTACGTTTTGCCAGCCGACAGCCTATTATCACCCGAATTGTTCCGGTTGGATTTTGATGCAGACGGAGATGTGGACGGGATGTGGGGCAGCAAAGGGAAGCGACTGACGAGGAAAGACAATCATTTCTTGTTCCAAGGAAAGTTCCCCCAACTGAAACCCAATCAGTCGGTGGTGGTGAGTTGCTGGGCGAGGCTCAAATCAGACGGGATTCCGATGACCTACTTCGGGTTGGAATTGCATGATGCCCAAGGGAACAATGTGCTTTGGTCCTATCCCACTTTCAACGGATATGTGCGCAGGATTGAAGGAGAATGGGCCCTTGTGGAACGCTTGGTGACACTTCCCGACGCACAACACTCCCTTTCGGTTAACATCACGCGTTGGAGCAGGCTGCCCGCAACCATCGACATCGACGAGCTCAGCATCCGCCTCGCCAATCGGCCTTCACGGCATCAAAAACCGTCCGGCATCATATTGGTCAATAACCGTAAAGCAGGTAATTTGACTCCTAACCTTTCTTCTTTGCCCTGACATGCAGCACTTGAAATCAGCCTTGATTTGGCAGCAGGCGATGAAGTCCCCCTCGAAATGGGCATGGGTAATTGTGGTGCTTGTCTACGCGGGTATCTGCCTCATGTTCCAACCTTGGCACCGCAGCAATTTCATCCGTGAGGACGTGGTGAGTTATTATGCCTACTTGCCCGCAGTTTGGGTTCATCAAGATGTAGGCATGCATTACAGTGCCGGGAATGCCTACTATGGTGACAAAGTATGGGGTGAGGTAAAAAGACCCGGCTTAGGGCCCGTGTCCAAGTACACAATGGGCATGGCTTTTCTTTACACCCCCGGGTTTTTGATGGGCCACCTTCACGCCAAATGGGGTGGGTGGACGGCCGACGGGTACACCATGCCCTATCGGCTTTGGATGCAAATCAACATTTTGGCCTATTTGGCCTTGGGGTTGATTGTATTGAGGAGTTTGCTGCTTGGCCTTGTGGGAGAGTGGGCCACGGCCTTGACATTGCTGGGTTTGGGATTGGCGACCAATCTGTTTTACTACGTGGTGGCGGAGCCGGGAATGCCACACGCCACGCTTTTCATGTTGGTATCTGCCTTCATGTGGTTCACCGTTAGATTTCGCGTGGAGGCAACCTGGTCACATGCCCTGTACTTGGGATTGACGGGGGGATTGATTTGTTTGATTCGACCCAACCATGCGGTGCTTTGGGCTTTGCCTCTTTTATACGGATTCCGGGGCGGCCTATCTTGGCGAGAAGGTTGGAGGTTTTGGTGGGGCAACAAAGGAAAGGTGGCGCTCATGTTGGTGCTTCCAGTCATCCTGTTCATTCCGCAGCTTTTGTATTGGAAGCACAGCACCGGTGAATTCCTGCATTATTCCTACGGAGATGAAGGGTTCTTTTGGCTGCAGCCCAAGATGATGGACCTCCTTTTCAGTTTCAGGAAAGGTTTGTTCCTCTACACCCCGTTGGCCTTGGTGGCATGTGTCGGATTCTTATGGGGAAGGAAGCACACAGCAGGGTGGGGATGGGCAGGTCCGTTGGTTTTGGGCATTACGGCCTATGTTATGGCTGCCTGGTGGTGTTGGTGGTACGGCGGCAGTTTGGGACAACGTGCGTTCATCGATGTCTTCCCCATGTTGGCGGTCGGGTTGGCAGCTTTTTTTGTCCGTTTTGGAGTGGATCGGCAGCCCAGTAGAAGGGTGTGGGCGGGTGCATTGATCGGGCTCCTGTGTGCTTGGAATGGCATTCTGACCCTCCAATACCAACGCGGTGTTTTGCACCACGATGCCATGACGGCACGAGCATTTTTAGGAACTTTGGGAAAATTAAACCCTCCGATCGAACTGGAATCGTGGCTCGACCATCCCGATTACGAAGCGGCCAAACAAAGCAGGTGAAAACCTCATTGGGGAACTGAAAGGGTACTGTCCGGATTGTCAGGTTGAATCCCGATCAGTCACCTTCCTGCATCCCATCATCTCCTACCTTCCCTTCCGATGACAACCAAACCGCCACCGGTCTCGTGTAGGGGATAGCTGCCAAAACAATCATCAGGGTCACCATGATGGGGACGGCCAAAATCATCCCGATTATGCCCCAAATCATCCCCCAAACGGACAAGGAAATCAAAATCACGAGGGGGCTCATGTTCAATCGCTTACCCAACAGACGGGGTTCCACCAAATATCCGATGAGGGCGTGCGAGGTGGCAATGCCAACCAAAACAGCCACGGGTTCGGTCCAACCCTCGAATTGCAACATCGCAAACAAAAAGGGCAAACCCACCGCGGCAAATGAACCAAAGGTCGGGATGAAATTGAACAGGAAAATCAAAAATGCCCAAAACAATGCGAAATCTTGTCCCACCACAGCCATGGCAATGGCACTGAGTACGGCGACCGAAAGATTGGTTGACGTTTTCACGATCACGAATTCACGGACAGACTTGCTGATGTGATCCAAGGTTCGGGTGCTGGCTTGAAGTGCTTCTTCTGTTTGGAATGTGGCTTTCCACTTGGCGGAAAAAGTACCCTGCTCCACCAACAAAAACACCGTGTACAGCACTACCAAGAAGAAATCGCCCGCAAATCCCGAAATGAAACTGCCCAAATTGGAGAAAAAGGGTGTGAGATCGACTCCTTGGATGAAGTCGACCAACATGGGAAGCCTGCTGGGCCCTATCCATTGAATCAATTTTGAAGAAAGCTCCATGAGCCTCATTTGGTAGGCGGGAGCCAGCATCAGCATGTCGAACACACTCCTTTGGATGATTTCGATGGTAAGCCACAGAAATCCCAAAATCAGGAAGGAGGCAACCCACTTTCTCAGGGAAATCGACATCCTCGGACCCATGGAGGGAATTTTACCCAAGAACTCTGCGATTGCATTGATGGAAAACCAAACCACGACCGCGACAGCCAAAGGAATGAGCATCCTTTGTGCCAAAATGAGACAGGCTACCACAACGGCCAAACCCACCGTTAGACCAGCAAACCGGAAAGTGCGCATGATGGAAATTGTGCGAGAAAAATTATTCGCCCTCGAATTCTTCAACGGGACGGCTCAATTCCATATTATGGATTCGAGCGAATTCCTGTTGAGCGGCCTGGAATTCCTCGTCGTAGCGTTTTTCCTTTTCGGTAACGATGGCAACCAATTCGTCCATCCTGGCCAAATCAGCCTCACTCGCCTCGGGCATCAGGGCAATCAGCATCAGCTCCCGGTACTCGTGGTCAATCATGTCCACATAAAACGAATAAAGCCCATAGGCGGCATCGCGGAGCCGGGTATTTTTTTGGAATGATTTCATGGCCTTCACATTATCTGCAGAGGTGCGGGCCACGTCCAACAATTCGCCGTGCATGATTTTGACCGTTTCCACAGAAACTTCCGGATCTCCCATGGCTTGGTTGAAGTCCATCAACCTCTCGGCAAAAGTGGTTTGCTGAAGCACAATGTAGTCATTGTATTCTTGCGGACCGGAGAACTTGGGAGCTTGGGCAAATCCATTGGCAAAGACCAAAAGGAACATCATCAAAAGCGGAGTGGACAGGAGTTTTTTCATGGATTGGGTAATTTTAATTGGGTTGGTCTCCAGCGGAAACATGATGTGAAGATACGTTTTTTTCATTTTTCAGGTTGCGCCAAGGGCTGGTTTTAGAACCTGAAGGGGGAAGGTCTCCCAAAAAATCGCTAAATTCGCAGGCTCAACAAAATCAATTCCATGGAAGCGACCGAAGTCAAGAAAACAGCCCTTTACGACACGCATGTGGCAGCCGGTGCCAAAATCATCCCATTTGCGGGTTACGACATGCCCGTCCGCTACACGGGGGACAAAGAGGAGCATTTTGCCGTTCGCAATGCTGCGGGCGTATTCGACGTGAGCCACATGGGTGAGTTCATCGTGAAAGGTCCCAAGGCGCTAGAATTGATTCAGAAAGTCACCAGCAACGATGCCTCCAAATTGGTGGACGGAAAGGCTCAATATTCATGTTTGCCCAACCTCGACGGTGGCATCGTGGATGATTTGATTGTGTATCGTTTTGCCCCCGAGCATTACATGTTGGTGGTCAATGCCTCCAACATCGAAAATGATTGGAATTGGATTTCATCATTCAATAAAGAAATCGGAGCTGACCTCACCAACATTTCCGAAGAGACCGCATTGCTTGCGCTTTCAGGCCCAAAAGGAACTGAAATCCTTCAGAAATTAACCTCGGCTCCCATTGGCGATTTGGTCACTTACGGATTTCTTCGGGGAGAAGTGGCCGGGATGAAGGATATTTTGGTGGCTACGACCGGATACACCGGGGAGCGCACCTATGAGATTTTCGTTCGCCCTGACCAAGCCAAGCGACTTTGGGATGCACTGTTTGAAGCGGGCTCACCCCTTGGGTTGATTCCGACCGGTTTGGGCGCACGCGACACCTTGCGTTTGGAAATGGGATACATGCTCTATGGCAATGACATCAATGATACCACATCCCCCCTTGAAGCGGGCCTAGGTTGGATCACCAAACTTCAAAAAGGTGATTTCAACGGCCGTGACTGGATGCTCAAGCAAAAAGAAGAAGGGCTCAAACGCAAATTGGTGGGATTTGTCATGGAAGGTAAGGGAATTCCCCGTGGGCATTATCCGATTTCGCACAACGGAAAAGTGGTGGGAGAAGTTACCTCCGGCACCATCAGCCCCATGTTGAACGTTGGCATCGGCATGGGCTACGTCCCAACGGAATTGGCAGCCGAGGGCACTTTGATCGACATCATGGTTCGGGACAAGGCCAATCCTGCCAAGGTTGTGAATCCCCCGTTCATCCGTAAGTAACAATACCCCGCTATGTTCAAGTCAGCAAAACCGGATTCCAGCAAGAAATGGGTAGCTGTCTGCCTGAGCCCAGCTCTCATCGACCAATTCAAGGTAGATGAAGCCATCGTGGTGGTGATTGACGTGCTTCGTGCCACCACCGCCATGTGTGCCGCGTTCGACCATGGTGTGAGGTCGATGATCCCCGTATTGACCGTAGAAGAGGGTCGCGAGGCCAAAGAAAATGGATGCTTGGTTGCTGGGGAACGAAACGGCGAGCAAATCGAGGGGTTTGACTTCGGAAATTCACCCCTTCAATTCCGCACCAAAGCCATAGCAGGAAAGGACATCGTCATCACAACCACCAACGGTACCAAGGCCATCAAGGCAGCGGTGGCGCGTGGAGCATTGGAAGTGGTGGTGGGAGCATTTTCCAACTACAGCATTTTGGCCCACTACCTGCTTTCTCGCAATGAAAACGTAATCCTGCTTTGTTCGGGGTGGAAAGACCAACCCAACCTAGAGGACACGATTTTCGCCGGTGCCATGGTGAATCGCCTGCGCAAAAACTATCGGCTTTATGAAGACACTGCACTCATGGCCGAGACTGTTTACAGGGTTGCAAACAGACGTAAGCGTTATTTCTTGCGCAGTTCAAGCCACTTCAACCGTTTGTTTCACATCCTCCAAATCCAAAAGGACGTGAAATATTCCTTGCGGCGCGACACCCACCCCGTGATTCCCAAACTGTACGGTGACCGATTGATTTTGATGGACTCCCCCTATGTGCAGGAGGTGGGCCATATCCCGTTTGATTTACCCCAATTCAAGCGCCGTGACACCGGACTGAAAGAAGGGGAAAGCCTCCCTAAATAAGATGAATTCCTACCCAAGATTGGTCCTGAAAAAGGGTCGCGACCGGGCCGTCAGAAACCGACATCCATGGGTGTTCAGCGGTGCGGTTGAATCCAAGCCTCAAGCAGCCTTGGGCGCGATTGTTCAAGTGCATGCATCGGATGGACAACTGCTCGGATATGGCCATTATGCCCCCAATGCCACCCTGATTTGCCGGATGTTTCATTTCGGGCAGGAAGGAATTAACGTGGACGCTGGGTTCTGGGTGGGAAAACTCGCCGCCGCCAAAGATTACCGCCATCAGGTAATGGGCACGGAAATTACAGCGGGTTTGACCGATGGTTATCGTTTGGTGCATGCTGAGGGGGATGGATTGCCCGGAGTGGTGATTGATCTGTATGGAGATGCTGCCTCGGTTCAGCTCCGCTCAGCAGGTGCACAATCCCTTCAAATCCTCATTTGTGGTTTTTTGGAGGACGAATGCGGCGCCCGTCACATTTATGTCAGCACGGACAAAAAAGAGGGAAAAGAAGATTTGTCTGGAAATTGGATCAAGGGTGAGCCGCAGGCAAGAACCTTCTTGGAAAACGGACTGAAATTTTGGGTGGACATTGCCCAAGGGCAAAAGACCGGTTTCTTCCTGGACCAACGGGAAAACAGGGTATGGGTGGGTAAGCATGCTGGTGGTGCGAAGATCCTCAATGCCTTCAGTTACAGCGGTGCTTTTTCATCCTACGCACTCCAAGGGGGTGCCAAGCATGTCACTTCCGTTGACATCAGTGCTTCCGCCACGGAATATGCTACCCAGAATGTAGCCTTGAATATACCCGATAGCGCAGACCGCCATTTGGCTTTGAAGGCCGACTGCTTTCAATACCTCAAGGACATGCCAGATGGCGCCTTCGACCAAATCATCTTGGACCCTCCCGCCTTTACCAAGCATGCCTCAACCGTCGACAAAGCCGCGAGGGGGTACAAGGAAATCAACTTGAAAGCCATCCAAAAAATTGCACCGGGCGGATTGGTATACACGTTTTCTTGCTCCCAACATATTTCACCGGACCTGTTCCGTAAAATCGTGTTCGGTGCCGCGGCAGATGCAGGCCGGGACGTTAGGATCGTGAGGCTTCTGAGCCAAAGTCCCGACCACCCCATCAACATCTACCACCCTGAAGGGGAATACCTCAAAGGCTTGATGTTGCAGGTGGTCTGAACCAACCCTAAGATGTAATCAGGCAGCCCCATTCATGGGCAACTCCTCCGGCAGACGGATGGAGTAAATGATTTTGCGAACCGTATCGTATTGCAGATAAGGATATTGGCGCAACAAAGCATCGATGGCTTCGGCAGATTTCAATCCTTGGCAACGCAATGATTTGTAGCTGCGCTTGATTTCAAAATCACGCAGGGTCTTGGTGTTGATCAGGCCAAGCTCCAACAACGTATTGAAGACATCATCTGGAAGAATCTGACAAATCGGATTACGCATAATACAACCTCCTTCGTTTCAGTAAGCTCTTAAAAATTAGAAGGTAGATTTATTTCATGCAGCCAATTCTGGGTTAGAATGTGAATCCGATGGTGGTGTACAAATTGCCAATTGAATTGCGTCTAATAAGCTCCGGAGAATAGGCATTTACATCTTGAACCAGATAATAAATGCGCCTATCGGAAGCCAATTCATGGACGTAAGCAAGGTCAATATAGAAAGATTCAGCCTTATAGCCAATACCAGCCGTAACAAAATGGCGGTTTCCGGAGATATTTTGAATGGTATTTGACGGCAAATCGACAAACTGAAGGAATTCGGATTTCAAAATGGAGCCATACAAAGCATAGCCAGCCCTGAATCTTGCCTGATTCAAACGTAACTCACCGCCCAGACGAAAATTGAAAGCGGCAGCAAACAGCTCCCGTATGCGTTGATTTTCGGTTCTGAAGTCATAAAACTGTGCGTCATCCGGCGTCCTGTAAGTAGAGGAAGCATAGTCCTGGAATTCGAAATCTGCCGTGATGAATCCGGATTTTCGGAACAAGACCATAGCACCCGCCGTGACCTTGAAAGGAGTCGTCAGGTTGTAACTGAAAGTCCCCGACTCAGCCGCCCTCCCGTAGTTGGTGGGATCCTGATCGAAGTTTCCAGTGATTTCATAGATGTATTCATCATCCAGACTCACAACAGTAGGGGATTGAAAGGAAACCCCAATCCGGAAAAAGTCTGCGGGCTTGAAAATCACACCCAACTTGGCATTGATTCCCGAGCCGGAAACATCATAAAAATCCGTGTAGCTCATGGCCGCCAAAGGGGTGCTGTCGTTGGCCCAAGTTTGGTGCACGTCGTTCACATCGGACTCGTCATGGTAAAGCTCTTGGCCGTATTTCACATCCAGAATCCCGATGGAAAGGCCCACATAAAATTTGTCGTCCAGGTTGATTGCCCCTGCCAAATCCCATTCGTTGATTCTACCAGTTTCGATGATGGTGATATCTTGTTGCATTTCACCACCCAAAGCGGCTGGTACATAGTTCCCATCCGTGCCCGAGGTGTCAATCAAGCCCGCCTGCCAAGCCGAACCGGCAATTCCAAATGAGTTTGCCAGGAGTGCATAGCTCTGGCCCGATGCCAAACCGGCATAATAGTCGGTGATGCTGTTGGCATTGTTGTAGGCCGACACCTGCGTGAACCGGTTGAAATTGGCCAACTGAGTTACACCGACAGCGAATGCATAGGATTTCAATCCTCTTTCAGGTTCCCTTGAAGTGTTGGCCGATGGGTCCCACTTTTCTATGCGTGACGCTCCAACGTACCCAACGTTGGCAAACCCCACTTTGGAGGCGGCATGCTTTTCACGGACATCCAAGTATTGTGCCTCCGTATTGGCAAACCTCATCCTTGGTGTGAGCATGAAGTCAGACCGACGGTATAGGGCCAATCCCGCAGGATTCAAATAAGCCGACGAGTAATCTGCCCCAACCGCGGAAAAAGCACCTCCAGCCCCAACCGCGCGAGCCGTGCCCGTGATGCCGATGCTGTTGTAGCGCAAGGCATCCAACTCATTTTGGGCAAACAAGGACGAAGATGCCAGCATGACCACCCAAAACAGCTTGAAAAACCTGAAGCGAATTTGATTCATGGATAAAATCATCTTTTGGTGGGTTTACCGGCTGGAGCGGTAGAATTGCCCGATGGTCTGCTTATTCCCGGGTTGTTCGAGGATGGGGCGGGCCGATTGAAAGAAGGCGAAGGTTCGGGCCTTGAATTGTATTGGGGTCTGGGCTTAGGATTCTCCATGGGCCTGGTTTCCTGGTCTTGCGGCCGAGGTTTGGGTGTGGGCCTGGGAGATACCTGGTTGGGGCGGTCTTGAACGTCAGGTTTGGGTTGGGAAACATTGGGCTTCACCACAGGCTGTGTGGAGGGTCTGCTCACGGGGTTTGGATCGGGTCTGCCAATGGGTTGTACGGGATTGATTGAAGGCTTGCCGGGTTGAACCTCGGGCTTTGACTTGACCGGCCGCTCGTTCACCACGGGGCGATCGGAAACCTCTCCTTGATCCTGATAGGGACGAACGGTACCCCCAGAGGTTGCAGGTCCTTTGCCGGGAAGATTGTTTACACCCATGGAAGAAGGAGAGGGCCTGGGGCCGACATGACCGGGAGGGTTGTTATCGTTGCCATTCCATCCGCCATTGCCACCTCCGTAAAACAAGCCCGGAGGACAGTAAGGATTGTACCCGTAATATCCAAATCCTCCCGGACCACCATACCACCCACTGTACCAACCCCAAGAAGACCCAAAAGGTTGCGCCCAAGGGTTGTACCAAAAGCTTTGATAAGGCAGGTAATACCACGAAGGGTACCCCCAACCGAAAGTCCAAGAATAGGACGGTCCATTGTAGAAAAACGGATCGTAAAACCATGGATCGTTGGCGTAATAGGCCCAAGTGGTGGTTCCCATCACGAAATAAGGGTCGTAGGCGAAGTAAGGGTCGTAATATCCCCAAGAATTGGTGGTAAATCGACGGACCCTTCGTGAGAAATAAAAGTCATCATCCTCATACGGATCCAGGTCACCTGCATACAAATGATCCTCGTCACGACCATGTTTGGAATCCCTGCCCGCTTCGTAATCCTCTGCATCCACTGCACGGGGCTCCCTGCCGGGTTCCTCCGTAGCATCCTCTTCAGCCTTGTTGACGTTCTCCTGGAGTTTGACATCGGAGGATGAAAAGTACACATCGTCAGTTTCGTTGCCTATGACCGAAACAGGTCTCAATGAGCCACATCCTGCCAAAAACAGAATGGATGCCAACAATGAGATGAATGATAGACGAATGGACATGGCGGACCTCCTTATTTCGATTTCAATATCCGATGAAAGGCGTTAAATTTGCGCGCTTTCCGCAGACATGTAAAGTTACGTCAGGCTGTGGAAACATGCGAAAACTAGCAAAAATCATTCCATCAGGTTGTCATGTCCCAAAAACTCCCCAAACGCTCCGAAGACTACTCGCAGTGGTACATTGAATTGGTGAAGCGCGCCG
>Ga0068876_10000420_pt1 | contig 34900 bp, 28 predicted proteins | sample NOAtaG_6_FD_66442 | JGI IMG/M metagenome (GOLD analysis project Ga0068876, IMG submission 66442) | Freshwater lake microbial communities from Lake Erie, under a cyanobacterial bloom - NOAA_Erie_Diel5S_2200h metaG | ecosystem: Environmental > Aquatic > Freshwater > Lake | place: USA: Ohio, Lake...
CGCTATCGGAAACATTGATGGTAGCCCACTGTGCGAAACAACAAGTGCCGTTGTCAACTGAGGCCGCGGGATTGAAGTTAGAGGCCGTAGCATCCGTGCATCCAAAACAATCGTATGTACAAAGATTGAAATCTGCGCAATTCGCATTTGGATTGTAGTTGCAGGCATTAATATCCAAGCATCCTGATGTGGCGTTCCATTCAAAATATGCAATTCCATAACCTGTGCTATCGGTGTATTGCCAATCTAAGTTGAGTGGCAAATTATCTATGGAAAGAGACAAAGCAGTGAAATCCCAATTGATTCCATCCGCAAAGGTGTACAAATAAAAACATCCATTCGGAAGGCAAAATGAAGCGGTATCTCCAGTAAGATTGGCTATTCCCGCCCAATCATAGGTGTTCACTACGCTCCATTGGGCTTCAATAGGAGCATTGAGCTGCACCATTGAACAGTCATTGTTTTGTGCTATTACACTGGAAATAATACTAAAGAGGCAGGCAACGGTTAAAAAAATGACTTTTCTCATATTTAAACTTTTGTTCAAAGGAAACGGCTTCTTGGTTAAACAACCAAGTATGATTTGTTAATTAACAATCTTAGGCAGGTAGGAGATCTAATAAGGATTCAAAAATGAGACGCCCATCGGTATTGGAAAGTTCAAAATCGGCGCATCTTTCTGGATGGGGCATCATACCAAAAACATTTCTTTTTTCGTTGGTTACACCCGCGATATTATGTACGGAGCCATTGGGGTTGGAGGCGTCATCCACTTCCCCTTTTTCATTACAATATCTGAATAAAATTTGTTGTTGATCTTCCAATCGCTTGATTTCGTCTGGAGAGGCAAAAAAGTTACCTTCTCCATGAGCAATCGGTACTTTATAGGCTTTTTCGCTAGATAAGTTCTGTGTGAGAATACTGCTTTGTGTCTCCGCTTTGAGGTAAACATTCTTGCAGATGAACTTCCTTGAGGTATTGTGTAATAATGCACCAGGAAGCAATTTTGCTTCTGTTAAAATTTGAAAGCCGTTGCATATCCCCATCACATATCCCCCTTTGTTAGCGTGTTGAATGACGGAATCCATGATGGGTGAGAATCGAGCTATGGCGCCGCTTCTGAGATAATCTCCATAGGAAAATCCACCGGGAACCATGATGAAATCGCAATTTTGCAGGTCGGTTTCTTTGTGCCAAAGTTTGATCACCTCTTGATGGAGTACATCATTCAAGGTGTAGAATAAGTCCTCATCACAATTGCTACCGGGAAAAACGACAATGCCAAATTTCATAATGATTTTTTTGCAAATTTAGTCAACAGTGCATCATTGGATCACCTCAAAGGCAAATAAAAAGTACATCAGTAACCAAAAATAAAAGAGAAAGGGAGCCATTAGCGACACACGATAATGCGTCCAGTAGTATCCTACGATTACTATAAAAGGTAGATTGAAGTTGTAAAAAGTAAAAGGCTCTTGAATGCTCCAACAGATGACACCACTCAATATGGATGAAAAAAGAAATATCAGTAAAGTGTTTTTGGCTTGCTGGGTTTTGTTGGTTTGGCGATTTTCTTTTTTAAAAATTCCCACCAATGCAGACATCAAGCAAACCGAGCTGATCCAAAACAACATAGAGGAGAAAATACTTTGTAATGGTTGTGCATGATGTGTTTTTGACCAAAAAAACCACTCCTCCATTCGGTCATTTAAAAAGCAAAAACTCAGCCAATAAATGAGGGGAATCATCAGAATAATGATAGAAAACAGTGATTCTTTCAGAGAAAAACTCCGGTTGGTGAGTAAAATAGTGTTCAATGCAATGGCAAATCCTATGTTCTGAGGATAAATACAAATGCTAATTCCGATGAATATTTGCGCTGAAAATAATGAGGGATAAATTCTTTTTTGATTTTGAATTTGTAAGGAAAAAAATAAGGAGAGGGTAAGACATAACTGTGCAATTACCCAACTAAGGCTTTGAAGTTTGAAGCTAGAAATGGTGAATATTACGGCGGAGAGGAATCCAACAAGAAAAGAAGGTTGAAAGTACAGTTCGCTATTGTTGAAGGCTGCATTGACAATTGCAGCGCAGGCAGTGACGATGATAAATAAAATGAATGTATAAGTCCATACAGAGTATGGCGAAAAGTGGAAAAGGTACTCAGAAGCGTATTGTGGAGTTAAAATTGGATGGGGAGGAAGAAAGTAGGTAAGCGCAATACTCAATAATCCAATCAGCACTGGAAAGAAAAAGAGTAAGCCCCTGTGGTTTTGGGTGAAATAGCGAAGAATCATAATGAACCGCAAAAATGAGAGATGTTTGCAACAATTCTAGGTAAAAGTTTATATTTTTGTAAAAAATACGAATTATGAATTTGCAGAGTATCATTGTTCCAATTGGTGATATGTGCCAATGGTTTTTCAAAAATATTTTGGTGGGCTTATTGACACCAATGAATACCATTTGCATTTTAGGTGGTTTTTTTGGAATTTGGTTGTGGCTACGAATGCAGAAAAATTTCACTGAAAAGGCCAAGAAAGAAGGGACTGTCATTTGATGAGTAACGCTCATTTGAAGAAGGCACTTATCACAGGTGTCAATGGTCAGGATGGCTCGTTCCTCGCCGAGCTTTTGATTGAAAAAGGTTATGAAGTGCATGGAATCATCAGAAGATCCTCGTATTTCAATACCTCTAGAATAGAACATTTGTATTTAGAGGACTGGATAAAAGACAGTCATCAGGTAAGGCCTTTACAGATTCATTATGGTGATGTCACTGATTCAAGTTCGTTAGTAAGAATCTTAAAATTAGTGGAGCCAGATGAAGTGTACAATTTAGCGGCGCAAAGTCATGTAAAGGTTTCATTTGAGGTTCCTGAGTACACGGCGGATACGGATGCAATTGGAACACTCAGGATTCTTGAGGCTGTGCGCATATTGGGATGGGAGAAGAAATGTAGAATTTACCAGGCCTCTACTTCTGAATTGTATGGGAAAGTGTTGGAGGTACCACAATCAGAGACTACCCCTTTTTATCCAAGATCACCTTATGGAGTGGCGAAGCAATACGCTTTTTGGATAACCAAGAACTACCGAGAGGCTTACGGAATGTTTGCAGTGAACGGAATCTTATTCAATCATGAAAGTGAAAGAAGGGGAGAAACATTCGTTACCCGAAAGATTACGATGGCTGCAGCGAGAATTGCAAAAGGTGCCCAGCGTAAGCTATACTTGGGTAATTTGGATGCCATGCGTGATTGGGGATATGCAAAGGATTATGTGGAGTGTATGTGGTTGATGCTGCAGCATCCAGAGCCAGAAGATTTTGTTATTGCTACCGGAGAAATGCACAGCGTAAGAGAATTTTGCGAACTTGCTTTTTTAGAGGCTGGAATGGAGATTGAGTGGAGCGGTGTGGGATTGGAGGAAAAAGGTAGTAGAAAAGATACGGGAGAGGTGGTGATTGAAGTGGATCCCAATTATTTCAGACCTACGGAGGTGGAACAATTATTGGGAAATCCTCAAAAAGCCATTGATCAATTAGGTTGGAACCCCAAAAAGACAACTTTCTCAGATTTGGTGAGAATAATGGTGCGGAGTGATTTGAAACTTTTAGCTGATAATGACTAAGTGTTGAAAGAGAATTCTCGCATATTAGTTACGGGTGGGGCTGGATTCATTGGCTCTAATTTGTGCGAGGCGCTGATGAATTTAGGTCACATTGTTACTTGCCTCGATAATTTCTCAACCGGGCGTAAGAAAAATATTGAAAGCTTTGTGGGGCATGATAATTTTCATTTGATCGAGGGTGACATAAGAGATTTGAATACTTGTAAATCAGCTGTCGAAAATCAGGATTTTGTTTTGCATCAAGCCGCGTTGGGCTCTGTGCCGCGATCGATAGATAATCCAATAAATACCAATAGTGTCAATATTGATGGTTTTTTAAACATGTTGGTGGCCTCTAAAGAGGCTAATATTCAGAGATTTATTTATGCCGCTAGTTCCAGTACTTACGGCGATTCCTCGGCATTGCCGAAAGTGGAAGAGGTGATTGGCAATCCACTTTCTCCTTATGCGGTTACTAAATTGGTCAATGAGCAATACGCAAGGGTTTTTCATCAATTGTATGGCCTCAATGTCGTGGGACTTCGGTACTTCAATGTATTTGGACGTCGACAAGATCCTGAGGGCGCCTATGCAGCGGTAATTCCTAAATTTGCCAGAACACTCATTACGGGAGGTACAGTCCAAATCAATGGAGATGGAACAAATACAAGGGATTTCACCTACATCGAAAATGTGATTCAAGCGAACCTTTTATGTTTATCCACTCCGAATGTGGAGGTGATTGGTGAGGTATTCAATGTGGCCGGTGGAGAAAGAACTTCTTTGGTGGAAATGGTGAAAATGATGAGAGAACATTTAGGTGCTTTGAATATAGAAATTTCAGATAGTCAGATTCAATATGGTCCACAGCGTGTTGGAGATATTCCACACTCTTGGGCGAGCATCGAAAAAGCTAAAAAGATGATGGGCTATGAACCCCAGTTTAACTTTTACAATGGTTTAAAAGCAGCGGTCCAATGGTATCACGATGAATACAAGCGATAAGTTAGTATTTTTCAATGAACTCCACCAAATAACGGGTCAAGTTGATTTTCTCCTTAAGTAATCGTTCTCTTTTGTTTCTCCATTCTATTTTACTATTCGGTTGTGAAAAAGTACATTGAATGGCCTTGAAAAAGGAATCATAATTTTGAGGCGTATAAGCAAAGCATAGCTTGTATTTTTCCTCAATTTCATTAGGTATAGATAGGATGCCAGCAAATGTGTTGCACTTCAAAGCAGGTGTACCTAACAAAGCGGCTTCGGTAGTCATCGTTTGGCTATCTCCCACAAAGCCCGCAGCATAGTACAATAGACTGTGTATTTTTTCAGGAGCGACGGGAAGTCGGTAGCTTTCAAATTCTGGTTCAATGGGCTTTTCTGAAGTGATAAATACTCGACCTAATGACAAAAGGTATTGTATGATTTCTCTTTTTTGTTCTAAGGAAATTCCGCGATGGCCGTCGTCATGATGTCCTTTTAAGGCAACAAATCTCAACACAAAGAAAGTATCTCCCTCGCTCAGTCCAATTTCATTCAGTACGGAGGGTTGAGGAACAAATTCCTCTGGATGCAGGTAGGCCAATTCATGATAACTATTGTACCGAATCAATTTATTTTCAAAACTGGGCAATTGAATAGGGGATGGGGCCAAAATGACATCTGTAAATGGATACGAGAATTTTTTTATAAGGGGTACGGCAGATTCATCATCATCACTTAAGTGTATGGCTTTAAACCACGGTAGAATGAGGGAAAGGTGATCATTCGTGATAGAGCTCCCTAATCCAATTTTTATGTTGTGTCGCAATACAACGCCGAGGGCTTTGAAATCGAAAATTATTTGTTTTACTAGCTTTCCCCACTTTCCTTCGCCTTTTTTCCCCAATGATATGAATGGGATATTGTAATGCTCTAGCAAATGGGTGATGATTTTTTCTTCTTTACATATCACACGAATGAAATGACCTCTCGCAATAAGCTGATGATAAGTATTTCGGATCAGGTGAACTTGTCCTGGATGGTTTACTTCAATTAAAATTCTTTTTTTTTCTAATTTCATTTTATCTGCTCAAAATGAGATAAGGGAGTATCAGTTTTTCCATCAGCCAAGGTAGAGGATCACGACGGTCCCAAACGGCATATTGAGTTGGGGAGATTTTCCGAAAGGCATAGTTTTTTTTCAGTTTCCAAAGTTTTAGCTGAATAGGAAAATCGGTAAGTCCATGTTGGTAAGATGCGGACTGAAAATCCAATGTTTTTTCAATCTTATTCTCCGAAGCGAAGTCATAGAATGCTTGTAAAAATGGAGATTTACTTTTCATGGCAAGGGGATGCCATTTCCAAGTTCGGGGATTTACTTCAAGGAATTTGTACTGGTTATCTCTGATATCTTTTTTAAATTCAATTTCACAAAGCCCGGTATAATGGGTGTGTGATAGAATTCTCTTTCCAAAATCAAGAATTTCTGGTATTAACATGGATTCCGCATAGGTGGTTGCATTACCGAAATCAATAGGATGTTGTCTCATGCGACAAGCACTGAGTTGAACCATTACCTCCCCTTTGATTGAAAAAAAACACGCTGAAAACTGCCGGTTGCTATCGCCTTGTATGATTTCTTGGATAATGATTTCGCTTTGTGGAATGATTTCTAATGCTTCATGGAATTTATCTTCTAATTCTGCACGATCATGACAGTAAAGCACTTTCTTCTTTGTTTTACTATAAAAAGAGTGCATGATGGCTGGTTTGATGATGCAGGGAAAGGATATATCTATGTGCTGAAGATCATTCAATTCAACATTGGTGAAAGTTGCGGCTATAGGAATGCCAAGCTCTCTGCAAAGGGAGTAAGATAGCGTTTTGTCATAAAATTGACTCACAATATTCCATTCATCAGTCGTTACAAAAAAATGTTCTGATAATTCTTCTCTATGCTTACTGAGCAGTTCTACATGGGCATCATTGGTGGGGAAAATCATCCAATTGCGGTACTGATTATTTTCTTTCCAATGCTTTAAGCGAGATAGCCAATGTTGGAAATCTATTCTTTCAAATCTGTTGCAATATCTGGAGAATCGGGAGATGTTTACACTTGTATCGTCAATCAAAATGCAGGGCAAATTCATTTCTCCAAATGTTCTCATTATGCCCAAGGCTTGGACGTGTCCTCCAAGAATAATGACACCAGTTTTTTGAGAGATATTTACCATTGTGGAGTTTATACAAAATTAAGATATAAGTTAGGTTGATGAATAAAATAAATTCAAGTATGCACCGAGGTATTTCTTATTTTTGTTGTAAGTATTTATGAAAATTGAAAAGATTATAGGAAGGGAACGCAACCTGTTAAGTGACGATTTGGAGCGTCTTAATGAAGCGATTTCGGCGGAAGTAGGCCATTCTAGTTTTTTGGTTTTAGGAGGTGCAGGGTCCATTGGGCAGGCGGTTGTGAAGGAAATTTTTAAGAGGGCGCCTAAAAGATTATATGTGGTGGATATCAGTGAGAATAATTTAGTGGAATTGGTCCGTGATATACGAAGTTCATTAGGTTACATTCAAGGTGATTTCAAGACTTTTGCGCTGGACATTCAATCTGTCGAGTTTGCTCAATTTTGTTCGGAATTGCACGATATTGACTATGTTTTGAATTTGTCTGCCTTGAAACATGTCAGAAGCGAAAAGGATGTTTTTACACTTTCTAGAATGATTCAAGTCAATGTATTCAACACTATTGACACTATTGATTGGGCCATAAAAAATAAGGTCAAAAAATATTTTTGTGTCTCCACTGACAAGGCTGCGAATCCTGTGAATATGATGGGGGCATCGAAGCGAATCATGGAGTTATTCTTGTTGGAAAGAAGCAAGAGTATAAAAATATCTACAGCTCGATTTGCTAATGTCGCATTTTCTGATGGCTCATTGTTGCATGGATTTTCCCAAAGATTATCTAAAAAGCAGCCTATTGTGGCGCCTAATGATGTCAGGAGGTACTTCGTAACGCCAGAGGAATCTGGTTTGATTTGTTTATTTTCTTGTATTTTGGGTGAGAACAACGAAATTTTTTTTCCTAAGCTGTCTGAGGATTTACACCTTACCAAGTTTTCTGATATAGCCGTTGCCTTCCTCGCCGAGTGGGGTTATCAACCGCTGTTGTGTAATACGGAGGAAGAAGCTCGTCGAGCATTTGAGCATCTGCCAATTGGTTTTTGGCCCTGTCTGTTTACCCATAGCGATACAACAGGAGAGAAAGATTTTGAAGAGTTTTTTACGGCAACGGAAGAGGTTGATTGGAGTCGTTTCCATAATCTCGGAATTGTAAAGAATCATTCCAATGTCACTGATGATCAATTGAATTGGTTTTTGGAACAATTCCGTCTTTTTCAAAAAGACAAACAGTGGAGTAAAGAGCGTTTAGTAGACTTGTTTCAGGCTTTGATTCCTGATTTTGAGCACGAGGAGAAGGGGAAATATTTAGATGCTAAAATGTGATGGAATCATACAACAGAATCATTGATTTTATTAAAGAAATCTATCCCGGTGAGGGTGTAATCCCTCTCCATGCACCGCATTTTTTTGGAAAGGAAAAAGACTATCTCAACGAATGTATTGATAGCACTTTCGTTTCATCTGTGGGTCCTTTTGTAGACAGAATGGAAAGGGATTTGGCTACTTATACTGGATCTCGTTTTTGTGTGGCAGTGGTAAATGGAACTTCAGCTTTGCATATCGCTTTATTATTATCGGGCGTGAAGAGGGGCGATGGTGTGATCACACAGGCATTTTCATTTATAGCCACTTCCAATGCGATCAGTTATTGCGGAGCCCAACCTTTTTTCGTGGATATTGATGAACAAACTTTAGGAATGAGTGCCTCCGCTTTGGAGCATTTTTTTGAAGGAACGGAGCAAAGGGAAGATGGTTGTTATCATGTTGAAAGTGGAAAAAAAATTACCGCTTGCGTGCCTATGCATTCGTTTGGAATGCCAGTAGATATACTAGAAATAAAACGATTATGTGATCATCATCGTGTGGTTTTGATTGAAGATGCTGCTGAGTCTATTGGTTCTTATCACCAAGGACGGCATACGGGAACATTAGGTAAATTTGGAGTGTTCAGTTTTAATGGAAATAAGACGATTACTTGTGGAGGAGGAGGTGCGATTATCACGGACGATGAGGAATTGGCAAGAAGGGCCAAACATATCACTACACAAGCCAAGGTACCTCACCCCTATGAATTTTATCATGATGAGATTGGGTTTAATTACCGTTGTCCCAACATCAATGCTGCGCTATTGTGCGCGCAGCTAGAATTGATTGAACAGATTTTGATGAATAAAAGGGAAACTGCAGGACTTTACCGTAATTTTTTTGAGTCGGAGTTTCCGGCCATTCGTTTTGTAAGTGAAGGTGTTGATAAGAAATCGAATTATTGGTTGAATGCGATTTTGTTCCAAGAGGAAGCTCAAAGGGAAAATTTTATCCAACTGGCCATTCAGCAAAAAGTGATGGTGCGACCTGCTTGGCGGCCTATGCATCATCTTCCGATGTTTCAGAATGCATGGAGAGATGGGCTTGTCAATACTGAAAAGGTATATCAAACATTAGTTAATTTACCGAGTAGTGTCAGAGTTTGAATTTTATTTATTGGGTTATTCTGGACATGCCTATGTTGTATTAGACAGTGCGCTGCAGCTTGGCTGGAAATGCTTGGGCTATTATGAAAGAGAAGAAAAATTAGACAATCCCTTTCGGTTGAATTTCATCGGTTCAGAAACCTTAGAGGACAATTGGTTGGGTAGAAAGGTTTTTCCAGCCATTGGCCATAATTCCATTCGCTTTGCGCTTGTCAAAGAGTTGATGAGCAAGGGCGTTGATGGAATCAATATTGTGGATAGTCATGCAATAGTTTCTGAATATTCTCAATTGGGTCATTTGAATTATATTGCCAAGGGAAGTGTTATTCAATCATTGGTGAACATTGGGGATGGTTGTATAATCAATACCGGAGCTATTGTTGATCATGAGTGTTGTCTTCAGGATGGGGTACATGTTTCTCCAAGAGCTGTTTTATGCGGAGGTGTTCAAGTGGGAGAAAGAACTTGGATCGGAGCAGGAGCCGTTATCAAAGAGGGAATACAAATTGGAAGTGATGTGTTGATTGGAGCGGGTTCAGTAGTGCTCAGAGATGTGCCGAATGGAGCGAAGTGTTGGGGAGTGCCAGCAAAAATAAGAATATGAAAAATAGAAGGGTAGTAGTCATAGCGGAGGCGGGTGTCAATCACAATGGGGAATTACCAAATGCTTTACGGCTCATAGAGATAGCGGCAGAAGCAGGAGCGGATTATGTGAAGTTTCAGACTTTTTCTGCCGATAAAATAGTCTCTCATCAAGCGGTGATGGCCGACTATCAAAAGCAGAATCTTAACCAAGACGATACCCAATGGAATATGCTCAAGAAGTTAGAGATTCCGGAAGCTTGGTATCCCTTGTTGATTCAGCATTGTAAAGATCATAGAATAGAGTTTTTATCTACTGGATTTGACCCTGATGCGATAGATTTTTTAATGAAATGGAATCTTCCTTTTATTAAAATTCCTTCGGGAGAATTAACCAATCTGCCTTTTCTTCGTCATGTTGCGCGAAAAAAACTACCCGTTGTTCTTTCCACAGGAATGGCTGATATGGAAGAGGTGAAGTGGGCTGTTAACACCCTAATTTCAGAAGGTCTAAAGTCTACTGATTTAACGGTATTGCATTGTAACACTGATTATCCTACCAAAATGGAAGATGTTAATTTGAATGCAATGCAGCATTTAGCAAAAGAATTAGCAGTAAAAGTGGGGTATTCTGATCATACGCTAGGAATTGAAGTAGCGATAGCAGCTGTGGCTTTGGACGCTTGCTTGATTGAAAAGCATTTTACCATAAATCGCAATATGCCGGGTCCCGATCATAAGGCCTCTTTGGAGCCAGATGAATTGAAGAGTATGATATGTGCGATCAGAAATATCGAATTGGCCAAGAGCGGAAATGGAATCAAGGAGCCGAGCACTTCTGAATTTTCCAACAGGAAGGTGGCAAGAAAAAGCATTCATGCCCTCCGAGATTTGAGCCCAGGAGATTGTGTCCAAGAGAATGACATTATTGCATTGAGACCTGGCGATGGTATTAGTCCAATGGAATGGGATACTGTCGTTGGTTGTACGATAATACAACCCGTAGTGAAAGGAGAAAAATTGGATTGGAAATGTATGGAGAGAAGAAAATAGGAGTCGTTACCACTTCACGCGCTGATTTCGGAATTTATCAGCCGCTGATTCGTAGTTTGAATGACTTGCCTAATGTCGATGTAGAATTGATTGCATTGGGTGCTCATTTCTTCAAAAATCAAGGCAATACAATTGAAGAGGTTCGGAAGTTTGACTACTTGGTTATTCATGAAATTCCGGGTCTCACTGAATCGACAGATTTATTAGATATATCTAATAATTTTAGTTTGGTCATTCAGACAATGGGAGAGTTTTGGAAAGATCACTTGTATTTTGATATTGTTTTTGTTTTAGGTGATCGTTATGAAATGGCGGCCGTAGTATTGGCGGGTGTACCTTTTTCAATCCATTTCGCTCATCTTCATGGTGGTGAGGTAACATTGGGAGCCACGGATCAATTGTATCGTGATACAATTTCATTGGCGAGTAAAATGCATTTTACGGCTACAGAAAGGGCCAAGGAACGTGTTCTCTCATTGCTAGCTCCATTTACCGACAGAAAGGTTTTTTGCACTGGATCAGTCGTGTTGAATACCATTTCTACAACTGTTGATTTGTCTGCACAGGAGTTTTTTCAGCAATTTGGTTTCGATATTCATCAAAATTTTGTTCTTGTTACGATTCATCCAGAGACAATGTATTTGCATCAAAGTGATTCTCAGTTGAGGGAATTTGTGTCAGCTTTGGATTGGATTTTGAATTGTACTCAAGATGCGATTTTGATTACATTGCCCAATGCGGATGCAGGCGCATCGCCCTGGCGAGAGGCATTTTTAAAACTCTCACAGGAATTTGAGCGGGTGAGATGTTATGAGAATTTAGGCGTTATCGGATATTACACAGCCATGAGAAGTTGCAGTTATATGCTCGGAAACTCATCCAGTGGAATCATTGAATCTGCTACAGCAAAGGCGTGGTCAATCAATGTTGGAGATCGTCAACTTGGCCGTGAGCAAAGTGCTAATACTTTTTCTGTTCCATTTGCTTCTGATAAAATCATTGAGCAAATTCAAAAATTGCCTGATGTGAAATATACCGGTGACAATGTGTACGGAAATGGTGATGCTGTTGCTAAAATTGTAGCTTTTGTTTTAGAAAGATGGAGAGAAATTTAATTTTGAACTGTTATGAAGGTTAAGAATAGAAGTTGGAGAAAGCATTTGGTTTTGAATACAGAATCCATTGCCTTTTGTTTAAACCGCTTCAATGAATTGGCGGCCAACGCGGTGGTTTTTATCGTTGATCAGAATGATATTTTAGTGGGTAGTTTAACGGATGGAGATATTCGAAGGGGGTTTTTAAAGGGGCTTGATATTCATCATCCTCTGACAGATTTTATAAAGCCCGATCCTAAATTCGTTCTAGAGGGCGAAGTGGATATAAAAATCTTAAAGACTTGGAGAGAACTGAATTTTATGCTGATTCCAGTTTTGAATAAGCATAGGAAAGTAGTGGATGTAATTAACTTCAAAGAACAGAGATCTTATTTGCCTTGCCGAGCTCTCATCATGGCGGGAGGAAAAGGAGAGCGATTGAGGCCTTTGACTGCGAGCACCCCAAAACCACTTTTAAAAGTGGGCAATTGGCCGATTATTGAGCATAATATCAGACGTCTTCATTCATTTGGTATCGTGCATTTTTATGTTTCGGTTCATTATTTATCTGAGCAGATAGTAGATTTTCTTACACATTTGGAAATAAATGCAGAGTTTACTTTTATAAATGAGGAAATTCCATTGGGTACAATAGGAGCTATGGGGTTGATTGAGGAGAGATTTGACGAATCTCTATTCATCTTGAATGCAGATATATTACATGAAGTTAATTTTGAAGAGTATTTTTTGCATGTTGGTGATGAGGGGGCAGATATTGCTGTCTTAGGTTTACCATATCAAGTCAATGTTCCTTTTGCTGTTTTAGAAAGTCAGCGGCATCAGGTTATGAAGTTATCAGAGAAACCAACTTACACATATTTGGTCAATGGAGGAGTTTATTGGTGTAAGAATCAACATATTTTTGAACTAGAGAAAAATGTGAGATTAGATGCTACCGATTGGATGGATCGACATATTGAGAAAGGAAACAAGGTGGTACTTTATCCCTTCTATGGTTATTGGAAGGACATAGGACGAATGGAAGATTTTATTCAGGTGCAGGAAGATATCAAAAGACTCACAATATGAGAACGCTAGTGGTGATACCTGCGAGATCAGGATCAAAGGGCATTCCTGGGAAAAATTGGAAAGAGTTTGCCGGGAAACCCTTGATATTGCACACTCTGGAACAGGCAATGCGCCTTTTTGCAAAGGAGGATATAGTGTTATCGACAGATTCAAATGAGGTGCTTGACCTGGCCTACCAATGCGGAATGTCCAACATACCGTTAAGGCCAGCCGAGCTTTCTCAGGATGGAACAAGCATGCAAGAGGTGCTTTTGTATGAATTGTCATTGAGAGAGCGTAAGAATGAAAATTATGATGCAATTTTGTTACTACAGCCCACCTCTCCTTTGCGCACAGACGAGGATATTGTACGCGTATTAGGAACATTCAATGAGTCCATGGATATGGCCTTGACCATGTGTAAAACGAAGCATAATCCATATTCCGTTATCTTGGAAGAGAATGAGAAAGGGTACTTAGAAAAATCTAAGAAACACGCTTCGGTTTCAAGGCAAACGGCCCCTGTTGTTTTTCTCATCAATGGAGCAGTGTATTTGATGTCGGTCAATTCTTTGAAATCCAAGAAAATTTCTGATTTTGAAAAAGTGAAAGGTGTGGAAATGCCCGAAATCCGTTCCATAGATATTGATACACCTTGGGATTGGGAAGTGGCGGAATTGGCTTGGCGTTTTTGTCAGATGGAGTTGAACACTTTCTGATAAGCATCGCGTATATTTGTCTTATGTTAGCAAGAATTGTAATCGAACCATTTCTCCGAAATGGTGGTAACCCTTTCAACATTTCGAAATTATTTTTTTTACTTGTTGCTTTTTCAATTTATTCTTGTCGCTCCCCTGAGAGTGTCATTTACTTTAATGACTTGAACGGTGCTGATTTAAAATCACCTGCTGTAGAGCAATTGAGCTCAGTCGTTCAATCAGGTGATCAGTTGTATATATTTATAAATGCTGCCAATGCTGAGGCTGTGGAGGCCTATAATCTGACTAACTTTTCATCTTCAAAATTTTCTACCTCAGTAAAAGGGAATCAGATTGATCCCGTGATTGGATATTCCATTGATCAAGAAGGTTATATTGAGATTTTGAATGTGGGGAAAATCAATGTCATTGGAAAAACATTGGCGAGCATTAAGCAGGAGCTGCAAGAACGATTAAAGGAATTTTTAATCAACCCCATTGTAACCATTAGATTGTTGAATTTTCATGTTACTGTTTTGGGTGAAGTGAATTTACCTGGTACCTACAACATTCCTTACTCGCGCGTAGATTTGCTTCAGGCCTTGGGATATGCTGGAGATCTCACCATTAATGGAAAAAGGGAGAATATTTTAGTGATTAGGCAAACGGAAAGTGGTAAGATTACTAAGAGGGTAAATATTACGCAATCAGAAGTGATTTCCAATCCCTTCTATTATTTGCAATCTGGCGATGTTGTATATGTCGAGCCTAACAGGACAAGAATCAATAATGGAAGTGTATTTCTTCAGATTTGGCCAACTGTAGCCTCTGCGGCTACGCTTGCCATTTTAATACTCGTAAATTTAAAATAATGAGTCACGATCCCTTAGAAATTAAATCGGCGCAGTTGGGAAGTCCTTCTGGAATTGATTTTAAAGTTACCAAGGTTATTCTTCCTTATTGGCCGTTTTATTTAATTTCTCTCATCAGTGGTTTTCTCATAGCATTATTCATCATTAAAACCTCGCCTCCACTTTTTGAAGTAAAGTCTAAGCTTCTGATTAAGAAGGAAAGTGATCAGGTGTCTTCGGACAGAGATATGATTCAGGTGGAGATGTTCAACAATGAGAAAGTCATTGAAAATGAGATGGAGATCTTGAAATCGCGCGGAATCGTGGGGGAAGTCATTAATACTTTGAATTTAAGGGTAAAGTGGTTTAAGGATAATAAATCTAAAGATGTATTGATGGAGAATGATTTCCCGATTCAAGTAAAATTGAAAAGTCATGAAAATTTCCCCAACAAGTCCAAGGTTCCCGTTTCCATCGATTGGAACAAGAAGGAGATAGTGCTCTTTGGTAATTCCAGAAGTCTTTTGGATACCTCAACATTTATGGTGGATGGCTTTCCGATTCAAGTTATTTGGACGGATGCAATGTCTTTCGAATATGACAAGTACAATTACTTTATTCAGATTGTGGACTTTGAATCTTGTGTAACGGATTGCTTGTCGCGATTGGAATTGAATCAGAAGAATAAGCAGAGTGCCATCTTAGATATGCGATTTACATATCCTAATTTTCAAACAGCAAGAAATTTCCTTAATGAGCTTGTCGTCCAATATATAAAGCAAGATTTGTTGGCGAAGAAGTCAATGGGAAAAGGAACTTTGCATTTTATTGAAGAGCGCTTGAATTTACTAGCGAATCAATTAGACAGTGTGGAGACGGATGTAGAAGGATTTAAAACGAAGAACAGTATAGTAGATTTTAAGGTTCAGTCAGCTTCTCAATTATCGGCGATAGAGAATCAAAAGTTGTCCATTTTAGACGCAGATATTCAACTTTCTATTTTAGAGGAGGTGAAAAAATATCTAAAATCCAATGGAGATATCGTTTTTACCAGTCCCTCTATGTTAGGCTTGAAGGATGAAGTACTGAACATGCAATTGAATACCTTGCATGAAAAGCAAGAAAAATTGAGTCGTGATAAAAAGACTTTGGGGGCTAAGGATATGGGGTTAATCGTTCTGTCTGAGGAAATAGAAACGTTGAAGCGTCAAATTTTCAAGATTGTGGACAATATGAAGTCAAATCTTCTTGCTTCCAAATTAACCATTCAAAATGAATTGGATAAAAAATTAGCGGAGTTGTCTCGTTTGCCCAGTCAAGAGAAGAGTTTGATGGAGATTACTCGACAGCAGGAAATAAAAAGTGCCATATTTTCTTTTTTATTGCAAAAACGCGAGGAGGTGGCTATCGCTTTATCAGCGGAGGATGCCAATATTCGAGTTTTGGAAAAACCATATGGCAATCTGAGGTCTATTTCGCCCAAAAAGGATACGATCATGATTTTATCTGTATTGCTTTCGTTTTTAATTCCTTATATTTTATTGTATTTATATGACTGGCTGAAGGGCAGAATTGTGAGCCGTGAGGAGATTGAAAGTCTTACAGGAATCAATGTAATTTCTCAAATTCTGCACAACTATAACAAGGGTACATTTTTAATGACAAAGTCAGAGCGTTCGCCCATAGCGGAGTCTATCAGATCCATCAGAACTCGCTTGATGCATACAATCCCCAAAAATGAATCCAAGGTTATTTTTGTGTGTTCGGCTATTCCTCAGGAGGGCAAGAGTTTTGTTTCCACAAATTTAGGAATTGCCTTCGGGTTGGTGGGAAAGAGGACATTGATTTTAGGGGCAGATTTGCGCAAACCACAATTGCATAAAACATTTCAAATAAAGAACAACAAGGGACTGTCAAGTTACTTGTCGGATGTAGCAGCAGTGGATGATTGTATAGTGAAGGTGGATCATGAAAATGTTTGGGTATTACCAGCAGGCCCCATTCCTCATAATCCAAGTGAGCTGTTGAATTCATTGAGTTTGGATGCATTATTCACTGAGTTGAAAGAACGCTTTGATGTCATCATCGTGGATACAGCTCCTTTGATTTTGGTTTCCGATGCAGAGACGATGCTTAAACCGACCGATACTGTGGTTTTCGTTACACGTCAAAAGCATACCCCGAAAATGGTTTTTAAGGATGCCTTATTGAAAATTCAAAGATTGGGGATAACAGACATCAACATCGTTTTCAATGGAGTAAGGACTAAGGGGTTTGGCTATTATTATATGTATGGGGATTATCAATATTCTTATATGTACAGTTATGGAGGGTATTTTGAAAATGAGGGGATTCCATCTGTAAATGGCAAAAAATGGTATTCCAGATTACTGAGTCGAATGTTCAAATTCAAAAAGAGGACTTGATTTTTTTAAATGAGAAATCTGATTAAGTCGAATTCATCCTCTGTTCTCTACGTTTTAAGTGGATTATTCAAAACTTTCATTCAGGTAATAATTGGTTTTGTCATTCTGAGATGGATTGATCCTGGGCCGTTAGGTTTTTGGCAATCCTTAATATTATTCAGTACCTATATTCACATTCTAACTCTGGGGACCACCAGTGCTTTGAACAGGGAGGTGCCCTTTTTGCTGGGTCAAAATAAAAAGGAAGAGGCATTATCAATTGTATCATCCATTGGTTTTTTTACTTCAGTAATCAGCTGGGGGCTGATGGTTTTGGCTATTATCGGAGCCATTGTGCTAGTATTTTTTGAGGTATACTCTTTGGAAATTTGTGTGCAAATGGCCCTTGCTGTTTTTATAGGTTCATTGTCTATCCAAACCAATTTTATTGGGGCTACTTTTAGGACCTCTGAAAATTTTAGTAAAGTAGCTAAAGTTCAGTTCTTAGTAGCTTTTTCACACCTCATGTTACTCCCTGTCATTTATTATTGGGGAATCAATGGTTATATAAGCTATCAGGTTTTGACCAATTTATTCTTGTTTGTTGGTTATTATTATTTCCGACCATTTAAAATATCCAATGAGTGGAATTGGGTTCTTTTAAAAAAAATGGTCAAAGAAGGTTTTCATCTTTATGTCTGGAATTACCTTTCCACTATTTCGAAATCTCTTCCACGATTGGTTTTAGCACTTTTTTCAACTCCCCTGAGTGTTGGTTTGTTCGCCCCGGCGCAAAATGTGAATACCGCAATATTGAATTTGCCTGGATTGTTGAATAGAATTATTTTTCCCAAGCTCTCCTTCAAGTTTGGCGAGTCTGGTAATGCAGATGCGGTCATTGAAACCACCCAGAAATGGGCCAAATACTTGTTGGCCATCATGTCTTGTTTAGCCCTTGTTTTAACCATCATAATTCCTTACGTATTCAATCAATTTTTCCCAAAATATATAGCATCGCAATGGGTGTGTATCATGATTTTGTGGGCTGGAGTATTATTCAGTGTAAATTCTGTTTTTCAGCTGGCTGTAACCAGTATTAAACAGCATTCATACTTACATCAACAGATTGTTTTTAGATTTATCAATTTTGGTATTTGTACCTTACTGATATATCCCTTAGTAACGGTATGGTTGGAAACAGTGGCCATCGCTGCATTGATATCGGAGGCGTTAAATTTTATTCATTGGTTGCTCATCTTTCGAAAGCTGAAAAAATGAAGAAGGCTTATTTTTTGGTGACCAATCCAACACAAATGCTCAATGCTGTTGAAGCAAGGAAACAATTTAGCGCTGAGTTTGAAAAGTTTGTTTTGATTATTTTTACTGATGCGGATTCTTTCATCCCATCGATACAAAAAATTGCGGGTGAGGATTGGGAAATTATCTTGTTCAAGGATCGCTTTGATCAATATTGGTTCAAGCCCATGACTAGAGTTTTTTTTAAAAAGAAATTTCTGCAGCAAATTTCTCGTGAACTTAAGTCAGAGGATACTTTATTTATTGGCAATATTCAGCATTTTTGGTGTTGCGTCTTAGGGGGAAGAGTCAATGCTGAATGTAAGAAGTTCACTCTGGACGACGGATTATCTATGTTAACATTTTACTCGCGCTTTATTAAACAGGGAAATCGATATTGGAGCCCTCCGCTGGCCAAAGGAATTCGTGGTAAATTGGAGAAGTGGATTTGCGGTGTTCCTAAGTTAGATACCTCGAAATGGTTTTTTTTTACCAACCTGGAACTGAATCAAAATGATGCAAGAATTATCCGGAGTGAGATGCGCTACACGAAGGGACTTATAGATAGTGGAGTTAGTGTATTTCAGGGAGTTTATTTCATAGAACAACCCATTGTAGAGCTGGGTATATTAAATAAGCAGGATTACTTGAAATTAATGAATAAAATTGCCCTGTATTATCAAAATTTGAACTTAGAATTTATAGTGGTGAGGCACAGAAGTGCTCATCTTCAATTGTTGAATGAATTCTATCGAGTAGTAGAATATGACCTCCCTATTGAGTTTCAACTTTCTACCCAACGAGAATTCCCGCAACGACTCGCTACTTTTTTTTCTTCTGCCATTTATAATATCGCTTGTCTGCAATTGAGTGAGATAGAATGCGATACCTGGGCGATTGCGCATGGTGAATGCGATGAAAATGTTTTAATTCATTCAGATTTGTTTGGATGGTTTAGAAGTTTGAAAAATGCAAAATTGAATGTGCTAAAGGTGTCTCTTGAATGACCAGTCAAAAGAATAATCACTCATCATTTTTCACAGGAAGTTGGGAGTACAATCTGGTGATTTTACTGCCAATTATTAGTGCAATAGCTACGGTATTGACACCGTATTTTTCAGGATCATTGAGTCCGGGGGTAATGCGTACTATTTTGTTGGGAGCATTTTCTGTTTACTTTTTTGCCAAGCGATTTGTTTGGACCAATACTGCAGTGAAGGGAATGGTCCTCATGATGATATACTTGTTAATCTGTAGTTTTTTTTCAAATAATTATAGTATCACTTTTAATGTTTATTTTAAATTTTATATCAGCTCATTTTTATTTCTGGTGGGTTACTATTATTCCCATATACCGGGCACTTTCTTTCGGTGGAATGTTGTGATATTGTTCTCGTTGATTGTTTATTTATTGGACTTCGTACTTTCTAATTATCTAGGATTTGGAGAGACGGGATACAGAGGAGAGGAGGATTCTGTACATTTTGGCGGTGGAGGGGTAAACTTGGCTAAAAATATATCGATCATTTTGCTCATGGGGCCGCTTATTTTCAATGAAATTCGTAAATCGAATTTGAGTGGAAATAGTCTTAGAATACTTTTTATTGTGTTAATGATATTTTCCAGTTTGTTTGTCTCATTGGCTTTTAAACGAGGCGCTATTTTGGGATTTGGATTAGGTTTAATAACCTTTTTGTTACTCACACCCAATAAGAATAGATATATTAGGAGTGGCCTGTTATTGCTGATTGTTTTGATGCTTTCCTCTCCATTGTATTTTTCTAGAATAGAAGAGATATATTACATCCGTGAAGATGCCATTCATCTTGAGTCAGAGGAAAATCTCGAAAAGCAGGGAAGATATTTGGAGTACAAGTTTGTGATTGATTTTTGGGAAAATGCTGGATCTTTCAATCAAATATTTGGGCAGCAGTTATTCAATGAGAGAAACCATTTTGGAATTGATAGAATGTTTCACACAGATTATATGTCTTTATTGAGTGGTGCTGGACTTTTAGGATTGTTTTTTTATTTTGTGACATCCCTTTTGATATTCAGGGAATTGTACATTTCATGGCGAAATAATCCCATGGAGGACAATCGGCGGTATTTTGCGATGGGATCAGGTCTGATCGTAGCATTGATGATTTTTGGACTGTCCGGAACTATTATGTCTATTGAACCGAGAGGTTTGATTTTGTTATATTTAGGTGGACTTTTAGGTAATGCGAAACATCAATGAAAAGTAAGAAATGGTTTTTTGTGGGTGATGTCGCAATATCAGGAGATATGGAACTTACGGATGCGAGTAAGAATTGTGCGGATTGGAGGAGGCATACTAAAGGTGCAAGCCTAGTTTTTGCAAATTTGGAAATTCCCATCTCGTCCAGTCAGGATTATGCTCCTGTTCATAGGGCTTCAAAGGAGTCGATGAGGGCTTATCTGTTGGAGTTGGGAATAACGCATGTTTCATTGGCCAATAATCACATTTTTGATTCGGGTGAAGAGGGGTTAAAGGAGACTATACAACTTCTCGATGATTGTGGAATCATGCACACAGGAGCAGGAGGAAACTTGAATTTGAGGGCTCCCATCTTGGATGAAGTGGATGGAATAAAAATAGCCATTTTTGCCTACGCGGTTGAGGAAACGAATATTAAAAATTATAATAAATTCCCGGGTTGGGTAAATACTTGGAATGAAATTGAGATTTTGGAATGGGTCAACCTATGCAAAAAAGAAAAAAGAATCATTATTTTCAGTATTCACTGGGGGACAGACTATGCATTCTATCCTAATCAACAGCAGTTTAAATACAGTAACTGGTTGTGGGAAATCGGGGTAGATCTGGTGATTGGCCATCACGCCCATGTTGTTCAGCCCATGATGCAATGCTCAACTAATAAAAATCAATTTGTTTTTTTTGGTTTGGGGGATTGATGTTTGGAAATTTTCTAAAAAACGGAGAGTGGAATTCTCTTTTCAGCAGAACCAAAGTAGGGTTGATATTAGGTCTTCAATTGGATGATGAAAAATGGAATTTTGAATATTCGCAATCTAAAGAGAATTGGAGTCATTCTGTGAAAATTAGGAAATGGAATTTCAAAAAGTGGTCACATCTGTATCTTGTATTTGGCAATTGGATAAAAAATTATCCAAAATTGGAATCGATATTTATTAAATTTGACAGAATCATACTTAACCTTCAACATCAGTTCTCAGAGTTTGGGAATGGATTTATTGGAAAATGGATTTATCAATTGAAGTATTTTAATAGGAGAAGACAGAAAGATGAAATTGAATAAGATAATTCCCAAATTTCAACCATTGTATCTTTTGATAAAGAAAGTGAAGTATGCTTGGATGGCGCGGAAATTTGGAAAAACATCGGATGCTATTTTTCAAACGGCTTCCACCACCTTTTTCAATAGGCATCCCGATTTGTTTTCGGTGCTTCAAAAAATAAGCCCAGATCAGTCCGCACAAAGAATATTGTCATTTGGAAGTTCAACCGGAGAGGAGTGTCAATCTCTAAGATTGTATTTTCCTCAATCTAAAATTGTCGGCGCCGAGATCAATGCCGATAGCAGGGAGCAGGCCATTCAATCTAATAGTGACCGAAACATAGAATTTATTGATAGTGTGATAGAGTTGATCCATTCAAAGGGTCCATATGATGTCGTCTTCGCCTTGTCTGTCCTTTGTAAAAATCCTGAAGCTGAGTATTTGGAGAGCATTGCTTCGATTTATCCTTTTCATGTTTACAATGATTTAATTGAAAAGTTAGACAGTGCAATCAAGCCCGGTGGATATTTGGTGATCAGAAGTTCTAACTATCGTTTTCGAGATACGAGTGTTTTTGGCAAATACCAGGTGATAGAGGATGCTCTATTGAGGGAACCCATTATTTTTCCAAAGTTTGATAAAAACTCTAATCGCCTTCGTGATTATTTGGATAAGGAAGAGATTTTTAAAAAAATGAGATGAAGAAATGGCTGTACTCAGGAAGAAATGCTGACAAGCCGAAATCTACCTTTTTCGGAGGGATTCGTGAAAATAATCATGGTAAGTTGTTTTTTAATATCGACGATGCAACCAACATTCCAGGAGGTTTTTTTATTTTAGATGGATACATCATTCCTCGGAATCATGCGCGCCATTTTCAAGGTGATGATTTAAGTTCCTTACTAGCTGAATTATTGAATCAATTTGGTAAGGACTGGATCCTACATGTAAAGGGAATTTTTACCATCGTGATTTTTTGGAAAGATGAATTTTACTTTGCAAATGATCACTTAGCATTGAACAAAATTTATTGGCAGGAACATTCTCAAAGTGTTTCCAATTGTTTTAATAGCTTGTCTGATTTCTCAGAGAACAGAAGAATTTCTTTAGCCTCTGCTCAGTCTAGAGTCTTGTTTCATCGTGATATTGGAGAAATTACACCCTTGGAAGGCATATATAAAACGAGATTTGGATGTCAAATTTGGATTTCAGATGGTTCTCTGAATCGAAATTATTACTTTGATCCTCATCAGTTATTATCGGGTAAAATAGAGAGCAGATCGCCTGAGGAGTTTGCTCTTTCTTTGGATATGACATTGAAAAATATCGAGTCTTATTATCCCGAAGGTAAGCATTATATTACCCTTACAGGGGGGAAAGATGCCAGAACTGGATTAGCATTTCTTCGGTCGAGGAATAAAGAGGTGATTGGCTTTACTTATGGTAACCCAGATTCCAAGGATGCAGTATTTGCTGGGAAAATTGCTCAAAAGGCGACTGTAGATCACGTAATACCCGATTTGCCGCATTCTGAAGACGAGTGGATTCAGGCTATTGAAGGTTGTATGGAGGTGGAGACAACATTTGTGAATATTCATAGAGCATATCGATACCATGCATTCAAAAGTGTGTTTAAAACGGGCGGCACTTATTGGGCGGGTTATATGGGAGGAGAGTGGTTGATGGGTTTATACGAGGATGCTTTGGTCTTTCCAAAGTGGTTGACGGATTTAAATCATAGGCCCTTTGAGGAATCGATTTTAAACCATGCACATTTTTATGGTAAATGGAACCAATGGACACCAGAAATTCAATTGGAAATAGATAGATTTACTGCGTTAGCGGCAGAAAGGGGTAAAAAAGGTTTGTTGAATTTTGAATTAATGTTTCAGATTGGTGTTTTACATCATCAACAAGATATAGTTTTGTCGCAGCGTTTAGGTGCAAGGCCTTTTCCATTCTTCATGGATATTGATGTATTGGATTTAATTTTCACTTCTCAATTTTCCTTTTTTAATCAAAACAATCAATCAAAGAATTTATTCAAGCGATGGGGATTGTATGAATTGAACATTAGACTGCAACACATGCTCATGCCCAATTGGGATCATGTTCCGTACGGTAAGAAAGGAAGTTACACTCCTTTTGTTTATTTGTTGGGACCCATTTTATGGGGATTGTACAAGACTTTGCATTATTTGTTGGAGAAAAAAGACTATCCCCCCAATTTTATTTACCCTTCTGAATGGAGGAAAGTAATCACTGATATGTTTTACAAAATGATGTTGGATACGGAGAGTGCCATTCATTCTATATTTGATACTCATCAGCTTTGGTGTCAATTACAAGAAGATAATGCTTTGCTCAGTGAGAAGGATTGGAAAAGATATTCAACGGTATTAAATTTATATGTTCATGCTAAAATCTGATCGAGAGATTCGAATTGCTATTTTAAAGAGTGACTCTGAGAGAAATTATCACTTATGGATTTCGGCCATTCGAGAAACCATCACGAATTCCAAGATTGAATTGTTTTCATTTCTGTCAGATCAAGATTTTAAGCGCTTGTTATCGGGTGAATTTGATCTCATCTTAGCAACACCTTGTGGCACGAGTCAGCGCAACAAGAGAATATATGATGAGAAGTGGTGGGCATTAAGTCAATCGAAGCAAACTCTTACATATCCCTCCGTCAAGGAAATATTTTTATACGAGAACAAGAGGAATTTGCGAGATTGGTTATTGGTGTGTAAAGTGCCACATCCCGAGACTTTTGTCTTTTTTGAAAAAGACGAAGCGATGGCGTTTGCTCAATCAAACGTTCAATTTCCGATTGTCGGAAAAACCAATATTGGTGCGTCTGGAAATGGTGTGGTAGTTTTGAGGAATCGAAATCAACTGAATGAGTATGTTTTATCCGCATTCGGTGAGGGTGTAAAATATAAGAGCGGACCAAAATGGCTAAAGGGAAGCATATGGAAGAAGCTGTTCAAGGTATTGAAGGATCCAAATTTTTTCAAAAAACGTATGGCGGAGTATAGATTAGCCAAGGCAGAGACTCAAAGAGATATGATGATACTTCAGGAGTTTGTTGAGCACGAATTTGAATGGCGCTGCGTCAGAATCGGTGAGTCTTATTTCGCACACAAGAAATTGGCGATCAACAATATGTCAAGTGGAACCCTTTTAAAGGGCTATGGGTCAGTTCCTTTTGAATTGTTGGATTTTATTAGAAATCTGACAGAGGAAAATCAACTTTCTAGTGTTTCGATAGATATTTTTGAATCTCCAAAGGGATATTTGGTCAACGAAATCCAGACATTTTTTGGTCAATCAGACCCGTATCAAATGTTGATCGATGGGATTCAGGGAAGGTATATTTATAAAGATAATCGTTGGCAATTTGAAGAGGGGGAGTTTAACCAATGGGAATGTTATCAACTTCGTCTATCTCATGCATTGGAATTATGGAAAAGGGGAAGGTAAAAACGATTTTGTGGGTAGCAAAAGGAAAAGGAAAATTCAAACCAGTCGTTCAGAGTCAATTTGAAACACTGGGCAATGGGTCTTTTCATTATCTAGCATTTTATTTTAGTGGACAGGGCATCTTCGGGTACATCATGGATGCAATGCGTTTAAAAATTTTCCTTTATAGATATCATGTCGATTTGATACATGCCCATTACTCCTTTACCGCTTTTGTGGTTTCTTTGATCACTAGAAAAAGGTTAGTCGTTTCATTGATGGGCAGTGATGTGGTGACAGGCGGATTTCGGTTAAGGTGGGTGAGATTTTTTTGTAAGAGAATTTGGAGTCAAACCATCGTCAAATCAGAGGAGATGTTCAGAATGTTGGGAGTATCGAATGTGAAAATCATCCCCAATGGAGTGGACTTTGAATTGTTTACTCCCATGGATACTCGATGGGCAAAGCAAAAATTAGGATGGCATGCTCATCATATTCATTTGTTATTTCCATCAGATAAATCACGTTTAGAAAAGAATTTTTCACTTCTAAATGCGGCATTGGAAGAATTAGAAAATGATCATTTGATGGTTCATGAGCTTAAGCAAGTGGAGAGAAAAGATGTGCCGATCTATTTTGCGGCGGCAGATATTGTTATCATGACAAGTAAAAGAGAGGGATCTCCCAATGCCATCAAAGAGGCATTGGCAATGAATAAATTGGTGGTTACCACCAAAGTCGGTGATGTGGAATATTTGATGAGAGATGTTCATCCTGGTTGGGTATGTAATCACGCAAGTAGTGATGTAGCGAGTGCTGTCAAATCCGCTTTGGAATGTTTGGGAGTGAGTTCTAATGGAAGAATCGCCATTTCGGAACTAAGTGCAACAAGAATAGCCCAACAAATAGAAGAGCTATACACTCAAATCTTAAGCACCGAAGGACGAAAAGAAAAAATACTTATATTTGTTTAAAATTTGGACCTATGAAATTATTAAAATTCATCTTAGCTGGATTTGTATTGATTCTAAGCTTTTCTGTAAACGCACAAACCACACAAATTCAATCCGCGTATTGCGGGACTACCATGGCAAGTGTCTCCTCCTACTTTTATGCGGACAATGTGGTTGGGGCCACACAATATCGATTTAGATTGGTGAATGGGGCTACGACATTGGAGGTGGTTTCAGCTTCTAGAGCTATGAGATTTCAAAGCATACCTGGTTTTGATTACGGACTGACCTATGAAACATCAGTGGCTGTCGACATGGGTGCTGGATTTGGAAGTTATGGCGCCTCTTGCTCGATATCATCACCGCCTCCTATTTCGAACATTCTATTGGCACAGTACTGTGGAACCACCTTATCTTCCATTGGATTGAATTTATACGCCTCGACGGTGTTTGGGGCAACTCAATATCGATTCACTATTACCGATGGGATCAATGCACCGTTTGTATTGACTAAATCCTCTCGTTTTTTCAATATGCTTGAGGTCCCCACCTATCAATATAATACAACCTATTCCGTCACAGTTTCGTACAAAGTAACAGAGGCAGTGGGTTTCAGAGCAGATGGACCAGCATGCTCATTTACAACGCCTGCTTTGGCCAGTACGAAGCTTACTAACTCTTTTTGTAATACCACTATAGCCACTTTGACCACTCCCATATACGCAGACGCTGTTTCTGGTGCAACACAATATCGATTCAAAGTAATTGAGCCATCAGGTACCTATTTTGTTAATAAAACATCTCCATTTTTTATACTTACAGATTTGGGGGTGGGTAATTATGGATTCAATGAGGTATATCAAGTGGAGGTTGCAGCAGGTTATAATAATGTTTTTTCTAGTTTTGGTGTTTCCTGTAACATAACTACCCCTGCAGAAACTTTAACCAAGCTTCAAACGGCCAATTGCGGTGTTACCCTCACTTCCATTTCGACCTTTTTGTCCGCTAATTCCGTTTCGGGTGCCACCCAGTACTCCTTTTTAGTGTATCGCCCGGGTGTAGATACTCTTCCCGTATTGACTAAAAATGCTCCCACCCGTTCCTTTAGATTCACAGAATTTGCTTCAGGAAGTTATTCCTTCGGAGAAACCTATACCGTAAAAGTAGCCGTTAATGTTGGAAATGGGTTTGGCTCCTATGGCGACGCTTGTACGGTGACTTTGCCAGGTTTGGCGAGTGTGGGCACCACTACGATGGCCGCTATCCACAACAATACCACCGTAGAAAATTTGCAATTTGATTTACTTTCTGTAAACGCAGTTGCTAATGTCGAGTTGTATGAGTATCGCATAGTCAATGGGGCATTTACTGCCACTGTTCAGAAGTCAGGTACTACTGTTGCTTTTACGGAATTTGCAGGCTATCAGTATAATACAACCTACTCAATGTCAGTAAGGATCAGAAAGTCAGGAAATTGGGGTGTCTTCGGTGCTGTCTCTACGATCAGTACAAATCCTTTTCCTGAAACTTATATCCAAGCTTCGCAATGTAATTCGACAGTAGCCAGTTTGGGTACTAGGGTATATGCAAGAGGAATAGGGTCAGCGCAAATGTATAAATTTAAATTCATAGGCCCTGGTCCTCAGATAGAGTATGAGTCCGTTTCGAGAAGCTTCAGATTCATTGATGTTCCGGGACTTTTACCGGGTAATACTTACAGTATATCGGTGGCTGTGCAGTTTGCAGGTTCCTATTTTCAGTTTGGGGATGCATGTAATGTGACTTTTCCTTCAAGCTCCTCGCAGATTCAATCCTCGCAATGTGGAACTACCATTGCAAGCTTGTCCACAATGTTATATGCCAACACAGTTACTAGCGCGTCCAACTATAAGTTTCGGGTCATCAAGACTTCAGGCGGCGGAGAGACACCGGTAAATCAAGAGTTAACAGTTCCAAGAAGAAATTTCCAATTGACTGAATTGACTTCTGGAAGCGCTCAGTTGGGTGCCACCTACACAGTAGAAGTAGCCGCGCAAGTCAACGGGGTATTCTCCTCATATGGTGCTGTATGCAGTATTACCACCCCTCCTGCCATTACACAACTTCAAGTTTCGCAATGTGGGGTAACTATCCCAAGTATGGGTACGAATCTTTATGCCAATACGGTAGTAGGAGTTTCGGGTTATCGATTTCATGTAGTAAAAACAGCGGGCGGTACCGCTACGCCGGTAGATGTTACATTGGATTTGTCAAGACGATACTTTAATTTGTTGGAATTGGGTGTTGGAAATGCTCAAAGTGGAGCCACTTATTCTATCGAAGTTTCATGTCTGGCCAATGGTGCTTATCAGGCTTTCGGTCAGATTTGTAATGTTACTGCGCCTTAGTGCTTGCAGAAAAAGTAAAGAAATTGTAACTTTTCTTTCTTTATGGTTTGATTTTAGAATTGTAACGAAAATATCGTCTCTGCGATTTACTATTATATGAGGCCTTATCTTATTTATTGGTAAACTTCAACAAATCCTCCCCGATATCCTTCCTGAAATACTTTCCACTGTATCTAACTGCTGCTGCATTGCGGTTGGATAAATAAGTGGCATCCTCGGATCTCAAAGCCAAGGAGGTAATAGCCATCACGCGTCCTCCGTTGGTCAACAATTTTTGTTCTTTTCCACTGAGTTTAGTCCCCGCATGAAAAATCAAACTATCCTTCACTTCTTCCAAACCTTTGATCTCCTTTCCTTTTTCAAATGCTTCAGGGTATCCTTCTGCAACGAGCATCACCGTGGTAGCAGATTTTTCATCAATGTGAATATCGTATTCTCCTAAAGTATCAGTGGCTACTCCTTCTAATAAACTCAGTAAATCTGTTTTCAATCGCGGAAGGATTACTTCTGTCTCGGGATCTCCTAATCGACAGTTGTATTCTATGACAAAGGGCTCATTGCCTACTTTCATGATCCCAAAGAAAATAAATCCTTTGTACAACATCCCATCTGCTTGCAGTCCTTTCATGGTGGGAATAATGACTTGCGTTTCGATCTTATCCAAAAATTCTGGCGTACAAAAAGGAACAGGGGATACTGCTCCCATGCCGCCTGTGTTCAATCCTGTATCGCCTTCTCCTACGCGCTTGTAGTCCTTGGCTTCGGGTAGTACTTTGTACGATTTACCGTCCGTAACGATAAAAGCAGAACATTCAATTCCTTTTAAAAACTCCTCGATTACTACCGTTTTACCGGCCTCCCCAAAACTCTTTCCACTCAACATCTTCTTCACTTCCTCTTTGGCTTTTGCATGATCATCGATGATCAATACTCCTTTTCCAGCAGCCAATCCATCGGCTTTGAGCACCACTGTCTTTTTGATGGTATCAATGAAAGCTTGTGCTTCTTTGATTTGGGTGTGATCAAAACTTTGATACTTCGCAGTGGGAATGCCATGGCGTTGCATAAACTCCTTCGCGAATTTTTTACTTCCCTCTAATTGTGCACTGAATTGATTAGGGCCAATGATCCAAACATTTTGCAGCTGCTTGTCTTTCTCAAAGAAGTCCACTATTCCTTTTACCAATGGCACTTCAGGGCCCACCACCACCATTTTGATATTTTTCTCGAGCACTACTTTTTTGATGGCTTTGAAATCATCGACATCTACATTGATGTTTTCTCCGAATTGACCAGTGCCTCCATTTCCAGGGGCGATGTACAAGTCGCGAATCAATGAGCTTTGAGCTATTTTCCACGCCATGGCATGCTCTCTTCCGCCTGAACCTAATATCAATACATTCATAGTGCTAACAATTGAACGCAAAGTACGGATAGGAATGCGTTGTAAGAAAACGGACTTACCAACAATTGTGAATTGCGATCAATGGGCCTCCAGCCAATTGTCTCCCACTCCCGATTCTGCAATCAAGGGCACATTCATTTGAACAGCCGTTTCCATGCATCGTTTCACCATGGTGGAAAGGATTTCTAATTCAGATTTCACCACATCAAATACCAATTCATCATGTACTTGTAAAATCATTTTGCTTTTTAATCCAAGGGATTGTAATTCGCGCTGAATAGCAATCATGGCGAGTTTAATGATGTCTGCCGCTGAACCTTGAATAGGCGCGTTGATCGCATTTCGTTCGGCAAATCCTCTCACAATGGCATTGGCACTATTGATGTCGGGCAGGGCTCTTTTTCTTTTCAAAATGGTTTCTACAAACCCTTGTTTTTTGGCTCGCTCGATTTGATCGGCTTGGAAATTTTTGAGCGTTGAAAATTGTTTGAAATAGGAATCGATAATTTCCTTGGCCTCCGTTCTACTGATGCCTAAATTCTGAGCCAATCCAAAGGCGCCTTGTCCGTAAATAATTCCGAAATTGACGGCCTTGGCTTTGCTTCGCATATCTTTGGTCACTTCTTCAATCGGAACTCCAAAAACTTTGGCAGCAGTGGCTTGGTGAATGTCCAAACCGTTTCTAAAAGCATCGCACATATTGGGATCCTCGCTCAAACTGGCAATCACGCGCAATTCGATTTGCGAATAGTCGGCGGATAAAATCGTATGCTCGTGGTCTTTGGGTACAAACGCTTTTCGGATGGCCCGGCCTCGTTCCGTGCGAATGGGGATATTCTGGATATTGGGTTGGTTGGAACTCAATCTTCCTGTGGCGGCTACCGTTTGCATAAACGAAGTATGCAGGCGTTGGGTAACAGGATTGACAAGGGAAGGAATGGCATCTACGTAAGTGCTTTTTAACTTTCGAAGCTCCCGGTAATCCAGTATTTTTCCGATGATCGGATGGGCATGAGCGTATTTGCTCAACACATCTTCAGAAGTAGCATATTGACCCGTCTTGGTTTTCTTCACCTCGTGGGTCACTTTTAATTTCTCAAATAAAATGGGCCCTAATTGTTTGGGCGAATCAATATTAAAATGCTCTCCAGCGAGTGCGTGAATTTCTTTTTCAATCGCTTGAATATCTGTGTCCAAAACTTTTGAATAGTCCTGCAAAAAATCAACCGCAATATTCACTCCTTCCCATTCCATGTCCGCTAAAATAGGAATCAAGGGAATCTCTACTTGCTCAAACAATTCGAGCAACTCATATTCCTTCAAAAGAGGAGCTGTTTTTTCAAATAGCTGATAAGTAATATCTGCATCCTCACAAGCATAATCGGAGATTTCTTCTGCGCTCAAATCAGCCATGCTGCCTTGGCCTTTTCCTTTTTTTCCAATCAACGTGTCAATGCTGATAGGCGAGTAGTGCAACATCTTTTCGGCCACCTCATCCATCCCGTGTTTGCCATCGGGGTAAATGAGATAATGCGCTACCATCGTGTCGTACATTTTGTTTTGTATGACAACATCGTATTTTTTGAGCACCTTCAAATCAAACTTGATATTGTGTCCAATCAGGGTTTTGTCTGTTGCCGAGAAGAGTGGGTTGAAAATCTGCACCCATTCCTTGGCTTGATCGTTATCAACGGGTAAATGCACATAATAGCCCTCACCAGCTTTTATTGAAAAAGACATTCCTACCATTCGGCATTGAAACACATCCAATGCCGAAGTTTCAGTATCAAAACAAAAAGCGTCTTGTTGTAATAAAGTACTACACAGTGCTTCGCAACCTTCTTTGGTCTGAATGCATTGATAATCGTGTGCTACATCTAGAATGGTTTTGAATTGAATTTCCGCCGGTGTCTCGATACTGCTCACCGCAAATAACTCGCCTTGTACCGGTTCTGCCGGTTCCTGACCTAGAATTCGCTTACTCAAAGTGCGGAACTCCAATTCCTCAAAAATCGCTTGCAATTTTTCTTTGTCCCATTCTTTTAGAATCAAATCTTCTTCGACAAATGGAACCGGCGCATCCAACAGAATCGTGGCGAGTTTTTTTGAAAGGATGGCTTGATCCTTGAAATTTTCCACGTTCTCTTTGAGCTTACCTTTCAACGCGTGGGTATTTTCTAGCAGCCCTTCCAACGAGCCAAATTCTTTCACCAGTTTTTGTGCGGTTTTTTCCCCTACACCTGGAATTCCTGGAATATTATCCACTGCATCCCCCATCATTCCTAAAATATCCACCACCTGATCAATGCGCTCAATATTGAATTTCTCCAGTACCTGCGGAATGCCTAAAATTTCTGCAGGTCCACCTTGATAGCCGGGCTTGTACACAAAAATATTTTCACTTACCAATTGACCATAGTCTTTGTCCGAGGTCATCATATAGGTAATAAATCCTTTTTGCTCGGCCACTTTCGCCAAGGTGCCTACCACATCATCGGCTTCATATCCCTCTTTCATCAATATGGGGATACCAAATGCGCTGATGATGTCCATGATAAATGGGACGCTGAGTTTAATGTCCTCAGGTGTTTCTTCTCGGTTGGCTTTGTAGGCCTCGTAATCTATCTCTCTGAGTGTTTGCGCGGGAGCATCAAATACTACGGCCAAATGAGAGGGCTGTTCGTTTTTGATGATGTCCAACAACACATTGGTAAACCCAAACATTGCGGAAGTATTCAATCCTTTGGAATTGATGCGGGGATTGCGAATAAAGGCGTAGTACGCTCTAAAAATCAAGGCGTACGCATCGAGCAGGAAAAGTTTTTTGGGATGGGGTTGCGATATCATGCCTCAAAGATAGGTATCAAAAAGGGGAGAGGAAGTAGCTTTTTTGGGCGCCCCCTCGGCAAGCCTCGGGCCGGGCTATTCGCTCCTATCTTTTGGGCTGCGCCCAAAAGGATATCCGCTGCTATCCCTGGCGCTTAGATTTTTCGGGTCGTTTTCGAAAGAACGGACACTATGTTTTTTCATAGTTGACAGGCGCACGTTTTGAAAGTTTATTTGAAGAAATTATATTATTATGAAAACAATCAAAAGAATCGGTCAATTATCAGTGGCCATGATGGCCATCATCTTGGTGGTGTCCTCTTGTAAAAAAGCTCCAAGTGGTGTGGTGATTTCTACCTCCACTCCTACCATCGCCATGGGAGAAACAGCCACCATTGAAGTTGAAGTAGACGGTAAGTATAGTTGGCTACAATGGTATACTCAATACCCCGGTGAAAGTACCCCAAGTGATAACGTTGGCGGTGTATCTGCTTCTTCCTTTATTATTAACTCAGCCTCTACTGACATCTACGGTCCTGGGGAGTATGTGGTTTATTTGGAGGCCCGTAACTGCCGGCCTGCGAAAGCAAGTACTGAGGATTGTAATATCAAGACGAAATCCAACGAAATCGTTATCACGGTTACACCTTAAAAATAAAATTATTATATTCAAAAAGGAGCCTCGCAGCTCCTTTTTTTTATGAATTCAATTTCAATACCGCAAGGAAGGCTTCTTGTGGCACTTCCACCGAGCCCACTTGTCGCATGCGTTTCTTTCCTTCTTTTTGCTTTTCCAATAATTTTCTCTTTCTGGAAATATCCCCTCCGTAACATTTGGCCGTAACGTCTTTTCTCAATGCTTTGATGGTCTCACGAGCAATGATCTTGGCGCCGATGGCCGCTTGCAAGGCAATCTCAAACTGCTGCCTGGGGATCAATTCTCTTAATTTGATGCAGATTTTTTTACCCAAATCAAAGGCATGGTCGCGGTGAATCAAGGCACTCAAAGCATCCACTTGATCGCCATTCAATAAAATATCCATCTTCACCAAATCACTTTGTTGCATGCCAATGGGGAAATAATCAAAAGAGGCATAGCCGCGCGAAATGGTTTTCAATCGATCATAAAAATCAAATACAATCTCCGCCAATGGCATTTCAAAGGTGATCTCAATACGATCACTGGTCAAGTAAATTTGATTCTTCAAAACCCCTCTTTTCTCAATGCACAACGTCATGATGGAGCCAATGTACTCTGCCTTGGTGATCACTTGTGCTTTGATATAGGGCTCCTCTACATATTCCAATTTATTGGGATCGGGCAACTCCGATGGATTGTGAATTTCATGGCTGGTGCCGTCTTTCAAATACGCGATATAACTTACGTTGGGAACGGTGGTAATCACCGTCATATTAAATTCCCTTTCTAATCGCTCTTGGATAATCTCCATGTGCAACATTCCCAAGAATCCGCAGCGAAATCCAAATCCCAGCGCAGCAGAGCTTTCAGGCTCAAATACCAAGGAAGCATCATTCAATTGCAATTTCTCCATGCTGGCCCGTAGCTCTTCATATTCATCGGTATCTACCGGATAAACTCCTGCAAATACCATGGGCTTTACATCTTCAAATCCCTTGACTGCATCCATACAAGGATTTTGTACAGTGGTGATGGTATCGCCCACTTTTACTTCAGAGGCCGTTTTAATTCCGGAAATGATGTAGCCCACATCCCCCGCCTTCACTTCGGTTTTCGGAATCAAATCCAAACCCAACACCCCAATTTCGTCGGCTTGGTAGGTTCTTCCATTGCTCATGAACTTTACCTGATCTCCTTTTTTAATGGTGCCATTTAAAATTCGATAATAGGCAATGATACCGCGGAATGAATTGAAAACGGAATCAAAGATCATCGCCTGCAAAGGAGCGTTCACATCTCCTTTGGGAGCGGGAATTCGGTTGCAGATGGCGGCCAATATATCATCTACCCCTTGGCCTGTTTTACCGCTAGCAATCAAAATTTCATCGCGCTCGCAGCCAATCAACTCCACTACTTGGTCTTTCACCAATTCGGGTTCTGCGTTGGGCAAATCAATTTTATTCAAAACGGGAATGATGGTCAAGTCATGCTCCAAAGCCAAATAAAGGTTGGAGATGGTTTGGGCTTGTATGCCTTGGGTACAATCCACTATCAGAAGGGCTCCTTCGCAAGAGGCGATGGAGCGGGATACCTCATAGCTAAAATCCACATGGCCGGGGGTATCGATCAAATTCA
>Ga0068876_10000426_pt1 | contig 34617 bp, 37 predicted proteins | sample NOAtaG_6_FD_66442 | JGI IMG/M metagenome (GOLD analysis project Ga0068876, IMG submission 66442) | Freshwater lake microbial communities from Lake Erie, under a cyanobacterial bloom - NOAA_Erie_Diel5S_2200h metaG | ecosystem: Environmental > Aquatic > Freshwater > Lake | place: USA: Ohio, Lake...
GCAGAGAGCGTTTCCATGGTGGATACGCGCTCCAGCAGCACTGCGGTGAGCTTGGCGCCCTCGCGGGCGCGGGTGGCGTCGAACTCCGCCACGGCATCGGCCAGCAGGGCGAGGAAGCCCTCCCGCAGCGCTTCCGCCGGCAGCGCCTCGGCGCCGAAAATGCCCGGCCAGCGCAGCACATCGGCCACCGACAGCTCGGCGGCGCCAGGCAGGCGCGCCCTCACCTGGGCGTTGAGTTGCGCCAGCCGGGCGAGCAGCGGCTCGGAGATCTCCAGGCTGGCGGCGTCCGGGGCGCGGGTGAGGCCCACGCGGCATTCCACCTTGCCGCGGGACAGGCGCGCGGCGATGGCCTCGCGCATGGCGGGCTCGAAGGCGCGGAACTCCTCCGGCATGCGGAACTGCACATCTAGGTAGCGGTGGTTCACCGAGCGCAGTTCGAGGCTCACGGTGCCTGCGGGCAACTCGCGCGTGAGCGCAGCGAAGCCGGTCATGCTGTGGATCATGGCGAAGTCCTGGGCCCTGGGGGATGGGGCGCGGCCGTACAGAGCGCGCGCCCGGCGCCGACAATCGACGCCTCGAAAGGGTAGCATGGGGGTCGTTGCATCATCCGCCGCCGTTTCGAGTTACTCTTTCCGTTCTCCACCGCGCCCATGTCCCTGCTGCGATCCGCCGGCCGCCGGCCCGACGAGCTGCGTCTCGTCACCCTCGAACGCCGTTTCACCCGTCACGCCGAGGGTTCGGTGCTGGTTGGTTTCGGCCACACGCGGGTGCTGTGCACCGCCAGCGTGGAAGAAAAGGTGCCGCCCTTCCTCAGGGGCAAGGGGCAGGGCTGGGTGACGGCGGAATACGGCATGCTGCCGCGCTCCACCCACACCCGCACCGACCGCGAAGCGGCGCGCGGCAAGCAAAGCGGCCGCACCCAGGAGATCCAGCGCCTCATCGGCCGCAGCCTGCGCGCGGTCACCGACCTGCCCGCCCTGGGCGAGCGCAGCATCCAGCTCGACTGCGATGTGCTGCAGGCCGACGGCGGCACCCGCACCGCCGCCATCACCGGCGCCTTCGTGGCGCTGCACGACGCCTGCTCGTGGCTGGTGGCGCGCGGCCTGCTGCCGGCCCTGCCGTTGCGCGACCACGTGGCGGCGGTGTCGGTGGGCGTGGTGGCCGGCGTGCCCGTGCTGGACCTGGACTACGCCGAGGATTCCGGCTGCGACACCGACATGAACGTGGTCATGACCGGCGCCGGCGGCTTGGTGGAAGTGCAGGGCACGGCCGAGGGCGAACCCTTCTCCCGCGCCCAGCTCGATGCGCTGGTGAACCTGGCCGCCGCGGGCATCGCCCGGCTGGTGGCCTTGCAGCGCGAGGCCCTGGCCCGGCCATGAAGCAACTGGTGCTGGCCAGCGGCAATGCCGGCAAGCTGCGTGAGCTCGCCGCGCTGCTCGCCCCGCTGCACATGCAGTGCGTGGCCCAGGCCGCCCTGGGCATTGCCGAGGCGGCCGAGCCCCACCACACCTTTCTGGAAAACGCCCTGGCCAAGGCGCGCCACGCCTCCGCGGCCAGCGGCCTGCCCGCGCTGGCCGACGATTCCGGGCTGTGCGTAGCCGCGCTGGGCGGCGAGCCCGGCGTGCACTCGGCGCGCTACGCAGGCGAACCCCTCAACGACGGCCGCAACAATGCGCAGCTGGTGGCCCGGCTGGCGGGCGTGGCCGATCGCCGTGCCCACTACGCCTGCGTCATCGTGCTGGTGCGCCACCCCTCCGATCCCGAGCCGCTGGTGGCCCAGGGGCGCTGGCACGGCGTCATCCAGGACGAGCCGCGCGGCGACGGCGGCTTCGGCTACGACCCGCACTTCTTCCTGCCCGAAGAGGGCTGCACCGCCGCGCAGCTGCCCGAGGCGCGCAAGAACGCGTCGAGCCATCGGGCCCAGGCCCTGCTGCGGCTGCTCGAACTGCTGAGGGCAGACGCGTGAAGCTCGATCTCGAAGGCGGCCTGCGCGACCTGCCGCGCGTGGCGTTGGCGCTCGCCGCCATTGCCGCGCTGCTGTTCGCCTCCTACCTGGTGGTGCGGCCCTTCCTGGCGGCGGCCGTGTGGGCTGCCATGATCGTGGTGGCCACCTGGCCGGTGATGCGCGGGATCGAAGCACGCGCCGGCGGGCGCCGCTGGTTTGCCGCCACCCTTATGTGCGGGCTGCTGCTGCTGGCGGTGGTGCTGCCGGTGCTGCTGGCGGTGGTGACGCTGGCGGAATTCTCCGATGAAGCCCTCGCCTGGGCGAAGCGGCTGCCCGAGGCCGGCTGGCCCGCGCTGCCCGGATTCCTGGAGCGGCTGCCGGTGGTGGGCGCGCGCCTGGCGGCCGGGTGGCAGGAGGTGGGCGCCCTGGGCGGGTCGGGCATCGCCGCGCGGCTGTCTCCGTACCTGGGCGACCTGTTCCGCTGGACGGCCGCCGAGGCCGGCAACCTGGGGCTGTTGGTGCTGCACTTCCTGCTCACCGTGGCGGTGGCCGGCATCCTCTACATGCGCGGCGAGGAGGGCGTGGAAGGGCTGCGGCGCGTGGCCGCGCGCCTGGGCGGCGAGCGCGCCACGGCGGCGCTGGCCCTGGCGGGGCAGGCCATTCGCGGCGTGGCCCTGGGCGTCGGGCTCACTGCCCTCGCCCAGTCGCTGCTGGGGGGCATGGGGCTGCTGGTGTGCGGCGTGCCCCTGGCGGGCCTGCTCACCGTGGTCATGTTCCTGCTTGCCATCGCCCAGGTGGGCGCCGGCGTGGTGTTGCTGGGCGCCACCGGCTGGCTGTACTGGCACGACCAGACCCTGTGGGGCACGGTGCTGCTGGTGTGGTCGGTGCTGGTGATCAACGTGGACAACTTCCTGCGCCCGTGGCTCATCCAGCGCAGCGTGAAGCTGCCGCTGTTGCTCATCTTCGTGGGCGTGGTGGGGGGGTTGCTGTCCTTCGGCATCATCGGCATCTTCGTGGGGCCGGTGGTGCTGGCGGTCACCTACGAGCTGGCACTGGCGTGGGTGGCCGAGCAGGATGCCCCGGAGGCGCCGCCTGGCGAGTCTTCCTGAGCGGGTGAAGGGCAGCCCGTCACCGCCCACATGAGCCCCGCCGCGCCCCTGCCTCGGGTTCGCCATGTGCCGGCCGCCCAGCCCCTCGCCTGGCTCGCCGCCGGCTGGCGCGACTTCACGCAGGTGCCGGGCCCCGGGCTGCTGCACGGCGCCTTCGTGACCTTCGGCGGGTGGGCCATCGTGGCCGTCACATTGCACTTCTGGCAACTGCTGCCCGGCGCCCTGTCGGGCTTCGTGCTGGTGGGCTCGATCCTCGCCACCGGACTCTACGAGCTGAGCCGCCGCCTGGCCGCGGGGGCGCACCCCGGCTTCGCCGATGTGCTGGCCGCGTGGCGGCGCGGCACGCGCCCGCTGGTCTGGCTGGGTGTGGGCCTGGCAGCGGCCGGCACGCTGTGGGTTGCGCTCACGGCCACGCTGCTGGCGGTGTTCGGGCGCGGTCAGCCCCAGGGGCTGATGGATGCGGTGCGCATGCTGGCGGTCGCGGATTCGGCGCTGCTGTTCCCGTTGTGGCTGACGCTCGGCGGCCTGGGCGCCTCGGTGGTGTTCATGGTCACGGTGGTGTCGGTGCCCCTGCTGCTGGACCGCCACGTGAGTCTTGCGTGGGCGGTGCGCGCCAGCGTGCTGGCCGTGGCCGAAAACCCCATCGCCATGGGCGTGTGGGCAAGCCTGATCATGCTGGCCACGGCCCTGTCCATGGCCAGCCTCATGCTCGGCTTCCTGGTGGCCATTCCGGTGATCGGCCACGCCACCTGGCACGCCTACCGCGACCTCATCGACGCCCACGGCCTGCCGCCGCGCCCCTGAGAGACCGCGCCGTGTGGAGCGAGGAACAGGTCTCCGAGTTCGGCCTCACGGTGGGGCTGGGCGGCTTCATGCTGTTCATGCTGTTCATCATCTGGAACCTGGCGCGCGAGTCCAGGGCCGGCCGCATGGGCACCTTCATCCTGTTCTTCGTGCTGGCCTTCGGCATGATCGGCTTCGTGGCCAAGTCCATCATCGCCAGGGTGCTGGGCATCTGACCGCGCGCCGTGGCGGGTGCCATCCTGCCGAGCCGCCCCTCTAGGCCGTAAACCCCACGGTCTGCGCCAGCACCACATGCCGGCTCGAGCCCAGACCCAGGGCTTTCTCCAGCGCGCCCCGGTCGAACCAGCCTCGCACCACCGTGGCCAGGCCGGCGGAGGCGCAGTACAGATAGACATTCTGGGCGATGGCCCCGGCGCAGGCGGCGGCGTACACCGCCCGGGCGGCCTCGGGCACGAGCTTGAGGCGGCCGTGGTCGGCCACGTAGATCAGGTCCAGCGGCGCGAGGTCCACGAACTCCTGCAGCCCGGTGAGCGCGCGAATGTCCTTGGCCGACTCCAGCACCAGCGCGTGCCCCTGGGCGTCGTAGCGGTACAGGCCCGCCGCGAGCGCCGCGTAGATATCGATCTCCTGGGCGTTCATGGCCGACGGTGCGGTGTGCTCGCGGTCCGCCGGGCGGTTGATGCCATCCGCCGCCCACAGCAGGTCGCTCAGCTGCTGCAGGCTCAGGGGCTCGGCACGAAAGGCCCGCGACGAGTGCCGGCGTGCGAGGGCCTGCATCAGTGGCGTGCCGCCCTCGCGATCCGGCGGCGGAAGCGCCACGGTGGCTGGCGCGCCGGCCCGGCCCGGCCGCGGGCCCACACGCCCCATCAGGTGCAGGGCGAGCTTGGTGAGCGTGCTCATGCGGGTGCCCCCTCCACGTGCCGCAGGAATGCCTCCACCGCCTCCAGGTAGCGGGCGGTCTCCTCGATGTGCGCCGTGTGACTGGAGTGCTCGAAGAGTTCGAGGCGGGATCTCGCGATGCCGGCATGCAGGGTTTCGGCGCATGCCGGGGTGAGTTCGTCGTGGGCTCCCACGGTGATGAGCGTGGGCACGCGGATCTCGCCCAGGCGGTCGATGCGGTCCCAGTCCTTGAGATTGCCGATGACCACGAACTCGTTGGGCCCGTTCATCACTTCGTAGACCTGGTTGCCCTCCAGGTTGCGCACGGTGCGCTGCATGCATTCAGGCCAGGGGTGCACGCGGCACAGGTGACGGCGGTAGAACTCCATCACCGCTTCCAGATAGGCGGGGTCGTTCCACTGCCTGGCCGCCTCGCAACGCGCCATGACCGATACCATGGGCGCGGGCAATCGCGCCTTGAGCGTTACCGCCTCGGCCACGAACTGCGGGATGCTCGCCGAGGTGCTGGCGAGCACCAGCCCGGCGATGCCGCGCGGCTGAGACAGCATGTATTCGACGCCCAGCCAGCCGCCCCAGGACTGGCCCAGCAGGTGGATGCGCTCCAGCCCAAGGGCCCGGCGCACCGTGTCCACCTCGCGCACCGAGCGCTCCATGCGCCACAGCGACGGGTCATCGGGCCGGTCTGAGCGGCCGCAGCCAAGCTGGTCGTAGAAGATCACCTCGCGCCCGCTCGCCAGGCCCTCTAGGGGCTCGAGGTAGTCGTGGCCTGCGCCGGGGCCGCCGTGCAGCAGCAGCAGCGGCAGTCCCGGGCCGCCGCCCGCCCGGCGGTACCAGACCCGGTGGCCATCCACCGGGATGAAGCCGGTCTCCTCGCGCATCGCCTCGCCCCTGTTGTGAATGGGCCGATTCTGCCGCCGCCGGGGCCGGGCTGCACGCTAGACTCCCGCCCGTGACCGCTATCTCCCTGCACCGCCGTGAGCCCGCCGCCGTGCGCTTCGAGCGCCTGCCGCCGCTGTCGCTGTACGTGCACGTGCCCTGGTGCATTCGCAAGTGCCCCTACTGCGACTTCAATTCCCACGAGCATCGCGGCGAGGGCGGCGCCGGCGCGCTGCCCGAGGTGCGCTATGTGGATGCGCTCATCGCCGATCTGGAGCAGTCCCTGCCCCAGGTGTGGGGGCGCGAGGTATCCACGGTGTTCTTCGGTGGCGGCACGCCGAGCCTGTTCTCCCCCGAGGCCATCGACCGCTTCCTGGGCGCGGCGCGCGCGCTGCTGCCCATCCGGGCGGATGCCGAGATCACGCTCGAAGCCAATCCCAGCACCTTCGAGAGCGGCCGCTTCGCCGCCTACCGGGCGCTGGGCATCAACCGCCTGTCCATCGGCATCCAGAGCTTCGACCCCGCGCACCTGTCGGCGCTGGGCCGCGTGCACGACGGCGCCGAGGCGCTGCGCGCCGTGGCCATCGCGCGGCAGCACTTCCACAACTTCAACCTCGATCTGATGTACGCCCTGCCGCGCCAATCGCCGGAGCAGGCGGTGGCCGACGTGGCGCGCGCCGTGTCCGAAGGCGCGCCGCACGTGAGCGCCTATCACCTCACCCTCGAGCCAAATACGCTGTTCCACCGCTTCCCGCCGCCGCTGCCCGACGACGATGCCGCCGCGCTCATGCAGGAGCGCATCGAGGCGCTGCTGCACGAGGCCGGCTACCGCCACTACGAGACCTCGGCCTTCGCCCGGCCAGGCAGCGAGTGCCGGCACAACCTCAACTACTGGTCCTTCGGCGACTACCTGGGCATCGGCGCGGGCGCCCACGGCAAGCTCACGCTGCGCGACCGCGTCACCCGGCACATGAAGTGGAAGCACCCGCGCGAGTACATGGAGAGGGCGCTGGCTGGCAACGCCGCGCAGACCGCCAGTGATGTGGCTGTGGCGGAGCTGCCCTTCGAGTTCATGATGAACGCGCTGCGCCTGAACGAGGGCTTCGAGGCGGCGCTGTTCACAGAGCGCACGGGTTTACCCCTGGCCGCCGTGGCCGCGCGGCTCGACGCGGGGGAGGCCCGCGGCCTGCTCACCCGCGACCACCGGCGCGTGCAGCCCACGGAGCTGGGGCGGCGGTTTCTCAATGAACTGCTGGAGATCTTCCTGGACTGAGGGGCTGTTTCAGGCCGCGCGGCGCCGGAACAGCAGGTCCCACACCCCGTGGCCCAGCCGCAGGCCGCGCTGCTCGAACCGGGTGAGCGGACGCGATTCGGGCCGCGGCGCGAAGCCCGCCGCCGTGTTCTCGAGCAGCGGTTCGGCCGACAGCACCTCCAGCATCTGCCGCGCGTACTCCTCCCAGTCGGTGGCCAGGTGCAGGTAGCCGCCGGGCGCGAGACGCCCGGCCAGCAGCTGCACGAAGGGCGGCTGGATCAGCCGCCGCTTGTGGTGCCGCTTCTTGGGCCACGGGTCGGGGAAGAACACGTGCGCCCCCGCCAGGCTGTCCGGCGTGAGCATGTGCCGCAGCACTTCCACGGCATCGTGACGCACGACGCGCACGTTGCTCAGCTCCTGCGCGTCGATCAGCTTGAGCAGGTTGCCCACGCCCGGCGTGTGCACCTCCACCCCCAGGAAATCCCGCTCCGGATGCAGTGCCGCGTAGGCCGCCGTGCTCTCGCCCATGCCAAAGCCGATTTCCAGGACCACCGGTGCGCGACGGCCGAAGGCCGCTTCAAGATCCAGCGGCTGCCCTGCGTACTCGACACCCCAGCGCGGCAGCAGCGTGTCCACCGCGCGCTGCTGGGCTGCGGAGGTGCGGCTCTGGCGCAGCACGAAGCTGCGGATGGGCCGGTGCGGCGACCCGTCCCCGGGCCCGTCCTGGTGCAGCGCTTCCTCATTCAAGACCGCACCGGCAAGTCAGGCCGCCTTCGGCGCCGAGCCGATCACCCCGCTCTCGGGCGAACTGGGTGTGGCCTGGTACACCTTCTTTGGCATGCGTCCCGCCAGGAAGGCCTCGCGGCCGGCCTGCACGGCCTTGCCCATGGCCGTGGCCATGAGCACCGGGTCGCGCGCCGCGGCAATCGCCGTGTTCATGAGCACGCCGTCGCAGCCCAGCTCCATGGCCACTGCCGCATCCGAGGCCGTGCCCACGCCCGCATCCACCAGCACCGGCACCTTGGCTTGGTCGATGATGATCTGGAGGTTCCACGGATTGAGGATGCCCATGCCCGAGCCGATGAGAGAGGCGAGCGGCATCACCGCCACGGCGCCGGCTTCCTCCAGCTGGCGCGCCACGATGGGATCGTCCGAGGTGTAGACCATGGTCTCGAAGCCCTCGCGCGCCAGGGTTTCGGTGGCGCGCAGGGTCTCCATCACGTTGGGGAACAGCGTCTTCGGGTCGCCCAGCACCTCCAGCTTCACCAGCACGTGGCCGTCCAGCAGTTCGCGCGCCAGGCGCAGGGTGCGCACCGCCTCTTCGGCGCTGTAGCACCCGGCGGTGTTGGGCAGGATGGTATATCTCGACGGCGGCACGGCGTCCAGCAGGTTGGGCTCGTCCGCGTTCTGGCCGATGTTGGTGCGGCGGATGGCCACGGTGACGATGTCCGCGCCGCTCGCCTCGATGGCGAGGCGGGTCTGCTCGAAGTCGCGGTACTTGCCCGTGCCCACCAGCAGTCGGGAGCGGTAGGTCTTGCCGGCGATGGTCAGGCGGTGCATGACAGGCTCCGGGAGGTGTCGGGTTCAGCCTCCGCCCACGGCCACCACGATCTCCACCACGTCGCCGTCCTGCAGCAGGGTGTCGGGGTGGCGGCTGCGGGGCACGATCTCGCCGTTGCGCTCCACAGCCACGCGGCGCCCGGCGTGGCCGAGTTGTTCCAGTAGCACGCCCACGGACACCGGCGCGGACAGCGGATGCGACGATCCGTTGAGAGTGATGGCGATCATGGCAGGGGACTGCCCCTTTGCGAGGAGGGGATGCTAGCACGCGCGGCACGCCTGTCCGGCAGGCCGGCCCTATACAATCACAATCGGATCATCGCGGCCAGGCCGCGCCTTTTTTTCGAGGAGTTTCCATGGCTTCCAAGTCCCCCGCCCGCAAGGCCGCGGCCATCGACAACGGCATCGGCCTGAAGGATCGCACCCGCATCTCCGAAGGGCTCTCGCGGCTGCTGGCCGACACCTACACGCTCTATCTCATGACCCACAACTTCCACTGGAACGTCACGGGTCCCATGTTCAACACCCTGCACGCCATGTTCATGGCGCAGTACACCGAGCTGTGGAACGCGGTGGACCCCATCGCCGAGCGCATCCGCGCCCTGGGGTTCCCCGCACCGGGCACTTACGCCGAATTCGCCCGGCTCTCCACCGTGAAGGAGGTGTCCGGAGTCCCCAGGGCCGAGGCGATGGTGGCGCAGCTCATCAAGGGGCACGACACCGTGGCGCGCACCGCCCGCGGCCTGGTGCGGGTGGCCGATGGCGCCAACGACCAGCCCACCCTCGACCTGCTCACCCAGCGCCTGGACATCCACGAGAAGACCGCGTGGATGCTGCGCAGCCTGCTCGAGGACTGACGCGGCGTGAACCGGCCTTCGGACCCTGTCGGCCCGGCCCGCGCGGCGGCGCCGCTGCAACCCTGAGCCGCGCGCGCTCGCCGTAGGGCCACGCGCGCTCGCCGATGCTCGCCTTCGCGCTCCGACGCCTGGTGCAGGCCGCCGTGGTGATGCTGGTGGTGGGCCTGATCGCCTTCGCCCTGTTCCGCTTCGTGGGCGATCCGGTGGTGTTCATGCTGGGGCAGGACGCCACACCCGAGGACCGGGCCCGCATGAGCGCCGACCTGGGCCTGGACCGCCCGTTTCACGTGCAGTACGGGGCCTTCCTGTCGCGCGCGGTGCAGGGCGACTTCGGGCTGTCGCTCAAGCAGCTGCGGCCGGTGTCCACGCTGTTCGCCGAGCGCCTGCCCGCCACCCTCGAGCTGGCCCTGGCGGCGGCGCTGTTCGCCCTGGCGGCCGGTATTCCCATGGGGGTTCACAGCGCCCTCAAGCCGCGGTCGTGGCTGTCGCAGGTGTTCCTGGCGGTGTCGCTGGCGGGCGTGTCCCTGCCCACCTTCCTGATCGGCATTCTGCTGATCCTGGTGTTTGCCGTGCAGCTGGGCTGGCTGCCTTCCTTCGGCCGTGGCGAGACGGTGATGCTGGGGGCGTGGAGCACGGGGCTGCTCACGGTTTCGGGCCTCAAGGCTCTGGTGCTGCCGGCTATCACCCTGGGGCTGTTCCAGATGACGCTCATCATGCGGCTCACGCGCGCCGAGATGCAGGAGGTGCTGCGCGCCGACTTCATCCGCTTCGCCCGCGCCCGCGGCCTGCCCGACCGCTCGGTGCACTTCCGCCACGCCCTGCGCAACGCGCTGCTGCCCGTGATCACCGTGGCCGGGCTGCAGCTGGGCGCCATCATCGCCTTCGCCATCATCACCGAGACGGTGTTCCAGTGGCCGGGCATGGGGCTGCTGTTCATCCATTCGGTGATGTTCGCCGACGTGCCCGTGATGGCCGCCTACCTGTGCCTGATCGCGCTGGTGTTCGTGACCATCAACCTGGTGGTGGACCTGCTCTACCACGCCATCGACCCGCGGCTGCGCGCCGACGCCCGCGCGGCCCACTGAAGGAGCGATCCATGTCCAATCCCGTCGAGCACGTGCGCCGCTGGCACGCCGAACTCACGGCCATCCGCCGCGACATCCACATGCATCCCGAGCTGGCCTTCCAGGAGCGGCGCACCGCCGACCTGGTGGCCGGTCACCTGGAGCAGTGGGGCGTCGAGGTGCACCGCGGCCTGGCCGGCACCGGCGTGGTGGGCGTGATTCCGGGCCGCGAAGATTCCCGCGGCCGCGGCATCGGCCTGCGCGCCGACCTGGACTGCCTGCCGATGCACGAGGCCGCCGAGCGCGGCCACCGCTCGCGCCACGAGGGCCGCATGCACGCCTGCGGCCACGACGGCCACACCACCATGCTGCTGGGCGCGGCGCGCTACCTGGCGCAGACGCGCCAGTTCGACGGTACCGCCTACGTGATCTTCCAGCCCGCCGAGGAGCACGGCGGCGGCGGCAACGTGATGGTGCGGGAGGGCCTGTTCGAGCGCTTCCCTGCTGACGAGGTGTACGCCCTGCACAACTGGCCCGAGCTCCCGCCGGGCCGCATCGCGCTGCGCGCCGGACCGGTAATGGCGGCCACCGACGAGATCGCCATCACGATCCATGGCAGCGGCGGCCACGCCGCCATGCCCCATCTGGCGGTGGACCCCGTGGTGGTGGCGGCCCAGGTGATCGGCGCGCTGCAAACCGTGGCCAGCCGAAACGTGGCGCCCGTGGACGCGGTGGTGGTGAGCATCTGCTCCATGCACACCAGCCAGACGGGCGCCTTCAACGTGATCCCTGACGCGGTGCACCTGCTGGGCACGGTGCGCAGTTTCCGCGCCGAGACCCGCGACCTGGCGGAGCGCCGCTGCAGGGAGATCGCCGAGGGCGTGGCGGCGGCCCTCGGGGGGCGCGCGGAAGTGAAGTACACCCGCGGCTACCCGGCCACGGTGAACAGCCCCCGCGAGACGGAGTTCGCGGCGCGGGTGGGCGAGAGCCTCTTCGGCGCGGGCAACGTGGTGCGCGACGTGGACCCCACCATGGGCGGTGAGGACTTCGCCTACTTTCTGCAGGAAAAGCCTGGCGCCTACGTGTTCTTGGGCCAGGGCGGCGGGCCCCTGGGCTGCTCGCTGCACAACCCGCACTACGACTTCAACGATGAGGTGATTCCGCTGGGGGCGGGGTATCTGGCGGCGCTTGCCGAGCAGGCCATGCCGCTCGCGGACGGGCATGGGAGCGCGATGGCGGCCTGAGCCTGCTCCGGCGCCGCGACTCACTGTTGCGGGGGCACCAGCTCCCGCACCAGCTTGGCGGTGATCACCGGCTGCTCCAGGGGCGTGAGGTGCGCCGAGTCGGGCACGCTCACGAAGCGGGCCTTTGGGATGCTGCGTGCGATTTCCTCCGCCTGAGCGGCCGGATAGAGGGGGTCCTCGGCCCCGGACACCGCCAGCACAGGCACCCGCAGTTTCGGCAGCAGCGGCAGCAGCGACTCGCGCTCCATGAGCACCGCCCGGGAGACGGCTTGCAGCGTGCGCGGATCGCGCGCCTTGAAGGCCGCCGCGAAGCGCTCAACCACCTCGGGCTGACGGGTCCGGGTGTGCTGGCTGAAGAAGTTGGATGCCACTCGCCTGCCGAAGAACTCGGTGTTGCCCAGCCAGCCTGTCATCCACACGATGGATCGCGTGCCCAGGTCGGTGGCGCCGGGTCCGAAGGGGGTGTTGAAGGCCGCCACGGCCGTGATGCGCTGCGGCGCCTGAAGGGCCGCCTGCAGGCCCGCGATGCCGCCCCAGGAGCAGCCCACCACCGCCGCGCGCTCCACGCCGTAGGCATCGAGCACCGCAAGCACCGCTGCCCCGCTTGCGGCGCTGGTGAGTGGTGCGAGGGGCGGGCCGCTGTTGCCGTGGCCGGGTGCGCTCACCAGCAGCAGCCGGTAGTTGGGCGCGAGCTGCTCCACCAGCGGGTCGAACATGGAGGGGTCGGTGTAGAGGCTGTGCCAGAGCAGCAGCGGGGTGGCGCCGCGGCCGGCTTCGCGCACCGCCAGCTCGCCCGCGGGGGTGTGGACGCGGCGCTCGGCAGCGGCGGCAGCGGCAGGGGCGGCGGGCGTGGCAGCGCAGCCGCCGGCAAGGGGCAGGGCGCTGGTCACGAGAGCAGCCAGCAGCGGCAGAAGAGTGGTGCGGAACATGGCGGCTATCTCCTGTTGCAATCGGTGAACGGATGGCACTACAGCGGTGTGAACAGTGTTCACTCTAGATCTACAGCACCCTTATGTCAACGGCGATAACATAGAGCCCATGAACCGAGCTGAACGCCCCACCTACCATCACGGCAACTTGCGCGCCGCCGCCCTGGAGCGCGCCGCCCAGCTGGCGGCGAACGGCGGCAGCGGCGCGCTGTCCCTGCGCGCCCTGGCGCGCGAACTGGGCGTGTCGCCGGCCGCCCTCTACCGCCATTTCGCCCACAAGGACGCGCTGCTCGACGAGCTCGCCGGCCGCGCGCTCGCGGCCCTCGAAGTGGCGCTGCGCGAGGCGCTCGATCGCGAGGCAAGCGCCGATCCGGCCGCGCGCCTGGCCGCCCTGGGCCGCGGCTACCTCGCTTTCGCGCGGGCCCATCCGGACGCCTTTCGCATCGTCTTCGAGTTGCGGCGAAATGCCCTGGCGGACGCGCAGCAGGCGGAGCCCTACACGCTGCTGCTGAGGGCGGTGGGCGCGCTGGCCCCCCCGGGCGCTGAAGACGCCCGGGTGCAGCGCGCGGCGCTGGCCGCGTGGGCCTTCGTACATGGCCTGGCCGCGCTCGAATCGCAACAGGCCTGGCGCGGCGCCATCGCCAGCGTCGCCGACGATCTGCTGCGCGACTACGCGATCGCGCTGCGCGGCAGCTATCCGGCCTGAGCGGGGTCGATCTCCGCCGCCGCCGTCCTGCGGTATCTTTTGCGCCTTCCGGCTGTTTCACCTTCCCGAGAGAGCACCCCGTGCCCGGCCTGAGTTCCGCCGACCACTCCACCAGCCCGCCGGTCATCGCCGTGCCGCGCGACTACAACGCCGCCCACGACCTGATCGAGCGCAATCTCGCCGCCGGCCGCGCGGACAAGCTGGCCTACATCGACGACGCCGCAACGGCCACCTATGGCGAGCTTGCCGAGCGGGTCAACCGCGTGGCCAACGCCCTGGTGTCGCTGGGCCTGCAGCCCGAGGATCGCCTGCTGCTGTGCCACCTGGACAACATCGACTGGGTGGCGGTGTTCCTGGGGGCCATCAAGGCGGGCATCGTGCCCGTGGCCGCCAACACCCTGCTCACCAGCGAGGACTACCGCTTCATGCTGCGCGACAGCCGCGCCCGGGCGCTGGTGGTGTCCGACGCCCTTCTGCCGCAGTTCGCGCCTGTGCTGGACGAGGCGCCCGCGCTGCGGCGGGTGCTGGTGTCGGGCCGGCAGGTGGACACGCATCCGCACCTGCAATCGCTGTTGCGAGTGGCCGGCACCGCCTTCGAACCCGCCGCCACCAACTGCGACGACGCCTGCTTCTGGCTCTACACCTCGGGCTCCACGGGCGTGCCCAAGGGCGCCGTGCATGTGCACTCGAGCCTCATCCAGACCTACGAGCTGTACGCGAAGCCCGTCCTGGGCGTGCGCGAAGACGACGTGCTGTTCTCCGCCGCCAAGCTGTTCTTCGCCTACGGCCTGGGCAACGCCCTCACCTTCACCCTCGCCGCCGGCGCCACCGCCGTGCTCATGGCCGGGCGGCCCACGCCCGCGGCTGTGTTCGCCCGCCTGCGGCAACACCGGCCCACGGTCTTCTACGGCGTGCCCACGCTCTACGGCGCGCTGCTCGCCTCGCTCGAGCTGCCGGCGCGCGGCGAGCTGGCGATGCGGGTGTGCACCTCCGCGGGCGAGGCGCTTCCCGCGGAACTGGGGCGCCGCTGGACCGAGCACTTCGGCGTGGAGATCCTCGACGGCATCGGCTCCACCGAGATGCTGCACATCTTCCTCTCCAACCGCCCCGGGCAGGTGCGCTACGGCACCACCGGCGTGCCTGTGCCGGGCTACACCGTGCGCCTGGTGGGAGAGGACGGTCGCGAGGTGGCCGAGGGCGAACTGGGCGAGCTGCAGATCGCCGGCCCCACCAGCGCCGCCTGCTACTGGAACAACCGGGAGCGCTCGCGTGACACCTTCCACGGGCCCTGGACGCGCGCCGGCGACAAGTATTCCCGCGGCCCCGACGGCTACTTCACCTACGGCGGCCGCTCCGACGACATGCTCAAGGTGAGCGGCATGTACGTCTCGCCCTTCGAGGTGGAGGCGGCTCTCCTGACCCACCCGCAGGTGCTGGAGGCCGCGGTGGTGGGCGACGAGGACGACCAGGGGCTGGTGAAGCCGCGCGCCTTCGTGGTGCTGCGCGCCGGCACGCCGCCGGACGAAGCCGCCGCGCACGCCCTCCAGCAGCACGTGAAGCAGCATCTGGCGCCCTTTAAGTACCCGCGCTGGGTGGAGTTCGTGCCCGAGCTGCCCAAGACCGCCACCGGCAAGATCCAGCGCTTCAAGCTGCGCGTCCGGCGCCACACCTGACCTCTCCCGAAAGGCCTGCCATGCAACGACGCCACTTCCTCGCTGCCGCCACCCTGTCCCTCGCGCTGCCGCCGCTGGCCCGCGCCCAGGCCGCGAAGTTGCGCGTGGGGCTGATGCTTCCCTACACGGGCACCTACGCCCAGTTGGGCACGGCCATCGAGAACGGCCTGCGCCTGGCGCTGGCGCAGGGGGGCGGGCGTCTCGCCGGGCGCGAGGCGGAGTTCTTCAAGGTGGACGACGAATCCGATCCCGCCAAGGCCACCGACAACGCCAACCGCCTGGTCACCCGCGACAAGGTGGACGTGCTGGTGGGCACGGTGCACTCGGGCGTGGCCATGGCCATGGTGAAGGTGGCGCGCGAGAGCGGCGTGCCGCTCATTATCCCCAACGCTGGCGCCAACGCCGCCACCGGCCCGGCCTGCGCGCCCAACGTGTTCCGCACCTCCTTTTCCAACTGGCAGACCACCCACGCCTTGGGCAAGGTGATCGCCGAGCGCGGCCAGAAGAAGGCGGTGTTCATTACCTGGAAGTACGCCGCGGGCGAGGAGGCTGCCGCGGCCTTTCGCGAAGGCTTCGAGAAGGCCGGCGGCACGGTGGTCAAGGAGCTCTACCTGCCCTTTCCCAACGTTGAATTCCAGGCGCTGCTCACCGAGATCGCGTCCCTCAGGCCAGAGGCCGTGGGCAGCTTCTTCGCCGGCGCGGGCGCGGTGAAGTTCGTGAAGGACTGGGCCGCCGCGGGGCTGAAGGACAGGATCCCGCTGTACGGCTCGGGCTTCCTCACCGAGGGCGTGCTGCCCGCCCAGGGCGAAGCCGCCGAGGGCATCGTCACCACGCTGCACTACGCCGACTCGCTCGACACCCCGCGCAACAAGGCTTTCCGCGCCGCCTACATGGCCGCCTACAACAAGGTGGAGCCGGACGTGTACGCCGTGCAGGGCTACGACGCCGGGCTGCTGCTGCAGCAGGGCCTGGAGGCCGCCAAGGGCGACCCCGCCAACCGCGCCGCGCTGCTGGCCGCCATGGAGGGCGCCGAGATCGACAGCCCGCGGGGCCGCTGGCGCATGTCCCGGGCCCACAACCCCATCCAGGACATCTACCTGCGCCGGGTGGAGAAGGGCGACAATAAGGTGATCGGGGTCGCCTGGAAGGCGCTGGAGGATCCTGCGCGCGGCTGCAAGCTCTGACCCAGGCCCGCGCGCGATGACCGCGTGATGGACCTTGCCACCTTCTTCATCCAGCTGCTCAACGCGCTCCAGTACGGCCTGCTGCTGTTCCTGATCGCCAGCGGCCTCACGCTGGTGTTCGGCATCATGGGCGTGATCAACCTGGCCCACGGCGCCTTCACCATGGTGGGCGCTTACCTGGCGTGGTCGCTGGCCGAGCTCACGGGCAGCTTCTGGGCCGCGCTGGCGCTGGGCATCCCGCTCACCGTGCTGCTCGGCGCGGCCGTGGAGTGGCTGTTCGTGCGGCGGCTCTACGCCCGCGACCACCTCCACCAGGTGCTGCTCACCTTCGGCCTGATCCTCATCCTCGAGGAGTCGCGCAGCCTGCTGTTCGGCGACGATGTGCACGCGGTGGCCGTGCCGGTGCTGCTGTCGGGCTCGCTGCCGCTCACCGACACCCTGTCCTATCCCGTGTACCGCCTCGCCCTGTCAGGCGCCTGCCTGGCGCTGGCCCTGGCCATGGCGTGGGTGATCCGTGCCACCCGCGTGGGCATGATGGTGCGCGCCGGGGCCTCCAACCGCGAGATGGCCGAGGCCCTGGGAATCCCCATCAAATGGGTGCAGCTGGGCGTGTTCTCCACGGGTATCGCCCTGGCGGGCCTGGCGGGCATGATGGCCGCGCCGGTGTCCTCGGTGTATCCGGGCATGGGCAACCAGGTGCTGATCCTGTGCTTCGTGGTGGTGGTGATCGGCGGCATCGGCTCGGTGAAGGGCGCCTTCGTGGCCGCGCTGCTCATCGGCCTGGTGGACACCTTCGGCAAGGTGGTCACCCTGGAGGTGGCGGGCGTGAAGCTGCTGCCGCAGCTCGCGGGCATGAGCGTGTACCTGCTCATGGCCGCGGTCCTGCTGTGGCGCCCCGAGGGGCTGTTCGGGCGGCGCCCGTGAGGAGCGGCTCGTGACGCGCCTGCAGTGGGCGGCGGTGGCGGCGGGCCTGGCGCTGCTGGCGGCCATGCCCTGGTTCGCCGACAAGTTCGCAGTGCAGTTTGCCTCGAAGGTGCTGATCTTCGCCCTGTTCGCCAGCAGCCTGAACCTGCTGGTCGGGCAGGCCGGCCTGGTGAGCCTGGGCCATGCGGGCTTCTTCGGCGTGGCCGGCTACGTGCTGGCGCTCGCCTCGCCCGAGTACGATGCAGCGCCGCTGTGGAGTACGCTGGCCATGGCGGTGGGCGTTGCGGCGCTGCTGGCGCTGGCCATCGGCGCGCTGGTGGTGCGTACCCGGGGCGTGTACTTCCTCATGGCCACGCTCGCCTTCGGGCAGATGCTGTTCCACCTGTTCCACGACGGCGACTTCGCCGGCGGCTCGGACGGCCTGCAGATCTTCGCGCGGCCGGCGGGCACGCTGTTCGGCGTGGCGCTGTTCGACCTGGAGCAGTACCGGCATTTCCACTGGGTGGTGCTGGCGGCCTGCGGCCTTGTGCTGGTGTTCCTGGCGCGGCTGCGCGCCTCGCCCTTCGGGCGGGTGCTCGACGGCATCCGCGTCAACGAGCACCGCATGCGCGCGCTGGGCTATGCCACGGCGCGCTACAAGCTGGTGGCCTTCGTCCTCGCCGGCGCGCTGGCGGGGCTGGCGGGCTACCTGTCGGCCTGCCAGTTCGGCGTGGTGAACCCCGAGTCGTTGGGCTGGCACCAGTCGGGCGCGGTGCTGCTCATGGTGATCCTGGGCGGCATGGGCTCGCTGCTGGGTCCGGCCCTGGGCGCAGCGGCCTGGTGGGGTATGGAACTGCTGTTCCAGGGCTACACGAAGCACTGGCAGCTGCCCATGGGCGCGGTGATCGTGGCCGTGGCGCTGTTCCTGCCCGAGGGGCTCGCCGGGCTGTGGTGGCGGCTGCGCCCCGCGCGTCCGGCGGCTCCGCCCGAGGCGGGGGTGCAGGCGTGACGGGCGTTGCGGCCGGGCGCGCGAGTGTCCCGGGCACGCCCGTGCTCGCGGCCGAGAATCTGTCGCGCCGCTTCGGCGGCCTGGCCGCCGTGGATGGCGTGTCCCTGGCGGTGGCCATGGGCGAGGTGCACGCGGTGATCGGCCCCAATGGCGCGGGCAAGAGCACGCTGGTGAGCCTGCTCTCCGGCGACCTCGCGCCCAGCGGGGGGCGCATCCGGCTGGACGGCCACGACGTGACGCGCCTCGGCCCCGAGCGCCGCTCGCACCTGGGCCTGGGGCGCAGCTACCAGAAGACCAACGTGTTCCTGCCCTTCACCGTGTTCGAGAACTGCCGGCTCGCGGCGCAGTCGCGGCAGGCCACCTCCATGCGATTCCTGCGGCCGGCCTCGTCCTTCGGCGTCGTGAATGCGGCGGCCGGCCGCGCCCTCGCCGCGGCCGGGCTGGAGGCGCGCCGCGACGCGCGGGTGGAAACCCTCTCCCATGGCGAGCAGCGGCAGGTGGAGATCGCCATGGCGCTGGCCACGCGCCCCCGCGTGCTGCTGCTCGACGAGCCGCTGGCCGGCATGGGCGCCGAGGAATCGGCGGGCATGGTGGCGCTGCTGCGCAGGCTCCGGCCCGATCACGCCATGGTGCTGGTGGAGCACGACATGGACGCGGTGTTCGCCCTGGCCGACACGCTCACGGTGATGGCCAACGGGCGGGTCATCGCCAGCGGCCCGCCCGCGACCGTGCGCGAGCATCCCGAGGTGCGACGCGCCTATCTGGGAGACGAGTCCCATGCCTGAGCGCGAGACGCTGCTGGAGGCGCGAGGCCTGGAGGTCGGCTACGGCGCGAGCCGCGTGCTGCACGGAGTGGACTTCACTGTTCGCGCCGGCGAGGCGGTCGGCCTGATGGGCCGCAACGGCATGGGCAAGACCACGCTCCTCAAGGGCTTCATGGGCATCGTGCGCCCGCGCGGCGGGCAAGTGCGCGTGCGCGGCCGCGAGGCCACCGGCGGCGCGCCGTACCGCGTGGCGCGCCAGGGCATCGCCTGGGTGCCCGAGGGCCGCGGAATCTTTCCCAACCTGAGCGTGCGCGAGAACCTGGTGATGGCCGCCCGCCCCGGCGTGCATGGCCGGCGCGACTGGACCCTGGAGCGCGTATTGCACGCCTTTCCGCGGCTCGCCGAGCGGCTGTCCCACGGCGGCCAGCAGCTCTCGGGCGGCGAGCAGCAGATGCTCACCATTGGCCGTGCCCTCATGACCAACCCCGACCTGCTGCTCCTGGACGAGGCCACCGAGGGCCTGGCGCCGCTGGTGGCGCGCCACATCTGGCGCATGGTGGAGGAGATCCGCGCCAGCGGCATCGCCACGGTGATCGTGGACAAGAACTTCGCCGCCGTGAATTCTGTCACCGACCGCTGCGTGATCCTGGTGAAGGGGCGGGTGGTGTTCGACGGCGCGAGCGCACAACTGCGCGAAGCGCCGGAGGTGGCCCATGCGCACCTCGGGGTCTGACCCCGTTGCACCACAGGCGGCCTGGAGCCAGTCGAGCTCTGACCCCGCGCGCCACGATCCGATGAGCGAAACCGTCTGTTTCCTGCACGCCGGAGGGCACCGGCTCGAGTACCGCCGCATCGCTGGCGATGCCGCCAGGCCCGTGCTGGTGTTCCTGCACGAGGGCCTGGGCTCCACCGCGCTGTGGAAGGACTTTCCCGATGCCGTGGCCGCCGCCACGGGCAGTCCGGCGCTGGTGTATTCGCGCCATGGCTACGGGCGCTCCGACCCGCTGCCAGGGCCGCGCGCCGTGGACTACATGCACCGCGAGGCGCTGGAGGTGCTGCCCCAGGTGCTGGGCGCGCTGGACATCGCCTCGCCCGTGCTGGTGGGCCACAGCGACGGCGCCAGCATCGCCCTCATCCACGCCGGCGCAGGGCACGCCGTGCGCGGCGTGGTGGCCATGGCCCCGCACGTGTTCGTGGAAGAACTCACCGTGGCCAGCATCGCCGAGGCCGCGGTGGCATGGCAAACCACCGACCTGCCCCGCCGCCTGGGCCGCTACCACGACCACGTGGAGAGCGCCTTCTGCGGCTGGAACCACATCTGGCTGCACCCGGATTTCCGCGCCTGGAATATCGAGCATTACCTTCCGCGCATCTCCTGCCCGGTGCTGGTGATCCAGGGGGAGGACGACCAGTACGGCACCCGCGCCCAGGTGGACGCCATCGCCGCGCAGGTGCCCGGCGGCGCTCGGGTGCTCATGCTGCCCGGCTGCCGCCACTCGCCCCACGTGGATTGCCGCGACGCGGTGATCGGCGCACTGGCGGCGTTTGCCTGATCACGGATCGCGCGTCGCCCGTGACGTGTGACGATTCGGCGCCCAATCTTGGAGGGACGTTGCCGCTATGCCCGCCACAGTGACCAAGTCCGACGTGGCCATACCTTGCGCTGCCGGGACTGGCCGGCGTCGTTGCGAAACGACTCCACCAGTTGTTCGTAGCAGCGCTGGCAATTGCTGGGTACCTTGATTATCGCGGCAGAGTGTGTGGGGAATGCGATGTGAAATGCGACCTACATCGGATAGCAAACGTCCCACCACAAGCGTTTGGCGAAAACAGCCGAATGACTATGTCAAGACTTTGATCTGCCGTGACTGGAACGCGCCGCTGACAACTTAGTGAGAATCCGCGAAATTCATGACGATCCACAGCGCCAGTTCTGTCTGTTGCCAGAACGCTCGGGTCAGTTTCGGGCGACACTGCATCGACATCAGTCGCCAGCGCGCGAAGTCGCCTGCTTCCGTGAGCGTGGTCGGACACACCTTGGCGATCTCTTGCTTCTTCAGGTACGCCAAGATCGCCTTCACCGGATTGAGGTCCAAGGCCTGTGGGGGCAGGAACGCGATGGCGATCTGGCCGTTGTGGGCTTCTAGCCACTGGCGCACTTGGCGGCTCTTTTGACAACCCACCCCATGCCAGATTACCCGCAGCTTTCGTCCGATCATGCGCCGCAGGGCACCCAGGAACTCGATGATCTGCTCGCTACTGCAAAGCCGCTGAAGAAGCGAAAGTACAAGCTCCACCACGACAGCCCGGCGATGGCCGACATCTGCAGCGACGTGAAGCTTTGCTGGATGACGACGGTGGTGGATTCGGAACAAGACACGCGACTGAACCGGGCGCAGCGCCAAAGTGGGTCAGTGCAGCAGTCTTCGGCGTAGCGGCCGTCCCGCGCCCAATTGGAGTTGCCATGTCGGAAAGAGCCACCCTGAAAGAGCTTGAAGAGCGTGTTTCCCGTGGCGATCTGCAGGCTGGCGAATCGCTTGCGGCCAAGCTGACGGATACCCTTCTGTTGACCCGCGCATACGGGTTGTTGGCCATCGCATACCAACAGCGAGGCGAGCCGGCCAAGGCGGAGCAACTCTGGGCGAGCGCGCTTGGCGGTGGTGGTGGTAGTGCTTCAGCCGAGGACTCAACTTTGCTTCGTCTCGCATTGTCTGGGGAAAATGAACAGCTGTTTTCTGAACTGGACGAGATCTACAAGCCCATTCCATTGGCGGAAATGGATTACGCCTCGATGGCCACGTCTTCTTTGGCCGTGATTTTTGGAGGCGATCCGGCTGTGGTACGCAGGATCAACCGAAACCTCGAAAAGGCGATGGTGGCGGCGCGTGAAGGGGATCGTGTGGCAGCTCTCGAGGCAATGTCGTTTCTCGCCGACCGCTCAATCGAGAAGGCTCAGTTGCTGGAAAGACTCGCAACGATGTGCGCCCTCCAGGGCTCGACGGAGCAAGCACAGCTTCTTCTCGACGCTGCTCACCGCTATCCTTTCAAGGCAAGCCAAGGGCCGCTGCACGCGCTTTGCCATGCCTATCTCCGAAAAGGCGATGTGGACTCGGCTTTGGCGACGCTTGCTCGAATCAAGAAGCATGACAAGTACTCCCATGAGACCCGCGCTGAAGTGATTCTCGAGCTGAATCGCAGACGCCGATTTGAAGAGATGCTGCGGGTATGCGACGGTCTCAAGCCGGGCCGGATGAAGGACTTGACCCTTCTCGCGATGGTTGAGGATCTGGCAAGTGGCGGTGATCCGATGATCGCGGAGGTGCTTTGCAGCAAAATTTCTGGGCAGACAGCTCAGCGCAGTGCGCTGCGCCTGACCGCGCTGGGATTTCAGAAGGCGGGGCTGGAGGGTGATGCCGCGCGACTCAAGTCGGGCGGGGCGCCGAAGTGAGGGCCAGAAAGCCGTTCTAGTCCCCAGTCAGCCCAGGGTCGATGATGCATGCGCCTCCCGGCGCCACTTGCCGGGCGAGGTGTCCTGCCAGCGGACAAAGGCCCGGGTGAAGGAGGCCTGCTCGGCATAGCCCAGCCGGCCAGCCACCAGGGACAGCGGCATTGCCGGGTCGGACAGCAGGCGCACGGATTCCTCGCAACGGAAGTCGTCCACCAATGCCGCGAAGCTGCGGCTTTTCCGGGCAAGGCGGCGCTGGAGCGTGCGTACCGACAGGCCCTCAACCGGGCCATGCGCGCCACGTCCGCGTCGCCATCGTCGAGCGCGTCGCGCAACCGGGCGCGCAGCGCCGTCTCCAGCGGTGTGCGGTTCACGCCCCGGGACAGCTTCCCGGCCGCCATCCGCGCCAGCATGCTGTGCAGCACGGGGTCGGCGCGGGTGATCGGTATCTTCCACTGCGATGCACCGATCTCCAGGGCCGACACGGATTGCCGACCCAGCACCGGGCAGCCGAGCAGTGCGGTGCGTTCCGCCGATTCGGTCCAGCCGCCCCGGAGCAGCAGCCGCGAGGGCGTCAGGGCGCCGTCGGTGAGCCGCCGGAACCGCCCCACCAGCACGGCCAGCGTGAACTCGTCCACGTGGGGCTCCATGGTGACGAGCGGACGCACGGCTACCCGCCAGCCCCCGGGTATGGCCTCCAGCTCCACGCGGTTGTCCAGGGCCACCAGCCGGTAGTGCAGGACCAGCGATTCGAAACCCCGGGCCACGGTGGCTGCGCTGCCGCACAGGTAGTCGACCATGCCGAACGCGCCGAAGGGAACCGCCAGGCCCGTTGCCGTGGCAAGCGCCGGTTTGCCGTAGGCGTGGCCCGCCTCCCACCAGGCTTTCTTGTACAGCGCGGCGGGCACGAGAGTGCCGGCCTCGGCGGGGGGAAGGTCCTCGAGGCTCGCGGCGATTCGCGCGGTGTCCAGACCCAGTTCGCGAAAGCCCGCCAGCAGTGCATGCAGCGAGGTGGCTGGCAGCAGCGGTGGTTCAGCGGTCATGGCGCGGGATCACAAGAACATGGCGCCGCATGGCAATAGAAATGTAAGCTCGAAGCCTAGCATGGCCGCATTCAGGCTTTGTGCTGGGCGCGGCGACCATGCACCGCGCTTTCGCGGGCAGCGGGCTGGGGGCCGGAGCCGACACACAAGGGAGATGACGATGGAACGCAGACGCTTCATCCGCCTGGCCGGCGGCGGGGTGGTGATGGCCGTGGCAGCGGGTTCGCTTGGCGGTTGCGCCGGTTTCGGTGTGCCCCCGTCGGCGGTTGCGGCCTGGCAGGGGCCGGGGCCTGATGCCGATCCACGGCGCTGGGTGCTTTCCTACGCGATCCTCGCGCCCAATCCCCACAACATGCAGCCGTGGGTGGCGGACCTGCGGGTTCCCGGGGAGATCGCCCTGCGCCTGGACACGCAGCGCCTGTTGCCGGCTACCGACCCCCATGGCCGGCAGACCCTGATGGGCGCCGGCGCCTTCCTGGAGTTGCTGGTGATGGCAGCCGCGGAGCGCGGGCACCGCGCGGAGGTGGCGCTGTTTCCGGAGGGTGAGCCCGGCGAAACCCTGGACGCAAGACCCTTTGCGCGGGTTCGGCTCGTAGCAGACGCCACTGCCCCTCGCGATCCGCTGTTTGCCCGGGTGCTCACGCGCCGCACCGACCGGCGCGCCTACGATGCAACGCGCCCCATCGCCGCGGCCGACGCGGCGCACCTGGGCGCTGCAGTGGCGGGGCTGCCCGTCACCTTCGGCCTCGCGGGCCGTGCCGGTGCGGGTGCGCCGGAGGTCGAGCGGGTGGAGGCCATTCGCACCATCGCGCGGGACGCCTGGCGCCAGGAAATGACGACCGAGGCGCCGTTGATGGAGACCTTGCAGGTGTTGAGAGTGGGCAGTGCCGAGATCGACCGGCATCGCGATGGCATCGCCATCACCCGGCCGCTGCCGGTGACGCTGGTCAGGCTCGGGATGTGGGACCGCACCCGGTTTCCGGCGCCCGACTCGACGGTCACGCAGACCCAGATCAAGGAGTTCAATGCCATCACCGCATCCACGCCTGCCTACCTGTGGATCGTCACCGAGGGCAACACCCGCCCTCAGCAACTCCTCGCGGGCCGTGCCTACGTGCGATTGAATCTGGCCGGCGCCGCGGCCGGTTTGGCCATGCACCCGAACGAGCAGGCCCTGCAGGAATACCCGCAGGTGGCAGCTCAGTTTCGCGCCATCCATGCGCTGCTCGGCGCTCCGGCGCCGCGTCACACCGTCCAGATGCTGGCGCGGGTGGGTTATCTGCCGGCGAACGTGGCCGCACCGCCCCCGGCGCCACGGCGCGGGGTGGATGCCCTGATCCAAGCGTGAGCAGTACGCCCCGGCTCGGCACGGCCACGCCAGTCATCAGCCGCCAGCGTGCCGGAGTGGCGTGACAGAATGATTTTCACTTTCTTGGCAGAGCCCAACCCATGAACAATCGTCGTCGAATCGTGGCAGGTGCTGGCGTGGCCGCTGCCGCGGTTGTTGCCGCGGGCGCCTGGTGCGCTGCCCACCAGGGCGTGTTTGCCGCTGGCACCGGCCCGGCCTACGAGCCGTGGTCCCGCTGGCCGCCGGCGGAGCGGGCCTCGCCCCTGGCGCTGGTGCACGCGGCCATCCTGGCCGCCAGCCCGCACAACACCCAGCCATGGCTGTTTCGCGTGGGCGACACGGGCATCGAGCTCGGCGTGGACGCGGGCCGCCACATCGGCACCATCGACCCGCTGCGCCGCGAGCAGTGGATGGGCGTGGGCTGCGCGCTGGAGAACCTGCTGGTGGCCGCGCCCGCGCTCGGCTGGAACGCCACGGTGGCCCTGGTGCCCGACGCCGCCGCCCCCGCACTGGCCGCACGCATCACGCTGTCCCGTGCCGACGCCAGGCCACACCCGCTGTAGGAGGCCATCGCGCGCCGCCACACCCATCGGGGTACCTACGATCCAGGGCGCGTGCTCGAAGATTCGCTGTTCGCCGGCATGGATGCGCTGGCCGAGGGCCTGCCCGATGTGGCGCTGCGCTGGCTGCGCACCCCCGCGGAGCGGGCCCGCGCAGCCGAGGGCATGGTGGCAGGCACCCAGGCCATCATCGCCGACCGCGAACAGTCCGCCGACAGCTGGCGCTGGGTGCGCGCCGAATGGCAGGCCCTGCAGCGGCACCGCGATGGCGTCACCCTCGACGCCGCCGGCCTGCCGCCGGCGCTGCTGGCGCTGGTGAAGATGCTGCCCGACATGTCCATGAAGGCAAGCGACGCGGGCTGGCTGGACGCCACGCGCAAGGTCCACGTGGCTACTGCGGCCGCCTACGGCATCGTGCTGGCGCGCAACCCGCGCGATCCGGCGCAGCGCCTGGCCGGGGGCCGCCTGTGGCAACGCCTGCACCTGCGGGCCACCGCGCGCGGCATCGCCATGCAGCCCCTCAACCAGATGCCCGAGCGCGCCGACCGCGAGGCCACCACCGGGCTCGATCCGCGCTTCGGCCGCTTGCTTGCCGAACTGGTGGGCAACGACGCCTGGCAGGCGCTCATGCCCTTCCGCCTGGGCTATCCGCTGAATGAGGCCCAGCCGAGCCCGCGGCGGCCGGTGGAGGATGTGTTGGTGGCGTAAGCGCCGCCCGCGGCGAGCCCCGCATCGTCGTTTTCAGCTCCAGCAGGTGGGGCGCGCGCATGGGCTTTCGGTTGAATGAAGCAGACATGCGCGACCTCACCGCCCTGGGAGCTCAGCCGCGCTGGGCGGTACCTGGCAGGGTAACTCCCCTCCCGGCGCCCAGTGCAACGTTGGCTCGTACCCTAACAGCGTTTCTTTCGCGTCAGGCTGTGGGTGATTGCGTGTCTACGCAGTCCAGGCGCGGTCAAGAAACGCCGGACTGGGGCGGGCGTGCTGGTGCGCAGCACCAGCCTCTTTCCGCGCGGTGCATTCCGGATAGCCAGCACTCATCGACTTCAGCGAGACGCGCATGCACGCGGCGTGCTGATTCAAGTGGCTGGTACAAGTGTTTGCCGTACCAGAGCAACGGCGGGTAATGTGTGGCGCCTGCACTCAATTTTGGGCCAAACATCCCATGGATATCTTGGATTGGTGGAAGTCTTTCGTCTTTGGCGGCGGCAAGGTTGCAGGGTCACTCATCGACATTCGAGTCATCACCACGATCTGCTCGTCAGGTGCCCTAATCGCCGTGTTACGCCAGTATTGGCTGGGGTGCGGCGTGCTGTCGATGGTTGCGATGAGCGTGGTGTGGGTGAACGTCTGCGCGTTCCTTTGCTTTGTTCTGGTAATCCTCACGAAGGGTTCGAGCGAAGGGGCGGGTTTGCTTTTCCTTCCAGTCATTTTCGCGTTCGCCTATACCCCTCTCGGGCTTGTCATCGGCCTACTGGCCGCCCTTTTCCTCGCCCCCATGAGAATGAGGGTGTCCTCCGAGGCACGTGAATGCACCAATCGAGTAGCGCGCGCGGAAAAGGCGATTCGCTCAGCGGATGAGAGTTGAACAGGCGTTTTCAACAGCGTCTGCCCCAAGCGGCGAAAGCGAGGCGCCAAGCGCCCGTGGTCCATGCTGTGGCGCGCACTTACAGAGAAGAGAGGGGATCTTGGCTGGTAGCCGTGCGGGATTCACGCCCAACGCTCGGGGCTGGCAGGGGACGCGCCATCGCGGGGGAAACGACCCGTGACGCTGAGTCGGTGACGCCGCGCTGAGAACAGACACCGCGTCCGGCCCTGCGCCAGTGGTCGTCTCCCGCAAGTATCATTGCATGGTCGCTTTCCCGCGCGCCTTCCGCATGATCAGCACGCTTGCCGTCGCCGGCTATCGCTCGTTGCGTGAACTCGTCGTTCCCCTGGGCCCTCTCAACGTTGTAACGGGCGACAACGGGAGCGGGAAATCAAGCCTGTACCGGGCGTTGCGGCTGCTGAGCGAAGTGGCCCACGGGGGCTTGATTGCATCGTTGGCGCGCGAGGGCGGATTGCAGTCGACGCTCTGGGCTGGGCCCGAGTCCCCAAGTGCTTCTCCAACCCGCAGCGAACGCCCCCCGCCGGGCGCCCGACGCAGGAATCCCGTGAGCTTGCGTCTCGGCTTCGCCGCAGACGACCTGTCCTATTCTCTCGAGCTTGGTTTGCCGCCGCAGGGTCCAGATGCCAGATCGGCGTTCAACCTCGACCCCGTCATCAAGCGCGAGTGCATCTGGAGCGGCCCTGTGCTGCGCCCTGCCGCGATTCTGGTTGACCGCACTGGCCCCCTGACAAGAGCGCGCGGCGAAGGAACCGAGTGGCACACCCTGTCACAGCATCTTCCGGACTTTGAAAGCATGGTGGCCCGTTGCGCGGACCCCGTTCGCGCTCCCGAAATGATTGCACTGAGGGAGAAAATGCGGTCCTGGCGTTTTTATGACTACTTTCGATCCGATGCCGACGCCGCCTCGCGGCGCCCACAAATCGGCACGCACACGCCAGTGTTGTCCCATGACGGCAGTGACCTTGCAGCGGCGTTGCAGACCATTCGAGAGATTGGCGACGCTGATGCGGTGGAACAGGCGATCGACGACGCGTTTCCGGGCTCGTCCGTCAATATCCTCAACGCGGACGGCCGCTTTGAAGTCGAATTGACTCAGCCCGGCCTGCTTCGGCCCTTGAGGGCGGGAGAACTGTCTGACGGGACCCTTCGCTATGTCCTTTGGGTCGCTGCCCTGCTGACCCCCCGACCTCCTGAACTCATGGTGCTGAACGAGCCCGAGTCCAGCTTGCATCCGGATTTGCTGCCTTCACTGGGGCGCCTGATCGTGGAGGCATCAAGCAGATCGCAGATCGTCGTTGTCACGCATGCGTCTAGGCTCGTCGCCGCCCTCGAGCGCCACAGCGGCTGTAACTCGATTCGCCTTGCGAAGGCGCACGGGCAGACTGTGATGGATCTTCACATCGACGACGACATGCCACGCTGGCAATGGCCGGCGCGATGAACCGCATACTTCGGGGAGTTACGACATGTCAGCACACAGGGAGTTTTGACGGTCATGGATACCTTTGTCGCATCAGCCACAGAGCAGGTATAAGGCCTCCCTGAGCTCATCCTCAAGTCGCGTTTTGCCAGTGCCGTAGCGGCGGGCGCGGCTCGCTACCCAATCCACCTGCGGCTTCGGTTCGCTGCGAGGACCGACCTGGACGGGCTTTTCGACAGAATCGCCCTGGACCTCGGCTTTCAGGCCGAGCGACTTGAGGCCAACGCTTTGCTCCTCGACAGTGAGGAAGTGTTTGGGATGGGTCGTGGGAGTCGCAAGAAAACCTATTGCTCGTGCACTTCAGCATCTGGTCCCGCACGCCAGCAGCGGCCGAACAGGCGCGGGAGTCCATCCTGTCGCCGGTGCGGGACAGCCGCATCGTCGAGCCAATGTTCTCAATCGACTGGCACTTCCTGACCGGCCGCGGCGAGTTGGAGAGTGCGAGTATCGAGGAGTTGGCCGACGACGTTCTCCTGGACGAGGAGTATCCGGATGGGGAGGGTGGCATCAACCGCTTCATCGAGCGCTACCTGGCGGCTGATGAAACGGTGCTGGTGTTGCAGGGCCCCCGGAAACTGGCAAGACGCGTTTGATACGCGCCACCCTGGGGAGATTTCCAGGCGTCGCGGCGGCGAGGCGCAAGCGCTCTACAACGACGACATGCAGGCCTTGGAGTGTCCAGCCGTTGGTGACGGCGCACCCGGGCGGGAACAGACGCCCACGAAGCGCCTGGACCGGCTTGCCTTTGCCGGCGGCCGTGACGCATCGAGTCACGCCAGACGGGTGTCGCTCACCCGCTCGCCGTGGCTACGCGGCGTCGTCAAACATCGCTTCAAGATCCCGCACCACGCGCGACACGTCCTCGCCGGGAACACTGAATCCCCCTTCAAGGGATATGCGTGCCGGCAGATCCCGCCCGGTTCGGGATGCTGATGCCGTGAAGTGCCGTGCAATAACAACGCGCAATTCCAAGGCTCCGGAACCCCCGTCGGGCTGCAGCGAGATTTCCACGTCATCGGTGCCGCGAAGCACCGCACGGCCAGCCATGGACGAGTGGAGACCCCTGAGAGCGGAACAAAACTTTCGCTTCTCGACAAACGCAACGGCATCGTTTTCCACCTTGATCCCCCCCAGTGTGAGTCGAACCAGGAAGTGATGCGGGTCGTCAGAGTCGCGATAAACTTCGAGGCAGCAGCCTCCATCCCCCGAGGCAATGCGCAAACCGCACAGCTCGGCTGAACTCTCGTACCCTGCTCCAACGGAGTGAGTCATGCTACGGCCTCGCGCTTTAAAAGTTGCATTCTTTAGGGTTCGGGACGCTCGGGACGCGGTTGCTTTTTCGCCTGCCGCGAGCTCAGTTCACAACCGCCAGAGCTTGTCTCGGCACGGACCGATCCCGGAAGCGGCGCGGAGATTCAGCGCCAAACCGAACCAGGGCCACCGGCTGCGCACCATCAAGCTCGTGTGAAATCAACGGAGGGTCTCAGGTGTTTTCCTCATCAGATCAAGTCGTTGGAGATGAGCTCCGTTCCATTTGCGGCGATCTCCTGCCGTTCATCGACGCTACTTTTCGTCAGCTTGGCTTCAGCACAAATGATGGCGTTCGATTTTTTCGAAGGAAGGGGCACCTCCTTCACTACTTCAAACTGGTCATAAAGTCTCTGAGGCAGGGTGACGATGGAGCGAGGACAGACGGAAATCACATTGGGTTTCACTTTGGTGAGGCATTGGACCTCGCCCCCGGCCTTCTAATTGGACGAGGGAAGACGGAAGCAGCCGTGGTTGCGCCAAGCACCGGTGTGTACCCAATTACCAAGAGCAGTCACTTCCCCAAAGCATCCAGAAGTTTGTGTACAGCACTTCAAGATATTGATCAATACCGATGGACTCAAATTCAATCGGAGAACGAATACGTTGACTTTCACCTCCGATGTGCGCCTTCAATGGAAAAGGTCTATCTTCTTACAGCCCAGGAGAAGCATGACGAAGCAAATGCTTGGCTCCGCCTCTTGGTGCATGACAGCCGGGCTCTTCGAGCGGCTTCGAGCAACGACAATACCGAAAGGTTTGACATCTGCAAGGACCCCCCGGGCGAAGCCGAAGCTACGTTCAGCCTGCTATCACTGCCTCAACGAGTGCGTGTCGTGGAGGCAGGAACCTGGAAGAACATCGAGCGCAACGACTTAGGATTTCTGTATGAAACAAGTTCGGCAGCTTAAGGATCCGACAAGAAACGCGATCCGGAATGTGATTGAACCGTGGCTTTCGAATTCGGGCTTTGTACCGGCTGAAAAAATGAGCTTCAACCGTTTGCGTGGCCCGTTGATCGACCACATCAGTTTCGAATTCGGCCGTTGGGGACGAGGGGAAGTGATCTATGCTTATTTTTCAGTTCACCTTGTCGAAGATCCAGTGACATCATTGCATACCCATCATGCCGGGGGACGGCTTGGTGCAAGCTGGTACCCAGAAGATCGTGACGCATGCAAGGCGGCTGCGGAGGCAATGCTTGACAATCTCCGGCTTTCCGCATTTTTATGGTTTGACGAAATTGACTCCATCTCAAAGTATGAAGGGGCCTGGTTCGATAGCGGCATTGCGGTTGCGTTTGCAGCTATTGCGCGCAGTGACGTTGAACTCGCGCGAATCTATCTTCGCGACGCCCTCGCGAGAAAGGCTCCGGTGGTCTACAGCAGTGGATATCCCGGGTGGCGCAGTAATGAACATGGAAGGAGCCAGGATGAGGTCGACGCGCTGACGGATGCGCTGGCAGCAATAGAGTCTGGGACCGTAGATGTCTGGCGCCGGAAGATTCGGGAACAGAGGCTAAACGAACTTGGGATGAAGCGCTGAGTTGTTTGACATGTGAGGGCCTGTGTCTGCGGGACGTCCTTCGCACACCAGCCCCGCCTTGGTTGCTTGCACTGTAGGCCCTTGCAGAGAACTTGGTAGCGACCCCCGCACTTCACCAGGCGCCTCTCGCTTCCCAATGGCAACCATGTTGGTAACCGCCTCGGCGATCGCCACGGGGCGTCTGGATCAGCGCTCAGCATGAACAGAGAAAGGCGGCATAGTGCCGCCGGTTTGGAAGATAAAACACGGAGGGAAGGGCGAAATGAAGCAAGATGTTGATTGCATTCATCTGGTGGACTCGGCCCTGTCGGGGGGGCGGATCACAACGGAGATTATCGACAATATTGACTCGTTCAATGCCGACAGCCTCAAAGTGAGCGGATTGCGGCAGGACACATTCGAGTATCTTGTGGCTCAATACGGAAATCGTTTCCGGAGCATCTTCTTTTGGAAGTGTCCGGGAGTCGAAGATCTCACTCCTCTTGAAGACCTCTCGCAAATCGAGAGCATTCGTTTCTTCTGGAACACAAAGGCGATCCGATTCTGGGATATGTACAAGACACCAAAGCTAAAGTCGCTTGAATTCTCGGACTTCACGCGACTCCGGGACTTGGGTGACTTATCTTCCGCGCAGGGCCTGGAACATCTTTCGTTTGGAAACTCGCCAAGCGGGAAAACGAGCATTGTTAGCTTGATTCCGATTGCATCACTTCAGTCCCTGGTGAATCTGTCCCTCAACCCAACGAAGATCGATGATGGACAAGTTTCACCGATTTCCCTTCTACCCAACTTGAAGTTCCTCAACTTCAGCAGCCGTTTGTTCCGGTTCGAGCAGATTGCATGGCTCGCCGCCCGACTTCCGCGTCAAGTCGAGTGCGATTACTTGCGACCATTCGTGTCCCTGCGGGCGGGCACCTTGAATGACGCGGATGTAATGATATTGGGTAAGGGGAAGCCGTTCTTGAATTCATCAAGAGATGCGCAACGTATAAAGAGGTATGTTGATGAATTCGAGCGGCTTGTAGACCTCTTTAGGAAGAATCCGGCTGAGCCCGAGCCTCGAAAGTAGAATTTTTGCAGATGGATTTTCTCTCGTGGCAGGCCATGGGCCCAGGATGAATGGTGGCGGGAGCGGTTGACGCCACTCGTATTGCCACGGGCGCGAGAGCGCGCTTTCTGATCGATCTCACGGTGGCAGTCCGGATTTGTTTGGCCAAATGCCCCTCCGGATTCGCTTGGTGCTGCAAAAGGAATAATTTCTCGGTAGCGCGATCGTCCAACTTCAGTGGGGAGGTCAGGGTCCATGAGCGAACGTAGTCAGTTCCGGCTGCTGGGCGAGCGCCGTTTCGGGCCGTTCTTCGGTGTCCAGTTCCTGGGGGCGCTAAACGACAACGTGTTCAAGCAGGCGCTGGTGATCCTGCTGGCCTACCAGACCGCGTCGTTCACCAGCATGTCCTCCGACACGCTTCAGAACCTCGCGCAGGCGCTGTTCGTGCTGCCTTTCTTCCTGTTCTCCGCCACGGCGGGGCAGATTGCCGACAAGTTCGAAAAGTCCGCGCTCATCACCATCACGGTGGGCATCGAACTGGCCTGCATGGCGCTCGGTGCGGCCGGACTGCTGCTCAAGAGCCTGCCGTTGCTGCTCACGGCGTTGTTCCTGGGGGGCGCGCAGAGCGCGCTGTTCGGGCCGGTGAAATACGCGATCCTGCCGCAGCACCTGCGCTCCGATGAGATCCTGGGCGGCAACGGTCTGGTGGAGATGGGCACGTCCGTGGCCATCCTCGTGGGCATGATCTACGGCGGCTGGATGATCACCCAGCCCGGCTGGGGCATCTGGGGCGTGGCGCTTTCGGCCTTGGCGTTCTCGGCGGCCGGCATCACGCTGTCGCGCTGGATCCCGAAGGCGCCGGCCGCCGATCCCGGCCTGCGCATCAACTGGAACCCCGTTAGTGAGACCTGGCGCAATTTCGCGTTCACGCGCCGCAACAGGACGGTGTTCCTCTCGATCCTCGGCATCTCGTGGTTCTGGTTCTATGGCGCCATGTTCGTCACCCAGTTCCCCAACTTCAGCCGCAATATCCTCGCGGCGGGCGAGCAGGTGGTGACATTGCTGCTGGTGGTGTTCTCCGTGGGCATCGGCGCGGGATCTCTTCTGTGCGAGCGTCTCTCCGGCCACAAGGTGGAGATCGGCCTGGTGCCCTTCGGCTCCATCGGGATGACGGTGTTCGGCATCGACCTGTGGTGGGCGGCCTCGAGTCACGTCGCCCACGGCCCGGTGGCCATGGAGGCGTTTCTTGCCGATCCGGGCCACTGGAGGATTGTCGCGGACCTTGCGCTCGTCGGCCTGTTCGGCGGCTTCTACATCGTGCCCCTCTACGCGCTTGTGCAGACCCGCAGCGAGCCCAGTCACCGCTCGCGGATCATCGCCGGCAACAACATCATCAATGCGTTTTTCATGGTGGTGGCGGCGGCGCTTGCGGCCGGCCTGCTGCACTCCGGGCTTTCCATCCCGGAGCTGTTTCTGGTCACCGCGCTGCTCAATGCCGCCGTGGCGCTCTACATCTACACGTTGGTGCCCGAGTTCCTCATGCGCTTCATCGTGTGGTTGCTGATCCACTCGGTGTATCGGCTGGAGAAGGCCGGGCTGGAGAACATTCCCGAAGAGGGGCCGGTGCTGATCGCTGCCAACCACGTGAGCTTCGTGGACGCGCTGGTGATCGCCGCCGTCTGCCGCAGGCCCATCCGCTTCGTCATGGACCACCGCATTTTCCGGCTGCCGGTGCTTTCCTTCGTGTTTCGCACCAGCCGCGCCATTCCCATCGCCTCCGCGAAGGAAGACCCGAAGATGACCGAAAACGCCATTGCCGAGATCATCCGGGCCCTCGGCAGCGGCGATGTGGTGGGGATCTTCCCCGAGGGCCGCATCACGGACACCGGCGAGCTCTACCCCTTCCGGCCCGGCGTGAAGCGCATTCTCGAGGCCGCTCCGGTGCTGGTGGTGCCCATGGCCCTGCAGGGGCTGTGGGGGTCGTTCTTCTCGCGCAAGGACGGCGCCGCCATGTCCAAGCCCTGGCGCTTCGTGCCCTTTCGCCGGATCGGGCTGGTGGTGGGCGCGCCCATGCCTGCTGAGGCCGTGACGCCTGAGGGACTGCAGCGGACGATTCTCGCCCTGCGGGGTGACTGGCGCTAGGCGGATGGGGCCCAAGCGAAAGGGCTGAAGGCGTCGGCGCGGGGCCCGTGACCGCGGCCGCGGCTCACGCCGCTGCCGCCATGCCCTTCGCCACCCCCGGCCGCGCCGCCATGGCCGCGCCCCAGCGGTGCAGGTGGGCAAAGCCTCCGGCGGCGTCGATCAGTGCCTTGCGGGCGTGGTAGTTGGGATAGAGCATGAAGTCGGCGAGGGAGACCTCGCCCGCCAGGAACTCGTGCCCTGCCAGCCGGGCGTCTGCCACGGCGAAGAAGCCCAGCAGCCGCTTGCGAAAGTGCTGGGTGATGGCCTCCACCTT
>Ga0068876_10000429_pt1 | contig 34539 bp, 29 predicted proteins | sample NOAtaG_6_FD_66442 | JGI IMG/M metagenome (GOLD analysis project Ga0068876, IMG submission 66442) | Freshwater lake microbial communities from Lake Erie, under a cyanobacterial bloom - NOAA_Erie_Diel5S_2200h metaG | ecosystem: Environmental > Aquatic > Freshwater > Lake | place: USA: Ohio, Lake...
CGCGCGCAGCTCCAGGCCTGCAAGAAGACGCACCGGCTCGTCGTCCTCCACCGCCAGAATGATCTCGGCGCCACCGCGCACTTCGGGCGGTGGCGGTGCCACTTCGACCGCACCCCGAGCGCCCGTGGCCCGCGGAAGGTAGAGCTTGATCGTCGTGCCGTGCCCAGGCTCGGAGTAGATGCCGACATGGCCGCCGGACTGCTTGACAAAGCCGTAGACCATGGCGAGCCCGAGCCCGGTTCCCTTGCCCTTCTCCTTGGTGGTGAAAAACGGCTCGAAGACCCGTCCAAGGTCGGCCGCATCGATGCCGACACCGGTGTCCGAGACGGCCAGCATCGTGTACTGGCCCGGCACGACATCCGGATTCTGGTCGGCATAGGCCTGGTCAAGCGCGGCGTTGGCCGTCTCCAGCGTCAGGCGACCCCCACGCGGCATGGCGTCGCGCGCATTCAGACAGAGATTGAGCAAGGCACTTTCGAGCTGCGTCGAGTCGACCAGGGCGGGCCACAGCCCGGCGCCCCGAATCCTCTCGATCTCGATGTGCTCGCCCAGGGTCCGGCGCAGCATCGGGTCGATCGCCGCGACCAGCTGGTTCACGTCGACCTCGCTCGGCACCAACGGCTGCTTTCGCGCGAACGCCAGCAGCTGCTGCGTCAGCACGGCACCGCGTTCGGCCGCGCCGATCAGCATCTCCAGGGCCTGGCGACGCTGGTCCTCGCCCAGTTCACCGGCGGCCAGCAGGTCGGCATTGCCCAGCACCACCGTCAGCAGGTTGTTGAAGTCGTGGGCGACGCCGCCCGTGAGCTGGCCGACCGCCTCGAGTCGTTGCGACTGCGAGAGCCGGGCGTGCAGCGTGTCGATGTCGCGCCGCTGCGCCTGCATGGCGTCAGCCGCCTGGTTCAACGTGGTAACCAATATGCCCAGCTCGCCACCCGGCACCGGGCCTTCGACTCGCGACGTCAGATCGCCGTCGGCCAGACGTCCGGCCATCTGGGTCATGCCGGCGATCGGGCGCCGGATCGATCGCTCGGCCATCCACCACACGGTCACAAACACCAGGACCGCCAACGCGGCGTACCAGGCCACATCGTCCAGGAAGCGTCTGTCCGCCGCCGCCACGATCGCCGCCTTGGGCGCCCCGGCGAGGACACGCAGACCGGCCGAGGCCAGCTCGCTTGTATCGGCACGGGCCCAGACGTGGGGCTGGCCGTCGGGCATCAGCAACTCGGTGCTGGCGGCGGACCGGGCCTCGCCGGCAAAGCGCCCGAGCGGCGTTCCGGCCAGCGAGGCCCCTGGCTTGAGGCCGTCTCCCCGGGCCGGTGACACCGCCATCACGACGCCTTTGTCGTCCAGCAGCAGCAGTTGCAGGTCTTGCGCCGATCGCGAGTCGACCACCAGGGCCTGCGCCAAGTCGAGCGACGCCAGCAGCACGAAGCGCAGCGAGCCGTCGGCTTGACGCGCCGGGTACGCCACCTGCAGGACCGCGCGGCCGGTGAGGCGGCCGAACGCCGGTTCCAGCACGGCCTGACCCTGACTGGCAAGGGCACGGCGGAAGTAGTCGCGGTCGTTGAGATCGAGCTCGCGACCGCTGAGCAAGGAGTCGCAGAACAGGCGCCCGCTGGGCAGGATGGTCAGGATGCCGGTGTATTGTGGGTGGGCAGCACGTACTTCAGACAGGAAGGCCGAACACGCTGGGCGGTCGGCAAGACCAAGATCCGCAGCCCGGGCCAGGCCGAAGTGCAGTTGCTGGGTCGCCAGGATGCGTTGACGAAGCTCCTCGGTCTGGGACTGGGCCAGGCCCGACAGGCGCTGCGCATCGGCTGCGACCTGCGCCTGACGATCCTCCTGGAAGCGCCACACGGCCAACATGGCCGGCAGCAGCGTCGCCAGCAGCGCAATCATCAGCAAACGGGCTCGGATGTTCAACGGCGACGGCCCCACTTTTCTTCGGAATCGGTCCAGGTGCGCCGAGCGGCGGTTCGGCCCATGGCGCTGCTTCGATCCTTGGGTCATCATAAGCATCGATGCCGGAAGCTCTGGCGAGCAGGACCGAAAGCGGGTGCATGACGACCGGAAGACTGCTGATCCTGGACGACGACGAGACGGTCGGTCAGACCCTGCTGTTCGCGGCCCAGACCTGCAGCTTCGAGGCCCGGCTGTGCACGACGGCTGCCTCCTTCCTGGCTGAACTGGCCTCCTGGCCGGCGACCCACCTGGCCATCGACCTGAACCTGCCCGGTGGCAGCGGACGGGAGGTGCTGTCGCGCCTGGCGGCGATTTCCTGCGGTGCCTCGGTCATCGTCTGCAGCGGCGCCGGCGGCGCCGAACTTGAAGCGGCACAGGCCGAAGCCAAGGCCCTCGGCCTTCACACGACGGGAGTGCTGACCAAGCCGTTCCGGCTGACGAGGCTGAAGGCCTTGCTCGCCGAAGAGCGCTGACGCTCCGGCCGCCAGCGCAGAAGGTTGGGGCGACGGTTCGGGACGCCTGGCGCCTCAGGGGCGCCCGGTTGGCGGCCCCGGCCATCGGGACTGGGCCAGTGCCACGGCGCCTTGGCCTGCCGGTGCAGGCAGTCGATAGTGCTGATCGTTCAGGTAACGGGCCACCTGCTCGATGTCATCGTCACTCCAACCCAGGCGGGCCACGTCCTGCCACTGGCGCACCTCTTGCCGAAGGCTTGCCCAGTCGACGACCTTCTTGCGGTCGCGCCAATGCATCTGGGTCGTGTGGCAGGCGCCGCAATGCGTGGCGTACAGCAACTCGCCGCGGGTCTGACCCCAGGCCGGCACAGCGCCGGCGACGATGCCGATGAACAAGACAGCCTCGGCCGCACTTCTGGTCAGTTGGCGAAACATGGGGTTCCTCAAACGGACTCGCCGAGGTTGGGACCCGGCAAGCATGACCGCAGGGCATGGTCGCCGACTTGATCGACCTCAAGTCCAGGGCCGATGCGGCGGCCAAAGCGCGCGGTCAGCCCCAGGTCCACCACAGTCGCAAGGCAGCCCAGGCCTCGGACCATCGGCCACCGCGGCGGGCGCGGTCGGCCTGGCGCAGCAACTCACGCCGGGCCGGCGCCAGGCGCGGCTGGCCGCGCTGCGCCATCAGTTCCTGCCGGACCAAAGCATCCATGTCGGCCAGAAAGGCGGTGTCCACCCGCTGCCCGCTGATGCCCGTGGCGGCGTAGTCGGCCACCACCTGGTCGACCCACAGCAGATCGCCACGGAAGGCGGCTCGCAGGTTGAAGTGCCAGTCGGCATAGATCGGGTACCGGAGGTCAAAGCCGCCGAGCTGATCGAACAGGCTGCGACGGTGCAGCAGCGCCTGCTGGCAGATGTTCTCGCGCAGCAGGCGTGCCAACGGCGCCGGCCCACCGTAGCGCCCACCCGGCGGAACGCCGTGGTGGTTGGCGGCCATCATGCGCACATCGCCATGGACGATGCCGGCACCGTCAGCCACCCGGGCGGGGCCAGACACGACCCGCGCCAGGCGCTCCAGCGTATCGGCCGCGTGCAGTTTGTCGTCGCTGCCCAGCACCAGGAACCACTCGGCCGTGCTCGCCCGGACGCCCCGGTTGATGGCGTCGTAGACGCCCGAGTCCGGCCGGCTGTCGATCAAGAGATGCGGCAACCGGTCGGCATGAGCTTTTGCGATGGACACGGTGTTGTCACGCGATCCCCCATCGCTGATCACGACCTCGAAGTCGAGCCATGCCTGGTCGGCCAGCGACTCCAGTGCCGCCGCCAGCACGGCGCCACTGTTGAACGTCGGTATCACGACCGCGATCAGCGGCCTTGCCCCGGATTCAGCCACCGCGGCGGCGCCGTTGCTTCCAGCGGTGATAGGCACGACGCACCTGCTCGCGGGCGGTCAGTTCCAGCAGCGAGGACACGTCCTCCTGCGCGACAAACACTGCATTGCCGTGCGCGGCGACCTGGGCATTGATGGGCGCGAAGCCCAGGTTCGCAAAGCGCGGCGCCAGCAGCGCCTCCACGTCGGCGAGCAGCCCGCCGCCGGCGTACAAGGCCTCCAGGCTGACCTCGGTGTAGATGAGCCGCAGCGTGTCACGCAGCGCCGGGCCGAGCGCGCCCAGCACCTGAAGCTCGGCGCCCTGGACGTCGACGATCATCACGTCGGGGGCGCGCAGGCCGTTCTCCGCCAGCAGACTGTCCAGGCGGCGTGTCGGCACGGTCAGGGTCTGAGCCACCCGAACTTCGGGAAAGTGCTCGCGGTGCGAGCCCAGTCTCAACAGCGAGCTCGACTCGCCGTCGTTGTTGGTGACGTGAAAGTGGGCCTCGCCATCGCGGTCGGCAATCGCCACCGGGAAAACACGGATGCGGCCATCCCGAGCCGCCAGCGCATGCAGCGCCTGCAAGGGCTCGGACAAGGGCTCGAAGACGTAGATCGCCTCCAGCGACGGGAACAGCTTGTTGACCAGCGGCAACTCGTCGAAGCGATGCGCACCGATGACCGCCAGCACCTTCAGCTCCTGGCACAGGCGGCGGCCGCGCAGCTCGCGCATCAGATCCAGGTCGTAGACCGGTTGGCCTTGAGGAACGAGCGACGGCAGGGACGGTGCAGCAGGCATGGTCGTCCATTATCCCGGGCGGTACCGCTGCTACAGTCTTCGCGATGTCCCGCCCCGCCTCGGCCCCGCCCGCGTGAACCTGACCGAGCGCCTGAAGCGCTGGCTCGCGCTGTGGAACCGCCGACGTTTGCACCAACGCCAGCTGCGACGCCGCCAACCGTACGCTGAATGGTCGGCCCGGCACGACCAACCCGATGCGGCCATCCGTGCCGCCATCGAGCGACGCCTGGCCGACACTGGGCCCCTGCCCGAGGTCGAACTGCTGCTGCTTTCCGCCGCAGATGCCTTGCCCGAAGACCACACGGGGCTCTGGCACAGCCTGCGCTCGCAATGGCACGGCCGCTGGCGGCTGCACGTCGTGGCATCGGATGAGCAGCGGGCGGCTTGGCAACGACTGGGCGCGGGCGACGCCCGGCTCGTGATGTGCGATGGCGACTCCGCTCGGGACCGGCTTGCAGAAGCTCCCGGGCCATGGTGCGCCTTCGTCGATGCCCATGACCGCTGGCGCGAGCACGCGCTCGTCCTGCTGCTCGAAGCCGCGGCACGGCGTCCGCAGGCACAGGTCGTCTACGCGGACGAAGACCGGATCGATGCCTCAGGCCAGCGCCTGCAACCCTGGTTCAAGCCTGACTTCGATCCCGATGCGCTGCTGGCCCAGGACGTACTGGGTTCGCCCGTGCTGTGGCGCCGCGAGCGGGTGCATGCGATGGCCCAGGCGGTCGTGGCCAACGGGCCCGGACCCGGCCACCGCGCCGTGCTCGCTGGCGTCCGCGGCCTGGCCTCCGATGACGTCGTGCATGTGCCCCATGTGCTGGCCAGCCGCGTCGCCGACAACGCTGCGGTGCAACCGCCTGCGGGTGACCCGCAGGCGGTGGCCGAGCACCTGGCGGCGCTGGGCGAGCCGGTGCTCCGGATCGATCAGGCGGCCGAGGGCAGCGGCGTTCGGATCGCTTTTGCCTGCCCGGAGCCAGCGCCACGGGTGCTGCTCGTCGTCCCGACGCGAAACGGCTTGCACCTGCTGCGGCAATGCGTGCAGAGCATTCAACGGCGGACGCGCTATCCGAACTGGCGCCTGGTCATCGTCGACAACGGCAGCGACGATCCCGCGTGCCTGGGTTGGTTGCAGGCGATTGCGCAGGAGGACCCTCGAATCTCGGTGCGTCGCGACGACCGCCCATTCAACTTCGCCGCCCTCAACAACGCCGCGATCCTGGACGAGGCCGCGGCGGATTGCGACTTTGTTGCCCTGGTCAACAACGACATCGAGGTCATCACGCCCGACTGGCTGGACGAACTCGTCGGCCTCGCCTGCCGGCCCGGGGTCGGGGCGGTAGGCGCACGGCTGTGGTACGCCGACGGCACCTTGCAGCATGGCGGCGTCATCGTCGACATCGGCCTGGGCGGAGGCCATGTGCTCAAGCACAGCCCGCGTGCCGAAGGCGGCCCGGGCGCGCGTCAATGGCGGATGCAGGGCTACCTGGCGGTCACCGGGGCCTGCCTGCTGGTACGGCGACGGTTGTACCTCGAGGTGGGCGGCATGGACGAGGCCGCCTTCGGCATCGCCTGCAACGACATCGACCTGTGCCTGAAGCTCGTGCACGCCGGCCATCGGACCCTGTGGACCCCACATGCCGAGCTGTTCCATCATGAGTCCGTGAGCCGCGGCAAGGACCACGACCCGGTCAAGAAGCAGCGGCTGCTCGACGAGACCGGCCGCCTGCGCGCACGCTGGCGGGAGTGGACGACACGCGACCCGTTCCACAACCCCAACCTGGATCTGCACAGCGAACAGTTCGCCCTGGCCCGGGAACCGCGGGTCGGGCTGGACCGGCCCTGGTGGATGTCGGGCGTCGCACGATGAGGCGGATCCTCGTCAGCCTGGGCAACATCGGCGCCTTCCACGACGGCCTGGGCGAGTTCGCGTTGCAGATCGGCCAGCGCATCGCGGCGGCCGCGCCCGGCTGGCGCGACCGGCACGGCGTGGCCTTCGACTTCCATCTGCGTGACAAGCTCTTTGGCGTCTTCGGCGACGCCGTCGGCTACCGCGCGGTGACGCGCTGGCAGCGGCTGCGGCACCTGCAGACCGAGCGTTATGCGCTGTGGCATTCGCTGCACCAGCTCAACAAGTGCCGCCCGCCCGAAGGCACGCCCAGGCGCCTGGTGACGGTGCACGACCTGAACTACCTGTACGGCCGCAACGCGTTTTCGACCTGGCGCCACGACCGCCGCACGCGCGGGCTGCTGGCCCGCGCCGACCACCTGGTGGCGATCAGCCGCCACACCGCCAATGACGTTCAGCGCCACTTCGGCTGGCGCGGGCCGCTGGACGTGATCTACAACGGCGCGCGCAGCTTTGTCGGCCAGCCGCAGCAGGCGCTGCCCGGATGGGAGGGCGTGGACACCGGGCGGCAGCCATTCTTGTTCCACCTGAGCCGGATGTCGGCGTCCAAGAACCCGGGCGTGCTGGTCGAACTGGCCCGCCTGTGGCCGGAGATGCGCTTTGTCTTCTGCGGCCCGCCAAGCGACGACGCCAAGGCCCTGCGCGCCGCCAACCGGCTGCCGAACGTGCAGTTCCACCTCGGCATCACCGACGCCCACAAGGCCTGGGCTTACGCCCGTTGCGCCGGCTTCCTGTTCCCGTCGTTGACCGAAGGCTTCGGCCTGCCGCCGATCGAGGCGATGCACTTCGGCAAGCCGGTGTTCCTGGCCCGGCGGACCAGCCTGCCTGAGGTCGGGGGAGCCGTCGCGCATTACTTCGACGATGCCTTCGAGCCTCGGGCCATGCGTCGGCTCATCGAAGCTGCGCTTGCGGCGGACGCCGCCGACCCTTCGCGGGCCGAGGCCGTGCACGCCCATGCTGCCCGCTTCGACTGGGACCGCTGTGCGTCGGACTACCTGGCCCTTTACGCCCGCCTGCTGGGCTCGGGCGCTGCGGCATAGTCCGCTCCGATCATGCGCATTCACGCCGGCTGGCCCCGAATCGGACTTCAGGGCTCCGCCACGCCAAGGGCGGTCACCATCGGCACCTTCGACGGCGTGCACCGGGGCCATCAGGCCATGCTGGCCCTGCTGGTCAGCGAAGCCCGGCACCGCGGACTGTCGCCGTGCGTGCTGACCTTCGAGCCGCACCCGCGCGACTTCTTCGCCCGCCGCGCCGGCCGCCCGGAGGCAGCACCCGCGCGCGTCTCGACGCTGCGCGACAAGCTCGCGGAACTGGATCGCTGCGGCGTCGCCGAGGTCGTGGTCGCACGCTTCGACGCCACGCTGGCCGGCATGTCGGCCGAGGCGTTTGCCCACGCGCTGCTGTTCGAGCGCCTTGGCGCGCGCTATGTGCTGGTCGGCGACGACTTCAGCTTCGGCGCCCAGCGGCGGGGCAACTACGCCTTGCTCGACTCCCTGGGCACCGCGGCCGGGGTCGACGTGGCGCGCATGCTCAGCTACGAGGTCCACGGCCTGCGCGTGTCCAGCTCGGCGGTGCGCGCGGCGCTGGCCGAAGGCGACATGGCCCGTGCAGCCGCCCTGCTCGGCCGGCCTTATGCCATCAGCGGCCATGTCCAGCACGGCCGCAAGCTCGGCCGCGAACTGGGGTTCCGGACGCTGAACCTGCGCTTCGGCCATCCGCGTCCAGCGGCCAGTGGGATCTTTGTCGCCCGCATCCACGGCCTGTGCGATGCGGCACTTCCCGCCGTCGCCAGCCTCGGGGTGCGGCCGACGGTCGAGGACGGGGGCCGGGTGCTGCTTGAGACCCACGCGCTGGACTGGCCGGAGGCACTGGGTCAGGAGGGTGGCTATGGCCGCGTCATCAAGGTCGAACTGGTGGCCAAGCTGCACGACGAGCTGAAGTACGCCTCGCTCGACGCCTTGCGCGACGGCATCGCCGCGGACACGCAGGCGGCGCGCGACTGGTTTGCGGCAGCCGCCGCCGACGACCTCAGAACCGCCAGGCCAAGGTCGAGCTGAGCGCCCACCCGTTGGCGGCGTCGGTCAACGGGCTCGCCGCGGCCGGGCCCAGCAGGCGCGAGATGCCCGCGGTATTGATCCACTGCCACTGCGCGCCCAGCTCGGTGCTGGTGCGAAAGCTCAGGCCCACGTCGCGCCAGCCGGCACCCGGGGCATAGGCCGCACGGCCACTGCGCGCCGCCGCTTCCGGCGTGACGCCGTGGTAGGCCGTCATGTAGCGTCGGTCGGCGGCCGCCAGCAGGACGCCGGCCGTCCAGCCTGTGGCATCTCCAAATCGACCCTCGCGGCTCAAGCCGACGTCGGCAAAGGCGCCAGCACCGCGGCCCAGGGCATCCAGGCTGACCGATCCCGCCAGGCGCCAGCCCGGTGCGAAGCGGTAGCTCGCACGCAACCGGGCCCGCAGCGTTTCAGGGACCGCAGCGGCGGCATCGGCCGACTCCCCCCCCGAGCCGGCGCCGTCGCGTCCGCTGTCGTAGCGCAGGCTCAGCGACAGGCGCACCCGCTCGCTGCGCACCAGGCTCACACCCAGGCCACGCAAGGCCTCGCCGCCACCGGTGTCGGCCCTCGGGCTCAGGCCCGAGGTGCTGGACAGGCTGATCGGCCCGTAGCGCAACAGCGCGGCCGGGCGCAGCGAGGTGCGCGTGTCGCTGGCGCCGCTGTAGGCCGGGCCATGCCCGAGCGTCGCCCCGACGGCGCCGCCAAAGCGCCAGCGATCGCCGGGTTTGGACTCAAGCAACGCGGCGTCACTGGCCCACGCCGAGGCCGTGGCCAGGGCCAGCGACACAAGGGCCAGGCCGGCTGGGCAGGTGGACCCCCTCGTTAGAATCTCCGTCATGCATCGGCTCCGGTCGCCATCGTTGGGTTTCGTTCGGTCCAGGTCTGGGCATGCGGCCATCTGCCGGGTGTTTGGCCGCCAGTCCACCCGCGACCGAATTATTCCGGCGGCGCGCTGAACCGCATCACCCCGAAGCCGCGCGAAGCCCGTCGCTCTCTCGGGCCTTTGCAATCACCGATTGACGTTCCTGCGCCGCTCGTGGCCTCGAGGCCCGACGCGTGCGCCCCTGCCGGACCTGCCCATGAGCACCGACACGACCCCACCCGCCACGTCGCCCACGCCCGTCGCCAAGGCCGCCAAGGCCACGAAAGCGACGTCAGGCTACCGCGACACCTTGAACATGCCCGACACGCCGTTCCCGATGCGCGGCGACCTCGGCAAACGTGAGCCCGCCTGGGTCGCGGCCTGGAACGACACCTCGCGCGCCGACGGCGGCCTGTACCAGCAGCTGCGCCAGGCCCGCCACGGCGCGCCCTTGTTCGTGCTTCACGACGGTCCGCCTTATGCCAACGGCACGTTGCACATCGGGCACGGGTTCGGCAAGGTCCTGAAGGACATGGTGGTGAAGTCCCGCCAGCTCGCGGGCTTCGACGCGCACTACGTGCCGGGCTGGGACTGCCACGGCCTGCCGATCGAGAACCAGATCGAGAAGACGCACGGCCGGGGCCTGCCGCGCGACAAGGTACAGGCGCTCAGCCGCGCCTATGCCACCGAGCAGATCGCGCAACAGATGGCCGACTTCCAGCGCCTGGGCGTCATCGGCGACTGGGCACACCCGTACCGCACCATGGACCCGGCCAACGAGGCCGGCGAGATCCGCGTGCTCAAGCGGCTGATGGAACGCGGATTCGTGTACCGCGGCGCCAAGCCGGTCTACTGGTGCTTCGACTGCGGCTCGTCGCTGGCCGAGTTCGAGATCGAATACGCCGACAAGACCTCGCCGACCGTCGACGTGGCCTTTGCCGCCGCCGAACCCGACGCCGTGGCCACGGCCTTTGGCGGCGTGTCGCTGCCGGCCGGCAAGCTCGTGGCCGCCGTGATCTGGACCACCACACCCTGGACACTGCCGGCCAACCAGGCGCTGAACCTCAACCCCGACCTGCCCTACGCGCTGGTGGACACGCCGCGTGGCGTCTTCGTCGTCGCCGAGGCCCTGGTCGAGGCCTGCTGCAAGCGCTGGGGCCTCGAGGGCACCGTGCTCGCCGTCACGCAAGGGGACAAGCTCGGCGGCTTGGCGTTCCGCCATCCGCTGGCTGACGCACACCCGGGCTACGACCGCCAGTCGCCGGTCTACCTGGCCGACTACGCCACGGCCGACGACGGCACCGGGGTCGTGCACAGCGCTCCGGCCTACGGCGTGGAGGACTTCAACTCCTGCATCGCCCATGGCATGAAGCACGAGGACATCCTCAACCCCGTTCAAGGCAACGGTGTCTACGAGGCCGCGTTGCCGCTGTTCGGCGGGCTCGACATCTGGAAGGCGAACCCGAAGATCGTCGAGGCGCTGGACGCCGCCGGCCGCCTGCTGGCCACGGGCCAGCTGCAGCACAGCTACCCGCATTGCTGGCGCCACAAGACGCCGGTGATCTACCGCGCCGCTGCGCAGTGGTTCGTGCGCATGGACGAAGGCGTGGGCGCCTTCACCGTCGACAAGGCCCCCGAGACCCTGCGCCAGCTGGCCCTGAGCGCCATCGAGCAGACCTCGTTCTACCCCGAGACCGGCCGCGCCCGTCTGCGCGACATGATCGCCAACCGGCCGGACTGGTGCATCAGCCGCCAGCGCAACTGGGGTGTTCCGCTGCCGTTCTTCCTGCACAAGGTGACGGGCGAACTGCACCCCGACACGCTGGCCCTGATGGACCGCGCCGCAGCACTGGTCGAGCAAGGCGGCGTCGAGGCCTGGAGCCAGCTCGACCCCGCGGCGTGGCTGGGCCACGAAGGCGAGCACTCGGCCGCCCACTACGCCAAGAGCAACGACATCCTGGACGTCTGGTTCGACAGTGGCAGCACCTTCAGCCACGTGCTGCGCGGCTCGCACCCCGAAGGTCGCCATGCCCAGGGCCCGGAGGCCGACCTCTACCTCGAGGGCCACGACCAGCACCGCGGCTGGTTCCACAGCTCGCTCCTGATCGGCTGTGCGCTCGAAGGCCGCGCCCCCTACCGCGGCCTGCTGACCCACGGCTTCACGGTCGACGGTCAGGGCCGCAAGATGAGCAAGAGCCTGGGCAACTTCATCGAGATGCGAAAGGTCACCAGCACGCTGGGGGCCGAGATCATCCGGCTGTGGGCCGCCGCAACCGACTACTCGGGCGACCTGTCCATCGACGACACCATCCTGGCCCGCGTCGTCGACAGCTACCGCCGGATCCGCAACACGCTGCGCTTTCTGCTCGCCAACACGTCGGACTTCAATGCCGCCGAACACGCCGTGCCGGCCGACGGGTTGCTGGAGATCGACCGCTGGGCGCTGTCGCGTGCCTCCGAGTTGCAGGCCGAGATCTTGGCGCACTACGAGCACCACGAGTTTCACCCCGTGGTCGCCAAGCTGCAGGTGTTCTGCGCCGAGGATCTGGGCTCGTTCTACCTCGACGTGCTCAAGGACCGGCTCTACACCACCGCGGCAGGCTCGCATGCCCGGCGCAGCGCGCAGACCGCGCTGTGGCAGATCGCGCACGCGATGCTGCGCTGGATGGCGCCCTTCCTCAGCTTCACGGCAGAAGAAGCGTGGACGACCTTCGGGGGCACCGGGCAGTCGATCTTCACCCAGACCTACTGGCGCTTCGACGCCCCCGACACCGCGCTGCTGGCCAAGTGGGCCGAGCTGCGGAAGGTCCGCGATGCGGTCAACAAGGAGGTCGAAGCCGTGCGCGCCGCCGGCGGCCTGGGCTCGTCGCTTGAGGCCTGGGTCACGGTCGTCGCACCACCCCCCACCGCCGAACTGCTGGCCACGCTCGGCGACTCGCTGAGGTTCGTCTTCATCGTCTCCGGCGCCCGCGTAGAGCCCGGCGAGGCACTGGCCGTGAGGGTCCAGGTGCCGGGCAAGCCCAAGTGCGAGCGTTGCTGGCACTACCGCGACGACGTCGGCCACGACGCCGCCCATCCGGGCCTGTGCGGGCGCTGCACCGACAACCTGTACGGTGCCGGCGAAGTGCGGGAGATCGCCTGATGGCCGCGGCTCGCAGCATCGGCTCGGGCGCACGCACGGCGCCCAGCCTGTGGTTCTGGCTGGCCCTGGCCGGCATCGTGATCCTGGCCGACCAGGTCACCAAGACCGCCATCGTCGGCGCCTTCCTGCTCGGGGACGTTCGACCGGTCACCGACTTCTTCAACCTCGTGCGCGCGCACAACCCCGGCGCGGCGTTTTCGTTCCTGGCCAATGCCAGCGGCTGGCAGCGCTGGTTCTTCATCGGGCTGGGCCTGGTCGCCTCAGCGGCCATCGTCTGGATGCTGCGCACCTACCCGCAGCAGAAGCTCTTCTGCTTCGCCGTCACGATGATCCTGGGTGGCGCGCTGGGCAACGTCATCGACCGCATGATCCACGGCTACGTCGTCGACTTCCTCCAGTTCCGCTTCGCCTTCCTGGAAGGCCTGTTCCACGGGGGCTACTTCCCGAGCTTCAACATCGCCGACAGCGCGATCACGCTCGGCGCGATCTGCCTGATCGTCGACGAACTCAGAAGGGTCATCGCGGCGCGCAAGGGTTGAGCGACTGCGGGTCGAACGAGAGGGTGTGTCCGACCAGGGGCTGTTCGGTCCGATAGGGCACCTCATGCCTTGGGCCCCGAGACGCCAAGCCGGTACCAGTCCAGCCGTCGCGTCAACAGCATCACCCCGGCCAGTGCGGCAAACAGCCCCATCGAGCCGATCAGCAGCGCAGTCTGTTCTTGCAGCAGCAACAGGTACAGCAAGCCGTACAAGAGCGTGATGCCGGCAGCGAACAAGATGCCGTCGCGCAAGCCACCCAGCATGTGCCGCGCGTAGACGCCCAGAAGAAGCACGACTGCGGCACTGGCGCCGATATAGGCCTGCGCAAAAGCCAAGTGTTCCGACAGGCTGAGCAGCAACAGGAAGAACACAGACAGCGCCAGCCCTACAAGGGCGTACTGAACCGGGTGAACCTGTCGCACCCGTTCGCGCGCCAGTGCCTCGACCAGGCCCACGGCTGCAAATGTCAGCAGCACAAACAGCAGGCCGTACTTGATGGCGCGGTCGCTCAACGTGTAGGCGTTCACGGGATCGATGAACGACACCGACAGCGTGTCCAGACAGGGCTTGCCGTTGGTGTCGCCCCCCGCTTGGGCTCCGACATGGCTCGCAGACTCGGTGTGCAGCGGCCGAGTGCACAGCGCGGCCCCGCTCAGCGTTTCGCGCGCTGCCGAGCTGGCCAGCGCACTGACCGCCCATGTCGCGCTGAACCCATGGTCGCCAACCTCGCGTTGGCTAGGGAGAAAGCGACCACCGAACGAAGGGTGTGGCCAGTCGGAGCGCAAGCTCCATTGCACCGCTTCGGCAGCGGGCACCAGGGCCAGTTGTGCCGTGCCGACCAGCTGCAGTTCCAGGCGCAACGCCAAAGGCGCATCGGGCAAGCTGCCGTCCTGAGAAAATCCAGGCAGCTCGGCGTGAAAGCCGTCGGGATACTCCTGTCGGCCAGTGCCAGGCCGCACGACAAGCGGCACCCCGGGATTCGCGCCGAGCATCTGCACTTGCGCCGTGCGCAGCCCTCGCACATCGGTGGTTGCAAACCATAGCTTGGTGGGTTCGCAGACGACCTTCCGGCCCGAGACCGCAGGAGAGGCGCGGAGCACTGAGAGGTCGGTCCATTGGGCCTGGATCACCAGCTTCGCCTGGTATCCATTGACCCTGAACAGCCCCCTGTAGCGGGTGTCGGACTGGCTGTCACTGTCCACCACCAACTGGCTGGCGGTGGCGCCGAGCTTGATGTCGCGCCGCATCGATTCAAGTCTCTGGCTCTTGCCTTCACCAACTGCCACTTGCCATTCTTCGGTGCAGTGGCGCTGTAGCACCGGGCCAAGCAGGGTCTGTGCCGCGGCATGGGACTGCATGACGCTTTGCACCGCCTCGTCCTGATACCTCTGGCGCTCGTCGACCAGCCAACCAATGCGCGCCAGCACGATGGCCAGCCCCAAGACCGTGGCCGCCACCGCCAATGGTTTCCCCAATGAAGCGAACTTCGACATCCGTGCTCCTGCCTTGCCTATCGAAGGCGACAGTTTGGGCAGCGGCAATGAAGCGACGATGGGCCGTGTGAAGCCGGCGTGAAGTTCAGCCCTGCGACGAAGGCAGTGTCAGCAGCACGCGCAGGCCCGGCGCGGCGGATTCGAAGCGCAGTTCGCCACCGTGCAGCCACATCACACGGCGCACGATGGCCAGGCCCAGGCCGCTGCCGCGGGTTGGCGGACCGCCTTCGGAAGCGGGGCCGGGTGCGGTGTAGAAACGTTCGCCCAGGCGGGGCAGTGCGTAGTCCGGCACGCCAGGGCCGCGGTCGCGCAGTGACCAGAGGGTGTCGTGGCCGGGCTGACCCCTCAGTTCGAGTGTCAGTTCTGATCCCTGAGGCGCGTGGCCGATCGCGTTGGACAACAGGTTGGACAAAGCCAGCTTCAGCAGCGCGTGATCGGCCAACACCAAGCCGGCATCGCGCCGCGACCAGTTGCAGCGCAAGGCTCGCTGCTCCAGAGCCGCGCGGTGTTCGGCCAGCACCTGCTCGGTCAGATCCGCCCAGTCCAGCGCACTCGCTGCTGGGGGGGCTTGCAGGCTCTCGACCTTGGACAGCTCCAGCATTTGCTCCACCAGGAGATGGAGTCGCTGCGACTGCTCGCCCACCTGGCGTACAAAGCGCTGACGGTCAGGCTCGGGCAGCGGGTCCAACAGGAGCTCGGCCGCGCCCTGGATCGCAGCCAGCGGGCTCTTCAGCTCGTGTGTCAACGCGCGCACATGCTGCTCGAGCCGCTCTCGGCCCTGCAAGCGATGCTGCATCTGGTCCATCGCCCGGGCGAGCTCGCCCAACTCGCCGGGCAAGTCCGGGGGTGCGGGCAACGATCGGCGCGAGCCTTCGGCGCCACTGTTGCCAGCCGCCAGTGCAAAGCGCTGCAACTGGCGCACGGCGCGCACAGTCCACAAGGTGACGGCCACGCCAATGGCCAGTGAAAGGCCCAGCAGCACGACCCCCGCGACCAGCACCTTGCGTTCGGCACGTTCAATGAAGGGCGCGATGCTCGACATCGGCTTGGCCACCACCATCGCGCCGATCGTGTGGCCACCGCTGCGCACCGGCGCAGCGACAAACATCACCGGCGACGGGTCGGCGACCCCCTCGGTGGTGCTGCGGCTGGTGCGGGCGCCGTACTCCCCTCGCAGCGTCCGCGTGACGTCTCGCCAACGCGAATAGTCCTGCCCGACCGCGCTGGGCGTGCCGGAGTCGAACACGACTCGCCCGGTGGCGTCGGTGAGCACCACACGCAAGTCCAGCGTGGTCTTGTGCAAACCCCAGATCTTCACGTCCACGCTGCGCTGGCGATAACTCGCGACAGCAGCGCTCAGGTCCCCGACTTCCAGCACTGCACCGGCCGGCAGTTGGGCCAGCTCGGGCGCAGCAACCTCGGCCAGCAGGTTGGCCGTGTCGACCATCAGGTCTTCCATCACCTCACGGACGCTGGGCTTGATCTCGGTCACAAACACCCGCAGCACAAAAAACGCTGCCACACCGGTGATGGCCAGAAACGCGAACAGCAGGCGCAGGCCCAGGTGCATGTCAGTCGGTCGGCAATGGCCCAGGTGACACAGGTGCCCAGGCATAGCCAACACCGCGGTGGGTGGCGATGCCGTCTGCGGCGGGCCCGGCATCGCGCAGCTTGGCGCGCAAGGTCTTGATGTGCGTATCAACCGTGCGGTCGGCCGCTTCACTATCGGCGCCCCATGCACTTTGCAGCAGCGCCTCGCGGCTGAGGATGCGACCCCGCGCGAGCAGCAGGTCGCGCAGCAGGCGGTACTCCAGCCGTGTCAGCGGCAGCGCCTGTCCGGCAAACAGCACTCGATGACCCGCCTCGTCCAGCAACAGGCCATCGGTGGCGGGAGCGGCCTTGGGCATGGTGGCGCGGCGCAACAAGGCCCGCACCCGAGCCACCAGCTCGCGCGGGCTGAAGGGCTTGCTCAAGTAGTCGTCGGCACCGGCTTCAAGGCCCAGTACGCGGTCGATCTCTTCGCCCCGAGCGGTCAGCATCAGGGTTGGCAGGGTCGCGAAGGACGGGTCGGCACGCCAGCAGCGGCAAAGGTCCAGGCCGTTGCCATCAGGCAGACCCACATCAAGGATGGCAGCGGCTGGGCGCTCCCTGCGGGCCTGGCGGTCGGCGTCGCGCAGCAGCAGCGCGTGTACAACGGCAAAGCCTTCGCGCTCCAGCGCAAAAGCGACGGTACCGGCGATGGCGCTGTCGTCTTCGAGAAGCAGGATCTTGGGTCTCACGCCGGTATCGTACTTTTCGTACCGACGGCATCGCCGCCAATCACATCTTCCACTCTGGACTTGATCTGCCTCAAACCGGTCCAGGGCGAGCCCTAGCCCTGGTCGGGCACCACGTGCCTACAGTGCCGGGCATGGACCCGTCACCCGACCCAGGGCCCCCGGAAACATCGGCGGCAGTCCCTTCAGCGGCGCGAGCCAGCGCCGTGCTGCGCGACCTTCCGCTCTCGGCGCCTCTGCACTGGCTCATGCTGGGCGGGCGCGACTTCGTCCGGGCGCCCCTGATCGGCCTGTTCTACGGCGGCTGCTTCATGGTCATGGGCTGGGCGCTGTTTGCGGTCTACAGCCAGGCGCCGGCCTACCTGCTGGCGCTGTCGGCCGGCTTCCTGCTGGTCGGACCGTTGATGTGCCTGGGCCTGTACCGCGTCAGCCAGAGGCTGGAAAACGGCGAAAGGCCGGACTTCGGTGATTCGCTGCTGGCCTTCGAGTCGCGCATGGGTCCATTGGCCATCTACGGCCTGGTGCTGCTGGTCCTCGAGATGCTCTGGGCACGCGCAACGCTGGTGGTGTTTGCCGTCAGCTTTGACGGCATGCCCAGCTTTGCCGGCTCGCTGGCCGCCCTGTTCGACCCGGAGAACCTCAGTTTCCTGGCCGCCTGGGCCGCCGTCGGAGCGGTGTTTGCCGGGCTGATCTATGCCTTCAGCGTGATCTCGATCCCGATGATCCTGCATCGCCGGGAGGCCGACGCGGTGACGGCGGCACTGACCAGCTTTCGCCTCGTGCTCGGCCAGCCCGGCGTGATGCTGCTTTGGGCGGCCTGCCTCGCGGGGCTGGTGTTCCTGGCGTCGCTGCCCGGCTTCGTCGGGCTGCTGGTCGTCGGACCGGTGCTCGGGCACGCGTCGTGGCATGCGTACCGGCAGGCGGTGCAAGACCCGTCCGCGGCGTGACGCTTCAGCGCCGGTCGTTCAACGCGTACGCGATCGTCGACAGGTCGACGAACTCGATCTCGCTGCCCGCGGGCACGCCGCGCGCCAGCCGCGTGACCTTCAGCCCGCGCTCCTTCAGAACGCCCGACAGCGCCTGCGCCGTCAATTCGCCCTCGGCGGTGAAGCTGGTCGCGAAGATCACCTCCTCGACAACCCCGTCGAAGGCGCGTTCGAGCAGCCCGGCGACACCGATGTCACCCGGGCCGACACCGTCCAGCGGGCTGATCCGGCCCATCAGCACGTAGTAGTAGCCGCGGTAGCTGCCGCTGCGCTCAAAGGTCGCCTGGTCGGCCGGGCTCTCGACGACGAGCAGTTGCTTGGCATCGCGGCTGGTGTCGGCGCAGGTGGCGCAGATCTCGGACTCGGTGAAGGTGTGGCACCGCACGCAATGCCGGACCTGCGCCACAGCGGCCGACAGCGCCTGTGCGATGGTCTCGGCCGCAGCGCGGTCGTGCTGCAACAGGTGGTAGGCCATGCGCTGGGCGCTCTTCTGGCCGACACCGGGCAGACGCTGGAGGGCCTGAACCAGGCCCGTCAGGACGGGCTCATCACCCGTGCGCGATGCGCCCGATGCCCCGAATGCGCCTCTTGTCGCCATGCCCGAACGCGCAACCCCGGCTTCAGAACGGGAACTTCATGCCACCCGGCAGCGGCAGGCCGGCGGTCAGCTTTCCCATCTTCTCGGCGCTCACTTCGTCGGCCCGACGCACGGCGTCGTTGAACGCCGCCGCCACCAGGTCCTCCAGCATGTCCTTGTCGTCGGCGAGCAGGCTGGGGTCGATGGCGATTCGCTTGACGTCGTGCTTGCAGGTCATCGTCACCTTGACCAGGCCGGCGCCGGACTGGCCTTCGACCTCCATCAGCGCGAGTTCGTCCTGGGCGCGCTTCATGTTGTCCTGCATCGCCTGGGCCTGCTTCATCAGGCCAGCCAGTTGGTTCTTCATCATGGTCGGGGCTCCGGGTAGGGCAATGGAATCAAGGGTCGGATGGGGGCGGCGTCAGGCGGGTCGGATCGACCCGGGCACCAGCCGTGCGGTCTTGAACTCGCCGACCAGCGCCTGAACCACGGGGTCGGCCTGGATCAGCGCTTCGGCGGCGGCCTGTCGGCGTGCCTTCTCGGCCGCGTCGCGCCGGGCGACGGTGTCGCCGGGCTCGCCGGGCTCAAGTTCCAGTCTCAGCGGCAGGCCCAGATGCTGTACCAGCGCGGCTTGCAGCCTGTCGCGATGGGCGTCGGCACGCAGCGTGTCGCTGGCCACGCGCAGCCGCCACACCGGCGGTGTGCGCGAGTCGTCGACGCCGACCAGACCGGCGCTGCACGCCAGCTCGCGCGCCATCGCGGCGATCGCACCCCGCTGGTCCAGCGCCTTGACGATCTCGAACCAGCGCTCGCCCAGCGCCGGGTCGGCCGAGTCCGGGGCCGCGGCCGGCACGTTGGCCAGGGGTGCTGCCGGGACGCGGCTGACCGCTGGGGTCGGCGCCGGAACCGCCAGCACGGGTGGCGCCGGAACGGCCAATGCCGGTGGCGCCGGCGCGCGCAGCGCTTGAGCTGCCGGCGGCCGGTTGTCGCGCGGCTTCAGCTCGGGCCGCACGGGCACCGCAGCCTCGCTCGGAAACGCCAGGAAGCGCAGCAGCACCATCGACAGCGCCGCGTACTCGTCGCTCATCAGGCTCAGCTCGGCGCGGCCGTGCAGGGCCATGCTGTAGAGCAGCTGCACCTCGTCGGCGGCCAATGCGGTGGCGAGCGACGCGGCATCGGCGTCGTCGGCGTCGCTGGCGTCCAGCGCCTCGGGCACCGTCTGGGCAACCGCCATCCGTTGCAACAGCAGGGCCAGTTCTTCGAGCACGCCGCTGGCCGATGCGCCATGCTCGCGCAAGGCATCGACCTCGGCGAGCATCGCCTTGGCGTCGCGTGCCGCCAGCGCCTGGACCAGGCTCGCCGCGCGCGAGCGGTCTACCGCGCCCAGCATCTGGCGCACGGCTTCGTCGCGCAACGTACCGGCGCCATAGGCGATGGCCTGATCGGCCAGCGACAGGGCATCGCGCATCGAACCCCGCGCCGCGCGACCGAGCAGTCGCAGCGCGCCTTCGTCGAAGGCCACGTGCTCGGCCACCAGGACGGCCCGGAGGTGCTCGCGTACCGTGTCCGGCGCCATCGGCCGCAGGTTGAACTGCAGGCACCGCGACAGCACCGTCGGCAGCATCTTTTCAGGGTCGGTCGTCGCGAGCACGAATTTCAGGTGCTCGGGAGGCTCTTCCAGCGTCTTCAGCAGCGCGTTGAACGCGTCCTTGGTGAGCTGGTGCGCCTCGTCGATCATGAAGACCTTGAAGCGGCCGGTCGCCGGCTTGTAGGTCGCACGCTCGATGAGGTCGCGCACCTCGTCGATGCCGCGGTTGCTGGCCGCGTCGAGTTCAACGTAGTCCAGCGAGCGGTCGGCGTCGATCTCGGTGCAGGAGGTGCAGACACCGCAGGGATCGGCCGTGATCCCGCCTGTCCCGTCCGGCCCGGTGCAGTTCAGGCTCTTGGCGAGGATGCGCGAGACCGTGGTCTTGCCGATGCCACGCGTGCCGGTGAACAGATAGGCATGGTGCAGCCGCCCCTGAGACAGTGCATTGCCCAGCGCCTGCACCACATGCGCCTGGCCGACCATCTCGGAGAACTTGCGCGGCCGGTACTTGCGGGCCAGGACTTGGGAGCTCATCGGAGGCGGATTCTAGGAGGGTGGCCTCTCCGATAATCCAGGCCATGTCCTCCCCTCCCAACCTGGGCGCGCAGCCCGCCGCGGCACCGCTGACCTACGAACAGGCCGGCGTCCGCTACGAGCTGATCGATCCGCTGAAGATCGCCGCCCAGAGGGCGGCCGCGGCCACCGCGAACCAACTCACCGCCCACGGCTTTGCCGAGATCCAGGCCTCGCGCGGGGAATCGGCCTATGTCGTCGATGTCGGCCCCTTCCACCTCGCCAGCATCGTCGAGTGCCTGGGCAGCAAGACCCTGGTCGCCGACGCAATGCATCGGCTCACCGGCCGCAGCCACTACGACGCGATCGCCCAGGACACCATCGCGATGGCGGTCAACGACCTGATCACCGTGGGCGCGACGCCGCTGGTCGTGCAGGCCTACTGGGCCGCCGGCGGCAGCGAGTGGTTCGAAGACGCCGAGCGCAGTGCCGCGCTGGTGCGCGGCTGGAAGGCGGCCTGCGAGCGCTGCGGCGTGGCGTGGGGCGGGGGCGAGACGCCCGCCCTGGCCGGGATCGTCGAGGCCGGCCGGGTCGACCTGGCAGCGTCCTGCACCGGCATCGTGAGCCCGAAGTCAAGGCTTTCGCTGGGAGAACGCCTCGGCCCGGGAGACGCCATCGTGCTGCTGGCGTCGAGCGGCATTCATGCCAACGGCCTGAGTCTGGCGCGCAAGCTCGCGGATCGGCTACCGCAGGGCTACCTGACGGAGATCGCCCCCGAAAGCCACCCCGGTCTGACCTACGGCGCAGCGCTGCTGGCACCGACGACGCTTTATGCCCCGGTGACCGAGGCGCTGTGGCAGGCCGGGATCCCGGTGCACTACGCCGCCAACATCACCGGCCACGGCTGGCGCAAGCTGCTGCGTCATCCCAAGGCCTTGAGCTACCGCGTGCACGCGCTGCCACCCGTGCCGCCGGTGCTGGCCTTCATCGCCAAGCAGGCCGGCCATGACGCCGCTGAAGCCTATGGCACGCTGAACATGGGCGCCGGCTTTGCGCTGTTCGTGCCTGGCTCGGAGGCCGCCCGGACGGTCGATGTGGCGCAATCCTGCGGCATCGCGGCCTGGATCGCCGGCAGCGTCGAGGCCGGAGCCAAGCAGCTTCACATCGAACCGCTGGGCGTGACCTTCGACGGCGAATCCCTTCAGTTGCGCTGAGGCCCGAAGCGCGTCGAGGCGAGCGGACCCCTAGAATCCGCCCTGACGGGCCTCCCCGCATGGAAGCGCGCCCAACCGGGTCAGGTGGGGAACCAAGCAGCCCTTAGCGTTGCAACCAGTGCCGGGGTCGGGCTCGTCACCTTCTTCTAGAAGCGGGTCTGGGCGCCCGTCGACGCGAATGCGCCGACCACGGAGTCTCGCCCCGAGTCCCGCTCCAATGGCGCAGGTTGGGTGTGGCCCCACGCTGGGGGTTGAGCACTGGCCTTGATGGCGTCCTGCAGATCGCGCAGGGTGAATTCCAGTATCCGGCTGTAGCGCTGGACCACACGCTGCAAGGCCGCGGTGACCTTGGCGGCCGGCAACTGTGACGCGTCCAGGGCCTCATGGGCACAACTGGCGACCGTGCGCAGCATCGCGGCGTCGCCTTCCGGGGTTCGTACCGGGGTCTCAAGCCGCAGTCGGCGCGTCATCGCCAGAACACCTTCGTCCAGCCCCCATTGGCGAGCAACGGCCAGGCCAATCGCCTCGCTGTCGACACCGAGTACGGCATGCGACGCGGCTTCTTCGGACATGCCGGGCTCCTCGGGTTCGCCTTCCCGGGCCGGTGCACCCGACTGCATCAGGCGGCGGATCTGCTGGGCGTCGTCGGCAAAGTGGTACTGCACCACCAGGCGCCCCAGGTTGTGCATCAGGGTCACGAGGTAGGTGACCTCGGCGTCGTAGGCGGCCGGTCGCAGCAACAGCGCCAGTCTCGCGGCACGCTTGCTTCGGTTGATCAGGAGCGCCAGTTCGGCCGCCGCCGGTTCGTCCAGAGGACCGGGCCAGCGGCGCAGGCCCTGGCTGGCGCTTCGCACGGCTTCGACCCCAAGCATTGCGATGGCGCGCCGCACCGTCAGCACCGCACCGCCGCTGGCCAGCGCCGAACGGCCGATCGCGGCGTTCACCAGGCGCAGCATCTCGAAGGCCAGCGCCAGATCCTCAAGAATGAACTCGGCCAGATCGTGGGTGCGTTTGCGATCCATCGCGACCACCTGCAATGCGCGCTCGGCGTTGCCCGGCGCTGCCGGCAGCACGCCAGCGTGACGCAACCGATCACCCAACAAGCCCAGCGGGCCACCACTGGCGTTCTGTTCGCTCTGCCACCAACCGTCCAGCGCACGCGCCAAGGTGCGAGCGCTGCGATACCGCTGCCGCTCCTGGCGATCGGTGGCGCGATTGAAGATGGTGCGCAAGGCCTCGGGGATGGGCTGTGTGCCCGCCCAAGGCAGGCGCACGACCTCCCGCCCTTGGGGAGGCATGCGCTCGATGACGAGGCCGGCATCGGTCTCGTCGAGCGCCGACTGACCCGTGAGGACGCGATGCCAGATCACACCCAAGGCCAGGACGTCACGCTCGGCCGCCGCCCGCGTGCGCCGCAGCGACAAGGGGTCCGTCGGAGAAAGCGGCGTGTAGCGGCTGGAACCCTGGTCGGCCTCCCGGCTGCGGGCCGCCGCCACCAGACAACCAATGGCCACTCCGGCGATCTGCAGACACCCGTCGTCGTCGACCAGCAGCAGGTGGGATTGCACGTCATGGTGGGCAACACCGGCTTCATGCGCATAGGCAAGGCCCTGGAGGGCCTGGATCGCGAGCAGCGCGGCGTCGCCAGCGGGCAGGCCCTGGCGGCCGAGGCGATCGGCCAGCGTTGCCCGCCCCTCGAGCGCATGGATCGCAAACGGCCAGCCGTCCTGCAGTCCGATCTCGAGCACTGGCGCCAGGTTGGGGTGCTGCAGCCGTGCGGCCTGGCGCACTTCGTCGGCCCAGGCCTGGCGTTCGGACGCCGAGGCCGGCTGCAGTCGTGGCAGAACCAGCATCTGCTCGTCGCCACCGCGTGCGGCGACCAGCCAGGCCATCGTGCGCTCGCTCTTGCCCAACAGGCGCAGCAGTTGCCGTTGGCCGAACCAACGCGGCGCAGGGCTGCGAGCGGTTTGGCCGGCAGTTGCCGGTAGGGAGCGGGATTCGGCCATGATCTCGCCCATTGGAACCCGCACCTGGGGCGGCAGAGGCCCCGAAAAGCAGCTGTTTCCAAGACCAGATCTCCGTCTGACCGGATTGCCGCTATCACCGCAATAGGCCCGCCGCAGCACGAAACCCTCTGTGCCAGAATTTCGGGCCCTTTTAACGCGGGTGCGGTGCCTCAGATCGAGTTCCACCCCACTTGGAGAACATTGAGATGAGCGACCTGATCAAACACATTTCCGACGCCTCGTTCGAAGACGATGTCCTGAAGGCCGAGATGCCCGTGCTGGTCGACTACTGGGCCGAATGGTGTGGACCCTGCCGTGCGATCGCGCCTGCACTGGAAGAGCTTGCCGCCAAGTACGAGGGCAAGGTCCAGATCGTCAAGCTCAACGTCGACCAGAACAACGAAACCGCCAGCAAGTACGACATCCGCGGGATCCCGACGCTGTCGATCTTCAAGGGCGGCGAGGTCGTTCAATCGCTGAGCGGCGCCCGCCCGAAAGCCGAGATGTCGGCCTTCATCGAGTCGCACCTATAATTTGCGACTTGTGAAGCGGGTGCCCGGCGCTCCGAACCTGGAGATCGCTGCTCCGCCCGCTTGACTCCGGCCCGTCGCCGGTGCGCCCACCGCCAGTGCGGTCGTGCCGCCGGCACGCGGGTCCGGGCTCGGCCTGAGGTTCAGGCCGGCACCGGCACTGACGTTTGATCCCTGCCGGTTTCGAACGTCCTCGCTCCGCGTTCCATTCCTCATCCACTACCCGCCGCTCTTCTGGCGGCCCGCGTCCGGCCCGGCCGGCGCGGCGGGAGACACCCAGCCCATGTACCTGTCCGAACTCAAGGCGATGCACGTGTCCAAGCTCATCGAGATGGGCGAGGCATTGGAGATCGAAAACGTCAGCCGCTTGCGAAAGCAGGAGCTGATGTTCGCGATCATGAAGAAGCGTGCCAAGGCGGGCGAACAGGTCTTTGGCGATGGCGTGCTCGAGGTTCTCCCCGACGGCTTCGGCTTCCTGCGTGCGATCGACACCAGCTACATGGCGTCGACCGACGACATCTACCTCAGCCCGAGCCAGGTCCGGCGCTTCAACCTGCACACCGGCGACATGATCGAAGGCGAGGTGCGGGTCCCCAAGGACGGCGAACGCTACTTCGCGCTCGTGAAGGTCGACCGCGTCAACGGTGCGGCGCCCGAGGAGAGCAAGCACAAGATCATGTTCGAGAACCTGACACCGCTGTTTCCGACGCAGCAGTTCAAACTCGAACGCGACATCAAGAGCGAAGAGAACATCACCAGCCGGATCATCGACCTGATCGCGCCGATCGGCAAAGGCCAGCGAGCTCTGCTTGTCGCCCAACCCAAGACCGGCAAGACGGTCATGATGCAGCAGCTGGCGCACGCCATCGTTGCGAACCACCCTGAGATCCACCTCATCGTGCTGCTCGTCGACGAGCGCCCCGAAGAGGTCACGGAAATGCTGCGCACCGTGCGCGGCGAGGTCATCAGCAGCACCTTCGACGAGCCCGCGGCGCGCCACGTACAGGTCGCCGAAATGGTGATCGAACGTGCCAAGCGCCTGGTCGAGCTGAAGAAGGACGTCGTGATCCTGCTCGACAGCATCACCCGGCTCGCACGGGCCTACAACAACGTCCTGCCGTCGAGCGGCAAGGTGTTGACGGGCGGCGTCGATGCCAACGCGCTTCAGCGCCCCAAGCGCTTCTTCGGTGCCGCACGCAACACCGAAGAAGGTGGCACGCTGACCATCATCGGCACGGCGCTGATCGACACCGGCTCGAAGATGGACGAGGTCATCTACGAAGAATTCAAGGGCACAGGCAACTGCGAGATCCACCTCGACCGCCGGATGGCCGAAAAGCGCGTCTACCCCTCGATCCTGATCAACAAGAGCGGCACCCGCCGGGAGGAACTGCTGCTCAAGCCCGAGATCCTGCAAAAGAGCTGGATCCTGCGCAAGCTGCTGTACCCGATGGACGAGATCGAGGCGATGGAGTTCATCCTGGAGAAGATGAAGGCCAGCAAGAACAACCACGACTTCTTCGACATGATGCGCCGCGGCGGCTGACGGCCGGCTGCCGACTCTTGACCCGTGGCACAATCGCGGGTTTTCCTCAAATCGGAAAGTGCGCCGGAAGGTCCGGTGTGGCTCCCGGCTCTCTCTTCGAGGCTCGACCATGAAACAGGGCATTCACCCGAACTACCGCGACGTCGCGTTCCAGGACCTCTCGAACGGCTTCACCTTCGTCACCCGCTCGTGCCTGCAGACCAAGGACACGATCAAGCTCGACGACGGTCGTGAGCTGCCCCTGATGAAGCTCGAGACGACCAGCGAAACGCATCCGTTCTACACCGGCACGCAGAAGAGCGTGGACAGCCTGGGCGGACGCGTCGAGAAGTTCCGGAACAAGTTCCGCGTCGGCGTCAAGAAGTGATGCCACGCTGCTCGGGCCACCAGCGGCCGGGCATCCTCAAGGGCAGCCTCCGGGCTGCCTTTTGCTTTTTGCCTGGCTCCTGTCTCTTCGCCGGCCGCCCGACGTGAACACGCCCTCTCCCGCACTGGTCACCCAAAGCGGCGCGCGCCGCCTGCCGCGGCTGGCGCTGTTGCTGCTTTGCGCCGCCTACGTGCTGCCGGGACTGTTCGGGCGCGATCCATGGCGCAGCGCGGATCTCATCGCCTTCGGGCAGATGGCGGCGATGGCCGAAGGCCGAACCAGTTGGTGGGCTCCGATGCTGGGCGGCGTGGCGACCGACGCCGCCCTGCTGCCGAACTGGCTCGGCGCTGCCGCCATCCTGGCTCTCGGACCGCTGCTGGGGGACGCACTGGCCGCGCGGGTGCCCTTCGCCTTGTTGCTCACTTCGGTGCTGGCCGGTGTCTGGTACGCGACCTTCCATCTGGCCCGGACCGAAGCTGCGCAGCCGGCACCCTTTGCCTTTGGGGGCGAGGCCTCGCCCGTGGACTACGCACGAGCCATGGCCGACGGCGCGCTTCTGGCGCTGATGGCCTGCCTGGGGCTGCTCCAACTGGGCCACGAGACAACGCCCGAACTGATGCAGCTCGCCGCCGTCGCGTGGGCGCTCTACGCCTTCGGTGCGGCTCCCTATCGGTACCTTCAGGCCCGCATCGCGGTTCTGACGGCCCTGCCGCTGTTGGCTGGAGCGGGCGCACCGACGGTCGCCGTCATGATCGCCGCTGCGGGATTCGGGATCTGCAGGGCGTCGCAGTACCCCCAGGTGCGCCGCTTTGCACCCTGGGTCCTGGTGGCTGCATTGCTGTCCTCGTTGGCAGGCATGGCACTCGGCGGCTGGCGGGTGCGGCTGGACGCTCCCGGCCTGGCCGACCTGCCCTCGATCGCCCGCCAGTGGCTCTGGTTCCTGTGGCCGGCCTGGCTGCTTGCGCTGTGGACGATCTGGCGATGGCGGGCGCATTGGAGCCACCGCCACATCTCGCTGCCCGTTGCGGTGGCCGCCATCGCGCTGGCCGCCAATCTGGCCATGGGTGGCCGGGACCGCGCGCTGATGCTCGGGCTGCCGGCGTTCGCGGTGCTGGCGGCGTTCGCGTTGCCGACGCTCAAGCGCAGCACGACCGCCGCGATCGACTGGTTCTCGATGTTCTTCTTCACGCTGTCGGCCCTGGTGATCTGGACGATGTACGTCGCGCTACACACCGGTGTGCCGGCCAAGCAGGCCTCCATCATTGCGCGACTGATCCCGAGCCACCTGCCGCAGTTCAGCCTGGCGGCGCTGGCGCTCGCATTGGCCGGGACCGTCGCCTGGGTGGCGTTGGTTCGCTGGCGCACGAGCCGACAACGCGAAGCACTCTGGAAGAGCCTGGTGCTGCCCGCCTGCGGCGTCGCGCTGTGCTGGCTGCTGCTGATGACGCTGTGGCTGCCGGCGCTGGATCACGTGCGCAGCCCGAGGGTCTGGGTGCAGCGGGTGGTGGCGACCCTGCCGCCCGAAAACACAGCGCCGGCCTGCGTCTCGGCGCCCGGCCTGACGCCAGCACCCGTAGCGGCCCTCGAGCACTTTGCGCGCTGGCGGGTCGACGCCGCCACACCGATGGCCGACGTCCTGGCGTCGCCAGCCTGCCCCGTCCTGATCCGCCAGACGCAACAGCGACAGCCGCTGGCCGCCCCCGAAGGCTGGCGCATCGTCGGCCAGGCGATGCGCCCGCGCGACCGCGACGAGATCACCTGGATCCTGGTCCGTCGCTAAGCCGCGGGTTCAGACCTCGACGGGGGCGTCCGCGCCCCGGCTGGCGTTGAGCGTCCGCACCCGGATCGCCGGCAGGTGTAACGTGAAAGTCGAGCCGACGCCCGGTTCGCTGCGGATCTCGATGGAGCCGCCGTGACGCTGCACGATGTGCTTCACGATCGACAGTCCCAGACCGGTGCCGCCTGTATCGCGGGAACGGCTGCCGTCGACACGGTAGAAGCGTTCGGTCAACCGTGGCAGGTGTTCCCTCGCGATTCCAACGCCGCTGTCGCAGACATCCAGACGTGCGCTGCCATCGTCGCGACGACTCCAGTTCACGTCGATGCGGCCACCGGCGGGGGTGTAGCGCACGGCGTTGTTCAAAAGGTTTGCGATCGCACTGAGCAGTTCACTGTCGCTGCCGGCGATCTGGGCATCGTTTTCGGCCGAGACTCTCAGCTCGTGGCGGCCCGCCGAAAGCGCGATGGCATCGGCCTTTGCACGCTCGAGCAGGGTCGAGACTGAATGCCAACGGTCGGCCGTCGGCCGAGGACTGCCTTCGAGGGTCGCCAGTGTCAGCAGATCGGCCACCAGGGACTGCATGCGCGTGGTCTGCTGGGCCATCAGCTGAAGGACCCGCTGCCGCTCAGGCTCGCTGAGCTTGAGCTGAGCCAAGGTTTCGACAAAGCCCGACAGCACCGTCAACGGGGTGCGGATTTCATGCGAAACATTGGCGACGAAATCGCGCCGCATGGCCTCGTTGCGCTCGCGTTCGGTGATGTCCTGGCTGAGCAGCAGCTTCTGACCATTGCCATAGTCGCGCAACAGCACCGACAGCGTCGTGCGGCCCAAAGGCCCAGGGACTGTCGCCCCCTCGTCGTAACGGCCACTCTGCAGATAGGCCACAAATGTCGGCGACCTGACGAGGTTGGTCAGCCGCTGCAGGCGGTCGCCTTCGGGGTCGAGCCCGAAATGCTCCGCCGCGACACGGTTGCACCACAGCATCTGCTCGTTGGCGTCGAGCATCATCACGCCATTGGGCGACGCTTCGATCGCAGCCAGGAACTGCTCCAGCCGCTGGCGCTCCTCGACGACGCGCTTTTCGCCGGCAACAAACGCGCGCTCGATCCGGTAGGCCAGTTCGCCCCACAGACCGGTGTCCCGTGGCGCCGTGCCTTGGGCCACCCGCATCCAGGCCATGAGCCTTGAGGCCTTGACGCTGTCGCGCAGAACCAGGACGCCCGTGGCCAGCATGGCGCCAAGTGCCGCGCCGAGCACGGGCGAGCCGACCAGCGCTCCGATTCCAGCCAACACGAGCGTGCAAGCCAGGGCCAGCGCAAGAGCGCCCAGCAATCGGCGGAACAACCAGTCCATGGGGAGAAATTGTGACCGGCCGGCAGGACCGTTCGATGACGTTTCGGTGACTGCTGAAGGCGCCGGGTTGACCGCGCCTGGCTGTTCAGCGCACCACGTTCTCGACGTCGGCCACCGAGGCGTGACGGACGTCGGTGCCCTTGACCACGTAGATCGTCGCCTCAGCCAGGTTCTTGGCGTGGTCGCCGACCCGCTCGATCGCCTTGGCGACGAACACGATGTCGATGCAGGCCGAGATAGTGCGTGGATCTTCCATCATGTACGTGATCAGCTTGCGCAGCAGGCCATCGAATTCCTGATCGATCAGATCGTCCTGCTTGAGCACCTCCAGCGCCCGCGCGGTGTCCAGACGCGCCAACGCATCGAGCGCCTTGCGCAGCTGGGCGATGGCCAGATTGGCCTCGAAGTCCAGATCGGCCAGCGGCAGCTTGGTCGGTATGCCGGCCTTGATCAGGCGACCCACGGTTCGCGCAATGCGCGCCGCCTCGTCGCCAACACGTTCGAGATTGGCGATCGCCTTGCTGATCGCGATCAACAGTCGCAGGTCGCGCGCTGTCGGCTGGCGCCGGGCGATGATCGCGGACAACTCGCGATCAATGTCGACCTCCATCTGGTTGACACGCTCCTCCTGGCGCAGCACCTCGTCCGCCGCATCGGCGCTGAAGTTGGTCAGCGCATGAAGCGCCTGGCCGACCTGCATCTCGACCAGGCCGCCCATTTCGAGCACGCGGTTGGATATCGCGGCGAGTTCTGTATCGAACTGGGTCGACAGGTGCTTGTCGCTCATGGCAGATTCCCTTTGCCCGGCCGGTTCAGCCGAAGCGGCCGGTGATGTAGTCCTCAGTGTCCTTCTTCCTCGGCTTCATGAAGAGGTCGGACGTGGCACCGAACTCGACCAGGTCACCCAGGTACATGTAGGCGGTGTAGTCGCTGCAGCGTGCGGCCTGCTGCATGTTGTGGGTCACGATCACGACTGTGTAGTCGCTCTTCAGTTCGTGGATCAGTTCCTCGATCTTCCCGGTGGAAATCGGGTCCAGGGCCGAGCAGGGCTCATCGAGCAGCAACACCTCCGGCTTGATCGCGATGCCACGCGCGATGCACAGCCGCTGCTGCTGGCCACCGGAGAGGCTGGCACCGCTTTGCTGAAGCTTGTCCTTGACCTCGTTCCAGAGCGCCGCCTTCTTGAGGGCCCACTCGACTCGTTCGTCCATCTCGACCCGGGGCAGGGCCTCGAAGAGGCGCACGCCGAAGGCGATGTTGTCGTAGATCGACATCGGGAACGGTGTCGGCTTCTGGAACACCATGCCGATCTTCGCCCGGATCAGGCTGACATCCAGCCGGGTCGACAGGATGTCCTCGCCGTCAAGCGAGACGGTGCCGCTGGCACGCTGCTCGGGATAGAGCTCGAACATGCGGTTGAACACCCGCAACAGCGTGCTCTTGCCGCAACCCGAAGGGCCGATGAAGGCCGTGACCTTGCGCTCCGGGACGTCAAGGTTGATGTTCTTCAGCGCCTGGAACTTGCCGTAGTGAAAGTTCAGATCGCGCACCGCCAGCTTGGCGCGCTCGGCGATCGGAGATTCGAAGGTCGTGCTCATGGTCGTTGTGGACGCGGTGTCACTTGCGGGTGCGGAACAGCACGCGGGCCAGGATGTTCAACGCGAGTACCCCGAGCGTGATGATGAAGACGCCGGCCCAGGCCAGGTCGCGCCAGTTGTCGTACGGACTCATCGCGTACTTGAAGATCGTCACCGGCAGGCTGGCCATGGGTTGGCCAAGATCGGCGCTCCAGAATTGGTTGTTCAACGCCGTGAACAGCAACGGCGCCGTCTCGCCGGCGATTCGCGCCAGCGCCAGCAGCACGCCAGTCACGACACCGGCACGCGCGGCCTTCAGCGTGATCGACCAGATCACCTTCCACTTCGGCGTGCCCAGCGCATAGGCTGCCTCACGCAGCGAATTGGGAATCAGCACCAGCATGCCCTCCGTGGTGCGGATCACCACGGGAATCACGATCAAGGCCAACGCCAGGACGCCCGCGGCCCCGGAGAAGGTCTTGAACCTCGCCACCACCGTGGCGTAGATGAACAGTCCGATCACGATCGACGGTGCCGACAGCAGGATGTCGTTGATGAACTGCGTGATGCGACCGAGCCAGGTCCGTTGTCCGTACTCGGCCAGGTACACGCCGGCCAGGATGCCGATCGGTGTGCCCAGCGCGGTGGCCAGCCCCACCATCGTCAGCGACCCGAAGATCGCATTCGCCAGGCCGCCGGACTCGGCATTCGGCGGTGGTGTCATTTCGGTGAACACCGACACGGCCAGCCCACCGACACCAAGCCTCAGGGTTTCGAAGAGGATCCAAGCCAGCCAGAACAGACCAAAGGCCATGGCCGCCAGCGACAGCGTCAGCGCGATCGCATTGACCACCTTGCGCCGGTTGTGCAGGCGCATGCGCGCCGGATCGAGCTTGGTCAGGCTCATGTCTTGCTGCCCTCGTTCTTCTTCAGGCTCGCCAGCAGCAACTTGGAGCAGCCGAGCACGACGAACGTGATGAAGAAGAGGATCAGCCCGAGGTAGATCAGCGAAGCCTGGTGCAGCCCCGGTGCGGCCTCGGCGAACTCGTTGGCCAGCGCCGAAGTGATGCTGTTGGCCGCCTCGAAGAGCGACAGCGTGTCCAGTTGGTTGAAGTTGCCGATCACGAAGGTGACCGCCATGGTTTCGCCCAACGCTCGACCGAGGCCCAGCATCACCGCACCGATGACGCCGGTCTTGGTATAGGGCAGGACGATCTTCCAGACCACTTCCCAAGTCGTCGAACCCAGGCCGTACGCCGACTCCTTGAGCATCGCGGGGGTGGTCTCGAAGACGTCGCGCATCACTGCGGCGATGAACGGAATGATCATGATGGCCAGGATGATTCCGGCCGACAGGATCCCGATGCCCACCGGCGCTCCGGAAACGAGCCCGCCGATCACCGGCCACTCGCCGAACCAACGCTGCATCGGTTCCTGGACCCAGGTCGCCAGGATGGGGCCGAAGACGAGCAGACCCCACATGCCATACACGATGGACGGCACTGCGGCGAGCAATTCGACCGCCACGCCGAGCGGCCGGCGCAGCCAGCCCGGTGCAAGCTCGGTGAGGAACAGCGCAATTCCGAAGCTCACCGGCACCGCGATCATCAACGCGATGGCCGAGGTCGCCAGCGTGCCGTAGATCATCACCAGGCCGCCGAACTTCTCTTCGACGGGGTCCCAGTCGCTGCGCCAGAGGAAACTGACCCCGTACTCGCGAATCGCCGGCCAGGCGCCGACGACGAGCGACAGGATGATGCCGGCCAGCAGGGCAAGTGTCAGCCAGGCCGCGGCGTGCGCGGCGATGGCAAACGCCCCGTCAGCCCAGGGCACTCGCCGCTGGCGTTCGGCCGACATGCTCACCGGGTCGGGATCGGCTTGCCGGTGCCGTCCTGGATCTGCGCCCAGCTCTTGCGGACGATGGCCTTGACGGCATCCGGCAGGGGCACGTACTCCAGTTCCGTGGCCATCTTGTCGCCATTGGCCAAGGCCCAGTCGAAGAACTTCAGCGACGCCGACGCCGCGGCCGGCTTGTCCTGTCGGGTGTGCATCAGGATGAAGGTCGCACCGGTGATCGGCCAGGCATCCTTGCCCGGCTGCTCCGTCAGGATCTGGAAGAAGCTCTTGTCCCACGCTGCGGCGGCAGCCGCCGCACGGAAGGTCAAGTCATCGGGTTGCACGAAGTTGCCCGCCGCATTGCGCATCTGCACATGGGTCATCCGGGTCGACTTCGCGTAGCTGTACTCGACGTATCCGATCGAATTGGGCAGTCGCTGCACGTTCTGGGCCACCCCCTCGTTGCCCTTGCCGCCGATGCCACCGGGCCAGTCCAGCGCCGTGCCTTCGCCGACCTTGGACTTCCATTCCGGATGGGTCTTGGACAGGTAGTTCGAGAAGATGAAGGTCGTGCCGGCGCCGTCGGCGCGTCGCACGACGGCGATGGCGGCATCGGGCAACGCCACGCCGGGATTCAGCGCGACCAGGGCTGGATCGTTCCAGCGCTTGATCTTGGTGAGGTAGATGTCACCCAGCACCTGGCCGGTCAGGCGCAACTGGCCCGGCAGAATGCCCCTGACGTTGATCACCGGCACCACGCCACCAATCACGGTCGGGAACTGGACCAGCCCATCCTTGGCCAGTTCGGCATCCGCCAGCGGCATGTCCGACGCGCCGAAGTCCACCGTCTTGCCGCGGATCTGGCGCAGACCGGCTCCGGAACCCACCGACTGGTAGTTGATCTTGGCGCCGGTCGCCTTGTTGTAGGCATCGGCCCATTTGGCGTACAGCGGCGCCGGGAAGGTGGCGCCCGCCCCCGTGACGTCCTGTGCACACGACCCAGTCGCCATCGTGACCAGAACCATGCCGACCACGGCAGCAGCAGAGAATTTGCGCATCGAGATGAGCCGCAAGCGGCTGAATGGAACGATGCGCTGAACTTTATGGCAGTTTGATGACAGTCACGTGAAAGTCACTCAAAAGGTCGCTTCATGGTCACTCGATTGCAGCGGCCACCGCCGCCAGACGCTCTGCGCAGGCTCGCCCTTGCGCGGCATCGCGCGCTTCGACCATCACCCGCAGCACCGGCTCGGTCCCGGAGGCCCGGATCAGGATGCGCCCACCCTGCCCCAGTTCTTGTTCGACCGCCGCCCGCGCCTGGAGCATGGCGGGCGCTTTGGCCCAGTCGGCGCCCTCCTGAAGCCGGACATTGATCATGGTTTGAGGGAACAAGGTCACGCCCTCCAGCAGGTTGGACAAGGTACGGCCTTGGCGCTTGATGGCCTGCAGGATCTGAAGAGCACTGACGATGCCGTCGCCAGTGGTATGGCGATCCAGTGCGAGCAGGTGTCCCGAGCTTTCGCCACCCAGCTGCCAGCCGCGAGAACTCAGCTCTTCCAGCACGTAGCGGTCGCCAACCTTGGCGCGTACCAGGGACACTTGTTGGGCGGCCAGCGCCTGCTCGACGGCCATGTTCGTCATCAAGGTGCCGACAACCCCCGGCACATGCTCGCGCCGCGTCTTGCGGTCCATCGCCATCACGTACAAGAGCTCGTCGCCGTTGAACAGGCGTCCGGCGGCATCGACCAGTTGCAGCCGGTCGGCGTCGCCGTCCAGCGCCACGCCGTAGTCGGCCCGGTGCTCGGCCACCGCCCG